>Ga0209415_10012128_pt1 | contig 14408 bp, 14 predicted proteins | sample PeaSoiSIISIP2007_FD_187696 | JGI IMG/M metagenome (GOLD analysis project Ga0209415, IMG submission 187696) | Peat soil microbial communities from Weissenstadt, Germany - SII-SIP-2007 (SPAdes) (version 2) | ecosystem: Environmental > Terrestrial > Soil > Wetlands > Peat | place: Germany...
GAGCTCGCCCATATCGTCGGCTACGCCAAGCGCTTCCGCATCCCCCTCATCGCCGTGACCGGCCGGGCCGACAGCGCGCTCGCCGAGTCGGCCGACGCGGCCCTGGTCCTTCCTCGCGTCGGCGAGGCATGCCCGCACGGGCTGGCGCCGACCACATCGACCACCATGATGCTGGCGCTGGGCGATGCGCTCGCCGTGGCGCTGCTCGAGCGCCGGGGCTTCAGCGCCACCGATTTTCACGCCCTCCATCCGGGCGGGCAACTCGGCCGCCAACTCCGGCGCGTGGCCGAGCTGATGCATCGGGGCGAGGCGCTGCCGCTTGTCGCCATCGGCTCGACCATGAACGAGGCGATCCTGGTGATGACCGCCAAGCGCCTGGGCTGTGTCGGCGTCGTGGACGCCAGCGGACATCTCGCCGGCATGATCACCGACGGGGATCTCCGCCGGAACATGGCGCCGGATTTGCTCGACCGGCGCGTGGAAACGGTGATGACCGCAAGGCCGCGCAAGATCCGCCCTCAGGCGACGCTGGCCGAGGCCATCGGCGTGATGACCGCCCCGGAGCGGCCGATCACCAGCCTGTTCGTGGTCGAAGGCGACCGCCCCGTCGGCCTGCTGCATATGCATGATTGCTTGCGCGCGGGGGCCCTATGATGGCGATGCCGCAACCGGCCGGCCCGCGCCGTCCGCTGCATCCCCATGTCAGGCGCCACACGCGGATGGTCGTCACCATGCGCCTGGCGCTGCCGGCGCTGGCCGCCGTTCTGCTCGCCAGCCTCGCCGTCTGGACCCAGTTCGGCGGCGACAGCGGCCTTTTCCGCCTGACCTTCAACCAGGGCCATCGGGAAGAATTCAGCGCGCTTACCATGAGCAACCCGCATTTCGAGGGCGTGGATCAGCAGCAGCGGCCGTTCAGCGTCATGGCCCGGAAGGCGATCCAGATGGACAAGGTGGGCGACGTCATGGACCTCGAGGCGCCCGAGGCCGACGTCACCATGGAAAGCGGGGCCTGGCTGGCGATCAATGCCGACAGCGGCCGCTTCATGCGCATCGCCCAGAAGCTGGACCTGGAAGGAGCCGTCAGCCTGTTCCACGACCAGGGCTTCGAGTTGCATACCAGCGACGTGCAGGTCGATCTCAGCGCCAGCACGGCCCATACCAACCGGCCGGTGCAAGGCCAGGGCCCGTCGGGGAACATGACCGCCGACGGGCTCGACGTCTTGGACGGGGGCAAGCGGATCATGCTCCTGGGTCATGCCCATCTGACGATCTATGGCGGCGATCAGCTGACCGAGGCGCCCAAGCCGTGAAGGGCCCAGTCGCGGTCGGCGTGCTGCTGGGCCTCCTGGCGGCCGGCGGATTCGCCGGTGCGGCGGACGCGCAGCAGGCCTCGCAGGGTTCGGGCGCGGGCGCTGGGGGCCTGGTGCCCAACTTCGGCAATATGGATACCGGCGCCTCCGGGGCTCCCATCGACATCGAAGCGGATGACGGCATCGAGTGGCGCCGCGACGAGAACGTCTACATTGCGCGCGGCAACGCCCATGCCGCGCGGGGCGACATGTCGGTCGATGCCGACAGCCTGATCGCCCATTACCGCGACAATGGCGGCGGCAGGACCCAGATCTACATGATCGAAGCCGACGGCCATGTGGTCTTGAAGACAAAGGACGCCCAGATCGTCGGCGACCGCGCCGTCTATGACCTGGAACGGGGCGCGGCGATCGTGACCGGCAGGGCCATCAGGGCCAGCTCCAAGGAGCAATTCGTCACCGCACGGGACAGCCTGGAATACTGGAACCAGCAAGGCGCAGTGGTCGCCCGCGGCAATGCCGTGGCCGGCCAGCCGGACCGGGAAATCCATGCCGATCTGCTGACCGGGTATTTCCGCGTCGAGCCGAACGGCGCCAAGAAGATGTACCAGGTCGAAGGGACCGGCAATGTCCGGCTGCTGAGCCAAGGCAATGTCGCCCGCGCGCGCAAGCTGGTCTATAATCTCGACACCGACGTCGCCGTGCTGGAGGGAGATGTGAAGATTACCCGCGGCAAGAACCAGCTGAACGGACAACGCGCGGTCTACAACCTGAAGACGGGCCAGGCGAAGATCACCGGCGGCGGCGGCAGGGTGAAGACCCTGTTGGTGCCGGGCAGCGAATCCGGCGCGGGCCTTTCGCCCGGCGGCGGTCTTGCTCCGGCGGGCGGCATCGTTCCATGAGCGATCGCAATACCAAACCGGCCAAGATCGCCGTGGTCCCTGCTGCCAAGATCGTGCAGGCGAGGAAGCCCTTTCGCATCCCCGCGAGGCCGGCCGAGCCGGTGGTGCGTCGCGACAATGCATCGCCGGAGCCGGTGCCCGGCCATGAAGGGTTGGCGGTGCGCAACCTCAGCAAGCGGTTCAAGAAGCGCCCGGTGCTGCGCGGCGTCTCGCTCTCGCTACGCCGCGGCGAAGCAGTTGGACTGCTCGGGCCCAACGGCGCCGGCAAGACGACCTGCTTCTACATCATCACGGGCCTCATCCACCCCGACTCGGGGAGCGTCGAGCTGGACGGCTATGATGTCACCCGGCTGCCCATGTACCGCCGCGCGCGCATGGGCATCGGCTATCTGCCCCAGGAGGCCTCGATCTTCCGCGGCCTTACGGTCGAACAGAACATCCGCGCCGTGCTCGAGGTGGTGGAGCCGGACCGGGCCCGGCGCGAGGCGCGGCTCGACGAGCTGCTGGCCGAGTTCTCCATCGAGCATCTGCGCCACGCCCCGGCGCTGGCCCTTTCGGGCGGCGAACGCCGGCGCTGCGAGATTTCCCGCGCGCTGGCCGCCAATCCGGCCTTCATGCTGCTGGACGAGCCGCTGGCCGGCATCGATCCCATCGCGGTGGGCGAGATCCGCAACCTGGTTTCCCACCTGAAGGACCGCGGCATCGGCGTGCTCATCACCGACCACAATGTCCGCGAGACCCTGGAGATCGTCGATCGGGCCTATATTCTCTACGAAGGCCAGGTGCTCCGCGAAGGCCTGCCGGAAGAGATCGTTCTCGACGGGAACGTCCGCCGCGTCTATCTGGGCGAGCGCTTCACTCTCTGAGCGCGGGTCCCGGCGCGATGACCACCGCCCGCCTCAATCTCGGCCAAAGCGTGGCATTGCGCAGAGGCTTGACGCTGACCCCGGCCATGCGCCAATCCATGAAGCTGCTGGCACTGTCCAATCTCGAGCTTTCGCAGTTCCTCGCCGAGGCGCTGTCGGAAAATCCTCTGTTGGAAGCGGCATCGGACCTGCCCGAACAGCCGGCTGCCCTACCGCGCCGGCCCCGCGCTCCGAACCGGCCGCGTCCGGCGCGGCCCTTGCCGGGCGGGCTGGCAAGCATCTGGCGCAATCTTGACCGGCGGCCCCGCGATTCGGGAAGTGCCGGGGACGGCGAGATCCCGGCGGCGGGCCCAACCTTGCACGACCATCTGCTGCACCAGCTCGGCACGGACGTCGCCGATCCGGCGGATCGGGCGATTGGACGGGCGCTGATCGAGACCGTCGACGAGGCGGGTTACCTGACTGGCGATCCGGCCGAGATCGCAAGGCGGCTCGGCCAGCCGACCGACCGGGTCATGGGAATCCTGCGCCGCCTTCAGGCCTTCGATCCGCCGGGGATTTGCGGCCGGACTCTGGCCGAATGCCTGGCCCTTCAGCTTGAGGACCGGTGCCGCCTCAGCGACGTTTTTCGCCGCTTGCTCGACAACCTCGAATTGCTCGCCGAGGGCAACCGCCGAGAGCTCATGAAGCGCTGCGGCGTCGATGCGGCCGGGCTGTCGGCCATGATGGCGGAGCTCACGCGGCTCGATCCGCGCCCAGGACTGACCTTCGATCGTGCCGAGGCGGCCGCGATAGCACCCGATCTCGTCATCGAGCGCGGCCCGGACGGGGCATGGCGAGTGGAGCTGGACGACCGCAGCCTGCCGCGCCTTGCCATCAATGAAAGCTATGCGGCTACGGCCGGGACCACCGCCGTCGCCCGTGCCTTCCTCGGCGAGCGTCGTCAGGCTGCGCGCTGGCTTCTGGACGCCCTCGACCGGCGCGGGAAGACCTTGCTTCGGGTGGCCGACGCTATCGTGCAGCGCCAGGGCGCGTTCCTCGACGGAGGAGCAGCCGGGCTGAAGCCGCTGTCACGCCGGGAGATCGCCGCCGCGCTGAGCCTGCATGAGAGCACGGTCGGCCGGGCGACAGCGAAAAAATACGCGAGCACGCCCCGGGGCGTCCTGGCGCTGACGGATTTTTTTGGCGGCCGGCTGGGCAAGTCGGGCGATGGGATCAATTCGGACGGCGCGGTCGGACATGCGCCGGCCGCGGTGCGGCTACACATCAAGCGCCTGATCGAGGCGGAATCGCCTTTCCGACCCTTGAGCGACGACCGCCTGGGTGAGCTCCTGCGACGGCAGGGCATCGGCATCTCCCGGCGCACGGTGGCGAAATACCGGGAAATGCTCAGGATTCCGTCTTCGTTTCGGCGCCGGCGCGGGCAAGACTTGCAGGCGGGAGCCAGGCCCCCAACATAGAGATTGAGCAAGGAATCCGAGGGGAGCTTCGCTTGACAGCATGCATGGGCGTCCCTATGGTCTGCCGCCCTTGCGCCGGCCCAGGTGTTTTATCCTTTGCCGGCGCCGCCCGATGATCGGGATCCCGCTCCAATGAACGTCATCGTCAAAGGCCAGCATATCGACGTGGGCGACGCTTTGCGCCAGCATGTGAGCGAAAGTCTTAGCCATGTCTTCGGCAAGTATTTCGGCGATGCCATCGACGTGACGGTGAGCTTCAGCCGTGAGGCGCATCTGCTGCGCGCGTCCGTCTCCGCCCATGTTGGCCGCGGCATCGTCGCCCAGAGCCACGCCATAGCCGATCAACCCTATGCGGCGTTCGACCTCGCAGCCGAGCGCCTGGGGACGCGTCTGCGCCGGCATAAGCGGCGCCTGCGCGACCACCACAAGACGCCGCTGGAAACCCAACCGGCCGGGCATTACGTCTTGGCCGCGGATTCGGAAGCGGAAACCGGCGACGTGGCGGAGACGGCCAACGGCCGGCCCGCGGTGATCGCCGAGATGAAGACGGATATCCCGGTCTTGACGGTGAGCGAGGCGGTGATGCGCCTGGACCTCGAGGACAGCGGCGCCCTGATGTTCGTCAACCGCGCCCATGGCGGTCTCAACATGGTCTACCGGCGGCCCGACGGCAATGTCGGCTGGGTCGATCCCAAGGGCAACACCGGCGCTTGAGCGAAAGGGGCGGCATGGAAATCGCCGATCTGATCACGCCGGGTGCGGTGGTGGCCCGGCTTAGGGCGAACAACAAGAAGCAGCTGCTCCACGAGCTTGCCCGACGCGGCGCCGATGCGACCGGCCTGCATGAAAGGCGAGTCTTCGAGGCGTTGCTGGAACGAGAGCGCCTGGGCTCGACAGGCGTCGGCAATGGCATCGCCATTCCCCATGCCAGGCTCGCCGAGGTGAAGAGACTCCACGGCCTGTTCGCCCGCCTCGACCCGGCGGTCGATTTCGACGCCGTGGACGAACAGCCGGTCGACCTCGTGTTCCTGCTGTTGGCGCCCGAATCCGCCGGCGCCGACCATCTAAAGGCTCTTGCCCGGGTGTCCCGGCTTCTGCGCGACCGTCAGATCTGCGACAAGCTTCGCGGCGCCGAGCAGCCAGAAGCCCTATACGCCCTCCTCACTGAGACAAAGACCAGCCACGCGGCTTAAGCGCCGCCGTCAGTGCACGCTGACCGGCTCCAGATCGTGCTCGCGCACGGCGAGTTCGGCCAGCGCCCTGGTGGGGGCGAAGGCAACCTGCGTTCCATCGGCAGCAAAAATGCCGAAGCCCTCGGCGCCGTCGAATGTGAGCGCGCGCAGATAGGCCAGATCCTGCAGCCCTAGCAGGGCCAAGTCCTTGACGGTGATATTGCGGACGTTTTCGGTCCTATCCATGGGTTCTACTCCTTTGTCCCGTTCCCGCCGACGGCGATCCTGGCCTCCGCGCCGGCGCCGCCGCGAATTGGAATGCTGCGGACCTTCGGCTCGACCACCGGGCGCAAGACATCGATTTCAAGGAGTCCGTTGGCGAGCGAGGCGCCGGAGACTTCCAGCCCGTCGGCCAGCACGAAGCTGCGCTGAAACTGGCGCGCGGCTATGCCGCGGTGGAGATAGACCCGCTCGGGTTGCTCCTTCTGCCGGCCATGGACGGTCAGCTGATTGTCCTCAAGCGCGATCTCGAGCTCCTCGCGGCGGAAGCCGGCGACGGCGAGCGTGATGCGCAGGCGGTTTTCCGACAGCTGCTCGATGTTGTAAGGCGGGTAGCTATCGGCCGTCTTGCCGATGCGGTCGAGAGTCCGTTCGAACTGGTCGAACCCCAGCAGCAGCGGGCTGTTGAACAGGGACATGCGCGACATCCGATCTCAGCCCCTCCTTTCGAGCGAGCGAGCCAGGGAGGCCTGGTTGCCCTCCCGACGGCCCCGTGCGGGCGCCGTCGCGGAATCAGATAAGTCCTTGGCAGGTCAATTCAAGGGCGGCTGCCGCCGGAGCAGTTTTCGTCGATCTGGGCACCGGTCCGGCGCGGAAAGGGCGACAAGATCGAGCAATCCGGAGCGAAATCGGGTCAGCTTTGACCAAGCCGCCCCGATCTTGCTCCAGGGATCAGGTCCCCTCCACGTCGATGCCGTATTTGGCCCGGACGCCAGCGATGGCCCGGCCGACGGCAATGAGGCAATCGTCTCGGAAGCGCTCCAGTTCCTTGACCGATTTTCCGGCGGCCTGGGCCTTGGTGCCCTCGACCATGCGCCGCGTCAGCTCGGGCGTCAGCGCGGGACCCTTGAGGTTGGTCCAAGGCAACTCCAGGGCCGGGCCGAAATGCTCCATGAAGTGGGCCATTCCCTCGTCGCCCCCGGCCAGATGATAGATGAGGCAGGTGCCGAAGAAGGACCAGCGCAGGCCCGGTCCGAAACGGATGGCATCGTCGATGTCGGCGGTGGTGCAGACGCCGTCGGCGATCAGGTGAAGCGCCTCGCGCCAGAGCGCCTCCTGCAGGCGGTCGGCGATGTAGCCGGGCACCTCGACGTTGACTCTCAACGGACGCATGCCGATCCGCTTATAGAATGCGACCGCGGTATCGATGGCGGCGCGCGAGGTCTTCTTGCCGCCCAACACTTCGACCAACGGCAGCATGTAGACGGGGTTGAAGGGATGGCCGACGAGGACGCGCTCGGGATGCCTGCAGTCGGCCTGGAAGTTCGTGGGCAGAAGTCCCGATGAACTGGAGGCGATGACGGTCGCGGGCTTCGCCGCGGCGTCGATGCGGGCATGGAGCTTGCGCTTCAGCTCGTCGTTCTCCGGTGCGCTCTCCTGGATGAAGTCGGCATCGGCCACGGCCTGTTCAAGATCCTTGGCGAAGGTGAAGCGCTTCTGGTCGGCGCCGGGCTGGAGCCCCAGATCGGTCAGCGCCGGCCAGGCATTGGCGATCCCTGCCCGGATCTTGGCCTCGGCGCCGGGGGCCGGATCGGTGGCCACGACATCCAGCCCGTGGGCCAGGCAACGGGCCGCCCATCCGCTGCCGATCACGCCGCCGCCCACCAGGGCGACGCTGCGAATGTCTTTCACATCGGCCATTTTCCCAGTTCCTTTCTGATGTCCCGCCGGAGCCGCAGTTCGGGCCGGCACGATAGTGGCGCTCTCGCGCTCCGGCAAGCCGCAGGACGCGAGGGACGGCCGAGGAGATCGAGAGGCTAAAACCGCTTCAGCAGGCGGCCCAGGTAGTCGAGCTCAAGGCGAGGTCGCTCGGGGTCGCCGGCGCGCCGGCGCAATTCGTCGAGAATTTCCCGGGCCCGCTGGAGATCGGATTTGTCGGGCAGCTTCACATCGCCGGTATCGATCTGGCCGAGGCCCGGAAGATTACGGCCCAGGGGATCCTGAGACTGGCCGAACTGGTCCGGCTCGGGCCCGCCGCGGTCGCCGGGCTTGCGCCCGAAACGCTCAGCCAGCGCCTGCATCATCGATTGAGCGCCCTGCTGGAGCGATTGGAGGGCTTGGGTCTCAGGTTGGACGGCGCTGTTCGGGTCACCGGCCCTGAGATCGCCCTCCGCCAGGCCCATGCTGCGGTCGGCGTCGCTCAACTGGTCGGGCACCTTGCCCAGCATCATGCCCAGCCGCCCGGTCAGGTCCTCAAGGTCGCCGCGGATCTTTCCCTGTTCGTCGGCCGAGCCGTTTTGATCGGGCGCGGCCTGGTCCGTCCCCTGTTGCTGCGACTGGCGAAAGGTCTTGTCCAGCAGGTTCTGCTGGCGCTGGGCCAGGTCGCTGAGGTCGCGCATCATCTTTTGGGCCTGGCGAGCGGCCGGATCCGTCTGCCCGGCATAGGGATTGGCCCTGAGGTTTTCCAGCATCGCCTGAAGCTGGGACAGCATCTGGCGGGCCGCATCGCGGGCCCCGCCTCGGGCCATCTCGCGGGCCCGGTCGAGCATGCGCTGGAGATCGCTACGCTGGAGCGCGAGTTGATGGGGATCGGGCATCTGCTGCCCGTTCTTGGCCGCGTCCTGCTGGGCTTGCTGCATCAGCTGATCCAGGAACTGGTTCATCGCCTGCTGGAGCTGGTCCATCAGGCGCTGGATCTCCTGGTCCGATGCGCCGCGGTCGAGCGCGTCCTGAAGGGCCTGCTCGGCCTGGCGCAACGCTTCTTCCGCGCTGGCGATGCCGCCTTCTTCCAGGCGCAATGCCGTCTGCCACAGCAGCTCCTGCACTCCCGCGAGATCGGCGCCCGTCTTGTCATACATCAACCGGCGCCCGCCGATCCTGAGCGCCAGCGTCACCACGGGGTCGCCGTCATAGGCATCGGGCTCGTTGCCGATGGCGAGCAAGCGCCGGCCCACGGCCAGACGATTGTTGGGATCGAGGGTCAGCTGCCGGCGCTGCTCGATGATGGCGCGGGCGATGGGATGATGGAATTCCCGGGCGGGCAGGATCATGTCGAAGGGTTGGGAGAGCCCCTGCTGGCCGATTGCGTCGGTGGCGATGAGCTGCAGGCGTACCGGCGTGCCCGCCCAGGGATGGGGGGTGAGGTCGCGGAAAGCCACGCCATGGGCCGTTCTTGGGTCGGCGCCCGGTCCCGGCAGCTCGATGACGATCTTGTTCGGCTGGCCCGGCAGCGTCGGTGCCTCGCCCGAGGCGTTGCGCCGGGTGATGACGACCTCGACCTTCGAGACGCCGTAGTCATCGCTCGCCGCGTAGTCAAGGCGCAGCGAGTGGCGCTCGGTCTCCGAGGGGGGCCGCGTGAACCCGGCGATCGGCGGTAGGTCCTGGATGAGCGTATAGGGCCAGGAGGCTATCACAGTGCCGTTGTCTGCGACGGCCAGCCGGTCGCCGGTGAGAATCTTGCCCGTTGCCCTGAAGGTGCCCTCGCCGATGGAATCGAACTTGGTCGTGGACTCCCCGAGCGCGAGCGCGGTGGCGCCATCTCCGCCCTGAACCTGGGCCAGGACTTCGCTGCCCACCGGGGCCTTGAACGGACCAGCCTTGGGATCGACCGCGGCCAGGAATATGGGCGCCTCGCCGGTATAGTCGGGCGGCGTCACCCAGACATCGAGGCGCGGCGGCGCAGGCGGCGGGCCGGCGGCGAAGCTGGGCCTGAGGGCCCGTTCGATCCGGGCCGTGCCGTCGCTCCACCCGGCAAAGAGCGCCACCGCCAGCAGCAAGACCACGACGCCGCGCAGCGCATAGGGATCCCGGCCCGCGAGGTTGGGGCGCGGCAAGCCGACCCTGAGCCGTCCGATGCTTGCCTCGAGACGCTTGCGGTGCAGATCCCACAGGCGTGTCGCCATCGGGTCGCCCCGCCCGCCGACGAGGGAATCCTGGAGAGCCTCGAGAGGCCGGTGGGGCAGACCGCTTGACAGTTCGATCCGACGCCGCGCGGCGGGTTCGCTGGGCCAGGAGAATCCCCTGAGGCCGCGGTAAAGAAGGCCGAGGAAGGCGAGGGCAAACGCAGCCAAGAGGCTGGCGTGGAGATAACCGTCGAGGTCGGGCAGGACGTCGCTCAAGGCGAGCGTCAAAAACAGCCCGCCGAGAGCCGCCGATGGCATCAAGGCCGGCCAGAGGCGTTCCCACAGCAGGGCACCGCGGGCGAGCCAGAGCCGCTGCCTGGGCAATAGCTGTCCACGCCGCCGGTCGTCGCGTAGCGCTACTCTCTCGATCCGTTGCGGGCCGGTCTCGGTCAAGGGGCCTCTTCCAGGCGCCTCAAAGCCAGGGCGGCAGGCGATCCATGGCAATCATATCATCGTAGCTTGGACGCGGCCTGACAATGGCGTGATCGCGAGCGTTGACCATGACCTCCGGCACCAGCCGCCGGCTATTGTAGGTCGAGGCCATGACGGCGCCATAGGCACCGGCACCGGCCAGAACCAACAAGTCACCTGCCTTCACGGGCGGAAGCGGCCGGTCATGGGCGAAGAAGTCGCCGGTTTCGCAGACCGGCCCGACAACCTCGAAACGCTTCACGCCGGCTTCGGAGTCGGGCTCGCTCACCGGCAGGATAGCGTGATGGGCCTCGTAGAGGGTCGGCCGGATAAGATCGTTCATGCCGGCGTCGGTGATGACGAAATTGCGTTCTACGCCCAACTTCACATAGGTCACCCGGGTTACCAGCAGTCCGGCACCGCCGACCAGCCAGCGTCCAGGCTCGAAGTAAAGCCGGCATCCGAGGCCGCCCACGGTCTCCTCCACCAGCCGCGCATAGTCCTCGATCGCCGGCGCCGGCTCCTCGCCGTAGGCGATGCCGATGCCGCCGCCGAGGTCGAGGGAGTCCACGTCCCGCCCGTCGGCCCTGATCTCGCGCGTGAGCTCGGCAAGACGGCCGAATGCGGCGCGATAGGGCGTGAGGTCGGAGAGCTGGGAGCCGATGTGAAGAGCCAGGCCCTTCGGTTCCACCCCGGTCATGGCCGAAGCCCGGCCATAGCACTCCCGCACATGGCCGAGGTCGATGCCGAACTTGTTCTCGGCCTTGCCGGTGGCGATCTTCCGGTGCGTGCGCGCATCGACGTCGGGATTGACTCTGAGAGCGACCCGAGCGCGCTTTCCCTTGCTGCGGGCGACATGATCGAGCGCCTCCAGCTCAGGCAGGGACTCGACATTGAACTGCAAGATTCCGGCATCGAGTCCGGCAGCTATTTCGGTTTCTGTCTTGCCGACGCCGGCGAAAACGATCCGCCCCGGCGGCACGCCGGCCGCGAGCGACCGGCGGAGCTCCCCTTCCGAGACCACGTCGGCGCCGGCGCCAAGCCGCGCCAACGTGGCAATCACGGCCTGGTTGGAGTTGGCCTTGAGGGAGTAGCAGATGGTCGCGTCCTTGCCGGCGAAGGCGGCGGCGAAGCTCCGGTAGCGCTCGACCAGCGCGGCGCTCGAATAGACGTAGAAGGGTGTGCCGGCGGTGGCGGCGAGCCGATCCAGCGGCACCTCCTCGGCATGGAGAATGCCGTGCCGATAATGAAAATGGCTCATCAGTAGCCCCGTTCGCCCTCCCAATCGGGCCCCGAGGGAATCGGGATGTTCGGCACTTGCTCGCCCGGCGGCAGGGCCGCCGATCCCGGATACAACTTTGGAAACTGGTCCGGCTGAAGCGGTTGGGGCGGACCCGGCCTGCCGCAGGCGGCGAGCGCCAGTGCCAGGAGCGCCAACAGCAGCGAGCGCCTCACAGGAAGCGCTCCCTTGCAGCGGCAACGGCCCTTCGCACGTTGCTGGGGGCGGTGCCGCCGTAGCTGGACCGGCCTTCGACCGCCGCCTCGACCGAGAGGGCCTGACGAATCTCCGGGCCGATCCTGGGCTCGATGCTGCGCATCGCTGCCAAAGGCAGCTCGCCCAGACCACAGGCCTTGCGCTCGGCGAGCCGTACCAGGCTGCCGGTGACCCGATGGGCTTCGCGGAAGGGGAGCCCCAGTCTGCGCACCAGCGCGTCGGCGAGGTCGGTTGCGGTGATGTAGCCGCGCTCGCAAGCCTGGCGCATGGCGTCGGCATCGACGGCGAGGTCTGCGACCATGCCGGTCATGGCGCCAAGGGTCAAAGCGAGGTTATCGGCGGCGAGGAAGACAGGCTCCTTGTCCTCTTGCATGTCCTTGCCGTAGGTGAGCGGCAGGCCTTTCATGACCACGAGCAGCTGGACGAGCGCGCCGATCGCCTGGCCGGCCTTGCCCCGCACCAGCTCGGCGGCATCGGGGTTGCGCTTCTGGGGCATGATCGAACTGCCGGTGGTGAAGGCGTCGCTGAGGCGCAGGAACCGGAATCCCTCGCTGGTCCACAGCACGAGTTCCTCGGCGAAGCGCGACAGGTTGGTTGCCAGGATGGCCCCCGCGGCAAGGAATTCGAGGGCGAAATCCCGCGCCGAGACGGCGTCCATGGAATTGGCCATGGGCCGGGCGAAACCCAGTGCGGCCGCGGTCATCTGCCGATCGATGGGGAAGCTGGTCCCGGCGAGCGCGCCCGCCCCCAGCGGACATTCGTCGAGGCGCCGCCGGCAGTCGGCGAGCCGCCCGCGGTCGCGTGCCAGCATCTCGACATAGGCCAGCAGGTGATGGCCGAAGGTAACGGGCTGGGCGACCTGAAGATGGGTGTAACCCGGCATGATCGTCCCGGAATGCTCCTCCGCCCGGTCGATGAGGGCCGCGATCAGGGCGGTCAGGCTTTGGGCGAGGCCGTCGATGGCCTCGCGAAGCCAAAGCCGGAAATCAGTCGCCACCTGGTCGTTGCGCGATCGGGCGGTATGGAGCCGGCCGGCCGCCTCACCGATCAGTTCGCCGAGCCGGGCCTCGACGTTCATGTGGATGTCTTCGAGAGCCGTCTTGAAGGTGAAGCGCCCCTCTGCGATTTCCGTCTCGATGCGGGCGAGGCCCTGGAGAATGGCCCGCCCGTCGGCCTCGGTCAGGATTCCTTGCTGCACCAGCATCTCGGCATGGGCCCGGCTGCCGGCGATGTCCTGGGCGTAAAGCCTTCGATCGATGTCGATCGAGGCGTTGATTTGCTGCATGATCTCGGCGGGACCGCCGGCGAAGCGTCCGCCCCAGATGGCGCTGGCGGGCTTGCCAGGTTTGACCGCTGCGGCCGGCGCGCGGCTCCTGCCGGCCTTGCGAGGCTTGCTCTTCCGTGAACGAGGTTTTTCGATGCCCAAGCGCTTAGCCCTTCCCGCCGCTTTCGCCGCCATCCTCATCGCCGCGGCCGCCGCGGCCGGCGAGGGACCGCCGATATCCGGATCGGTGGGGGACTTTAGCCGGATCGACCCGCCCCTGCCAGCGCCTGCCGACAGCTTCAAGGATGCCAACGGCGACCAACTGGCACTGGCGGACTTCCGTGGCAAGCTGGTGCTGCTCAACGTTTGGGCCACCTGGTGCGGGCCCTGCCGGGCCGAGATGCCTTCTCTCGACCGGCTGGAAGCGAAACTCGCCGGCGAAGGTCTCGTCGTGCTGCCCATTTCCGTCGACCGGGGCGGCGGGCCGGTGGTGGCGATGTATTACTATCAGGAGGGGATCGACCATCTGGGCATCTATCTCGATCCCGACCATGAGATCCAGGATCGCCTGAAGGTGAGCGCGCTGCCCACCAGCTACATTATCGATCGGCAGGGGCGCCTGGTCGGCACGTTGGAGGGCTCGACCCAATGGGATTCGCCCGAGGCGTTTGCCCTGATCCGCTACTACCTGAAGGGGACCAAATCGCCCGCGGCGAAGCCGCTACAGGTGGAACCGACGGCCTTTGAGGTTCCGGCCGCAGCACCCGCTCCCAGAACCCCCGTTCAACGCGTGGGGACGGGCTTGTCGCCGCTATAGATGTAGAAGCCGCGATCGGTCTTGCGGCCGAGCCAGCCGGCCTCGACATACTTCACCAGTAACGGGCAGGGCCGGTACTTGCTGTCGGCCAGGCCCTCGTAAAGCACCTGCATGACGGAGAGACAGGTGTCGAGGCCGATGAAATCGGCCAGTTCCAGGGGTCCCATGGGGTGGTTGGCGCCGAGCCGCATGGCGGTATCGATCGCCTCGACCGAGCCGACGCCCTCGTAGAGCGTGTAGACGGCCTCGTTGATCATCGGCAGCAGGATCCGATTGACGATGAAGGCAGGGAAATCCTCGGACACGGCGATAGTCTTGCCGAGTTTTTCCGACAGCTCCCTGACCGCGCTGAAAGTCTGGTCGTCGGTCGCCAGGCCGCGGATCAGCTCCACCAGCTGCATCAGCGGCACGGGATTCATGAAATGCATGCCCATGAAGCGCGCGGGCCGGTCGGTGGCGGCAGCCAGGCGCGTGATGGAAATGGACGAGGTGTTGGAGGCGACGATCGCCTCTGGCTTCAGCAGCGGACAAAGCTTCTTCAGGATGTCGCGCTTTATCTCTTCCTTCTCGGTCGCCGCCTCGATGACGAT
>Ga0209415_10012129_pt1 | contig 14408 bp, 9 predicted proteins | sample PeaSoiSIISIP2007_FD_187696 | JGI IMG/M metagenome (GOLD analysis project Ga0209415, IMG submission 187696) | Peat soil microbial communities from Weissenstadt, Germany - SII-SIP-2007 (SPAdes) (version 2) | ecosystem: Environmental > Terrestrial > Soil > Wetlands > Peat | place: Germany...
GCGGAAACCCGAAATCTGCCACCATCGATTTGAGATAGGGCATACTATACTGGAGCGATCCGCCCCAAAGTGAAGGTATCAGCAGCGTGCAAGCGCTGTTTATGGAAGTGCTGCTGACAGCAGGGCTAGTAAATACGATTCTCGGTACGGCGTCTGGCGCACGCAACATCGGCACGAATGGCGCCTTGGCAATTGGGGGATACATAGCGCTCGCCGGCCTTTGGGCAGGCCCGATCAGCGGGGCCTCTATGAATCCCGCTCGCTCTCTAGCCCCTGATCTCCTACGTGGCGATTTCGTTACGACTTGGATCTACATTGTCGGGCCGCTCGTGGGGGCGTTGATAGGCGTGGTCTTCGAGTGGATTCTGAAGGGACCGCCCACGGCCACAGGAACAATCACAGCCCAGGGCATGATGGATATCGACGGATCGACTTTACCCAAATTATGAAGCAGTTTTTGGTGCAAGGGCGCCCCGAACCCCAGCCGAGGTTTGTGTAAAAAAGACCGTGCCTAACACTTTACAGCAGCAGCGGACTCGGCCACGGGCTCGGCGATGGTGCTATGGGTCAGCGCAGCCAAGAGCAGGCCGGCCGAGTGGCGGCTCAACCTATGGGAACAAAGCAGGGCGACAGCGTAGTAATCCGTCCCTGTCGCAGTAGCCTTTCCCGACATGGCAACAACCAAACGAGGTTCGCGAGCAATAATAAAACGCGTAATCGGCACCACAATGGTTTGAACAATAATAACGGCCGTGAGAATCGCAAAAACAGTGATTTCGGAACTCCCGCGGGAGCAACCAGGGATCCTGCCAATCGACGCGGCTAAGTAACCCGTCTGGAGGCGAAGAGGTTGTTTCCGTGAGGCACGCGGAACTCCAACCGATACAGATGAATCCAGCTATCACTGCTATATCCAAACGAGTTCTAACTCGGCCTAAACTCTTGGCCATGCGCATCAATCCGCCATATGTGCTCTTTAGTTTCGACTCGGCAGAGCCGGACGATCCCCCAATTTGCATCGCGCGCCCCTCTCTTTTCAGATATGCGCCCTGCGAACCTATCCGTCAGTAACGCCTGTCGATCAGTGTAGTCGTCCAGCCGGTGCCAACATTGAGTATTTTCGGGGTGGTTGGCGCCTCAGGTCGATTCCACCAGCCGCCACCAAGTGCCTGGAACAGTGCCGCGGTATCGGACAATCGGTTTGCCCGCGCCTGCACCACGGTGATCACCGCCTGCAGATAGGTCTGTTGCGCGTTGAGCAGCAGCAGGACGTTGGCATTGCCAGTTTGCATCTGCTGGCGCGCAAGATCGAAGCTAATCTTGGCGGCGCGCTCGAAGTCACGTGCCGCCTTCAGCGCATCGGCATCGTTTTGCAGAGCGCGTAGCACGTCGGCGACGTTCTGCACTGCGCCGATCACCGAAGCCTTATAGGCCCACGCTGCCTGATCGTAGGTAGCCTTGGAACCGCGCAGCTGATGAAGCAGGGTTCCGCCCGCGAATACCGTCTGCGTGGTGTTGCTGGATAACAGCCAGAATGAATTGGCGGGATTAAACAGGTTGGCAAGTACCGTACTGATGTAACCGCCGTTCACGTCAATCGTAAAATTCGGAAGCAGATTGGCGGTGGCGATGCCAATCTGTGCGCTGGCTGCGTGCAACATTTCGTCGGCGGCACGGACGTCGGGCCGCTGCTCGATCAGCTGCGACGGCAAGCTCACCGGTAGATCGACCGGCAACTGTAGCGCCGAAAGGTTGAAGGTCTCGCGTGGCTCCTCGCTCGGGTAGCCGCCGGCCAGCGCCGCCAACAGATCGCGGGTCTGTGCCAAGGCCTTGCGCAGAGGCGGTAGCGTCGCTCTGACCTGCGCAAGCGCCGCCTCCTGTGCGGCGACATCGCTGCGGTTGGCATAGCCCGCTTCCAGCTGGCGGCGCATGATGTCGAGCATCTTGGTGTTGATGGAGATGAGTTCGTTGGTGGCATCGATCTGTCCGCGCAACGAGGCCTCGGTAATGGCCGCGACCACCACGTTTGAGGTGAGCGTCAGGTAGGCGGCCTCGACCTCGAAGCGCTGCATATCAGCCTGGGCCTGCAGCGACTCGACCGTGCGCCAATTGAGGCCCCAGACGTCGATCGTGTACGACACCAGCACTTGCGCAGTATAGAGATTGAAGATCTGAGCGGGCGAAGCGAGGACTGGACTTAGGACTGCGGAGGTTTTCTGACGTGTCGGGTTGAAATTGGCCTGAATGAAAGGAAAGAACTTGCCTTCCTGGGCGTAGACGGATTCCTGGGCAGCGCCCAGGGCGAACATCGCCGCCTGCAGGTTGGGATTGGCCTGCAGCGACCGCTCGATCAGGGCGTTGAGCCCGGGCGATCTGAACAGCCGCCACCACTCCTGCGGAATATCGCGGCCTTGCACAAATAGCTGTGCTGCTCCGTTCGGAGCGTCGGTCGAAGAGGTCTGTCGCGTCAGCGGCTCCTGGGTGTAGCGGCTGACCTCGGGCGGGGCGGGATGGAGGAAATCTGGACCTACCGGAATGCAGCTCGTAAGCAGCGTTGCAGCGGCCACAGCAGTAGCAGCGGCAAAAAAACGGCTTACGGACAGAGACATATAACTGGCCCTACCGGCTTTGCCGACGATGGCGGGTCTCTCGGCGACTCCAACCAAGAGCGTTTTATTCGTTCTTAATCGTTTTTAATCGTAAAGTCCGTTTGCGGCCTTGGCTGTGCCGCCCCTGCCACAGTGTTAAATATTCGACGCCAACTGTGATCTATCACAGAGATTTGTCGCAGTAGACGGCGACCGAATCAGCGGACATCATCACGACGAATATTTTGTGTTCGCAAACCGCTCACGCGCGTCATTCCGCGCGCGCGAAAGGCTATCAATGGCAACTGGGAAAACAACGAGTACGGTCGGAGTAGCGGTGGCTGCCGTCGGATTGGCCATCGCGGCCTTCGCATTCGCATATGTACCCGCCCAACCCAACGAGGGGACGAGCTCCGGGCTCGGCGCTCCGACGCCGAATGCCAATGCACCAGGAGCGCCAGCCACGGCCTCGAGCCGAGCGTCCGACAATCCGCCCAGCATCGACTTATCGGAGTCGCAGCTTGCCTCTGTCAAGGTCGAACCGGTCGGAGAGCGCGAGTTTCGGATCGAGAAGCAGGCGGTCGGCAGCATCAACTTCAATGAGGATATGACGCTACAGGTGTTCACCCCCTATCCGGGCAGGATCATCGCCCTATTCGCCAAGGTCGGCGATGATGTGAAGAAGGGGCAGACGCTGTTTACGATCGACAGCCCCGACCTGTTGCAGGCCGAATCAACCTTGACCGCCGCGGCGGGCGTGCTGGAGCTCACTACCCGGAATTTGGCTCGCCTCAAAGAACTTTACGTGACGCGGGCGATCTCGCAAAAGGACCTGGAGCAGGCGGTGTCGGATCAGCAAACCGCCGAAGGCGCGCTGCGGGCGGCACGCGACTCCGTCCGACTCTTCGGCAAGACCGACGCTGAGATCGATCGCATCATCGCCGCGCGCTTAGCCGACTCGACCTTGGTCGTGCCGAGCCCGATCACGGGCCGAATTACGGCCCGGAATGCTGCGCCGGGGCTGTTCGTGCAGCCGGGCAGTGCTCCCGCTCCTTATTCGGTTGCCGATGTCGACACCATGTGGATGCTGGCCAACGTCGCCGAGACCGACAGTCCCGCTTTCCGCGTCGGACAGGAGGCCACGGTCAAGATCAACGCTTTTCCGGACCGTGAGTTCGAGGGCAAGATCACCACCATCGATTCCATGGTCGACCCGAACACCCGCCGCGTCCTGGTGCGTTCCGAGATCGAGGACCCCCAGCACGAATTGCGGTCGGGCATGTTCGCGAATTTTGTGATCCGTATCGGCGACCCCGTGCGCTCTGTCGCGCTGCCGCTCGCCGGTGTGGTGCGGGAAGGCGATGGCACCATGACGGTGTGGGTCACTGCCGACCGCCGCCGTTTCACCAAGCGGACGGTCAAGATCGGCCTTGAGCAGGATGGCTACCGACAGATCCTCGAGGGCCTGCAACCAGGTGAGCTGGTCGCCACCGACGACGCGATCTTTCTGAGCAATATGGTGACGATCGCGCGCGCCCAATGAAGCCCCTGCACGCGCTACGGACTAGATAAAGAGAGACGAGCCGTGCTCAAGAGCATTCTTGCATTCGGGCTAACCCGGCGTCCGATCATTCTATTGTGCTTGTTGGTTTTCATCGGCGGCGGACTTATTGCGTTTAAGAAGCTGAATATCGAGGCCTATCCTAATCCGGCGCCTGTCATCCTAGAGATCACCGCCCAGGCGGCCGGCCTCTCGGCTGAGGAGATGGAGCGTTACTACACGATCCCCATGGAAGTTGGTCTCTACCAAACTCCTGGAGTCGTCAATATCCGCTCGACCTCGTTCTATGGGCTGTCTTTCGTCCGCGTCACGTTCGAATGGGGCATTGATTATTACACCGCCTATACGCGGGCGGCGTTGAGCCTGCAGCAGAACGTCAGCCTTCCGAACAGTGTACAGCCCAATATCCAGGGCTCGAGCTTGGTCGGCGAAGTCTACCGTTATCAGCTGGTCGGTCCTTCGAACTTCGGGCTGACCAACCTGCGCACCGTGCAGGACTGGATCGTCACCCGCCGCTTGTTCACCGTTCCGGGGGTTGTTGCCGTGAACTCGTGGGGGGGCACCACCAAGCAGTACAATGTCGAGGTCGATCTGCCCAAGCTCGATGCCTACAATATTACGATTCCGCAAATCATCAGCGCACTCGGCAATGCCAATATCAATGTAGGCGGACGCGAGATCACTGTCGGCCAGCAATCCGTGAACATCCGCGGTGTCGGGCTGTTCGACAGCGGCGGCGAATCGGATCTGACCCAGGGCTGGAAGGTCAACGACATCGAGAACGTCGTGCTCACCCAAGTGAACGGCGTTCCGGTGCAGGTGAAGGACGTCGCCAAGGTCTCGGTCGGCTTTAGGCCGAGGCTCGGTATTGCCGGCCGCGATCATGATGACGACGTTGCCTTGGCGATCGTTGTCATGAACCGCACCTTTCATACCAATGACGTAGTGCCGCGCATCAAGGCCGAGATCGACAAGCTCAACAGCGATGGAAGCTTGCCGCCGGGCGTCAAGCTCGTTCCCTATTACGACCGCGGCACGCTGGTGTCCGTCACCACCCACACGGTCTTGCACAATCTCATCTTCGGTTGTCTGCTGGTTTTCTTCGTCCAGTGGATCTTTCTCGGCGACCTGCGCAGCGCCATTATTGTCGGCGCCAACATTCCGTTCGCGCTGTTTTTCAGCGTCATCATTCTGGTGCTGAGGGGGGCGGACGCGAACCTGCTGTCCGTCGGCGCGGTCGATTTCGGCATTATTGTCGACTCCGCGGTGATCCTGGTCGAGAACATTTTTCGGAACTTCCAGGCGAGGCCCGAGGAACAACAGCTGCTCCTGCAGCAGCTCGCCGAGGGACGCTTTGGTGCCGATCCGACCCATCCGGCCGATGGAGCGAGTGCCTGGACCGATCGCTTGCGCATGATTTTCGTGAGCGCGCTGCAGGTCGACAAGGCGGTCTTTTTCTCCTCCGCCATCACGATCGCGGCGTTCATCCCGTTGTTCACCATGCAGGGCGTCGAGGGCCAGATCTTCAATCCGATGGCGAGAACATACGGTTATGCCTTGATCGGGGCGCTGATCGCGACCTTCACGATCACGCCGGTACTGGCTTCCTATCTCCTTCCCGAGCACGTGCGGGAGGTGGAAACCATCACCGTGCGCGCGCTGCGCAGGATCTACACGCCCGTCCTGCGGTGGTCGCTCTCGCACCGCAAGATCATGCTCGTGATCGCAGCGGTGTTTCTGGCTGCAACCGCTTTGCTGGCCACGCGACTCGGCACCGAGTTCCTGCCTGCGCTCGAGGAGGGCAATCTCTGGATCCGCGCCTCGATGCCACTGACGATTGGCTTGGAGGCCGGCGAACCGGCGGCACGGAAGATGCGCGAGATCCTGTTGCGGCACCCCGAGGTCATAACGGTGGTCTCCCAGCATGGCCGGCCGGATGATGGCAGCGACGCCTCGCCCTTCTCCAATGTCGAGCTGTTCGCGCCGCTGAAGCCATTTGACGAGTGGCCCGCGTATCTGACCAAAGACAAGCTGATCGAGCAGCTGCAACAGGAGTTCAACGACGAGTTGCCGGGGGTGACCTTCAATTTTTCGCAGTACATCCAGGACAACATCGAAGAGGCGCTCTCGGGCGTCAAAGGCGCAAACGCGGTCAAGATCATCGGTCGCGACCAAGTGATCCTGGAGCAGCTCGCCAGACAAGTTTTGCATGAAATGGAGCAGGTCAAGGGAGTTGAGGATCTTGGGGTTTTTTGGGTCCGCGGCCAGCCCAATCTGAACATTACGGTCGATCGCGAACGGGCTGCCCGCTACGGCCTCAATACCGGTGACGTCAACACCGTCGTGCAGGCAGCTTTAGGCGGCGCACCAGCGACTACGCTGCTCGAGGCCGATCGCCAATTCGGCGTCGTTGTTCGGCTTGCACCAGAGTATCGCTCCAGCCTTGAGGCGGTCCGCAATATTAAAGTTGCCTTCCCGACGCCGGCCGGTACCAATGCCTATATTCCGTTGAGCGAGCTTGCAGACATTACCCTCGACACCGGTGCCTCCTATATTTACCGCGAAGCCACTCAGCGTTACATCCCGGTCAAGTTCAGCGTGCGTGGCCGCGATCTCGGTAGCACGGTTGCGGAAGCGCAGCAGCGAATCGCCCAGAACGTGAAGTTTCCGAATGGCTACCGGATCGAATGGAGCGGTGAGTTCGAGGAGCTGCAGCAAGCCAAGGAGCGCCTGGCGATCATCGTCCCCATCAGTCTTGCCACGATCCTGGTGCTCCTTTACGGCCTGTTCAATTCCTTCCGCGACTGTCTTTTGGCGCTCGCCGGCATACCTTTTGCGGTCGCCGGCGGCGTGCTGGCGCTATACTTTTCAGGCCTGGATTTCAGCATTTCGGCTGCCGTTGGGTTCATTTCGCTCTTCGGCGTGTCGGTGATGAACGGCATCCTGATCATGACCTATTACAACCAGGTCAAGGCAAGTGGCATGGGCACGGTCGAGGCGATGTTTCACGCTGCTGAGCAGCGGATGCGGCCGATGCTGATGACGGCGTTGTCGGCCTGCATCGGCCTGCTGCCGGCGGCGGTCTCGACCGGCATTGGCAGCCAGGTGCAGCGGCCGCTCGCCACCGTGATCGTCGGCGGCATGTTCATTGGACCGATCCTCTTGCTTGTCTTGGTGCCGGCGTTACAAACGCTGTTCCTGGGTACGGAGGGTGGTCCCACACTGGAGGCCTGAGATGCGGCGCAAGGCAACACATGAGCGATATAGTCAGTCTGTCCCGAAGGGGAGCGGCTTGAAGATCGGGCATTATGTGTTGGCCATTATGTTGTTCGGCACGGCGGCGATCAATGCCGGCTTGGCCGAGGAGGCTGCTCGGGTTTCAAATCAAACCGACACCGCTCTTACCGCCCGACCTACGGGCGGAAATCAGCAAGGGTCCAGCGGCGATGCCGCGGGTGCTGCAATTGGCGGCCCTGCAGCCACTGGTGCGGGCGCCAAGGGGGACGGGGGCGCCAAAGGCGACGCGGCGGCCAAGGGGAACGCGGATGCGAACGGCGACAAAACTGTCGGCACCACGGGAGACAGTGGTGGTATCAAAGGAGAGCCCCGTGCAGGGTCTAATGTGGAGTGGGGGTCGGGCACCAATGGCGGAGTTCACGCGGGCGCTCAACAAAACGGAATTGGTGCCAACCCGATCAACATTAGAATCACCGTGCAAAGCCCCAAATCCAAGAATGCAACCAAAGCACCGGATTGGAAAAAGGCAAAAATCGTCGGCCCGGATTTCGGCGATCTCCACGCTTTAGCTCCCGGCACCCAGGATGGTCTCGCAAGGAACGCGATCGGGGTCCTTATGCCTCCAGGCGCACGTAATCGAGGTTTCGCGCCGGCTGGTGTTGATGGTACGGCAGGAAGCGCCGTAGGTACTACGGCAAAAAATCCCGCCAGCGTCGGCAGGCCTGATATCGGTCGTCAAATCTCCGGCCCAGCCTTCGCTGTCAGCCCTAAGGCGAATGTCCCACCGGTCAACGCGATGAATCACTCAGTACTTAACGGAACGAGCATTGGCCATCCAGGTTCGGGCACCGGTGTGATCGGTGGTGTGGCTAAGAATGTAGCTGGTGTCATCAACGGAAGCAGTTTCCGTCCAAAGCACTTCTGACCGTGCTGCCGGGGCGCTTCGAGGAAACTGCTGCCGCGCCATGCTGCGTCTTGGTCACGCGACCCACCAGAGCGGTTCATCGCGCGGTCATAGGACAGCCCCCTCAAGGTTCGAGACGGCGCATCACGGCTTGATCAGGCCGCCGGCCGCAGCTTTGATCGCGGCCTCAGTGCGCGTCGCCGCACCGAGCTTGATCCGGGCGTTGTCAAGGTGGAAGTCGACAGTCCGCTTCGACATGTGAAGCTTCCGCGCGATTTCAGCGGATGTCTTGCCGCGCGCCACCCAGGTCAGTACTTGGATCTCGTGATCCTTCAGAAGCTTCGGCCCTAGTTTGGTGCGCGCGATTCCGGCCAGCCGGGCATTGATGATCAAGACAAGCCGGTCGAAATCGATCGGTTTGGTAACGTAGTCATCGGCTCCGAGCCGACGCCCCTTGAGCTCGCTGTCCCGGTTGGCCAGCGCAGTCAGGAACAGGAACGGTATTTTTCCGAGCCGAGGTGCGATCTCGTTTAGACGTTCCAGAACTTCGAAGCCAGACATGATCGGCATGCTGATGTCGCACAAAACCAGGTCGGGCGTGTCTTTCAGGATTGCGAACAAGCCCTCTTGACCGTTGTGCGCGATGCTGACCTCGAAACCGTGATCGACCAGCTCTTCGGCGATCAGTGCTGCGGTCTCGCAGTCATCTTCGATACATAGGATTTTTTTCCGCGCGTGTGCCATACCAGCCCCCAGATGGCGTCGGGGCGTTGCAGAACCTCGACGTCCGTTTGAGAGTAGCGTGCTGTAGCTCAGAGTAAATTGTGAGAATCCCTGTGATTAGTCACAATTGCCGGCTAGCGAGCAACTGTGCAATTCCTCGTCTATCGGAAATTGGGGGGTCATGAGGCGCATCAAAGCGTCAGCCCGATTGCGACCACGTCCACAATCAATCATGCGAGCATCAACGGGACCGGCCTTGCACGTCCAGGTTCCGGCCCCGGCATTGTGGGCGGCCCCGCAAAGAATATCGCGGGAATCTACGGGTCCAGCATCCTGCCCAAGCACCTGAGCCGCAGGCCTGCATTCCCCGGATGAACCACCGAAGCGCACCGCGCTCAAGCCGATTCAGATATAGGTTTCAGCACCTTATATCATTGGATCGAGGGCAATCTGGCTCTGCCGGAGGCAGTCAAGCAGTGATCACTGACGAGCCTGCGGGAAAAACTCGTGAAGATCGGCGCCAAGGTTGTGAGCCATGGCCGCTACGTCATCTTCCAGATGGCTGAGGTCGCGGTGCCGAGAGGATTGTTCCATGAAATCCTGCGGCTGATCGCCGGACTGCGACCATGGCCAGCCCCAGCGTAGCCATCCCTGTGCGGTTAACCCCAAGAATGAAGAAGCTGCTTCCATTGGTGCAGCTTATACGAGAGGGTTTGAACCTCATTAAGGGGATCGTCACCGATCTTGTCGACGCCTACCTCACCTTCCTGACCTAGTTTAGTGCCGACCTGTCCCTTCCCTTGGGGCTGACCGCGATCTGCTTTGTCAACCATATCATCGTGGGGGTAACCCGTGCTGAAAAGCGTGATAGCTTTTGGACTGACCCGGCGGGCGATCGTCTTGCTAGGTTTGATAGCGTTCGTCGGCGCCGGCCTGTTCGCTTTTTTCAAGCTGAATATTGAGGCCTATCCCAATCCAGCGCCGGTGATCCTTGAGGTCACTGCTCAGGCGCCCGGCCTCTCGGCCGAGGAGATGGAGCGTTACTACACAATTCCGATCGAGGTTGGCCTCGCTACAACGCCGGGTGTCGACGTCATTCGCTCGACCTCGTTCTACGGTCTGTCCTTCGTCCGCGTCGTATTCCAGTACGGAGTCGATTATTACTTCGCTCGCTCAGAGACTGCGATTAATCTGCAGCAGAACGTTAGTCTTCCGAACAATGTCACGCCGCAAATCCAGGGCACCAGCCTAGTCGGCGAGATTTACCGGTATCAGGTGGTCGGGCCGCCGCACTTCGGATTGACTAATCTCCGCACGGTTCAGGATTGGGTATTGCAGCGCCGCCTGCTGACGGTCCCCGGCGTCGTGCAGGTCAATACCTGGGGCGGCACCACCAAGGATTACGAGGTCGAGGTCGATCTGCACAAGCTCGATGCCTACAACGTTACGCTGCCCCAGGTGATCAGCGCGATTGGCAATGCCAACGTCAATGTCGGCGGCCGCACCATCAATATGGGGCAGCAGTCCGTGAATATTCGTGGCGTTGGTCTCCTGGACAGCGGCGGTTCTGCGGATTTGACCAAGGGCTTCAAGGTCGATGATATCGAGAACGTCTTGCTATCCCAAACGAAGGATGTGCCGGTCTTCGTGAAAGACATTGCCAAGGTCTCTGTCGGGTATCTGCCTCGGCTCGGTAAGGCCGGTCGCGACACAGAGGATGACGTGGTTGCGGCGATTGTGATCATGAATCGCACGCTGCATACAAATGATGTGGCGGCGCGCGTCAGAGCGGAGATCGAGAAGATCAACACTGACGGAACCTTGCCCCCGGGGGTGAAACTGGTCCCGTTCTACGATCGCACCAGCCTGGTGGCGGTCACCACCCATACCGTACTGCACAATCTCGTCTTCGGCTGCCTTCTGATTTTCCTCATGCAGTGGATCTTCCTTGGTGACCTACGCAGCGCACTCATCGTGGGAGCCAACATCCCGTTCGCTTTGTTCTTCAGCATTGTCATCCTGGTACTGCGAAACGAGGATGCGAATTTATTGTCGGTCGGTGCGATCGATTTCGGCATCATTGTCGATGCAGCCGTGATTCTCGTGGAAAATATCTACAGGAACTTTCAGGCCACACCGGAAGAAAGAAGAGGGTTATTGCAGAAGCTCGCGGAAGGAAAGTGGGGTCCTGATCCGACACGCGAGACTGATTCTGCGGGCCCGCAGGCATGGACCGACCGGCTCCGGCTCATTCTGATTAGCGCACTGCAAATCCACAAAGCAGTAGTCTTCTCTACCCTGATCATCGTGGCCGCCTTCATTCCGCTATTCACCATGCAGGGTGTCGAAGGCCAGATCTTCGCTCCAATGGCGCGAACTTATGCCTACGCCCTGGTGGGAGCGCTGATAGCGACTTTCACGGTGACGCCCTGTCTGGCATCGCTGCTGCTTCCGGAGCATGTCAGCGAAATCGAGACGATCCTCGTGAGAGCCTTGCGTGCAATTTACACGCCGGTGCTGCGATGGTCGCTAAAGCATCGGATATTCACCGTCGCGATGGGATTGATCTTCGTTGCCGTTACCGGCTTCATCGGGTTTGGGCTCGGGAGTGAATTCCTGCCGACCCTTGAGGAGGGCAATCTCTGGATTCGTGCAACCATGCCCCCGACAATATCGCTCGAGGCGGGGATGCCGATCGTAGACAAGGTCCGCGAGGTTTTGCTGCGCCACCCGGAAGTCATTACGGTGGTTTCCCAGCATGGCCGGCCGGACGACGGTAGCGATGCCGCCGGGTTCAACAACGCCGAGTTCTTCGTGCCGCTCAAGCCGTTCGACGAGTGGGCGCCTCGGATGACAAAGGACAAGCTGATCGACGAGCTGCAGTCGGAGTTTTCCAATGAGTTTGAGGGGATCACCTTCAATTTCTCGCAATATATCCAAGACAACGTCGAGGAAGGGCTCTCGGGCGTTAAGGGCGCCAACTCGGCTAAGATCATCGGGCCCGATCTCGCGACTCTGGAGCAGATTGCAAAGCAGGCCATGAATGAAATGAGTCAGGTCAGGGGAATTACCGATCTCGGTGTTTTTTGGGTGCTCGGGCAGCCCAACCTAAACGTCAAGGTCGACCGTGAAAAGGCAGCGCGTTATGGCCTGGGCGTTAGTGACGTGAACACCACCATTCAAGCTGCATTCGGCGGCGCCGTGGCGACAACACTGCTGGAGGCCGACCGCCAATTCAATGTGACGGTGCGACTGGCACCCGAGTATCGCAGCAATATAGACGCGGTGCGCGCTCTCAAGGTCGGAGTTCAGACCCCCGTCGGCAACGCGTATATTCCCATTACGGAGCTCGCCGACATTTCACTCGATACGGGGGCCTCGTACATCTATCGCGAACGCAATCAACGGTACATTCCGATCAAATTCAGCGTCCGCGGTCGCGACCTTGCGGGCGCCGTAGCGGAGGCACAGGATCGGATTGCTCGTAACGTGAAGCTGCCGACTGGCTACCGCATCGAATGGTCCGGAGAATTTGAGTGGTTGCAGCAGGCAAAAAAGCGGCTTGCCGTCATCGTCCCGTTGACGCTCGTGCTGATCATGGTGCTGCTCTACGGTCTGTTCAATTCGTTGCGCGATAGCCTCATGGCCCTGCTCGGAATTCCTTTTGCAGTTTGCGGTGGCATATTGGGCCTGTACGTTTCCGGACTGGATTTCAGTATCTCGGCAGCGATCGGATTTATCTCGCTATTCGGTGTGTCGGTGATGAGCGGGATCCTCATCGTCAATGGTTATCACCAAATCGCGGCGCCGGGCATGGCCACGGTGGAGGCGATGTTCCGTGCCGCTGAGCGACAGATGAGACCGATCCTGATGATGACGTTGTCAGCCTGCATTGGTCTGCTCCCGGCGGCCATCTCGACAGGAATTGGCAGTCAGGTGCAACGGCCGCTCGCGACTGTTGTGGTCGGCGGCATGCTGGTCGGACCGATCATGCTGCTCGTGGTCGTTCCTGCATTGCAGACGCTTCTCCTGGGCGGGAACGGCGGTTCCACGCCTGGAGCCCAGGGGGGAGGCACAGGAACAAACGGAGATGTGAGCGGATCAAGAGACCGCTGAGACGTTTGGCATTAGGCTCACTTGGATTTCATCGTCCGCTTAAGTGGACGATAACCCGGCAAAAGGCGTCGGCTCGGCCGCTCAGACAGGGGCTGCTAGATGCCCCCCCGCCTACGCGGAGGATGAAGTGGGAGAAATCGACGAGCGATGCCGTGGAAGCGGACCTGATGAGCGATGGCGGCATCGCCGATCGGGGGGAAACGGGGGGAACGGATCTTCCCAATAACAGAGAAGCTGTGTATAGTGTCTTTTGATTCCGGGCGCCGGCAGGTCCAGGTATCAGGCCTGGAGGTCGGCGCCGAAAGTGGCCCATGCGCGCCAAGGCCATCCAGCCAGCGCAGGGGATTTCCCCTGACGCCAAATTGCCGGCTTGCGAGATTCCGGCTGGCCTGCGGATAGTGGCCGTTCTCCTTCGCACGCTATTCGTCGGCATCCTGGTGGTGCTGACTGCGCGCGTCAGCCTTCCCCAAAGCGAAAGCATTTCGTCGGCATACGAGACGACGGGTGATCTTATCAGGGTGGCTTTGGGAGTCACCGTCGGCCTAGGGCTTCTACTTCGCCTTTTCATGCCTCCCAAGGACGCTGAAGCATGTCGGACCTGGGTCTATCTGGGCTTGGCAGTTGCCCCTTTCGCATTGCTGTGCCTCATCGCCGTTTGGTAATGTCCTAGCGCATGTTCCCGAAAAGTGGGAACCGGTTTTCCGAATAGAACAAGATCAAAGAAACTAGCGCGCATCGCTGATTCAAGCCTATCGGTATGCACTCTAAGGCTCGATCAGGCGCCCTGTCGCGGCCTTAATCACGGCTTGGCTACGCGTCGCCGCGCCGAGCTTGGCGCGCGCGTTATCGATATGAAAATCGACCGTCCGCTTGGTCAGCCCGAGGACCTGCGCGATCTCGGCTGAGGTCTTGCCGCGCGCCACCCAGGTCAGCGTGTCCACCTCCCGGTCGTTGAGCTCAACGAGCTTCGGCCACAACTCCGAACGTGCCACGCTGGCGAGCCGTGCCGCGATGATGGTGACGAGCACGTCGAAATCGATCGGCTTGGTGACGTAGTCGTCGGCCCCGAGCTGCCGGCCCTTGAGCTCATTGTCCCGATCGGTCAGCGCGGTCAGGAATACGAAGGGCATTTTCGAGAACCGGGGCGCCAGCGCAATCAACCGCTCCAACAGCTCGAAACCCGACATCACGGGCATGCTGATATCGCACAGCACCAGGTCGGGCATGTTTTTCAGGATGGCAGCGAGGCCTTCCTGGCCGTCATGTCCGAGGCTAACTT
>Ga0209415_10012130_pt1 | contig 14406 bp, 14 predicted proteins | sample PeaSoiSIISIP2007_FD_187696 | JGI IMG/M metagenome (GOLD analysis project Ga0209415, IMG submission 187696) | Peat soil microbial communities from Weissenstadt, Germany - SII-SIP-2007 (SPAdes) (version 2) | ecosystem: Environmental > Terrestrial > Soil > Wetlands > Peat | place: Germany...
CCCGCGGCGGCTCGGCCGGCGCGGTGACGGCGGGGACGGTGACCACGGGTTTTGCGGGGTCGGGCACCAGGTGGAAGTGCGCGGTTTCGCCCACGTAGACGTGGGCGCCGACTTGCATGCTCTTTTTGATGATCATGCAGTGATAGCCCTTGCGGGTGGGGAAGACGGAAGCCCTAAACGCAAAACCGTTGACTTCGCCCTTGACGCGGACCATGCCGCGGGTTCCCCAGACTTTCAAGACGTTCAGCGGGACGCGGATGATCACCCAGCCCAGGTTCGAGGAGATGGGCTCGAGGGTGGCTTTGAAGGATTTGGCGACGCGTTTGAGTTTCGGCTTCATGCGGATTCGGGGGGAAAAGATAGCACTGCCGTCAGAAGAGGGAAATTGGAAATTCGAAATTGGAAATTAGGAGTAATGAGAGTAACGAGAGGAGGAGGATCGTGTTAAGCGGTACGAAGTGCTCGGCTCACCAGACAAAAGGAACGAGGTGAAAGCGGGCGTGCTGGCAGTATTCGGAATAGCCCGGGAGCTGCTGGCGGAGTACTTTTTCCTCGTTCAGCAGGCGAAAGACGACGACAGGGACAATGAGGGCCGCTGCAGGCAATGTCCAATAGGAGCCGAGAGCCAGAGGCATGAACAGGAACATCACAATTGCACCAAAGTACATAGGATGGCGGACGAGCCGGTAGGGCCCGGTGGAGATGACTTTTTGACCTGACTGGATTTCGATGACGCGCGAAGCGAAGCTGTTGACCTTCATGACCCAAAAGGTCACGAGATACCCGGCAAGAGCGATGACTTGGGAAAGAATCGTCAGCCACAGAGGGACATGCGACCAGCCGAAACGGTGGTCGAACCCGGGGAGCAAAAAAACGCCGGAAAAGAGCACACTTGCCAGACGCATGATGAACTTTTGCTCGCGAACATTTTCTTTTGTGCGCATGCGGCTTTCGACCAGCTGTGGGTCGTGGTTATAAAAATAGACCGAAGCGATAAGCATAGGAATAAGGAGCATCGCCAGAAAAACCCACGCCTGCCAAAAATGGAAGGTGCCCGCGGGAAGGAACAGGAAAGCCGCGAAGATCACCGCAATGGCCACGAAACGCAGAATCAGCCTAACTTTGAGGGTCATGGAAGATGGCCGAGCGGGCCATTTATATCGGATCATAGAGAGCACAAAGGGCACGCGGGGAGCGCGCCCTTTGTGCTTAAAGACTCCAACTAGAAAAAGACTACTTCGAGAAGCTGGAAACGGCCTCGGCTTCGGAGTTGTAGACGTCGAAGACGGTCAGCAACTTGGTGATCTGGAGCACTTCTTGGAACTTGCTGCCCAGATGACAGAGACGCAGGGAAGCGCCCTGGGACTTCACGCTGTGATGGGCGGCGACGAGCGTACCGAGCCCGGCGCTGTCGATAAAAGTGACGTTGTCCATGTTCAGGACAATTTTCTTTTTTCCTTCGGCCATCAGGCTTTTTACTTTTTCGCGCAAGGCGTTGCTTTCCTCGCCGAGCACAATACGGCCGTCCAGCGCCACCACGGCTACGCCATCCACTTCACGGTTCGTCATCTTCAAAGCCACGTTAGTTTCCTCCTCGTCGGAAAGCGGTTCCAGCGGCAACCCGGGCCGGAGCCGTAAAGCCTATCAAATCTATGGATGATCCCTGAGCGTTGAATCGTAAACGAAGACCGGGCAGGGGTCAAATGGCCGGGCGGCTAATAATAGTCCGCGCAGGACATGTAATAACCGCACGCGGAACAGATCAACTTGCAGCGCCGCGATTCCAAGCGCTGCGAGCAGACGGGACAATACCGCGAAGGGTCTTCGACACGAGCGACGGGACTCTGACCATGCTGCAAAGACGCAGCGGATTGATCTGCGGCCTGTGCCAACTCGGCCTGGACCTCAGCAACTTCCTGCTTCGCGGCGCGTTCCACGGCGGGACGGTTATAGCACAGTGGAGGGGATAGGGAGTAGTAAGAAGTGGGTAGTGAGCAGCGGGTAGGAACACAGTGCTAAGGATTGAGTCGTGTAGCCCAGTGAGGTGCCGAGGGGATTTGGGAAACCAGGAATTGGATTGAAACCTATGGCGGATTGGGCGCATCCTTATAGGTGGACAAGGTTGTTGGCGTAAGGCTCGGCAGGCCGGGCCTCCAGGTAGGAAGCATGGTCCGCCAAATCATCCTCGCAAGCTTTGTGGTCATTCTCCCGGCAGGTTTGCAGGCGCAGGGGCGCGGAATGGCGATGCCGGTTTCCCGAGCTGTGAGTGCGGCACCGAGGGCGGGGGCCCCGGTGGCACACGTGGGCAGTGCCCGGACGATGGTCGCGACGCGGGTAAGCGTCAGGGGCGGGGCGGTCCGGTCGCGGACGGCAACACCGATAGTGCGAGGCACGCGAAGGGTCAGCGCACCAAGCCGCTTTGCAAACAATCGAATTGGAGTTCGGCCAAATTGCCGCCCAGCACCGGGTCTGGGGTTCGACGAATCCCACCTCGCAGCGGTGTGCGGACCTGGGGCCTTTGGCGGTCGAAGGGGCGCGTTCCAGTATCCCTTTTACTTTCCGTTTTATGAGGGCGGGTTTTACGTGCCGGGCACTTCCGCGGGGGTAGACGAAAGTACGGCGGCGGAAACTGGGGAGCAGGATTCTGCGGACACTGACGTTCGAGACTCCGGCTGGCGGTACAGAAACGCGCAATCGGCGCCAGCCCCGATGGCGGACACGGCTAGCGCTGGGCCGGCCGACAACGACGAATTTGTTTTTGTGCGGCGGGACGGAACGGTATTTTTTGCGGTGGCGTACTCGTGGGAAAAAGGGACGCTGCGCTACATTACCAGCGAGGGATTGCGTCACTCCGTCATGCAGGATGCGCTGGACTTGGGCGCCACGCAGCAATTTAATGAACAACGCGGATTGAATTTTCGACTGCCAGCCTAGAAGTTATTTCTTCGCCGGTTCCGGCATGACGTAACCGGATTGTGCCGGCAGGCCGGCCCGCTCCAACTGCACGGTAGTGTGTTCCACTCCAAATTCCTTTGCGGCTACTTGCTTGATCAAAGTGAGCAGGCGCTCACACTCGTCGAGGTGCATATCGGGGATGCGCGCGTGAAGGCTGAGGGCGTTGTGATCGCCGCCGAGACACCAGACATGCACGTCGTGAACTTCCTGCACCCCTTCAATCTTCAAGATCGCGCGAGCGATGTCTTCCACGCGTAAATCGAGGGGGCGGCCTTCGAGAAGAATGTGCGAGGACTCGCGCAGGATTGCGATGCTGGACCACAGGACGAGCAGGCCGATGGCCAAGCCGAGGAGCGGATCGATCCAGTGCGCACCGGTGGCGTGGATGATGAGCGCGCCGGCGATGATGGCGATGTTGGAGAGGGCGTCACCAAAATTGTGGACCAGGATGCTGCGCAGATTGAGGTCGCCCCGGCCGCGGATGAGAGCGAGGGTGATTCCGCCATTCACGGCGAGCGCTGCAACGGAAGTCCAAATCATCCAGCTCTCAACCACTTCCACGGGGGAGCGAAAGCGTTCGAACGCTTCATAGCCGAGCCACAGGGAAAGCAAGACGAGGACGAAGGCGTTGGTGTAGGCGGCGAGAGTCCCGGCGCGGTGATAGCCGTAGGTTTTTTCGCTATCGGCGGGGCGCTGGGCCCAGCGCATGGCGAGATAAGAAATACCGAGGGCGGGAACGTCGGAAAGATTGTGAACGGCGTCGTTTAACAGGGCGACGCTGCGGCCGAGAATGCCGCCAAAAACTTCCGCGATGACCAAGCCGAACGTAGCAGCCATCGCCCAGCCAAGAATCGAAGGGCTCAGCGTGGGGTGAGAATGGCCGGCATGGCTATGGCCAGCGTGGCCGTGATCGTGGGAATGGGCATAACCGGCATGACTGTGGTCATGATCATGGGAATGGTCGGCCATCCGCACCATTCTACCCGCTCGTTGGCGGCGGCGCAGCCTTTGCAGTGCTTATTACGCACTATGACACTCTGCCTCCGCGAATAGATTGACGCTCCCTGCCTCGACTGCGACCATGAAATGAGCTTCCCGCTGCGCGCGCTTTGGCGTGCAACGAGAGTTCACACAGGGGTAGTGCGCTCAGGGCAATGACGGTTCCCATCGCTAAATTAAGTTTTTGGGGCGTGCGCGGATCAACGCCGACGGTAGACCCGGCGACGTGGCGCTACGGCGGAAACACGCCTTGCCTGGAGCTGATTGCGCCGGACGGCACGCAGTTCATTCTGGATTGCGGCACGGGTTTGCGCATGCTGGGGAGCCGCTGGGCGGCGCCGAACGGGGGAAAAACTCCGGAGACGCACATTCTGGTCACGCACTATCATTGGGATCACATCCAGGGGATTCCATTTTTTTCGCCTTTGTATGTCCAAAATAATGAATTTCACTTCTACAGCTTCCGGTCAAAATATCTGGGGCGCGACAGTCTAAAGCAAGTCTTCGAAGCGCAGATGGCGCTGCCGTATTTTCCCGTGGACATGTCGGCAATGAACGCCAAGCGAAAGTTCAAGGAAGTGGATGGCGGCGATTCGTTCACGGTTGGGGAAAACAAGATTACAGCGAGATGGTTGAATCATCCGCAGGGCTGCCTGGGTTTTCGAATCGAGACGCCGGCGGGCATAGTGGCTTACGCCACGGACAACGAGCCGGGCGACGCAAAACTGGACGAAAACCTGGGAGAGCTGGCCGCTGGCGCGGACATTTTTATTAACGATGCACAATTTACTCCCGAACAGCTGGAGACGACGCGAAAAGGCTGGGGACACTCCTCGTGGCTGGAGGGCGCGAAAGTAGCGCGGCAGGCCGGGTCGAAGACCCTGGTGCTCTTTCATCATGACCCGGATTCGACCGACCGCATGGTGGATTCGATCCTGAGGCAGGCGCGGGAAGAGTTCGATTCGGTGTTCGCAGCGAGCGAGGGTATGGTAATCACTCTCGGGGCGCCGGGAGACAGTGTTCAGGCGCATATGCCGGGAACGCGGACGGCGCTGCGTCGCGAAGCGCAATTCCACGCGAAAGTTTGCGGCGTAACCGAGGGTGGGAAGGATTTCGAAGAAGAGACCGTTGTCCGGGATATTTCCCTGCAGGGCGCGCTTATTTCGTTGAAGCATTTGCCGCGGCTGCAATCGGAATTGCAAGTGACCATGGATGCGCCGGGCGGGGATGGCGTGCAAACGATGAACTTGCGGGGTTATGTGGTGAGGATCGATGCGGCAGCGGAAAAGGGGCATGTGGCTGTGGGCGTGGTGTTCACGGACTAAGGTCAACTTTCAATGTTCGCAAACTTGCTAAACAGGGGCGTCCGCCACGAACGGGCGCCCCTTCTGTTTTCTTTGCGTTGGCGCGGCACTGCTGTAGGCTGAATGACTGCCTATGGCTGAGAAGAAAGCAAATTTTGTTCCCGTAAGCGCGTTGGACAGGCGGCGGCCGTCGAAGCGGGAGCTGCTGCGCGGGTTGGTCCGGCAGGCACCGTTTGTGGCGAAGAATTTTCAGCTTTATTTTCGCAATGGGTGGCGGCGGCACGTATTGCGGAGCAAGGTCGTGGCGCCGTATGCGGTTACGTTTTACGTCACGCACAAATGCAATCTGGACTGCGGATACTGCACGCAGAAAGAGCCGGACGTTTTCAGCGACGAGTTGCCGACGCGAGAGACGATTCAGCTGCTGAGGCGCATTCGCAAAGAGACGGACTCCATCGTGATTACCGGCGGGGAGCCGACGCTGCGGGCGGACATCGAGGAGCTTGTGGAGGCGGCGCGATTCGAATTCAAATATCGCTCGCTGCTGATGATTACCAACGGGACGCTGCTGGATCGCAAGCCACGGATTCTGCGGGCGGTGACGGGACTGGTGGTGAGCCTGGACGCGCTGGCGGCGGATCAGACGAATCCGCTATCGAAACCGGCGGCGCTGCCGAAAGTGCTGGAAAACCTCGAACTCGCGAAGGAAAAGTTAGGCAGTCCTAAGCGCATCACCATCAGCACGGTAATCGAGCCGTGGAATATCGGCGAAGTGGAACGGTTGCTGGATTGGTGCGGGGAGCAAGGATTTGTGTTTGCGGCGCAGTCCGCGCAGATGGAGAAGATGCCGAACTTGGCGCTGCTACAGAACCCGAAGTATCAAGCCTTGGTGGACAAAATCATTGAGAGGCGGCGCAAAGGCACGCAGCCGATCAACGGAACGCCGCGGACAATCGAGACGCTGCTGCGTTTCGGTGATTTTCAATGTTATCCGACGATGTTTCCACGGGTGTATCCGAATGGCGACGTGTTTTATCCTTGCGAGCCGCTTCGCAAGGTGGCCGGGAATCTGCTACGAGACGGATCGTTGAAGAAAATCTTCGCGCGCGGGAAGAAGATTTATGGGGATATCCCGCAGTGCCAGGGGATTTGCTACCTGTTTGGAAACGTGCTGTCGCACTATTACGTGAATGATTTTTGGGGGCTGGCGGGGGATTTTATTCGGTAGCGAGCTGGGAATGGGCAATCGCTCCCCGGTGCGTCCTGATGACGAGACAGGCAAGCCACAGTAGATATCCAAGGCTGCGCTCTTACTCAGTGATTGTGCAGGCGCCGGGCAAAATGAGAGACTTCCGCACCATGAACTTCCTAAAACTGCGTTTCCACTTAATTCTCTTGCCGGTAGCGTTGCTCATGGGGTTGACAGCACTACGATCATATCCTCAGGTCAATAGCGAACGTCGCGCTTACCCTCGCGTCAATGGCGAACGTTTGATGGAGCACATGACCGCGATGGCGGCTATTGGAAAAGATCCTGGCGGCGGGTACAGCCGCGTCGCCTACACCGAAGGCGATCGCCAAGGCCGAGAGTACGTGATGGGCTTGATGCGCGCGGCTGGGCTGGCCGTGAGTATCGACGTAGCCGGGAACATCTATGGCCGCCGGGCAGGTAGCGATCCTAAAATGCTGCCGTTGATCATTGGCTCGCACGTAGACTCGGTGCCGCAAGGCGGTAACTTCGACGGAGTCGTCGGTTCCTTGAGCGCAATCGAAGTCGCGCAGATTCTGGCCGAGGGCCACATCGCGCTTGGTCATCCGCTGGAGGTCCTCATTTTTCAAAATGAGGAGGGCGGGCTGCAAGGGAGCCGAGCGATTTCGGGCGAATTGCGCGAAGAAGACTTGAATCAAGCCACTCGGAGTGGAAAGACGCTTCGCGAGGGGATTGCTTTCATCGGCGGAGATCCGGCTCGATTGGGCGAGGTCCGCCGAAAGCGCGGAGATATCCTTGCCAACCTGGAGCTGCATATCGAGCAGGGCGGGACGCTGGCCGCGGAGAAGATCGATATCGGCATTGTGGAAGGAATCGTCGGGAATTATCGCTGGGATGTGACGGTTGAAGGCGTCGCGAATCATGCGGGCACCACCCCGATGAACCAACGGCACGATGCACTGCTGGCGGCGGCGAAATTCATCGAGGCGGTGAACCGCGTGGTCACCAGCATGCCGGGGCGCCAGGTGGGCACGGTGGGCAAGATTCAAGTAATTCCCGGAGCTTACAACATCGTGCCGGGAAAAGTGACGCTGGGTCTCGATGTGCGCGATTTGGACGAATCCCGAATTGACATGCTGTTTGACAAAATGCGCGGAGAGGCGGAGCAGATCGGACAAGGCAGCGGAACAAAATTCGGCTTTAAACAGATTGTTAGCGATACGCCGGCGCTCAGCGACCCGCGTCTGCGCCAGCTCATCGCGGATTCGGCGAAGCAATTGAACTTGAGCACGAAAGTGCTGCCAAGTGGGGCAACGCACGACGCTCAGAGCATGTCCCGCCTGGCTCCCAGCGGTATGATTTTTATCCCCAGCATTGGGGGCATCAGTCATGCCCCGGAAGAGTTTTCGCGGCCACAAGATATTGTGAACGGCGCAAATGTTCTTTTACAAACAGTGCTTAGGCTCGATGCTCAAAACTGGTGAAGCGATGCGGTTACCGCCGGTGCACATTGCGGCGCCGAGATTCGATGAAAACCAGCAATTTATGCCGGAGGCTAGCTGAGGTCGGCGATTTTCTTGTCGAGGTGGGCGAGCGCGGCTTCGAGGGATTTGCGGTGGTTGGGATGAGTGGCGGAAGCGAGATCGTTGGCGATTCGGATTCGTGATAGTTGAAGATCCTTGCGCTGTTGCTCACGCATGAGTTGTTCCGGAGTTTTGGGCCCCGAATTATGTTTCTGCTTTGGCGCTTCCGTCGCTTCGACTTGCGATTCGACGTCCTTGCTTTCCCAGCCGCGTGCCATGGATAGAGTGTGACACAAATTGCGCAAATCGCGGGCGCCTCAATACAGAAAAGTGGCTAGAAGAGTATCAAGCGCCGGCGGCGCGGCGTTGCGGGAGAACAGGCAGGGCGGGGCGCATTACGCTGCGGATGGTGGTTTCGGCGACGCGGGCGAGATGCTCGGCGAAAACGTCCTTATAGGCGAAGACTGCCGTCTTGTTGGCCCAGTTGATGCGCAGGAACCAGCGGCCGTGGGAATCTTCGGCTTGCGCTAAAGTGATTTCGCTGACGGGGATTTCCAGAAAGGATTGCAGACGCGAGTCGCGTATTGAAATATGTTCGGCGCCGACGAAAAGTTGCGCGGCAAAGGATGATCCTTCGCCCGGCTTGAACTTTCCACCGTTGACCACCACGAGAGCACCCAGTTCGCGTGCTTTGCCGCCGGCATTGGTCTCGGGTTTGGCGGGAGGAAGAAGAATGGCGCTGATGAACATGGTCAAGCCGATGACGGCCGGTGCGTAGCTGCTCCAGGCACCGAGTGGAACGATTACCAGCGCAGCGCCGCCGACTGCCAGGAAAATGCGGAAGAGCATCCAGGAGCGCGGGTTGCGGCGCGCGTGCAGGATCGTGGGGATGAGCAGCACCAAGGCAAACAGGGTTCCGACGGCAAGATGACGCAGGCGCTTGCCGAAACTCTGTGGTTGGGAAATCGCTGGGCTGGATGCGGCGCTCATCTTTTATCTCTTAGTGCTCCTCTCTCAATACCGAACTCTCAAGGTTGCAGGCCGTTGATTTCGCGCATGCGCGCAAAGGCGCGCCGCACGTGCGGGATGGTGATCGAGCCGCCGACGATCAGGGCGACGTTCAGCGCGTCGACTATTTCTTCTCGCTTCCAGCCTTCTTCGCCGCAGCGGACCAGGTGATAGGTGATGCAGTCATCACAACGTAAGACTGCGGAAGCGACCAAGCCGAGCAATTCTTTCTGTTTGGTGCCGAGCGCGCCGGGTTCGTATGCCTGATGGTCGAGAGCGAAGAAGCGCTTGATGCCGAGGTGGCCGCAGCCGAGGATTTCCTCGTTCAGGTCAGCGCGAAATTTTTGAAAATCTTCCAGGCGATCGGCCATGGCTCACTCCGCGAAAGGACCGGCCGTCGAGGTCAACGACCGTGCCCGCTATTATGAACGATTTGCGCGCAGAGCGGGAATGCGCTATCGAATATTTCAGCGAAGTATCAGGGCACGTAACCCGGTCCGCGCAGAACTTTTCCGGGAAGCGCGCCGGTCATTTTTGTTTGATCGATGACCAGCACGCCGTTTACGAACACATAGACCATTCCTTCCGACAATTGATTAGGCTTCTCGAAGGTCGCGAGATCATGGATGGTTGCGGGGTCGAAAATGACGATGTCGGCGCACATGCCGGCTTTCAAGACGCCACGGTCAGTCAAGTGCATGCGCTGCGCCGGGAGCGCGGAAAATTTTCGGATGGCGTCTTCGAGGCTAAGCTTGTGTTCTTCGCGAACGTATTTGCGGAGGATGCGAGGAAATGTGCCGTAAGCACGCGGATGAGTCAGTTCTTGTCCAAGGATGCCTTCGGGCGATGTTCCAGCAGCGTCGTTGTCGATCGAGACCCAAGGCTGCTGGAGGGCGAGCACAATGTCCGGCTCGGACATGCCGTAGACGGCGACACCGGTCGATGCATCGTCTTGAAGCAAGAAATCGAAGATGGTGTCGATGGGGTCTTCGTTCCAGAGTTTGGCGATTTCCGCGAGGGTCTTGCCTTGAAGAGGGAAGAGCTTGGGGTTTTGGACACTGCCAAAGAGAACGGATTCGGGACCGGTGATTTGTTGCCACTCGTTGTCCCAATCGTCTGAAGGTGTGAGCATGTCCTTGCGCATACGGCTGCGGGTGGCGGGATCCTTGAGCCGCTCGAGCAGCTTTGTCCTGCCTCCATCGTGAGCCCACGGCGGGATGAAAGCGGAGAGGCCATTACCCCATGCGGTATAAGCGTAGGTGTCGGCAGCAATATCAATACCCTGAGCGCGCGCGGCCTCGATTTTCGCGACGACTTCCGGCATGTGTCCCCAGGAGGGCTTGCCGGCGACTTTGAGATGCCAGATTTCGACCGCAATGCGCGCTTCGCGGGCAATGCGAATCACCTCGTCGATGGACGGCAAAATCGCGGTGCTTTCGTTGCGCAGGTGGGTGGCATAGATGCCGCCGAACTTGGAGGCTTCCGCAGCAAGGGCGATCAACTCCTCCGTCTTGGCGTAGGGGGCGGGCGGGTATTCGAGAGACGTCGAGACGCCCACGGCACCGTCGCGCATAGCCTGGCGTACCAGGTCCTTCATCTGTTCGAGCTGCGCGGGAGTGGGCTGCACGTCGTTATCACCGAGTACCATGCGCCGGACAGTGGTGGCGCCAACGTAACTGCCCAAATTGATGCCCATGCGCTGTTTCTCGAGGCGGGAAAAATATTCGCGAAACGTCCGCCAATCGGCGTGAATGTGATAGTGATGGTATTCGGCCTGATCGGCGCGAAGAATGGCGTCGTTCAATGGCGCGATGGATTCGCCCTCGCCGGTAATTTCCGTGGTGATTCCCTGGTAGATCTTGGAGGGCAGGCGCGGTTCCACCAAGATGGTGCCTTCGGATTGCCCGAGCATGTCGATAAAACCGGGGGCAACCACTTTTCCATCCGCATCGAGGGTGCGAGTGCGCGGCGCGGCGGCGAGATTGCCGATGGAAACAATTCTTCCATTGCGAATTCCGATGTCGCCGGAATACCAGGGCGAGCCGGTTCCGTCGATGATGTGGCCGTTGGTAATGACCATATCGAACGACTGCGCCGGTTCCTGGGATTGCAGGGGAATAAAGCCGAAAAGCAGGATCGCGGATAGGAACGTGAACTTCCATCGCGGAGGCCTACTTGTTGTCATAAGCTGATCCTCATTCCCGTCACAAAGCAATTTGTTTTTGGATCCGAGCACAGCTGGCATTCTACTCTGCAACTGCTTGCAAGGCTTTCTCCGCAAGTTCTCTTGCGCCGGGCTTTCCAGCGAGGAGGAGTTCGGCCCACTCGGAGCCGACTCTTGAGAGGCGGACGGCTTCGCTGGTGAGCGATTCGGGGCCGCCGGAATCAGAGTTGCCGAAGAAAACTCGGTCCATCGGATGAGAGGCAGCGAGGCGGGTTTTCGTGTAATGGTTGGGAACGGCCATAAACATGGGATGGCCGCGGCGGTAGATGCGCACTTCCACGGGGTCGACGTTGAATTCGGGCAGCAACTTTTGGAAATCGGCGAGGACGCGAGCGGCGAGGGACTTGCAATCAGCTTCTTCAAGAAGAGTGGAGCGCTGGATTTCGCGGAGCGGCGTGTAGAACGACAAGATGTTGTGTTTTTGTTTGTAGCCGGAATTCCTTTGGATAGTCCAGTCGGCGACGATGAAATCTGTGAAGGAGTTTCCGGGGCACCAATTGTCGTAGCCACGGTTGTAGACCGGCTTATCGAAGATGACATTCACGACCGCATAGGGAGCGAAGCGGTAGTGGCGCATGGCGGTTTTCTGTTCCGAGGGGAGGCCCATGACGATTCGCGAGGTGATGTGCTTTGGCGTGCACATGAGAACGGCTTTGGCGGAAACGGTAGTGAGTTTTCCTTCGTGGAAATAGGTGACTCGGACGGAGTCTTTGTTCTGAACGACGGCCACGACGGCCGCATTATCGAGCATGCGCTCTTTGTATTTCGGGTAAAGGACTTCGACGAGTTTGTGGGTGATGCAGCCGAGCCCGCCGGGAAGAATGGCGCGCTTGGCGTCGCAGCCGGTGAGGAGGTCCTGCAAGTTGGACAAGCCCACGTAAGCGGAGCTTTCTTCCGTGGTCGCGCCCCAATTTGAAGGGCCGAACCCGTCCCACCATTGCTGAACTTCGGGAGCATAGGCGGCGGTGAAATTGGAGAACGACTGCGCGTCGAGCTCAGGCATTTCTTCGCGGACCTGGATTTTCATCATGTCATCGCGAAACCTTTTGAAGCTTTCGCGCACTTCCCTCGGATAGGGAAGCTGGTCGAGGCCGGTCTTCCAGGTATCAGGGACGTAGGTTTTGTTGACGATAGTGGGATCGGGCATGTTGACAAAAGGAAGCTTGAGGCCGATTTCGGAAGCGAGGTGGTCGCCTTCGTCACCACCATAGGCGTAGGCCGAACCGGTGGCGTAAATCTGGCCGTCGAAATCTTCTTGTAGGGCGTTGCCGCCAAACTGTGGTTCTTTTTCAAGAAGCAACCAATCCTTGCCGCGTAGGAAATAGGCCGCGGAAAGACCGGCAACGCCGCCGCCAACGATAACGACATTAACCTTGCGCGTGGCGTCGGGGCGTTCGAATTGGTGGCCGTCGCGAAGCTGGTGGCAAACCTCGAAATGTTCTCCGTGAACGAGCGGAGCGGCAAGAAGCGTTTCGTCGATGGGACAGCCGGCGGCGACAGAGCCTGCGACAACAAACTTGATGAACTCACGGCGTGACGGCGCCATACAGCCTGCTAGGGTGTTTCGAGAAGTTCTTGAGCTTCAGCGCCGAGGCTGCGGGTGCGCACGCGATACCAGATGACAATGAGGGCGACGGAGACTACAAAGATCAATGTGGAGACAGCATTGATTTCGGGGGTGATGCCGCGGCGCAGGCGGCCCCAGATTTCTAGCGGCAAAGTATTGTCACGACCGATCAGGAAGAAAGTGACGGCGATCTCGTCCATGGAGAGAGTGAAAATCAGAAGGCCAGCGGCGATCAGGGAGAGCTTCAGATTTGGCAGGGTGATGCGCCAGAAGGTTTGCCACGGGGTTGCGCCGAGGTCCAGAGAAGCTTCTTCCTGTGCGCGGTCCATTTTCTGGAGACCGGCGAAGAGTTCCGTGGTGGCAACGGAGATGAGCGCGGTTCCGTGGCCGAGAAAAACGGTAAACAGGCTGAGTTGTGTTCGCGCGAGGACCGCAAGCATTAGCAGGGAGAGACCGGTGATGATGCCGGGGAGAATCAGCGGCAAGAGGACCAGGCGGCGAAACAAAGCTTTTCCGGGAAACATGGCGCGGTCGAGTGCGAGCGCTGCCAGGAGCCCCAGGGCTAGCGACAACACTACGCTTCCAGCAGCGACCTCCAGGCTGTTCGCAACAGAGTCCCAGATGGGGCCATCGGCAAAAAGCTGGCGGTACCAATCCAAGGTGTAATGGCGGGGAGGGAAACCGCCAACGCCATCACGGTTGAAGGAATAAAGAATGAGGACGACAACCGGCAGGTAGATGAAAATAAAAACGAGCAGGGCATAAATGGTCAGCAGCGGAGCGCGGCGGGTTGAATTGGTGCCGCTCATTTGAAGGACCAGCGCTTTTCGAGTTTTTCGGTGAGGAAGAGCAGCGAAATGATGAGGATCAGGATGCAGACGGAAATCGCGGCACCGAGCGGCCAATCATAGGCCGCGCCGAAGAGGCTCTGGACGACGTTGGCGATCATCGTGCCGGAGGCACCTCCGACGAGGAGCGGCGCGAGGAAGTCACCGAGTGAGAGAACGAAAGCGAAAGTCGCGCCGGCGAGCAACCCGGGAATGGAAAGAGGCAGGATGACGCGCAGAAAAGTTTCAGTGGAACTGGCGCCGAGATCCTGCGAGGCTTCGACCAGCGGGCGAGGAATGTGCTCAAGAGCCGCGTAGATGGGTAGAAAGATAAAAGGTGTGTAGATATGCGTGAGCACCAGAACAACGGCGAAAGGGCTGTAAAGAAAGAACTCGACCGGTCCATGAGTGAGATGAAGATATTGCAAAAAGCCATTGAGGACACCTTCGCTGCCAAGAATGGTTTTCCAGGCGTAGCCCCGCACCAGGTAGCTGACCCACAGAGGCACAATCACGAGTTGGTAGAGCAACTCTTTGCGGGCGCCGGCATGAAACGACAAGTAATAGGCCAAGGGGTAGCCCAGCAGCAGCGAGCACAGCGTCACTGAAACTGCGATGCGCATCGTGCGCAGAAGGACTTCGAGGTAGACCGGCTTGGTAAAGAGAGTGCCGTAATTGTCCACGTTCCAGTGGTGGACGATAACTTGGTCTTGAACGGCCCAGAAGCTGTGCGCGAACAGCAGCGCGTAGGGAAGCAGGAGAAATAGGCCGACCCACAGGAGCGGCGGG
>Ga0209415_10012132_pt1 | contig 14404 bp, 16 predicted proteins | sample PeaSoiSIISIP2007_FD_187696 | JGI IMG/M metagenome (GOLD analysis project Ga0209415, IMG submission 187696) | Peat soil microbial communities from Weissenstadt, Germany - SII-SIP-2007 (SPAdes) (version 2) | ecosystem: Environmental > Terrestrial > Soil > Wetlands > Peat | place: Germany...
CCTCAGGAAGAAACGGCTTCGCTCGTCGCGTCCGAGCGCGTCTTGCTTCGATTCCTGTGCGTGCGCGACGCACCCGGCCCACCGCTGACCGAAATCGTAAGAGTCTTCGAGGGCTACCGGTTTCGCGACGCGGAGAACGAAGTCATTCTTCGCGCTCTGCTGGAGTTCGGCGACCGGCGAGAGGAGGACGTAGAATCGCAGCTCGCATCGCATCTGACGCGGCTCGGATTTCCCGATCTCGACCTGGAGAATTTGTTCGTGAACCCTGCTCCCGCCGAGGTGGAAGTGCGCCTCGCGATGGATCGCATTTCCGCCGCTCGCCCTGCAAAAGCGTAGTTCCGCTCGTCCAAATCCATTAAACTTATGAAAACGATGATTGCGAGACACGACACGTGTGGTTAGACAAGCTTCGCCGCTGGGTTTTCGCGCCCGCGAGCTGGCTGGCCCTCGCGTACTGCGGCTACTGGATCGCGCTGGCGCTGGATCGGGCGGCCGTTCCTCTGCTCCTCGGGCCGCTGGCGGGCTCGCGCGTGCAGGCCTGGCGACTTAGGCCATTCAGCGTCATCATCGCGACGAGCGGGTACCGCACGATTCCGAGCGCGGCAATTTTCTCCACCCTGCCGCTCGCTTTGCTCCTGCTCTTGATCGCGGTGATGGCTCTGGCCGGGCGCCGCGTCCGGCCGCTCTTCGCGCGCGTCGCGCTGGAATTTGCCGCGCTCTGGGCGGCCCTTCTAATCCTGCTGGAGTGGACGCTCGTCGGTCGCACTTCTGCTCCTTTGATTCGGCGGTTCATTCCGCCGAGATTCGTCTGGGGCGTTTCGACGCTGCTTTGGTTTCTTCTCACCATCGGCCTCGGCCTCGCGTTGCTGGTCGCCGCGCGGGCCATCTCGGGACAATTGATCGAGGCGGCCCGGGCCACGTGGAAGCGAACGCCGCTTGCGATCGCGGTGCTGCTTATCTGGCTCTCCACAATCCTCGTGATGACCGGTGCGTTCAATGTATTCTCGGCCGTACATTTTCTGGGAATTCGCTCGCTTTACTGGCTGGCGCTGCCGGCAGGTGTGTGCCTGGCTCTGATTTTGGCTGGCCTGTCTTGGAAACGACCCGGCGACGCCATCGTCCCCGCACCATGGCCCACCGCGCAATCCATCACAAGCCTGGTAGCGGGTCTCATTCTGCTCGCGGCGCTGATTAATTCGCAATCGTTAAGGCGCTGGTACGCCGAAAGCACGATGTCCAGCCTGAGCTCGGCTCATTACGAAATTTATTCGCCCAGAGGGGCATTCACTCCCGCGCAGCTGAATGATTTTGTGACGGCGCGCGAAAACATATTCAACGAGATGACCGCCAAGCTGCATTCTCCTCCCGGAAAGACGCGGCTGCGAATGGTCTTGTATCCGAGTTTTCCATCCATCGCCGAGGCCACCGGCGCCATGCGCGCGCACACCGTTAGCGGAACGACGGTGCGCGCGGTGCTCGGCGGCTCCATCTCGCAGGTGGACCCCGCTGCCGATGCACAAGCGTTGTTGCACGCGCTGTGGGGCCAGCCATCGAGCGAACGCATGGGCAAGTGGACCGCACGCTGGCTTGCCGGAGAATGGGAAGGGGGCGACGTCTCTGACGCCGCGGCGATGCTCGATCGCAACACGGGTCATCGCACGCTCGCGCAACTGCTCGATCCCGGGCTCGACGGCGTCATTTCGCCGCTCATCCGCGAGCCAATGGGCGCGGCGTGGATTGCGTCCGTCGCGGACCAGGGGGGCGTCGAGAGCGTACGCAAGTTGTATCTCGTAAAATCGAGCAACCCAACCGCCGCGGAACTCGCCGCCGCATTGGGTATCGCGCCGCAAGAACTCGAACGGCGCTGGCAATTGTGGCTGTACGCGTACCAAGCCGCCATGCCTACTTCGTCCACGAATTCTCCAGGCAGCACGATGCAAATGTCCATGTCGATGCCGATGGACATGCCGATGCCCATGCCGAGGCCGCAGGAGAATCAGCCCTCGGCGCTTCCAGCCGATTTCTTTTTTCGCGGCGTCAGCTTCACTCACGCAGCCTGGAGCGGCAGCAGCGGCGGATACGCTTCCGACGAAGCTTCCGCGCAACTTCTCGAGATTCAGGCGCTTAGCGCCAACGCCATCGCCCTCGTGCCGTACGCCTACGCGCAGCCGGGCGGAAGCGGCATCGACTACGCCGATTCGGACGAGACCGACGACGAGCTCGGACAGGCGCTATGGGCCGCGCACGCCCTCGGCATGAAAGTGATGTTGAAGCCGCAGATCCGCATGGGCCAAGAGCGTTCCGCAAGCGAAATTCAGTTCGACGATCCGGCCGCGCGCGCGGTGTGGTTTCGTGCCTATCGGGAATTTCTGCTGCATTACGCGCTGTTGGCCGAACGCGATCATTGCGATCTGTTCGTGGTCGGCGCGGAATTGAGCGGCGTCAGCTCTGACACGGCCGCATGGCGTAGCCTCATCGCGGACATGCGCCGCGTGTACAGCGGGCCGATTACCTACGCGGCAAATTGGGGCGGCGAACTCGATTCCATCCGCTTCTGGGATGCGCTCGACTTCATCGGCGTGGATAACTATGCATCGCTCATTGATGCCGACACTGACTCCGCAGACGCCCCGCCCACGGCGAGCGCGCTTTTGCCCGGCGCGGACCACTTGGCAGACGCGATGGGCGTATTCTCCGCGCATTGGCACAAGCCGATACTTTTCACCGAGGTGGGCTTCCCCAGCGTGCGCGGCGGGGCGAGCGAACCATGGTCCGATGACGATTCTCGCGGCATGAGTGCCGAGGAACAGGCCGCCGCATACGAGGCGACGTTTCGCGCGTTTTCGGGACGTCCGTGGTTTCGCGGAATGTTTTGGTGGAATTGGCCCACCAGCGGCAGCGCCGCCGATTCCGCAAGCAGCACCTACACTCCTCTCGGCAAACCGGCCGAAGAGGTGCTGCGTCAGTGGTTCGTGCGCCTTGCCGCCAACGGTTCCGCGCCCGAACCTGCCGCGGCGCAGGAGTCCGCGCCATGACGGCCCGCACCCTGCGCTGGCTCTCGCTGGTTGACGTGCTCGGAATCCCGTTGTTGGTGCAATGGGCGGTGTGGCGCGAGGGCGGCGCGCCGCATTGGGTGTTCTACGCAATCCCTGTGTGGCTGGTGGGGAGTTTTCTGCTGCACCGCGACACGCCGAAGACGCTCGGGATGCGCGCCGATACGTTTGGCGCAGCAACGCGCGAAGCGGCGGTCGTGCAAGGCGCGCTGCTAGTAGTAATTCTGATCATCGGCCTGGCGCGGCGCGCCTCGCTCACTCTGCCGCCGCACTACCACCTGTTTCGATCGCTGATCGAGTATTTTGCGTTTTGCGTCGTACAGCAAGTGGCCATCAATTCCATGCTGATGAATCGCATGCTCGAACTTTTCGGCGTCGCGCCGGACGATCGCGGTCGCCCGCTCGCTGGCCGCGCATTCGCGGTGACGAACGAAAGTTGCATCGCCCCCGCGGCGGTTATTTCCGGCGTGATTTTCGGTTTGTTGCACTGGCCCAATCCGCTGCTTGTGCCGATTACCATCGCCGGAGGCATCGCGATGACTTGGCTTTTTGCGCGCCAGCGAAATATTCTGCCGCTCGCCGTCGGACACGCCGTGCTGGGGATGCTCGTCGCGTGGGCGTTCCCGCTGAGCTGGCATCACAACATGCGCGTGGGGCCGAGATTCTATAAGCCTTATAGATAGCGGCCTCGCAATCGCCAAAATCAGCGCGATTCCGTTACAATCGTGCCGGGAAACGAACACCATTTAGGAGGGGCCATGGCAGAACCATCCTATGAAGAATTAAAAGCGCGTGTGGCCGAGCTTGAAAGCAAGTCCACAGGGCGCCGCACCGGAGATTTGGAATTTCGCGTTGGCGAAAAAGGCGGCGTCAGTGTGTACGGGCTGGGACGATTCCCGGTCACACTCTATTACGAACAGTGGATTCGGCTGCTGGATGCCGCGCCGAGACTGAAAGAGTTTCTCGAAGAAAATAAGGGCGCGCTGAAGCTCAAACCGAAATAGGCTCCCCGCCTGCGGCACCCCACTATGCTCACGGCGAAGCCCCCAAGGAGTCATTCCGAGCCCGCCGCAGCGGGCGAGGAATCTCTCTGCCGCCTCCAATCGAAGCCGCAGAGGGATTCCTCGTCGCTCCGCTCCTCGGAATGACTCAATGGAGTAGCGTTACGGAACTCTTACAAATTCAAATCATCGTAATCGCGGGCCGATTTTCGCGCGGGATGCGTGCTAGCCGGTTGCGCAACGGGATTGCTCCAGCGCCCGGGAATCGCCAGGCCGCACGATGGGCAATGGCCATCGCGGAGGCGATTCTTCAGAACGTCGTGCCAGGAGCGGCGAATTAGAAGCTCACCGCACGTGGGGCAGAACGTGTTGCCGGCGTCGGTGACGATGTTACCCTCATACACGTAGTGCAGCCCCGCCTCCAGCGCAATCGCGCGGGCGCGATGCAACGTCTCCGGCGGCGTGCGCGGCTTGTCGCGCAATTTGAAATCGGGATGGAACGCCGTGAAGTGCAGCGGCACGTCCGGGCCAAGATGCTCGATAATCCATTCGGCCAGGCGGCGCGTCTCGCCGGGGTCGTCGTTGAGCGTGGGGATCATCAAGTTCGTGATCTCGAACCACACTTGCGTTTCATTCTTCAGCCACGCCAGCATGTCCAGCACGGGCTTAAGGTGCGTCAGCGTCGTCTTGCCGTAAAACTCCTCAGTGAACGCTTTCAGGTCCACGTTCGCCGCGTCCACGTGATCGTAAATGTCGTGGAACGCTTCGCGCGTCACATAGCCATTGGTGACCATCACGGTCGCGAGGCCCGCTTCGTGCGCGGCGTCGCAAATGTCCACGACGTACTCGCCCCAGATCGTAGGCTCGTTGTAAGTGAACGCGATGGACGGGCAGCCGTTGCGCAGCGCGAGCGTGACGACGTCCTCCGGCGGCACGAAATTCGAGCGCACCTGATCCGCTTTCGATTTCGAGATGTCCCAATTCTGGCAGAAGAAGCAGCCCATGTTGCAGCCGGCCGTGCCCATGGAAAAGACGCGCGTGCCGGGCAGAAAATGATTGAGCGGCTTTTTCTCGATGGGATCCACTTGCAACGCAGCGGGAGCCGCGTAGCCCAGCGAATAGAGCGCTCCGCCTTCATTCACGCGGATAAAGCAGAAGCCGCTCTGTCCCACGCCGATGTGGCAATGCCGCGGACAAAGATAGCAATGCACGCGTCCCCCGGACTCGGCCTCCCACCAACGGGCTTCGTGGAGCGATTCCGTTTTCTGAAAGATGCGGAGTTCTTGCATGGCTGCGCCCGGCCCGTAGGCCGAATGGCGACTACAACTCTTCAACCAAATTATACCGCGCCACGCAAGCTCGACGCGGCCAACCGGGAGCAGCAGCTCAATTTCCAAAAACCCAACTAATCGGGCACTACTTCCAAGTTGCCCGTAATGCACCTCAAATATGGCTTGCCAGGTTATGAGTGTGATCGTTTGATTTTAACAATTATTGTAGATCACTGCTTTCATGAAGACTTCGGAGTAATATTCGCACATATGGCTGAGCCAGAAAAATGGGTCAACGTTAACCCTGCGGTTATCGTTAAGTGAGTGTTGGAGGCATTCAAATGGGAAGTGCGGTCCAGAATGCAGATCGGCTGATCGCAAAAGGTGCGTTGCCTTCAGCATGGCGAATTTTTTCCCTGTTCTCTTCCGTCTTGTTTCTTGGCACTGTATTTCTGCATTCCCAATGTCCAGATACGGGACAAACCAAGGTCCTAAAACCTGATCAAGGCACCGGGTACGACTTTTATAGGCTCATGGGCGATAGCAGTTTTCGCTATTTCCTGGATGGCAAAACGTTTTCGTTCAACGACAAAGACGATCCAGGAAGGACTTTTGTATTCATCGATGACATTGCCTACGAGTCGATTCTGGTGGAAAGAGCCGATTTGGCAGAATACGTCAAAAGCTCAGAGACTATAGAGATTCTTCGCGCTCAGGCAAAACATGAACAAGACTACTTCAAAAGAGCCGATCCTTCGATGGTGATCACGGATTATGGACCGGCTTCCAGGAAAACTCCTGCTGGCAGTGAAGACCGCTTATTCTATCTTTGGAAAAAGGAAAATCCTCCTGGGAAGAAAGCTGCAACACAATATATGTGTTCGACGCTGATCAAAGATGGAGTAGTCGTTTTATCTCTCATGCCGGTGAAGGCATCAGTTTCTGAAGACGACGTTTTTCTTCAGATCCACAAATACACGTCAAGTTTCGATTTATTGTCGGGCGATCAATGTGCGCAGGTGCTCTCCATGCCAACCGCTCCCTAATCCTCGTTCTCGGATTCCAACGTATTAAGCGGCAAACCTCATTGCACCGGAGTTGCGGAGAGATGGCCACCCGAAGAACCTTCTGTTCGCGACAGTGGTGCGCAAGGCCCTGCTAAACGCGCTATCTGGAGACTGATCCGTTACCCAGCTGAAGCCGTTGGCCTAGTTCGCAGCTTCCAACTTCTCCGCTATCTCCAATAGCTTATTGACACTGTTCCAGTTTCGGCCGGTGCCGGAAGTCTTCAGCGTTCGCTCAATTTTGGCCCAAGGGACTTTCGGGCGCGCCAGGCCGTTCGGATAATAGGCGTAGAGTTCGCGGCCATCGATTCGCACTTCGTCCGGCGCCAGATTGATCTTCAGGAGATTCGCGCGCCCCTCCGCGCTGGGTTCGGCCGCGAGGAAGGTGACGAGCAGCTTGCTTGGATCGAGGCCGCGGCGCTTCGCGAAGGGATTTTTGGCGATTGCCTCGCGCATTTCGGAAACGGTGCGGAGAATCACGTCCGGTCGAAAGCCGAACTCCTTCTCGATGGCGTCCTGAATTCGTTTCGTGAGCGCGGCGATGTTCTTCTCCTTCGTTCGGAAGACGACGTTGCCGCTTTGGATGTGGGTCTCGACGCGCTCGAACTTCAAGGATTCGTAGAGCGCCTTCAACGCGTCCATTTTGATTTTGTTATGCCCGCCGACGTTTACGCCGCGCAGCATGGAGATGATCACCGGCATCGCGGACTCCTATCGCAGTTCACGGACGATTCTCGTCCGCCCAGACGAGGAAACGTTCGAGGCGCTCGCGCTCGCGCCAAATCAAGCGAAAGAATTCGCCGGCGCGCAGCGCGTGCATGTCGCCGCCGAAAAAAGTCTCCATGCGCCAGCGAATGTACGGGCTGGCCCAGGGGCGAAGGCGGTAGCCGCGCGCGGCGACCCAGTAATATCGAAAGGCGTTGATCATTTTGGCGTCGAATGCTGTTCGGAGACGAATTCTACGCTGGTTCGCAGGGCGCGGCCAGCACGCCGGCGCGGCCTACTTCCCTGCCAGGCGATCCTTGAAGGACGCGACGTGCGCGACGTGGTGCCGCCCATGCCACGAGAGCATGCCGACGTGCATGTCAATCGTGACCGTGCCGATTTCCGGATGCTCGAATGTGCGCGCAAAATCCGCCGGCTTCAAGCTGTTGAGGATCACGACCATCCGTTGATGCACCGCGGTCAATAGCGCGAGCGAAATCTCCACGGGCGCGCTTTTCCCATCCGGCAGCGCCGACCACGGATCCTGATCGTAGGGCTTGATGGTGGGGTGTTGTTCCGTCAGGGCGAGCTTCAGGCGAATCAATCCGTTGATGTGCGCGTCTGCAAGATGGTGCACCACCTGGCGAACCGTCCAGCCGCTCTCGCGATAGGGCGAATCGAGCTGAGCGGGCGTCAGGCCGGCGAGTGCGACGCTCATCTGGCCGGGGATCTCCGCGATGCGCGCAATTTCCGCGCGGCGTTCGTCAGGCGTGAGTACGGCCTTCCGTTTGAGTTTGCCGATCGGATATTGCAAATCCATTGTGCGGTCTCCTTCAGGTGCCGGCGCGGCAGCGCCGAGCGGCGAATCCCTCAATTCCAGCCCTTGCGCTCGCGCAACGCGGTGACGTGCGCGACGTGATGCCGCCCATGCCACGAATAAATGCACAGGTTCTCATCGAGCGTGATGAGCCCTATCTCCGGATGCCGCAGCGTGAGCGCAAAATCCGCAGGCTTCATGTTTTGCAAGAGCACGACCCAGCGCTGGTGGAGCGCCGTAAGCAGGGAAAGCGAAATCTCGATGGGAAGCGCGCTGTCCGAGAGGCCGGCCCAAAGATCCTGCTCGTACGGCTTGATGGTGGGCTCCTTCTCGGTGAGCGCGAGCTTGAACCGCACGAACGAGTTCATGTGGCTATCGGCCACGTGGTGCACGAGTTGGCGCACGGTCCATCCGCCCTCGCGATAGGGCGTGTCGAGTTGCGCGGGCGTCAATCCGGCGACGGCGACGCTGAGCCGACCTGGAGTCTCGGCGATTTGTTCGATACGGACGCGGCGCTCCTCCGGAGTGAGTACGGGCTTTCGATCTGCCTTGCCAATCGGGTAACGCGGATCCACTGCTGCAGCTTCGTTTGCCACGATGCCCTCCTATAAGAGTAATTCCCTGCCGTCGAGTCCTGTGATCTGAAGCTCCGCGGCTGAAGCCGTGCCCTGACGCAGAAAAACTTACCGTACCGGGCGAACCCAGATGCGAGTCGTCGCGGGTTTGCCGAGATGCACGCGATTGCCGCCGACCTGCAGCGTCATCGTCTCGTCGTATTCGCGGCGCTGCAAACGCAGGCGCGCGCCGGGCCGCAACTTCAAACCATCGAGAAACTTCAAAAACTCTGGGTCCTTCTCGTATACGGACACGATTTCCACGCTGCTCGGAACGCTCGCCTCCGCGAGCGAGACGGCTCCCGCTCGGCGAAGGTCTTCGAGCCCCCCGGCCATGGGCACGCCATGCGGACATGAGCCCGCAGTTCCAAACCGCTGGAGCAGCAGCCGCTCGACTTCGGGCGAGATGCCGTGTTCGAGGCGCTCGGCCTCGACGTGCGCGCGGGTCCAATCGAGGCCGATCACTTCCGTCAGCAATTTTTCCGCGAGCTGATGGCGCAACGCCAAATGCGCGGCCTGCGCGCGGCCCTTCGCTGTGAGCAAAATTCGCCCGTGCCGATCCACGCGAATCAGGCCGTCGCGCGTCATGCGCTTGATCGCGGCCGTGACGGCGGGCGGCGTCACGCCCAATTCATCGGCGAGACGCGCGTTGATCGGAGCGTGCTGCTCGTGCGCCAAATCCCAGATGGCTTTGAGGTAATCTTCCCTGGAGACGCTGGTTTTTTCGTGCGACACTCAGTCTCCTCGTTTCGCGCGGCGCGCCGGCTACGGTGTTAGTGGCGCGGTTTTCGTTTCGCTCTTCGGCACCCTTCTCAGCTCTTCCGCAAAACTCGCGAGGCGCGATTCAATCTCATCGCAAATGTTTCGATAAACCTCAAGATCAGATCCGAACGGATCGCCGACCTCCCAATCCTCGATGCGCGGGCCGCCCTGGATTGCCAGTTGCGCGCCGGACCGCCCGCTCATGTTAATGACGATGTCCGCCGCGCGCAATTTCTCTTTCGTCAGCTGCTCGGAGAGCAGGCCATCTGCCGGGATCCCCCGCTCGATGAGCACGGCACGCGTCTCGCGCTGAACGCTGCCGAACGCGGCGAGGCCGGCACTCGAAGCGTCCATCAACTCCGGGTAACGATGCCGCGCGATGGCCTCCGCCATCGGGCTCCGGCAGGAATTCCCGATGCACACGAATAGAACGCGCGCGGGCCTCGATTCGGTCTCCATCGCGGCCATCAAGCGCGAGACTTCCTGGCGTTCGCGGCACTCGCATTCCGCTCTTCGGCCGCGCCGCCGTTCGCCACGAGCAAAAATAGCTTGTGCACGGTCGTATCCGCCGTCAGCTCGGGGTGAAACGTCGCCGCCAAAATATTTCCTTGCCGCACGAGCACGGGCTTTCCGCCCAAGCTCGCCAGAACTTCCACCGATGGGCCAACGCTCTCGATGATCGGCGCGCGAATGAAAATCATCTCCAAAGGCTCGTCCTTGAGCGAAGACACCTCGTGCCGTACTTCGCTCGCGAGCTGCCGCCCGTAGGCGTTGCGCGAAACTTCCGCATCCAGCAATCCCAGCGAACGCTGCGCCGGATTGCGCACCTCTCGCGCGAGGAGAATTGTTCCCGCGCAAGTTCCGAAAATCGCGCCGCCGCGCCCCGCGAAATCGACCAGTGCCGAATCCAAGCCTTCTTCCTTGAGGAATTTCAGCATCGTCGTGCTTTCGCCGCCGGGCAGGATGACTCCCGCAACTCCCGCGAGATCGGTCGGCCGGCGCACCCACACCGGCTCGGCGCGCAAGCGCTCGAGCATGCGTCCGTGCGCCTCGTAATCGCCTTGCACGGCGAGTACTCCGATTTTGATCTCCTGGCTCACTTTTCCTAAGTTCCCCCGGCCCGCACTCTCACCAGCCGCGCGTCTGCAGCAAATCTTTCTCTTCGATTTGGCGCACGTCGAGACCCTTCATCGCCTCGCCCAATTCCTCCGACGCTTCGAGTACGGCTTTCGCGTCCTGGTAATGAGTAGTCGCCTTCACAATGGCCTTCGCGCGTTTCTCGGGATCCGACGATTTGAAGATGCCCGAGCCGACGAACACGGCTTCCGCGCCCAGATGGCGCACCAGTGCGGCATCGGCAGGTGTAGCAATCCCCCCCGCTGAAAAATTCGGCACGGGCAGCTTTCCCGTTCGCGCCACTTCGCGCAGGAGTTCCAGTGGCGCGCCGTTCTCCTTCGATGCGCGCACGAGTTCGTCGCCGCGCAGCGTCGTCAGACGGCGCATCTCCGAGACAATCGTGCGCATGTGCCGCACGGCCTCGACGATATTGCCCGAGCCGGCTTCGCCCTTGGTGCGAATCATGGCCGCCCCTTCGGCGATCCGCCGCAATGCCTCGCCCAGATTCCGCGCGCCGCAGACAAACGGCACTTTGAAATCGTGCTTCCAAATGTGATTCTCTTCGTCGGCCGGCGTCAGGACTTCGCTCTCATCGATGAAATCCACTTCCAGCGCTTCGAGCACGGACGCTTCCGCAAAATGCCCGATGCGCACTTTCGCCATGACTGGAATCGTCACGGCCTTCATAATCTCGCGAATAATCCGCGGCGCTGCCATGCGCGCCACACCGCCTTCTTTCCGGATGTCCGCCGGGACGCGTTCGAGCGCCATCACCGCGCACGCGCCCGCCTTTTCTGCGAGGATCGCCTGCTCGGCGGTCGTCACGTCCATAATCACGCCGCCCTTCAGCATTTCCGCCAGGCCGACCTTCACGCGCCACTGATCGTTCGCATTGCCGTTCTTCGATGCCATCGCGTTCTCCTTTACGATTGCCGATTCCCTATCATACCAGCGCCACGCGCGAGGCCTCGACCCGGCGCGCCCCGCCGCGACGCTTGCGCATCTCGCTCCGCAGCACTTCCCCGAGAGTGGCCATGCCCCGTTCGATTTCTTTCTCTTCGACGCTAACAAATCCCAGCCGCAGCGTATTCGGCCGGTGGCCCTGCGAGTAAAAATATCGCCCCGGAGCGAAGCTGACTCCTTTCCCGCGCGCGTGAATCAGCATTTCGCTCGCGTCGAATCCGGAAGGCAACTCGAGCCACAGGCACATCCCGCCGCGCGGATGAGTCCAGCGCGTCTCTTCCGGCATGTGCCGCTCGAGCGCCGCTTCGAGAGCTTCGAGCCGAGAAAGATAAATGCGTCGCGTCCGGTTGAGATGCTTCAGCAGCAGCCCGCGCCGCGTGAATTCCGCCAGCGCCGCCTGCGCGAGTTGCCCGGTGTGCAGATCTGTCGCCTGCTTGATCCAACGCAGCCGCTCGATCACGTTGGCCGGCCCGACAATCCATCCCACCCGCAAGCCAGGGAACGCGAATTTCGAAAAGCTGTCAATCTGCACGACGACGTTCGTGCGGTCGAGCTGCTTGAGCGAGGGCATCTGCTCTCCGCGCAGGTGCAGCCGAGCGTAGATGTGGTCCTCCACGATCGGCACCTGGTAGCGCGATGCCAGTTCCAGAAGTTTGCGTCTCGCTTCCAGCGGCAGCGAAGTGCCCGTCGGATTGTGAAAATCCGGCGTGACGATCATCAACTTCACGCGGTTCGCCGCCAGCGTCGCCTCCAGCGCCCCGATGTCCAATCCTTCCGCTCCCGGCGCCTCCCACTCCGTCCGCACCGCCACTCCCAGACAACGCGTGCGCGCTCCCGAGCAAATCGTGATCGCGCCGGGATACGCGGGATTCTCCAGAACGACCGCGTCTCCAGGACGCAAAAACGCCTTCGCCATCAAGTCCAGCGACTGCTGGCAGCCGTTCGTGATGAGGAGATTTTCTTCCTGCGCCGACACACCTTCGGCGCGCAGGAATTCCAAGAGCGCCTGACGCAAACCCGGGTAGCCATCGGTCGATCCAAGCTGAAAAATGCCGGCGCCCTCGTGCCGCAGGACCGCATCCAGGCAAGCGCGCAGATCGTGCATCGGAAACAGCCGGTCATCGGGCCGGGCCAGCACAAAGGAGATGCTGTCTTTCGGCGCGGGCTGCGCCAGGCGGTGCAAACCGTCTTCGGAGCGATCCTCCGCAAAAAGGGATTCCCATCGCACGCTGCCGCCATTCATGGGAGCCGGCGGGGGAGGCGCGGTAAATTTCAGCGATTCGGCGCCCGCGCGGATGTAGGTCCCGCGCCCGACATGCCCCTGAATCAGCCCTTCGGATTCCAGCTCCGCGTAGGCGTTCGCCACCGTGGTCCGATGGACTCCGAGTTGCATTGCCAGTTCGCGACTGGCCGGGATGCGGTCGCCCGGACGCAGTTCGCCGGAATGAACGAGCGAGCGCAATTGGTCGCGCAATTGAACGTACAGCGGAACGTGGCTTTCGGCTTGTAATTGGAGAGGTAACATTGTCTCCTCGCGAGAGCCAATATACTCCGTTCTGAGGCGCTGTAAAGAGCCATATTGTCTCTACCCTGAGAATCCAGAGGGCGGCAGATGAAACGCGAAGTCGAGCGGGCGGAGGCAAGCTCCGCCCCTACAGGAGAGACAACCTTTACCCGAATACTTGAGATGTGTCCGAGAAAAGGTCTTGGCTTTTTCTGTCGTAGGGGCGGAGCTTGCCTCCGCCCGTCAGCGTTTTTCGGCGTGGTGCCTGTTACACGATTTTTTCGGGATCGACCGAGTCAAATACCGCGGGCGATAATCAGGGAGCTAGACACGGCAGGCCGTACCGAAAAGGACCAAGGCCGGGGGCGCGCGATCGCGCCCCGCGCCGAGTTACTTGGTGCCGGTTTGTCCGAGCTTGCGCAGCCGTTCCTGCAATTTGCGGCGCAACAAAGAAGGCGTGTTGGGATTGAAGGCGACCAGATACCACAGCGGCTGGCTGCGGTCGCGCGAAAGCCAACTGAGCGTTGCCGGGTCAGCGTTCGGATGACGCGCGACATTCTCGCGAATCGCCCCGTACGGGTGCTTGGCCAATCGTCCCAACGTCTTCGAGGAAACGCGCGGGTGCTCGCTGATGAGCCGCAGGAGGTAGAAATCCGTATCCGGCGCTTCCTTGGCAAGCTTGTCCAGCAATTCAGGTTTCGAATCCGAACTCAGCACCAAACCGATCTTCTCGTCCCAAGACTCGTTGATCCGGTTCAATTCCTTGGTGCGCTCGTGGATCAAATCCTCGATCTGACGCCGCTCGTGCTGCAAACGGCCCGGGGCCAGAGTCGTATTCTCAAGCGAATCGAGGACGCGCAGCAGGTGCTGCCGCTCCCCGAAAATAATCTGTGTGGTACGCACGCCAACCCCCTTGGTCGGCGTTTGCACCAAATCCGAGCGTCTCATGATCTCCTCATTTCGCGAGCCCGAGGTCCGCAGCTGCCTGGCTTAGTTCCTCGTCTCTCAGCAATAGGTGCGCCGAGTCGAGCGGCGCCCTAGCTTCGATCTGGCGCTTCAGCCACCACCCCGCCAGATCGATCTTCTCTTCGCGCGACAATCGTCGGCGTCCCCGCTGGATCCGGTCGAGAGAGCCGCCACTGATTCCGACGACCGCCTCTTCGCCATCCACGCGAAAAAAGAAGAGTTCGGGACGATCTCCGGCAGCCAGGAAGCCTGACTTGACGAACTCTACGGAGTGGCTCTCCCCCTGCGCCCCTCCGACCTCGAACCGTTCATAGAGCGGTTCGTAATGCACAATAGATTATGTTCGGGTCTGGAATCTGAGTAAAGATTGCGCGACTGGCTGCGTTCCATCCGTGCAATAGGAGATCGGCCGGCGCCTCCAATCCCCCGCGCTTGCCGTACGCCTCGCGGAGCGTTACTTTGGGAGCTGCGCACCCTCCGGGCCATTGCTGGAGCGCGTCGCCACTGAGGGAGAACACGCGATGTCCGCTTTCGACGACCACAAGGAAGAGCTCGACCACTTCGAAAC
>Ga0209415_10012133_pt1 | contig 14403 bp, 15 predicted proteins | sample PeaSoiSIISIP2007_FD_187696 | JGI IMG/M metagenome (GOLD analysis project Ga0209415, IMG submission 187696) | Peat soil microbial communities from Weissenstadt, Germany - SII-SIP-2007 (SPAdes) (version 2) | ecosystem: Environmental > Terrestrial > Soil > Wetlands > Peat | place: Germany...
GGTGGCGAGCCTGCTCGCGGGCGCGTCGGCCGCGGCGCTCGCCGGATTCGCCGTGGGCATTCCGTCCCTGCGTCTCAAGGGCGACTACCTCGCCATCGTCACGCTCGGCTTCGGCGAGATCATTCGCGTCCTCATCCTGAACATCCCTGCCGTCGGCGGCGCGACGGGGTTCACCGACGCCATCCCCATCACGAATTTCTTCTGGATCTTCGCGATGGCCGTCCTGACGATCGTCATCGTGCGCAACATCGCCACCTCGACATTCGGGCGGGCGCTCGCGGCAATCCGGGGCGACGAGATTGCCGCAGAAACCATGGGCATCCAGACGACGCGCTACAAGGTGCTGGCCTTCGTGATCAGCGCGGCACTCGCCGGCGTTGCCGGCGGACTCTCGGGCCAGCTGTTCGCGAACCCGCTGAATCCGCAAAACCTCAATTTCGTGAAATCGATCGAGATCATCGTCATGATCGTTCTCGGCGGCATCGGATCGACCACCGGCGCGGTCTTCGGCGCGACGACGCTGACGATCCTGCCCGAGGCGCTGCGCAGCGTCGATCGTCAGTTCCCGGGCTTGCGGATGGTCATGTACGCGCTGCTGCTCATCTTGCTGATGATCTTTCGACCGCAAGGCGTCTTCGGACGGCGCGAGCTTGGATGGAACTGGCTTCGGCTACCCAACCGGACGAAGATTCCTGTGGCGCTCACCGACGCTCCCGACGTCGAGCGGCGGCCAGTGGACCGCCGCTCGACGCCGGGGGGTGGGCGCGGGCATGAATGACATGAATGACGGGGCGCCCGCGCCGCCACTCCTCCAGGCGCGGAACGTGACCAAGCGTTTCGGCGGCCTCACAGCCGTCAAGGCGCTCACCCTGACCCTTGGGCGAGGGGCGCTCTACGGCCTGATTGGCCCCAACGGCTCCGGAAAGACGACCATCTTCAACGTGCTCACCGGGGTCTACGATCCGACCGAAGGCGAAATCCATTTCAACGGCACCCGGATCGACGGGAAGGCACCTCACCAAATCACCAGCCTTGGCATCGCGCGCACGTTCCAGAACATCCGTCTGTTCGCCGACATGACGGTGCTCGAGAACGTGATGACCGCGCATCACCTGCGGACGCGCCAGGTGCTCGCCGATGCCGTCGTGGGCACGTCCCGGCACCACAACGAGGAACGTCAGACCCGCGATCGAGCCCTCGAGCTCCTGAAGATTTTTGATCTCGACCGCGCCGCCAACGACGATGCGGCCGGCCTTCCGTATGGCAGCCAGCGGCGCCTGGAAATTGCCCGCGCGCTCGCCACCGACCCCAAGCTGCTGCTGCTCGACGAGCCGGCCGCGGGCATGAACCCTCAGGAGGCGGTTGAGCTGATGCGCCTGGTGCGGTGGCTGCGCGATGAACTGAAGCTGACCATCCTCCTCGTCGAGCACAACATGAAGGTCGTCATGGGCATCTGCGAAACGATTCAGGTCATCGACTACGGCGAGACGATCGCGGTCGGCACGCCGGGCGAGGTTCAAAAGGATCCGAGGGTCATCGAGGCGTATCTTGGCGGTGGTTGATACACTCTGGCGCGGTGCCTGCTAATCGAGCTCCCCATGCTCCAGCTCGAAACCCTCAACGTCTTTTACGGTGCGATCCAAGCCCTGAGGGATGTGTCCCTGTCGGTTGGCGCCGGCGAGGTCGTGACGCTCATCGGGGCCAACGGTGCGGGCAAATCGACGACGCTTCGGGCGATCACCGGGCTGCTGAAGCCACGAAGTGGCCGCGTCGTCTTCCAAGGCGAGGACATCACGGGCATCGCGCCCCACAAGCTCGTGGCGCGCGGTATCTCGATGTCTCCGGAGGGACGCGGCGTCTTCGCCAACCTGACCGTGCTCGAGAACCTCGAGATGGGTGCCTACGTGCACACCGCCAGGAATCAGATTGCGCAGGACCTCGACCGCGGCTTCCATCTGTTCCCTCGCTTGAAGGAGCGCATGAAGCAGTCCGCAGGCACGCTCTCGGGCGGCGAGCAGCAGATGCTGGCCATTGCGCGGGCACTCATGTCGCGTCCCAAGCTCCTCCTGCTCGATGAGCCATCGCTCGGCCTCGCCCCCCTCGTGTGTCACACGATCTTCAGCACGATCGACACGATCAAGGCCGCCGGCACGACGGTCCTGCTCGTCGAGCAGAACGCGAACGCCGCGCTCAAGCATTCCGACCGCGGGTACGTGCTCGAGACCGGCAGGGTGATCCTCGAGGGGACGGCCGTGCAGATCGCCGGCGACGGCCGGGTTCGCGAGGCGTACCTCGGGGAGTGATCAATGCGCTTTTCGCGTCACATCCTCATATTCCGAGTTTCGCCAGCACCCGGTCCACCTGCACGCTGGTGTCCTCGAACGCCCCGTCCGTCGTGATCACGAAATCAGCGCGCGTGGCCTTCTCGTCGGTGGGCCACTGGGCAGCGATGCGTTGGCGCGCCTCGCCGTCGCTCATGCCCCGCTCCAGCAGCCGCGCCAATTGCAGTGCCGGCGGACAGGCAGTGACGATGACGCGATCGAAGTCGTTGGCGTGACCCGACTCGTACAGCAGCGGCACGTCGACGACCGCAAGCGGCTGGCCGAGGAGCTCGAAGGCGCGAAGCCCGGCCGTGATCGCGCGATACACCCCCGGATGCACGATCGACTCGAGGTCGTGGCGAGCGGCCGGATTGGCAAACACGATCGGGCCCAGTCTTGCGCGGTCGACGCTGCCGTCGGGGGCCAGCACGTCCGCGCCGAATCGAGCGCCAATCGCCGTCGTGGCTTCCGTGCCCGCCGCCATCACGCCGTGCGCGAGCGAGTCGGCATCCAGACACGGCACGCCGCGCCGGCGAAACTCCTCCAGCACGTGGCTCTTGCCCGTCGCGATGCCGCCGGTCAGGGCGAGCTTCATCACAGACATCACAGGCGTGGGGCCCCACCCCCACGCCTGACGCGCTCGCGCCGTCGCACTCGCGCGTATTCAGAACAGGACGTCACAGAACTCACGTGAATGGCACTCCTGCTTCCTCGCGCCTATCCAGCCCATCCTCCCCTATCCTGCCCTATCCTGCGCCGCCGTCACCGTGTTCTTCATCAGCATCGCGATCGTCAGCGGGCCGACACCGCCGGGCACAGGACTGAGCGCACCGGCGACCTCCTCGACCGAGGGATGCACGTCGCCGATCGTGAGTGACCCACGACGATCGAACGTCTCGCGCCGTTTCGAACCGGGCGCGAACAGTCGCTCGACGCTCACTCGATCGGTGAGACTCGTGATGCCGACGTCGATGACGGTGGCGCCCGGCTTGACGAATTCTGGAGTCACGAAGGCGGGACGGCCGATGGCGGCGACCAGAATGTCCGCCTCCGCCGTCACGGCCGCAAGCTGCGGCGTGCGCGAATGGCAGATCGTGACCGTGGCATGCCGATGCAGCAGCAGCAGCGCCATGGGCTTGCCGACCAGATCGCTGCGTCCAACGACGACGGCCCGCCTTCCGGCGATGGGGATGTTCGACCGCTCGAGCAGCTCGATCACACCCGACGGCGTGCAGGCGACCAGCCGCGCGCGGTTCTGCACGAGACGTCCGACGTTGAGAGGGTGAAAGCCATCGACGTCCTTCTCGGGCCGGATGGTGTCGAATACCCGCCGTTCCGCGTCGGGTCCCATGGCGGCCGGCAGCGGCGACTGGACGAGGATGCCGTCGTGCGCTTCGCTGTGATTCAACCGCTCGACGGCCTCGAGGAGTTCCCGCAACGTCGCCGTGGGCGGCAACCGCTCGAGGTCCGCGCGTAGGCCGGCCTCGCCCGCCGCCTTCAGCTTGCCGCGGACGTACATCTCCGACGCGGGATTCTGCCCGACGAGCACGACGCCCAGGCCCGGCGGCCGACCCACGCGCGCCCGAAACGCCTCGACCTCGGGCGCGACCTCCGCTCGAATCTCATTCGCGACGGCGACCCCGTCAAAGATGCGCGCCGACATTATTTGACGCGATCGCCCACTGTGCCGGGCGCGCGCACGGCTGGATTATACCGTGAGGCGGTCCAGATAGCGGCGGACGCGGGTCGCCGGATCGTCGGTGGCGACAAGGTCGCCGATCACGGCCACGGTGTCGGCCCCGGCGCGAATCGCCTCCGCCGCGGTCTCCAGCGTGACGCCGCCTATCGCCACCAACGGAAGTCCGCACGGCCGGGTCCGTGACGCGGCGTCCCGAACACCGTCGAGGCTCACCGGGCCGTAGCCGGTGTCTTTCGTGACCGTGCCGAACACCGGACCGATCGCGATGTAGCTGACGGGGCTGGCGGCGCTGCCGTGAGAAATGGGTCCGCCAACGGCCGCGTCAACTTGCGCCAGCGTATGGGTCGATACGCCGACGATGGCGGTGGGGCCGACAATGGCACGAATCGCAGCGGGCGCGAGATCCTCCTGTCCCACGTGGACGCCGTCGGCTCCGCTCAATCGAGCGATGTCCGCTCGATCGTTCACGATGACGAGCGCCCGTGCCTGGTGTGCCAGCGTCACAATCGCCGACGCGATATCGAGGAACCACCCGCTCGACGCCTGCTTCACTCTGACTTGCAGCAGCGTGGCGCCTCCGTTCACGAACGCCGCCGCCAGGTCGACCATCGTCCATCCGGCGCCTCGCGCCACGTCGGCGTCGACGATGGCCATCAGTGGCGGCAGCACGAGCTTCATCGCTCACACCGCTTCGGCCAGGTGGCCGCCCGCGGCGGGACGTGACAGCAGGCGGTCCATGAAGGTCGTGCTGAGCCTGCCGGCGATGAACTCGGGGTCGTTGAGGATTCGCAGATGCAGCGGGATGCTCGTCTTGATGCCCTCGATCACGGTCATCTCGAGCGTCCGCCTCATGCGCGCGACGGCCTCCTGACGATCGCGGCCGTGCGCGATGATCTTCGCAATCATCGAGTCGTAGTAGGGCGACACGGTACACTCGGAGTGCGCGAACGTCTCGACCCTCACGCCGGGCCCGCCCGGCACGCTGAAGACGTGAATCACGCCGGGCGACGGCGCGAACGTCTCGGGATCCTCGGCGTTGATACGGCACTCGATGGCGTGACCGGTAAAGGTCACCTCGCTCTGCTTGAACGAGAGCCGCTCGCCCGCCGCCACGCGGATCTGCTCCTTGACGATGTCGACGCCGGTCACCATCTCGGTCACGGGATGCTCGACCTGCAACCGAGTGTTCGCTTCCATGAAGTAGAAGCGGCCGTCCCGATCCATGAGGAACTCGAATGTGCCAGCGTTGGTGTACTGCACGGCCTTGGCCGCATCGATCACGATGCCGCCCATCCTGCGCCGCATCTTCTCGCTGAGCGCGGGGGACGGTGACTCTTCGACGAGCTTCTGATGGCGCCGCTGGATCGAGCACTCGCGCTCGCCGAGGTGGACGACCGATCCGTGGTGATCCCCGAGCACCTGGAATTCGATGTGGCGCGGCGATTCAACGAACTTTTCCAAATACAGGTCGCCGATGCCGAAGGCCGCCTCGGCTTCGCGCTGCGCCGTCTTGAACGCGTGGGAGAGCTCCGAAGGCGCGCGCACGACGCGCATGCCACGTCCGCCGCCGCCGGCCGTCGCCTTGACCATGACGGGATAGCCGATGTCTTTCGCCGCCCTCATCGCTTTGTCTTCCGACTCGACCGGACCATCGCTGCCGGGCAGGACCGGCACGCCTGCTTTTTTCATGACCCGCCGCGCGCGGGCCTTGTCGCCCATCAGGCGGATGACCTGTGCGCTCGGACCGATGAACTTGATGTGGCACGCCTCGCAGACCTCGGCGAGGTACGCGCTTTCGGACAAAAACCCATAGCCGGGATGAATCGCGTCGGCCCCGGTGATCTCCGCGGCGGTGATGACGTTGGGCACATTCAGATAGCTGTCGGCGCTGCGAGCGGGACCGATGCAAACTTCCTCGTCGGCAAACCGCACGTGCAGCGAGCTCTCGTCGGCCTCGGAAAACACCGCCACAGTCTTGATGCCGAGCTCACGGCAGGCGTAGATGATCCGCAAGGCTACTTCCCCGCGGTTCGCGATCAGGATCTTTTTGAACATGATTACTCCGGGGGCCCCTCCCCCCCGGACACGCTTCGCGGGGACCCCATGGGCCCCGCTCCGCTCCTTCGCTGGCGGCCCTTACCCCCCGGACACGCTTCGCGGGGACTCCATGGGCCGCTTCGCTACTTTGTTCGTATCGCGAACAGGCGCTCGCCGTACTGGACCGGCTGGCCCGTCTCGACGTAGACGCTCACGATTTCCCCGTCGTACTCGGAATCGATTTCATTCATCAACTTCATCGCTTCGATGATGCAGAGCACCTGCCCTTTTCTCACCGTGGCTCCGATCTCCACAAAGGGCGGTGCGGTCGGCTCGGGCGACCGGTAGAACGTCCCGACGATGGGCGATTTGACGACCGCGATCTCGATGTCCAACTCGGCGGCTTCGCCCGCGACTGCGCCGCCAGCAGGGGACGTAATGCCAGCCGCCGCCAGGCCCGGGGGCCCGCCGAGTGCCGCGAGCAGCGGCGAAGCGACGGCGGAGGTCGACACCGCCGCGACGCCTGTCGCGTCCTTTGCCGCCTCCTTTACCGCCTCCCTTCGAACCTTGACTCTGAGGCCCTCGTGCTCGATCTCGAGCTCTGTCAACTCGTGCTCGCGCACGAGATCGAGGATCTGCTTCAACTGTTCGAGGTTGATGATCAAATTTCCAGCAACTCGGTTGTGACGTCGGTCAGGACCTCGACGCCGTCGGAAGTGACCAGCACGTCGTCTTCGATGCGGACGCCGCCCCAGCCCGGCAGATACGCGCCAGGCTCAATCGTAAAGACCATGCCGGCCGCGAGATACTCGTCGCGCGTGTCAATGTCCTTCCGCCGCCGAACGATGCGCGGATCCTCGTGCACTTCGATCCCGAGGCCGTGGCCGGTGCCGTGTCCGAAGGCCTCGGCCAGGCCATGCCGCCCGAGCGCGTCCCGCGCCACGCCGTCGATGTCGAGCCGCGACGCGCCGGGTCGAACCGACGCGATAGCCCGATCGTGGGCGTCGAGCACGGCGCCGTACACGTCCCTCGCGCGGCCCGTGGCCCGTCCGATCGATACGGTCCGGGTCAAATCGACGCAGTATGAGTCGTAGACGCCGCCGAAGTCCAGCACCGCGAGGTCACCTTCGGTCAATCTTCGCTCTCCGGGTTGTGCGTGAGGCAGCGCGCCGTTGGGTCCGCCGGCCACAATCGTATCAAACGCGCACCGGCTGAACCCACCTTGACGGATGCGCCAGTCGATGGCGAGCGCCATTTCTCGTTCGGTTCGACCGGCTCGGACCTCGGTCAAGACCTCGGTTCCAACCGCCGATAGCCGGCGGGCCGCCTCCCGCAGCGTCGCGATCTCGTAGTCATCCTTGCACAGGCGGCCCTGCTCGACGATGCCATCGGTTGGAACGAGCGAGACTTGACCAGTATGGCCCGCGAGTGACGCGGTCAGCCAGTCGTGGCGTGCCACAGTCAGGTGCGCCGCCTCGAAGCCGACCCGCCGGAGGGAGGGCGAGGCCAGCCGTATCGCAAGCGTCGCGTCGTACGATCCGTCGATCGTCACGAGCTCGAGGCCCGGAGTCGTCCGCTGTAGTGCGCGGATGGACGTCACATACCGGGAATCGGTCAGCACCTCCAGGCGGTCTGCTGTGAGGACAGCGATCGCCGCACTACCGGTGAAGTTGGTCAGATAGAGAATGTTCGGGAGCGACGTGACCACGAGGGCGTCGAGGTCGTCGGCCGCCAGCCGGGCGCGAATGGCCTGATGACGACGCTTAAGAGCTTCGCTCGGCGCGTGCGACATGAATGGCGGCAAGCCACTGCTCGAGCGCCGCGGTCGTCCGCGTCGCGCGATCGGAGGGCGTCGCTGTCAGCGTACCAACGGGCGGCGGAGGCGGAGGCGGAGGCGCGGCCTGCGGCGGCAGCGCCGCCTTGGGCGGCGGCGGAGGCGCGTGCTTCAGCAACTCATCTTTCACCTGGTCGAACGTCAGGCCACTGACTGCCGCGGGCTTCGGCTCGACCTCTCTTGAGAGGTCGCTGACGGTCTGTTCCAGATCGGGGTCGTTCCTGGCGAGCGCCAGGGCCGCCCGGTATTGCGCCAGCGCTTGAGCAAGGTCGCCCCGGCGGTGATGGATCTCCGCAAGACCGCGAATGGCGGCCAGGTTCTCCGGCGCGCTGCCGAGCACGCGCTCGAGCTCGGTCTGCGCGTCGCCGAGCTGATTGAGCTCGATGAGCGCGCGTCCGAGCGTGACGCGCGCGGACAGATAGCCGGGATGAATCGTGAGGCCACCCAGTGAGACGGTGACCGCTTCCTGATATTCGCCCGCGCGGCGCAGCTCTTCCGCGAGCTGCGCGAACGCGATTGACGCCGGGTCCTTCTGGACCCGGCGTCGAAGATCTTCCAGCCGTGAATGGTCGGCCATCCGCTTAGGTCACGGTGACCGTGATCGACGCCGTACCTGAACGACCTTGGCTGTCCGTGATCGTGACCTGGACCGTATACGTGCCCGCGAGGTTGAACGTGTGCGACGGTGCGGAAGCGGTCGACGTATTGTTGATGCCGGAACCGGGGTCGCCGAAGTTCCACGAATAGCTCGCGGCCGTGGCGCCACTGAAGAACGTGGAACTGCTGGCGCTAAAGCCGACGGTGGCAGGATGGATCGGCGTGCCCGGCGAGAACGTGACGACCGGCACCGGGTCGCCCGTGGCGACGGTGACCACTTGCGGGATGACGACCTTCTGTCCCGCGGAGTCGAGCACGCTCAGCACCACCGTGTACACATTTGCTTGCGTGTACACGTGGGTCGTCAGGACTCCGCTTCCCGTGGCGCCGTCGCCGAAGTCCCAGCTGTATTGCACGATCGTGAGCCCCGGCGCTGGCAGGAGGCCGGTGGCGTTGAAGATGACACTTTGATTGACAACCGGGCCCGCTGGCGAGTACACCCAGGTGCCCGTCGGCGGAGCCGACCCGAGAACGATCACGCCTTGACTCGTCGACCCTTGCACGCCGAGGTTGTTGGTCACGGTCAGTGTCACGTTGAACGTTCCCGCGGCCGCGAAGGAGTGGCTGACCCTGATGCCTGATCCCGTCGAGCCGTCGCCGAAACTCCAGGCATACGATGTGATCGTCGTTGCACCCGTTCCGGGCAGACTTGACGAGGCGTCGAAGCTCGCGGCGCTGTTCTGATTCACCGACGTCGGTGAAATTGTGAAGCTCGCGGTCGGCGTACCGCCCACCGGGGTGATCACTCCCTGGGGCACCAGGCGAATATTGGCGCTCGTGGTATTGACCGCGGAGCTTTGCGCATTGGACCCGACGGGGGTCGCCACGATCGACACGGTAGTCACGGCACCGGCCGAGCCCGGCGGCGGCGCGGGGGGCGCCGTGTAGACCGTCGTCGCCTGGCCATTGCTCGCCGTGACCAGGTTGCGCGCCAACAAGGTCCCGAAGTCTTTCTGCACGCTGCCGACGAACATCTCGACGAGTACCGGCAGGGCCGCAAGGGGTTGACCGGATGCGTCACGGGCCGTGACCACAATCGCGGCCTGGGACACCCCGTCCTGATTGATGCTATCGGGCGTTGCCGTCACGGTCAGCGACGTCGCGAACGTCGAGGGTCCCGTCAGAGATGGCGTGTCCGTCTGCTTGACCGTGCATCCACCGAGCGCGATCGACAGGACGGCGAGGACGCCGAAACCGAACCTCTGAAGCATGGAATTAGCCACCACCGCACGAGAAGTTGCCAAAGTCAACGACGATCGACCCCGTGACGCTGACAGCGTTGCCGACCGTATCGTGGCCGTAGAACGTCACGTTGGCAATGGTGGTGATGACGCCCGTATTGGTCATGAGCTGGACGAGCGGCGATTCCTGCTTCGCGACGGCCGTCACGATCTCGAACGTGAGCGTGCCCGTTGCATTGGCGGCGATCGTGAGGGCGACGGCACCGTCGAGCGGATAGGGCACACCGACTCCGGGGGTGTTCTGGCCGTCGGCGCGCTGATAGGCCACGTGGTACTGCGTGATCGTGACCTCGTTGTTCGTCGTCGGCGTCACGGTTGCGTCCACGGCGTCTTTCATCACGACCGAGAACGCGGCGGAACCCACGTCGCTGACCACCGCCACGCTCGGGCTGGTCGGACCGGCAGGCGTGCACGGGACCGGGAGGGTGGTGAAATTGATCACCGAGGAGGCCAGCGGCGAGCCCAGCGTGCCCAGCGCACCTGACGTGGTGCCCGGCGAGGCCAGCAGCGAGTTGACCACGAGCATCACCGGCGAGCGGCTCGACGTCACGACGTTTCCGCACGAGGCGGTCGCGACGACCAGCCCTGCGAGCGAGGCCCATCGAATGAGAGTGCGCGTGCGCGTCGGATTCTCGCTCATTGGTTCTTGACGATCCGGGGCGTGATGAAGATCAGCAGCTCCGTGTTCGTGTCGCTCACCTGGTGATTCTTGAACAACCATCCGAGCAGCGGGATCTGGCTCAGGCCCGGCGTCGTGTCACTTTCGGTCGTCAGCGTGCTGGTGTAGATCCCGCCGATGACCGTCGTCTGCCCGTCGCTGACGAGCACGGTGGTGTTCGCGCGCTGCGTATTGATGGGCGGAATGCCGTTGATCGACTGGGCGAAATTGGGCGTCGAGTTTTCGAGCGCGATCTGCATGATGACGGTATTGGCCGCCGTGATCTGCGGCGTCACCTTCAGCGTGAGCGCGGCGTCCTTGAACGAGACCGTGACAGTGTTGTTCGCGACGGTCTGAATCGGAATCTGCACACCCTGGGTCATTTCCGCCGCCACGTTGTTCAACGTGGAGATCTTCGGCGTCGACAGCAGGTGGCCGTTGCCGGACGTTTCGAGCGCCGACAGCGCCACGTCGAGATTGAACGCGCCGTTGACCGACCCCAATTGAAGGCCGACCGCGCTCGTGGCACCGCTCACGCCCAGGTTGACAGCCGTGGACACCGGGGTCCCTCCCGTTGGTCCCTGCGTGGTGCCTATTTGCCCGCCGAGCGATCCGCTGTTTGGAAACGCCAGGCTGGTGGTGTTGCCGAGCTGCGGGGACACGTTGCCGTTGAAGCCCCACTGCACACCGAGCTGTCGCGCGTAGTTCTTGTTCGTCTGCACGATGCGCGCTTCGATCTCGACCTGGGGTTGCGGCCGGTCGAGGACGTTGATCAACCCCGCCGCGTTGGTCAGCCGGTCCTGGAGGTCGGTCACGATGACGGTGTTGGTCCGCTCGTCGACAGAGGGCGTGCCCCGATTCGACAGGACGTTCGCCTGTTTCAGCAGCGCGACGATTGCCAGTCCCTTTGCGTAACTGAGCTGCCACGTTCGCGTAGCCAGCTGGCCGGCATCGGCCTGCGCCTTGGACGCGTCGGCTTGCGCCTTATCCTCGGCCGTGAACACTTCCTTCGGTGCGATGCGAACGATGGATCCGTCAACGCGGCAATCAAGGGCATTGGCGCGCAAGATGATCACGAGTGCTTGATCCCACGGGACATCACGCAGCGCCACGTCAACCGAGCCGTTCACTTTGGGATCGATCACCATGTTGAGGCCGCTCACGTCCGCGAACGTCCGAAGCACGGCGCGCAAATCTGCGCCTTGAAAATCGAGACTGATCGGCGAACCGGTAAACGGGCGCTGGCCGCACTGGTCCCCTTGAGGCGCCCCGATGGGCAGGGCCGTCTGCGGCGCAGGCGCCTGCGCCTGTCCAGGCGCCGGTGCCGCGGGCTGTGGCTGTTGTTGAAGACTGGCGAGGGTGGCCACAGGCGAACGCGTGAGTGGCGTCGGCGGCGTCCCGCCCGTGAGACCAAGGGCCGAAATCGGATCGATCGCGGGCGCCAGCCCAACCTCCAGAGCCTTCATGGCATCCGCTGGCGGGTCTTTTGCCGATTTGCGCGGCTCGTCTTCAGCCTTCGCGATCGGCGGCATGATGTACGGCTGTCCTGTCGGCTTGTCGAGGTCGACGACAATCGTGTTGCGATCGCTGCGCACGTGGTGCTCGACCGGTTGCGACAGCGTAATGCGCACGCGCGACAGGGGCGCGCCCAGCGCCCCGCCAGCTTCGACGCCGACGCCAGCAACGAGACTCCTCGGGTTCGACGGGACGGAGTTGGCGACGCCGTCTGCGGCGACGTTCCGGAAATCGATGGTGATGGTCAGCGGGTCGGGACGCGTGGCGACATATCCGACCGGTTCGGTGGCCTCGATGACGATCGACGCACCTTTGCCGTGCACGCGCAAGGTGATCGTCTTCAGCCGCACGCCGGTGATGGTCGGGCTCGGGGTCCCCGGCGTCCCCGCCGGGGCAGCGGCGCTCAAGTGGCCGACTGGACCGGACGCACCCAGAAGAGCGCCAGTGGCCACGACAGCGAGAAACAGGCCCAGGCCCCTCTTCACACCTACTCCTTGGCGTCTTCGAGCGAACGCAACAGTTTGCGAATCTCCCGCTGTTTCACGACCGACAGCGGATCGTTGACTTCCTGAACCACGACGAGCCCCTGCGGCGTGATCGACTTGATCGTGCCATCGAGAAGCTTGTCGCCCTGATGCACCACGTACGTCTTCTTGTCCGGCCCCTGAATCATCGCGATCAGCGCGCCCCGGCTTTCGAGAGTACCGCGCACGGTGATGTCCGCGACGCTCAGGCCGGCCGGCCCGTCGCTGCGCCTCGCGACGCCCCGCGAATCGCTGCCGATCCCGAGCAGGCTCTGAAACGGATCCCGCCGGCCCTCGGGCTGATACGTGAAGTTCTCTGCCGCAGGCGGCGTGGCCGCGCTCGGCTTCGCCGGGCCCGGGCCCGAGCCCGCCGGAGGTGCCGGCGCGGGCCGTGAAGGGGGCTGTCCGCTACCGGCTGGGGCCGGGGCCTGCGGGGCGGTTTGTGCGGAAACGTGCGCCAACCCAACTAGAAGCAGGACCACGAGAAAGGCGGCAGTTCGCATGGACTACACGCCTTGTTTCGCTGCGGGCTTGGCCGCCGGTTTCGCGGCGGGCTTCTCGAGCAGCACGAACGTCGTCGCGATGCACGTGGCGGTGATCGTCGTGCCGGGCTCCGGCTTGGCCACCCCCTTCACGTCGAGGCCCGAGATGTTCACGATGCGCGTGAACTTGCCGACGCGGTCGAAGAAGATCGCCAGGTTGTGATAGGTGCCCTCGAGCTCCAGCGTAATCGGCCACTCGGCATGAAGCTGCTTGGTGACGGTCGGCGCCGGCTTGAAGCTCTTGATCACCAAGCTGGACTGCGTCGCGACGCCCTGCATGCGGCGCAGCAGGTCTGCTGCGTCCTTCTCTTCCGGCAGGACCGCTTTCAGGTTGTCGAGTCGCGATTCCAGATCGGCCACCTGGGCCTGGAACTCGGGCAGCTTCCTCGCCGTGGTCAACCCCGTCGAGATGTCGGCCCGCAACGCCGTCAGCTTGCCGCGTCGCTCCAGGAGATCGGCCTGCGCGGGCATCTCGTAGTAGTAGTAAAAGGCGCCACATCCGCCGATCGCGAGGGCGACAAACGCGCCGATCTGTGCATACCACGGTAGTTTCGCGAGACTCAGCTGCATCGTGCTACCCAGTACTATCGGGGCGGCGGCCGCCCGGCTACATTCCGGCCTTCCTGCCCGACCCGGCCCGGCAGAGCTACCGGCCCGTCGTCGCCGCCGCGGTCGCCACGGCCGGCTTCGCCTCGCCCGGCGTCTGGAACTCCGCCCGGATGCTGAACTTGATCAGCTCTCCCGGCGGCTGCGGCAGCGGTTCGGTTGTCGAGCTGACGATGTCAATCGATCGCCTGAAGTACCCAGACGCTTCAAGGTTGTTGATGAAGTCCGACACCGCCGTCTGGGACGTACAGCTGCCGTCGATGATCACGTCGTTGCCGACCTGCTTCAATTCGTTCAGCCACAGCATTGGCGGCAGCGCCCGGCTGACCTGGTCCAGCATGTGGACCGGACCGGTCTGGCCTTTCCGCAATTGCTCAATCAGCACAACCCGCTGGGAGAGCTGCGCCCTCCGCTGCTCGAAATCCTGGACCTTCTGGATGAGCGAATGGAGGCGCGTCGTTTCCTGCTCGGCAGCCGAGATCTCCGCATCGAGCTGGGTCGACTGTCGCGAGAGGCTCCAGTAGCGCCACCCGATGAACAGGACCGCCAGAACCAGGATCAGGCTGCAGCCAACGGTCAGCTTCTGGGCGCCATGAAACGTGACTTTCTTCTTGGCGACCGCACGCTCGACGGCGAGGAGATTGATGCGGATCATCGATCGCCGGCCCTCCGGAGCGCGAGGCCGACGGCAACGGCGGCCGTCGGCACGACGCTAGCCAGATCGCTGATCCCGAGCCGCGAGGCCTCGAGGGTGATCTTCCGGAACGGG
>Ga0209415_10012134_pt1 | contig 14403 bp, 12 predicted proteins | sample PeaSoiSIISIP2007_FD_187696 | JGI IMG/M metagenome (GOLD analysis project Ga0209415, IMG submission 187696) | Peat soil microbial communities from Weissenstadt, Germany - SII-SIP-2007 (SPAdes) (version 2) | ecosystem: Environmental > Terrestrial > Soil > Wetlands > Peat | place: Germany...
AAACCGAAGACTTCATCGACCAGATCGTAGACTCGCTCGAACTCCGACGGCTGCGCGCGCCGCACCTCAATGCGCGGATCGGGCGACACCAACGGCACCGGCACCGCGAGCCATTCGTCGAAGTCGTCACGGACGTGCGGCGGAAAGGGACTGTCTTCAGGATCAGTCATCGTGTCGAGCGGGCACGAAGCGTGATGGGGGAGCCACGCGCTGTGCAACGTCGCTGCAAATCGCGAAGATCTCCTGCATCTGCCGATCGCAGCCCGGCGATCTTCGAGAGTGCGGTGACAATCTCTTCAGTCGCACCGTGGCTCAAGTACTCGTCGGCATTGTCCAGGCTCATGTCGACGAAGGGCAGCACGGCAATGGACTTCGCCACCTCGGCGGGCGCCGCGGCCTTCGTGGTTGATGCGTGCTGCGGCGCCGCCTGGTGCACGATCCATAAGCGCACAGCCGAACAACCCGATCGGCACTTTCACAGCCGCAAATCCAGCGCTCGTCATGGACCATATCTCCTGCGTGATTCTACCCCTACATCAGCATCGCCAGTGCGTACGCTTCAGCACACTCTGACCTCCCAAGCGGGGTCGACGATCGCGTCCCGGAGCTCCGAGAGGAAGCGTCGGTTGTCGAGGTAGCGCCACGGGTGGAAGGCACGCCGATGGTAGGCGGCGACGGCGCGCCATCGACCGTGCAGCATCCCGCCGCGCCCCAAGACAAAGCGGATGAGGCCGCGCCACGCGCCGAGGTCGTGCGCCGCGCCGGCGCTGGCGAGGATGCGGTAACAGACCGATGGGAGCGCCAGGGCGAGGAGGACGACGGCGATCCACAGCCCGGTGATGCGGACAGCGTACGTATAGAGCCCGTGGCCGCGGGCCGCGTGGAACACGTCGAAGAGCACCGCCTTGTGCTCCACCTCCTCGTAGCCGTGCCAGCGGAACAGCCGGGCGATGCGCGGGTCGACGCCGTCGAGCAGCTGCGGCCGCGAGAGGATCGCGTCGCCGATCTCGCCGAGGAAGTGCTCGCCCGCCATGGCGACCGCGCTCCGGAGATCGCTCGAGGTCCAGTCGACGATCGCCAGCCATCGCAGCACGGAATCCGCAATCGGCTCGACCGGCACATCCCACCGAATGAGCAGCCGGTTGAACGCCGCGTGCATACCGGCGTGGGCGGCCTCCTGGCGGAGGAAGGCATCGCCTTCGGCGCGCCGCGCCGCGTCGGCGACACGCGGCAGCAGGCGGCGGGCGTCGTCGATGAAGAAGCCCTCCACCACCGGCGCCATCACCGAGAGCGCTTCAAGAAACGCCGTGGGCCCGATGCCACCCGGGTGCCAGGCGCGCGGCACTTCGTCCTCAAGGCCCTCGAAGGCGAAGCCGGGCCGCCGCGGCGTGACCGTGATGTGCAGCTTGCAGGTGGAGGTCGGATCCGACGTGAGATCGTTCCTTTCGTCGAGACTGTACGCGCGAATCAACACGCCACACTCTAGCGACCTGTTAACGCGGCCGCGAGGGCTGGCTTGGCCTCGACCATCGCCCGGCGCAACGCTTCGAAGTGGAAGGCGACGATCGACCGAATCGTCCACCGGCCATAGAACGACCCGTTCGTGGAAGCGCTCGGATATGTGCTTCGGGGGTTGCGGTCGTCTCCGACGCATTTTCGTCGCGAAGCGTGCACCCAGACGCGTCGTCGGGCGCGGCGGAGCGCTTAGCCGATCATCGCCTTGAGCTTGCTGAGGGGCAGAACCTTCACTTTGCGGCGGGCAGACTTGGCCGCAACGTCCATCATCTCCCCAGGCCGGAACGGATTCGGGACCCCCTTTCTCGCCGGGCGGGCCGGCGTCTGGACAACTTTGACCTTGAGCAATCCGGGCAGCGTGAACATCCCCACGGACCGTTGCGCGATGTGTCGCTCGATCAACGCCGCCAATGCATCGAGGACTCGCCCCACGTCTTTCTTGGCCAACTCCGTGCTGGTTGCCAATTCGGCCAGTATTTCCCCTTTGCCCATCGCCTTGTCGAGCTTCGTCGTCTTCTTTGCCATCACAGCCTCCAGTTCGATCGAAAAGAAACGCGGGCATCTATCCGCGCTTTCCGCCGGCGTGCAATCCGACGAGGAGAGAAGAATCGGGGCGCGGCGATGAGCATGACGTTCCCGAAGCTGTATGGGTCCGTGACAGCTCAGCAAGTTGAGGGATACGACGGATCGCGAAACGTGAACACGACCTCGGACCATCGAAGGGTGTGCCCCGAGTAACCAGGTGAATGAGGGGTCGCTCGCCCATCACCGCCGTCGTTGCGCCCGCGACAACGTGCCGATTCTGACCGCGGGCCGGAACCATCCTGAAATCACATCGAACCTCCGCTGGGGTAAGCTTTTATGAGGTTTCTGGAGCGGGGTTGCGACGCGACCTCCGGAAGCCCTTGCGGCACAAGGGTTTCCGCGGAAAAAACATAAGAGGCTAATTCTATGGGATTTCGGGGGGAAGCGGGATGGAATTCGGGGCGACAGGTGGACGTTGAGGACGGATCGGAGAACGTGGTAGGCAGCCCGCGTGGTACAGCGATCAGTGGCACGGCCTGTTATGCGCGGCGTTGGGATGAGAGTATCTACGGCGCTCCTCTCTGCCCTGCTCTTGGTCGCCAACGCACACACGGCGGGGGCGGCTGGTGTGGTCGGCATGGGCTCGGCGGCCAGTTGCACTGACGCGGCCTTCAACGTAGCTCTCGCCGGTGGCGGGCTGGTGACCTTCAACTGTGGCGGCGCTCCGGTGACCATATCGGCCACGATCTGCGACAGGATCTCCGGTGACCACTGCAGATCCGCCTGGGCAATCCGGTTCGCCGCCAGCGCGATGCGTTTCGCCTCGGGCGTGCTGGCGTTGGGGATGTCGGTGCGCACCGCGATGATCGGCCGCGTCCCGTCGTGCGGCACGACAATCGGCGCCACACCGGCGAAGCGTTCGGCCGCCAGCTCGAGGCGCGCCGAGCCGTCGATGATCTCGCCATCGGCCGCCGCCGTCATCGGGGCCACGTAGCCGTCCTGCGCCATGGCCGCGTCCAGCATCCCTAGACCACGCGGTGTATGGGTGTTGGCGTTCACGCGCTGCGGGCGAAAGTCGGCCAAAGTTGTGGCGGTCCGGTCGCGCCGATGTGCGTGGGGCGTCTTCATCGGACGGCCACCCACTGCGCATGCAAACAATGCGGAGCGTGTATGCTGAGGTTTGAGATCTGCACCGCGGCCTGCCTTCCCTTCTGGTCCGGGCTTGCGGCAGCAGAAATCAAAAAGGCCGCGCACCCGGAGCGTCGTCATCGACTCCGTGATGCAGCGGCCTCATTCGGCGTAGCTGCAGTTCAGTACTGTCGGCAGTTTACACCGGTCGGGGTGACGTATCAAGCGTGACCGGGCGGCCGGTGCTGTCCGTCCTACTGTGTCGTCTCTGCGTGAGAGGCACGTCGCGCCGCACCCCACGCGTTCAACTCACGCTGCTCCAAAACTCCTTCAACATCACACTCACCAGCCGCGCATGCTCTTCCGGGAAGAAGAGTTTCGCGCGTGGGACCGTCGTGGTGCTCTTGAGTCCGCCGAGGTTCGATTGCAACCAGGCGAGGGATGGACGCATGTCGAACGCCGTGTCGGCCTCGCCCCAGATGAGCTGCGCTGGGATTGTCGATGTCCGGAGGTGAGGCGCCATCGCGACCATCTGCGCCCGATTCTTGCGCCAGTCGCTGAATTGGCCGAGCTGTGCCACACGCTTGGCCGAAGTCACCAGCGGCTCGAAGTACACCGCGACGGGCTCGGCGGTGAGCCCTTCCGCGTGCTCGTAGACGCTGCTGAGCTGCGCCCGCGCGAGGTCGACATCGCGGAGCATGGCCTTCATCCCTTCAGCCGCAAGCCCGGCTGCAACCGTCTCGTAGAATTGGGTGAGCATCGCGTTCGGCCACAGATCGTGGACTTCACAGTTCGTCAGGGTCAGGGTGCGCACGCGCGATGGATACGTCGCGGCCACGATCTGGCTGATACCACCGCCGGTGTCGTTGCCGCACAGATCCACGCGGTCGATCCCCAGCGCATCGAGAAACGCGGCGACCATCCGCGCCTGCTCGGCAAACGACAGATCCTGCGCGGCGGGCACGTCACTGTAGCCCAGACCCATCAGATCCGGCGCGATGCACCGCCGGACCGCAGCCAGATCCTCGATCTCTTCGCGCCATTGGTAGCCGCACAGCGGCAGCGCATGCAGAAAGAGTGCGACGGGGCCGGCGCCACGCTCGATGTAGGCGATCCGGCCGAACGGCGTCTCGGCGAATTGACGGCTGCAGTGGAACGCGGATGGATTCATTGATACCCTCCTGGAGAAAGGAATTTAAGATACATACTGTTTGTATCTAGCATGCACACTGTATGGACCGCAAGAGCCGCAAAGCCGAGCACGCGGCGGCCACCCGCACCGCCCTGCTGAAGACCGCGCGCCGGCTCTTCGCCGAGCGCGGCTACGCCGCGACGGCCACGGAGGAGGTGGTGCGCCGCGCCCGCGTGACCCGCGGCGCCCTCTATCATCACTTCAGTGACAAACGGGACCTCTTCAAAGCCGTCTTTCAAGAGGAGGAACAGAAGCTGGCCGCTCGGGTCACCGCAGCGGGGGCGTGCGAATCCACCCCGTGGAACAGATTGCGGGCGGGGTGCGCGGCATTCCTCGATGCGTGTCTCGACCCCGCCGTGCAGCACATCGTACTCATCGATGCGCCCTCGGTGCTGGGATGGGAGGGCTGGCGGGACATCGACGCGGGCTATTTTCTCCAAGGTATCAAGGTGGCGCTGCAGGCCGCCATCGACGCGCACGATATCGCGCCACAACCGGTCGATGCTGCGGCGCATGTCCTCTTCGGTGCGCTCCACGAAGCCGCGATGATGATCGCGCACGCCGACGATGAAGCCGCCGCCCGCCGCGACGTCAGCGGCGTCATTGAGCGCGTATTGGCCGGGATCCGGTCCGCCGCGGCATAGCGCCGGCGCCTGTTACAACCGCAGCTGCATACCACCGGTTCCACCTGGCACTCACAACCAAGAGGGAGTGCATTCCCGGCAACACGAGCACCACTACTACCCAAACGATCTCGTCTCTGGGGGCCGGACGTTGAGGCCTCGAGGCCGTGCCCCTGGCGGCACCGTCTTCAGGCGACGCGGAACCGCTCCGCCACGGAACGGCGCGCGCTGCGACGTGTGGGACCTCCTCACTGCCGCGCATCTTGTAACCGCAGGCCCCGTCTACCGCCAAGCGTCAGCACGCCGAGAATGCGACGCACGGCAATCTCGCCGTCCTCTTCGTCAAAGTGGCGAAGTTCCTACCCGCTACCATGGCGAGCTTCCCTCAGTTCGCCTGACGGTCCAGTAGCCACGGAAAGCAGTGCGTGGTCGGCTCTCACGGCCGCAGCCGCCGTCAGCTCGATCACGCCGGGGCGGCGTTCACTGGATCTGCCCTGAATCCGGATCGACCATCAGCCCCGACTCGTCGACGGCCTCAAAGTCCGCGCCGGTAATCTGATCGAGCTGGTGCAGATCATCGTCGTTCCACCGCGAATCGGGTACGCCCGAGACATACCACGACGAGCCATTGTCGGCGACGAACATCCCGTAGTGTTGCAGCCCGGTTAGGATCACTTGGTTCATAGACGAGAAGCTCGATATGTCGACGTCCGCCCTGAGCCGCAGCCGTAACCCCATCGGTGGCAGTGTAGGATCACTCGATGCGCCGGCCTCATGGCGCGCGGGCCACAGGAACGCTTGCTGCGTGCGCGACACCGTCACGCGCACGGCGTGCGTGATGGCTCCGGCCGTCACTTCGTCGTAGCGCACGAGCCCCGGCAGGATGGGCAACCCGGCGGCGTCGGCGGAGGTCCAGCCGGCGGTGCGCAACGCATCCGAATTGAGATCCCAGGTGGCTCCGGAGCCTGCCCGCCATATGCGACCGCGCCGCAGCGGATGCGCATCGAAGAGTTCGAACAGGATGCAGGTCCCCGCTTGCACCACGAGGACGTGCCGGTCGCCGTGACTCTTCGCACCGCCCTCGATCGGGGCGTTCGCCGGGATCGGATAGGGGCCGGGGTCGCTCTCGTCAGCGTACGGGAAGCGGACCGGGACAAGTGTCTGCGTCGCCGGCACGACGGTGTAGGGGATACCGTTCGGGGCGTGGTGATACACGGTGCCAAAGTCGGGATGGAGCGGCAGCGCGGCGCCGATGCTGGCCACGTAGGTATCCGACAGCGGATGCACCGGCAGCGCCGAGATGTCGGTGTTCCAGACATTGTCCGGCGGGAACACCGCGCACGGGATGGCCGGCGATTGTGCGGCAGCGGGCAACACGCTCACGCACAGCACGGCGATCAGGGTTCCGAGCCGAACGAGCGGCACGTCCCCAGGCGTACCACTGGGGGCTGGCGTAGACAAGCGCGATGACTGCTACGCCATTGCACGAGCAATGGCGGCAGCGAGCGCCCACCGCTTCTCCCCTGGTCATGCGTGCAGTTTGCCACCGGCCGATGCATGCATTTCCGTTCTGGGCGAAGTCCAAAACGTCGTGCCCGGAAACGAGACGCTCCCGACTCGTGCTGTCACTGAGTTTACCCTTCCCCTCAGCCCCGCGATCGGGCACATTCACTCCCGGCATGCCGTTCCCCGAGACACGCTACGCCCGGAGCAAAGACGGCAACGTCGCCTACCAGATTATCGGCGACGGCCCGCTCGACCTCGTTTTCATTCCCTGGTGGGGCTCCAACATCGACGTCATGTGGGAGGAGCCGTCGCTCGCGCGCTTCCTCGGCCGCCTGGCGACGTTCAGCCGCCTCCTCTGCTTCGACAAGCGCGGCACGGGCGTCTCCGACGCGCTGCCGCTCGCCGCGCTCCCCACGCTCGAGCAGTGGAGCGACGATGTCCGAACCGTCATGGACGCCGCGGGCTCGAAGCGCGCAGCGCTTCTCGGTCACTCCCAGGGCGGGCAGATGGCGCTGCTCTTCGCCGCCACCTATCCGGGACAGACCTCGGCGTTGATCCTCGCCGACGCCTCCGCCCGGCAGTTCGAGGACACCGCGGATTTGTCGCTCTCACTCGACCGGGCCGAGGAGCGGTGGGGCAGCGGCTCCAGTCTCGACCTATTCGCGCCGAGCGTCGCTGGGGACGAGCGCTTGCGGCGCTGGTACGCGCGTTACGAGCGGCTCGCGCTGGGGCCGAAGATGGTGCGCGCCATCGTGGCCGCCGACTACGAGAACGACCTGCGCAGTGTGCTCCCCGCAATCCGGGTGCCCACGCTCGTCCTGCACCGGGCCGACAACCGCTTCATCGGCATCAGCCACGGGCGCTATCTGGCCGAGCACATTCACGGCGCGAGATTCGTAGAGGTGCCCGGGGAGGATCATCTCTTCCACGTGGGCGAAACCGAGATGATGCTCGGTGAGATCGAGGAGTTCCTGACCGGCATGCGGTCGGTTCCGGACGTCGACCGCGTCCTCGCCACCGTGCTTTTCACTGACATCGTCGGCTCGACCGAGCGGCTGGCCGCGCTCGGTGATCGCGCCTGGCGCGCCCTCCTCGACGCGCACCATGAGATCGTACGGCGGGAGCTGGAGCGGCACCGGGGCCGGGAGGTCGAATTCGCAGGCGACGGTCTGCTCGCCACATTCGACGGGCCCGCACGGGCGATCCGCTGCGCCTGTGCCATTGCGGGTGCGGTCCGCGGGCTCGGGATCGAGATCCGCGCCGGCCTGCACACCGGTGAGATCGAGCTGGCGGGCGACGCCGTCCGTGGCATCGCCGTCCACATCGGTGCGCGGGTGTTGGGCCAGGCGGGAGCGGGGGAAGTGCTGGTCTCGAACACGGTGAAGGACCTGGTGGCGGGTTCCGGGATCCGGTTCGCCGACCGAGGCCTTCACGTGCTCAAGGGCGTTCCCGGCCAGTGGCGCCTGTTTGCAGCGGAGTAGGTGCCGGCTGAGGCAGCGAACACAATAGCAGCCAGAGCGCGGCCGGCGTCACCCAATCACGATGGCCAGCGTCACCGTCGACGAGATCCGGCGGCAGTGAACAACGCGTTGACTGGATGCCCGACGCCCGCACCGACCCCACCCTTGGGTGTTGGGGCGCTTAGCGTTCCGGATGCTTGGAGAGTTTCTGTCGTGAGGTCTTGCGGCCTTCGGGTCGCGAAGGCGACGATCCGGAGGGTGTCTCGGCGGGTCGCCGCAATGCCACCACCAGGTTCCACCGCTTCGATCACGAAAGGCGGCGACAGATGTCGGTTGCCGTGCTAGGAGGGTCCTTCCCATGCCGCTGGATCATCCTGCTCATGCGGCACACGCGCTGCCGCTGCTCTTCTCCTGCCTCTTCCTGCTTCGCGGGGCAGAGGTGTTTGCCGGCAGTGCCAAGACGCTCACCCGCTTTCACGATCCGGTGGTGATTTCTACCCCGGCACTTCCGGGGGCGCTGGGGACATCGACGGCCGGGATCGCGCTGTATCGGGTCCGCAACGGCCACCTCGAAGCAATGCCCTACCAATTCGACGCGCGTGACCGCGCCGGGAACCTCGACGTCGCCACGCCGCGAGATTTCGTCCTCGACGACAATGACGAGTTGGTCTTTATGGCGAAGGACACGGGCGACCAAGCGGACGGCGCGACACTTGGCAGCGCTGCTGGGTTGGCGATTGAGATCAGTGACCCGCTCGATGGCGGCCGTGGCTGGGCCTATCTACTGCCGGCGACCGCGGCGACCGTCGCCTCGCCGCCGGCCGCCTACGTCCGGTTTGACCCGGACCGTGGCCGTGCCACCTCCGAGTTCTACGAGATCGACTACGCCAACGGACGCAACTTCCTCACCGGCTTGCGCGTTGCGCCGGCAGCCGGAGGCAACGGCGAGAACCTCCTGCGGCAGACGCGGATGCTTGGGCAGCCGACCTTCTCGCTGTTGTTCGGCGACGTGCGATTGTCGTTCACTGAGCGCAACTCGATCGTGCAAGTCGACGGCATCAAGAACGGCTGGGTGCGGTCGGTGCGCCGCGTGCAACTGTCCGTCGACCTCGGGCCACTATTCCCCGACCTGCCGACTGGGACTGCCTACACCCTCCATTACTTCAGCTCGTTCTCCACGCCAACGCAGATGTCGGTGCCATGGATGGCGCTCAAGGCACTACGCGACTTTCGCTTCGAGAACGTGATCGAGTTCTCCCACGCCGCAGCACCCCAACGGTACTGGGATGCGGCCAACCGGGGCGGTACGGCGCTGACCTCGGACAGCGTGGAGGAGATCGAGACCAATCGCGATCATGATTGGTGGGCGGTGAGCGGCGCGTCGGGATCGCTGCTGCAGGTCTTCATCCTGCCACAGGAGTGGACGGCTTGGGGCGTGACACGTGGCGCCGTCGTGCAGCGGCCGCACGCACCAGACGGGTCGTTGGCACGCGAGTTCGCCGGAGCAGGCTTCACGCTGCGGGACATGATCCGGCTGCAGCATTCCGGTTCCTATCAGCTCCTGCAGTCCACCACCATCCTCCCAGGCCGCTACCAGCCCGGTGACGAAGATCAGGTCCTGGCGATGTTTCACGCGCCTTTACAGGTGCGGGTGCAGGCGTTGGAGACCGGTGCTGCACACCAGTGCGACGCGTCGGCCGGTGTGTGGTCTGCACCGTAAGGACGGCAAGCTCCGGTTTAGTTCGCCGGCAACAGGTTCACGGTGCGGGCCGTGCCAGCCGAAGTATACTGTAAGTAGCAGAGCAGCCCATCGCCGAGGTTCTTGGCGACGTGGCCGCCGAAGCGCCCTACGGCGCCGGAGGCGGCGTGTTGGTACTGCGCGATGCGGTCGCGCCACGCCTCGGCGTCGAGCTACTGCGACAGCGGCGTCGAGCTACGTGCCCATTCGAGATCGTCACCCTACGGGTGACGAGGCGATCGGCCCGCGTGACACTACCGGCTGCGTCGCCCTGACAAGCAGCCTTGTATGGGTGAGACAGGACATTCCGGGCGCAGCACGGGTTACCCCGGTTGCCGTCGACCTACTCGTGTTTCAATCGTGGCGGGCGCGGATGGACGACCGGGAAGCTCAGCGGGAACGTATCGAGCATTTCCAGCAACTCGACGAGTTTGTCGCCCCGCCCTGTCACAGCGATCTGCCCGGACTGCAACGCTGCCGGAAAGGTGGTCTTCCGCAACGAGATCTCGTCCAGCGTCGCGCGGGTCAATGTCAGCGTTGCGTCGGCATGCTCGGCCTGCGAGTCAGGCACGCACGTCAGCGCGCTGTTCTCCAGGTTGAGCACATAGTCCTGCTTGGTGTCAGTAAACCGCCAGTTGAGCACAATCGTCTTGCCGGCGGCCTTGTCACCGTTGAGCCGCACGGCCATGAAGTCGAAGTACAGGTCGAGCGGAAGCGACCGGATAATATCAGGCGCCGCGCCGGCGCCGCCGGGAACATCGGGCACGCCGTTGCGCAGTTCGACTGCGCCCTGCAAATAGGCGTTTCGCGCGGTCGCCGACTCGGCCTGGTAGCCCAACTGCTCGAACGCGTCGGCAGCCAGCTCGCGCGCGTCGCGATTGGCGGGATCGGCGAACACGAGTTGCGAGGCCACTTGGGCCACCCAGCGGTACTCAGCGCGCGCGTAGTCCCGGCGGGCCTTTCCGAGCACCGCTTCGGCGCCGCCCATGTACTCGACGCACTTTCTCGCAGCCTCAACCGGCGGCAGTGCGTCGAGGTTCGCGGGGTTACCGTCATAGTAGCCCAGGTAGCGCTGGTAGATCGCCTTGATGTTGTGTTTGAGGCTGCCGTAGAACGAACGCGTCGACCATTCCTGGGTGAGGCTTGCCGGCAGCTGAACCAGTTCGGCGATCTCGGCGCCAACGTAGCCGTGGTTCATCCAGCGCACGGTCTGATCGTGCACGAACTTGTAGGCGTCGCGCTGCTTGCGCAAAAAGGCGCGCACGCGCTCGCCCTTCCATACCGGCCAGTTGTGTTGCGCGATCAAGATGTCGCTCGACGCGCCGTAACGGTGGAGCGCGCCGCCGATGTACTTCGACCATGCCAGCGCGTCGCGCACCAGTGCTCCGCGCATCGGCAACAGGTTATGGAAATTTTGCGTCGTGATCTCGGTCATGTTGAGGACGCGGAACTGCGGGTAGTACATGATCAGTTCGGCAGGCGCCTCGGCATCGGGGGTCAACTCGAAGACGATCTCAACGCCGTCAATCCGGTGGGTTTCGATCGCCTTTTCGATCAGGTTGGTGGGCGCAATCAATGTGACCGTGCCGAGCGAGACGCTTTTGCCGAGCCCGGTATCGACTTGGCCGCGTTCGCCGCGCGGCAGCATGGCGCCGAACTGGAACAGGGCGCGCCGCAGCATCGCGTTGCCGGCGATCACATTTTCGCCGACCGCCGCAGCCATGAACCCGGCCGGGGCCCAGATCGTCACGTTGCCCGCCGCTACCTCATCAGCGCTGACGACTCCACGGACGCCACCAAAGTGATCGAGGTGGCTATGAGAATAAATGACCGCAACCACCGGCCTTTTCGGCCGATGCTTGAGGTACAGGTCCATCGCCGCTTTGGCGACCTCGGTCGAGATCAGCGGGTCGATCACGATGAGACCGCTGTCGCCCTCGATGATCGTCATGTTGGACACGTCGAAGCCGCGAAGCTGGTAGACGCGCTCGGTCACCTGGTACAGGCCGTTGGCCATATTCACGCGGGCGTGACGCCACAAGGCCGGATGCACGGTGTCGGGGGCCTTCTCGTTGGAGAGAAACTCATAGCCTTGGAGGGTCCACACCAGACGACCATCGGGGCGCGTGATCAACTGGTCGCCGAGGGCCTCGATAAAGCCGCGCCGCGCATCTTCGAACGATTGCTGATCGACAAGCGGCACCTGTGCCTGTGCTGCCCAGTTCGCCGCGCGTGTCGCTTCCGTTGCGTCCTTCATCGTGGTCTCCTCCGATTTCGCCACATTGCCACGTGCGCGCTCTTTTGATTCGCCTGCGTTACGGCATGCGTGTGAAATCTCGCGCGAACTCCACCTTCAGCCGAAGGTTGAAGTCACCCACAACCCACCTTCTCCCCGCTTCACCCGTCGCGTCCAGAGCACCGGTAGACGCCCCACCGTCTTGCCGTGCGCCCGATGCTGCTGCCGCAGCGCTCGGTGAACTCGAAGCACAGGCGGCTCTTGGCGACTCCCGCTTGCGCTTACCACCTCGACGATCCGGCCGTGCCCCGCCAAGGCAGTCTGCAGCGCCGCTGCGAGGAGCCCCGTCTCGCTGTCGCGGCCGACGAGCCGTCTCTCCACCGCTGGCAAATGCCGCATCCAAGGAGAGGCGTGCATCGCCCAGAAGCGGTGCAGTGCCGCGGCGGTCTCCGCAGGCCGCTCGAACCATAGCACGTCGGGAGCGTGCGACACATTCCGAAGCGCTGAAGCCATGGAATTCGGCATGTGGCCATACCGGCGCCCCAACCCGCAAGGACCGTGACGACAGTGGTCGCAATCCCAACAGTGAACCTTCCCCAGACTGCGCCGCTAGCGTCACCGTCCCCATCTTTTCCTCGATCGGCCGGTTTCGGTTTCATCGAATTATCTCGCCACCACAGCTTGGATCTTGCGGGATGTCGTACAATGTGAGTCCTCGACTATCGCCGTTGCCCGCGGCCCGGCAAGGGTCGTTCCGCGCGTGTAGTTACTTGCCGCGGCCCGTACTCGGCGCCTCAGCCACTAACTCGACTCGCCACGCAAGGGGAGTCACACGCCAATGCCCGCTCTCCGCGCAGCCCCAGGGATCTTGGATTGGTTCAAGACGCGGCTTCGGGCTAAGGCAGTCCGCGACGAGGAAGAGCCGGTAGCGCTTTCGCAGGTCGCGCGCCGCGGCCCATTCACCTCCGGTCAATTCGACATTGAGAAACGCCGGCCCTTGAGTCCCTTTCACCTCGACCGCAAGGAAATTGTTTGTCGAGTAGATCAATCGCGGTCATCACGTTATACAATTCCAACGGGGTTGTTTGCCCGGCGAGAGCGGAGAAGACCTTCCGCGGGCGGGTGTTGGGGGCCGGCGCTGATTAGCGTTCCGGATGCTTGGAGAGTTTCTGTCGTGAGGTCTTGCGGCCTTCGGCTCGCGAAGGCGACGATCCGGAGGGTGTCTGGGCGGGTCGCCGCAACGCCACCACCAGGTTCCACCGCTTGTCCGTCTTCGACCACTTGCCCAGTGCCACGAGTTGCATTGCGAACCTCCCGTTCGTTGCACAGAGGGAGAGGCAAGCGGCATGCCAGGGACGGACGTCAGCGGTAGGAGCTTTTCCAGCGCGACTCTTGGACAATTTGGTAAGAACTACGGAGAACGTCTGTACGAAACCGGTTGGCTCTCGCGCTCACTTTATAGTTGCCCTGTTCCGTTCACTCCTTCGGGTCAACGCTCTCAGTGATCAGCAGGCTGCGGACGCGGTCGTCGTGAAACTTCACGACGATCTCGCCGATCTGGATACGCTCGATCTTCTCCACACGTCGCGCGATCCATTCAAGCATCGCGGCGGTGCGCGCATTGACCTGGTAGACGCGGCCGTCGATGGCGACGTTGCGCTTCATGGCCGTGCCGACGCACTTCGGGGAAATTCCGACTTGGCTCATCTGCCGGCGTCCAGTAGCACTGGGGACCTGCTTTTGGAGCCGGAACGGTTCCGGCTTTTGAGGGTTTTGGCGGGATATTTCGGGATGATGCGGGCGGAACCCTGTCGCGCGCAAGATGCGGAAATCGCGGGATTTCTGTTCATTTCCGCGACCTTGTGCGACCGCGCTCGGACAGCTTCCAAGCTGGACGTCGCCGGTTCGACCCCGGTCGCCCGCTCTTTGTTTCCTCAATGAAATTGCGGCTTTCGGGCGGGCGCCCTCAGGCACTCGCCGTGGGCGTTTTCAGATTCACCCAATATGCACCCAAAGTCGACAGCCTGAAAGCACACCGGACCGCGGACCAAGGGCCTCGCCACGCAAGCGTGAATAGGCAAATCGCGAGCAGAACGCCCTAAACCAAGACCCGCCGGGCCGAGCCCAGTCGCGGCGGTTTCACGCGCCGCTGATAAACTCGTCCGTCGCCCTGTGCCTGATCGTTAAGACACGGACCACCTTGCGCGGTTCGTCGATTTCGAAAATGACCCGGTACACGTCGCGTTTCGCGCCGTAGAGCAAATGCCGCAACCGTCGTTTGGCCTTTCTGCTCTCGGGAGCCACGGGACAGCGGCGCGGCAGCTGTTCAAGCGCATAGATGGCCGCTTCGCGCCCATTGAACCAGCGGGCAGCCGCGGTCGAATCGTCTGCCGAGATTCGCTGATAGAGGTAATCGAGGTCTCGCTCGGCGCGGAGCGTCAATTCAACGAGATACGCCATGGCGCCGGCGCAACTCGTTT
>Ga0209415_10012135_pt1 | contig 14403 bp, 13 predicted proteins | sample PeaSoiSIISIP2007_FD_187696 | JGI IMG/M metagenome (GOLD analysis project Ga0209415, IMG submission 187696) | Peat soil microbial communities from Weissenstadt, Germany - SII-SIP-2007 (SPAdes) (version 2) | ecosystem: Environmental > Terrestrial > Soil > Wetlands > Peat | place: Germany...
CCGGTGTTGGACTTCCCGCCCAGCCGGTTCATGGCGATGGCGAGCGTCTCGTGCGCCTCGGCCGAGATCGACCCGTACGACATGGCCCCCGTGGCGAAGCGCCTGACCACCTGGGACACCGGCTCGACTTCGTCCACCGACAACGGCGGATGGACCCCCTCGCGCAGGCGGAGCATCCCCCGCAGAGTCGACAGGCCGGCGGCCTGGTCGTCCACCAGCTTCGTGTACTCCTTGAAGATGTCGTAGCGCTTGGCCCGCGTGGCGTGTTGGAGCTTGAACACGGTCTTGGGGTTGAACAAGTGGATCTCGCCCTCGCGTCGCCACTGGTACTCGCCGCCGACCTCGAGCTCGCGATGGGCCCGCTCGGTGGGGCGGGGAAGGTGCGCCAGGCGGTGGCGGGTGGCGACCTCCTGGGCGAGGACGTCGAGGCCCACACCGCCGATCCGGCTGACCGTGCCCGTGAAGTACTCGTCGACGACCTCGGGTGCGAGCCCCACGGCCTCGAAGATCTGGGCGCCCGTGTAGGAGGCCACCGTCGACACCCCCATCTTGGACATGATCTTTATGACGCCCTTGCAGGCCGCCTTGATGTAGTTCGTCCGTGCCTGGCGGGGCGAGGCCCCTTCGAGGAGGTTCTTGTGGGCGATGACGTCGTCGATGGTCTCGAAGGCCAGATACGGGTTCACCGCCGACGCGCCGTACCCGATGAGCAGGGCGATGTGATGGATCTCACGGGCGTCGCCGGACTCCACCACCAGGCCGACGCGGGTACGGGACTTCTCCCGGACGAGATGCTCGTGCACCGCGGCGGTGAGAAGGAGCGACGGAATGGGAGCCATGCGGGCGTTCGAGTTGCGGTCCGACAGGATGATGACGTTGGACCCCAAGGCGATGGCGATGCTCACCCGCCTGCGGACGTCCTCGATGGCGGCGCGCAGGGCGTCACCTCCCCCGGTGGGATCGAAGAGCCCGTCGATGGCGAATGCCTGGTAGCCCGGGGTCTCGCCGTGCTCGTTGACGTACGCCAGCTTGGCCAGCTCGTCGTTGTCGATGACCGGGTAGGGCAAGATGATCTGTCGGCACGACGCCGCCGTGGGCCGCAGCAGGTTGCCCTCGGGGCCGAGCTTGGAGCGGCTGGAGGTCACGAGCTCCTCGCGGATGGCGTCGAGCGGGGGGTTCGTCACCTGGGCGAACAGCTGGGTGAAGTAGTCAAAGATCAGGCGCGGCCGCTCCGACAGCGCGGCGATGGCGGCGTCGTGGCCCATCGACCCCACGGCCTCCCCACCGGATTTGGCCATGGGTGCCAGGAGGAGGCGGAGCTCCTCGTTGGTGTAGCCGAACAGCTCCTGATGCGTCACGACCGACGCGTGCTGGGGGGTGAGCATCATCCGGGGCGGCAGCTCCCCCAAAGAGACCTGGCCCTCTTCCAACCACTGCTGATAGGGGTGCGCCGCCGCCAGCTGGGCCTTGATCTCGTCGTCGTCGACGATCCGGCCCTGGGCGGTGTCCACCAGGAACATCCGACCCGGCTGGAGCCGGCCCTTGCGCACCACCCGGGCCGGGTCGATGTCGAGGACGCCCACCTCCGATGCCAGTACCACCAGCCCGTCGTCGGTCACCCAGTAGCGGGCGGGACGCAGGCCGTTGCGGTCCAGCACCCCGCCGGCCACGGTCCCGTCGGTGAAGACCACCCCGGCCGGTCCGTCCCACGGCTCCATGAGTGACGCGTGGTACCGGTAGAAGGCACGGCGGGCCGGGTCCATGGTCGTGTGGTTCTCCCACGCCTCGGGGATCATCATGAGCACGGCGTGGGGCAGGCTCCGCCCTCCGAGGTGCAACAGCTCGAGCACTTCGTCGAACGACGCCGAGTCGCTCCCCTCCGGATCGCACACCGGGAAGAGGCGCTCGAGGTCCCCGGGGAAGAGGTCGCTCTCGAGCAACGCCTCGCGAGCGCGCATCCAGTTCCGGTTGCCCCGCAGGGTGTTGATCTCGCCGTTATGCGCCAGATAGCGGTAGGGGTGGGCCAGGGGCCATGACGGGAACGTGTTGGTCGAGAACCGGGAGTGCACGAGCGCCAGCCCGCTCTCGAAGGAGGGGTCGGACAGGTCGGGGAAGAACTCCCGCAGCTGGTGGCCGGTGAGCATGCCCTTGTACACGAGCGTGCGGGCGGACAGCGACGACAGGTACACGCCGTGCACCTCGTGCTCGATGCGCTTGCGCAGGCAAAAGGCAAGCCGGTCGAGCGCCAGGGCGTCGCCGGCCGCGGGGCTCGGGCCGGTGGCACCGTGGACTGTGACTCCGGTGGGGACGACCACCAGCTGGTCCAGGCGCGGCATGGCCCGGCGCGCCGAGGCACCCAGAGAACCCGGCTCGACGGGCACGGCGCGCCACCCCAGCACGGCCAGCCCTTCCTCGAGGGCGAGCTCCTCGATCCGTCGCCGGGCCTTGCCGGCATCGTCCTCGTCGACGGGCAGGAAGGCCATGCCCACCGCGTAGGCGCCCGCCTCGGGCAGGTCGAGGCCGGCCGAGGCGGCCAGGAACCGGTGTGGGACCTGCACCAGGATCCCGGCCCCGTCACCCGTGGCCACCTCGGCGCCGCTGGCCCCACGATGCGCCAGGTGCTCGAGCGCAGTGAGCGCCTGGCGCACGAGCCCGTAGCTCCGACGGCCCTGCAGATCGGCCACCAGGGCGATCCCGCAGGCGTCGTGCTCGAAGGCAGGGTCGTACAGGGGCGCGCCGGGGTGCCGTCGCAGATGCCCTGATGATGCAGGGTGCTTCGCTGTCGTCACTCGGTCGCTCCGTGATCGGTCACGCGGAGGTAGCTTGCTGACGCTCGGGACGACACTGGCCCTGCCGCAGCCCCCTTAGGATACCTCGCGTGCTCGGGCCACCTGCGCAATGACGCCGGTAACGACCTCCGGTGCTCCGGCCGGCGGTCGTTACGACGTCGTGGTCGTCGGCGGTGGCGTCATCGGGCTCGCGGCGGCGTGGCGGGTCGCGGCCCGGGGCATGACCGTGGCCGTGGTCGATCCCGAGCCCGGTCGGGGAGCATCGTGGGCGGCGGCGGGCATGCTCGCCCCGGTGAGCGAAGTGCACCACGGCGAGGAGCCCCTGCTCGCTCTGGCCTTGGCCTCGGCGCGCCGGTGGCCGGCCTTCGCGGCCGAGCTCACCGAAGCGGCGGGGCGACCCATCGGCTACCGCACGACGGGGACGCTCGTGGTGGCCGCCGACGACGGCGACCGGGCCTGGACCGAAGAGCTCTACGGGTTCCAGCGCGAGCTGGGCCTGGAGGTGCAGTGGCTCACCGGTCGGTCGGCGCGCCGGCGGGAACCGAGCATCGCCCCGGGCGTGCGCGCCGCCATCTGGGCGCCCGGCGACCACCAGGTCGACAACCGTCTGCTGGTGGGCGCCCTCCTCGACGCCGCCACCGGGGCCGGCGTGGTCGTGCACCGAGAGCGTGCGGCCGCCCTCGAACGCGCCGGCGGTGCCGTGTCGGGTGTCCGCCTGGCCGGAGGAGCGCACTTGGGCGCCGCCGCCGTGGTCCTGGCGGCGGGAAGTTGGTCGGGCCAGCTCGAGGGCCTTCCCCCCGGCGCCCTGCCGGCGGTGCGACCGGTGAAGGGGCAGATCCTTCGCCTGCTGCCGAGCGAACGCGCTCCGGTGCTGACACCCACGGTCCGGGGCATGGTGCACGGCTCCTCGGTGTACGTCGTCCCCCGCGACGACGGCACCGTGGTGGTCGGCGCCACCGTCGAGGAGCGCGGCTTCGACGCCACGGCGACGGCGGGCGCCGTCTACGAGCTCCTGCGTGACGCGCACCGGGTCGTGCCGGGTATCACGGAGATGGTCCTGGGCGAGGTGGCCACGGGACTGCGTCCCGGCTCTCCCGACAACGCACCGATGGTGGGACGGGCCTCGGTGCGAGGCGTCGAGGGACTGGTGGTGGCCACGGGCCACTACCGCCAAGGGATCCTGCTCGCCCCGCTGACGGCGCAGGCGGTGGCCGCCGTCGTGTGCGGGGAGGAGCCCCCCGACGAAATGGCGCCCTTCGGGCCCGGTCGCTTCACCACCATGGCGGCGCGCGCCGGTCCGTGATCGAGGTGTCATAGTGGCCTCGTGGGTGAACGACGACCACACGAGGTCGGCCCGAAGGCCGCCCGCCGGGGCTCGGCGGCCCGAGAGCCAGCCAGCCGGGAGCTCGAGGTGGTCGTGAACGGCGCGCCCCGCACGCTGGCTCCCGGGGCGACGGTCTCGGACCTGGTGTCTTTGTGGTGCCCGTCGCCCGACGGCATCGCCGTGGCCCGCAACCGCGAGGTCGTGCCCCGCAGCGAGTGGCCCAGCACCCCGTTGTCGCCCCGCGACGTCGTGGAGATCGTGACCGCGGCGGCGGGAGGCTGACATGGCCGACGACCCGACCGACTTCGTCATCGCCGGCAAGACGTTGCGCTCGCGCCTCGTGTTGGGGACCGGGGGCATTTCGAGCACCGAGGTCCTGGGTGCGGTCATCGAAGCCTCGGGGTCCTCGCTCGCCACCGTGGCCGTCCGGCGCGTGGACCCCGCGGCGAGCGGCGGCATCCTCGAAGTGCTGCGCACCCACGGCGTGGGCGTGCTGCCCAATACCGCCGGCTGTTACACCGCCACCGAGGCCGTCCTGACCGCCAAGCTCGCCCGCGAGGCTTTCGACACCGATTGGGTCAAGCTCGAGGTGATCGGGGACGAGGACACCTTGCTCCCCGACGCGGTGGAGTTGCTCGACGCCGCCGAGCAGCTCTGCGACCAGGGCTTCGTGGTGCTGCCCTACACCAACGACGACCCCGTGCTCGCCCGGCGCCTCGAGCAGGCCGGGTGCGCGGCGGTCATGCCGTTGGGTGCTCCCATCGGCACCGGCCTGGGCATCCGCAATCCCCACAACATCGCCCTCATCGCCCAGCGCTGCTCGGTGCCCGTGGTCCTCGATGCCGGCATCGGAACGGCGTCCGACGCCGCCCTGGCGATGGAGCTCGGCTGCGCCGGGGTCATGGTTGCCACCGCCATCACCCGGGCACGCCAACCGGCCCGCATGGCGGGCGCCTTTCGCCACGCCGTCGACGCCGGCTACCAGGCCCGGCTGGCAGGCCGGATCCCCCGGCGCTACCTGGCGCAGGCGTCGAGCCCCGTGGAGGGGACGCCCGACCTCTGACATACGCTGCGGCGGTGGACCCCGCGGTGGCGATGACGATCGCCGGCTCCGACTCGGGCGGCGGGGCGGGGCTCCAAGCCGACTTGCGGACCTTCGCCGCCCACGGCGTGTTCGGCACGAGCGCCGTGACGGCGGTGACCGCCCAGAACACCGCCGAGGTGCGCGCCGTCCATGTCGTCGAGCCCGCTTTCGTGGAGCTCCAGATCGAGACGGTGCTCGCCGACCTGCCGGTGGCATCGGTGAAGACGGGGATGCTGGCGTCGGCGGCGACGGTCGCCGCCGTGGGCCGGTGGGCGGCCGACGGCAGGCTTCCCAACCTGGTCGTCGACCCCGTGCTGGTCGCCTCCACCGGTCGTCCGCTGCTCGGCGAGGGTGGCGTGGCGTCGTATCTCGAGCTCCTGCTCCCCCACGCCCTGGTCGTCACGCCCAACACCCGTGAGGCCGCCCTGCTCACCGGGGCACCCGTCGAGGACGTCGATGGCATGGTGCGCGCCGCCCATCGCCTGGTCGACACCGGCGCCCGGGCCGTGGTCGTCAAGGGGGGACATCTCGCCGGTGGCCGAGCACCCGACGTCGTGGTCGTCGACGGCGCGTTGCACGTCCTGGACGGGCCCCGGATCTCTTCGCCCAACGACCACGGCACGGGGTGCACCCTGTCCGCCGCCACCGCCGCCCTTCTGGCCCTGCATACCGACGTGTTGGAGGCGATCACCCGAGCCAAAGCGTTCGTGACGGCCGCCTTGCAGGGGTCGGCGACGTGGCACCTGGGTGCGGGGCACGGCCCGCTCGACCACTTCGGATGGGGCTCGCCCGACCACCCCTGACCGCCATCGTCAGATTTGACAGGTTGGCGGGACCGGTCACTACCGTCCCATCAATGCCGGATTACGACGTCATCGTCGTGGGCGCGGGACACAACGGCCTCACCGCCGCCGCCGTGATGGCGCGGGGTGGGATGCGTGTCCTGTGCCTGGAGAAGAACCACTTCATCGGCGGGATGGCGTCCACCACTGAGCTTGCTCGCGGCTACCGCTTCGAATTGGCCGGCTCGATCCAGTTCCCCATCCCCAACGAGATCTTCGACGATCTGGGCTTCGCCGCCTGCCCCATCTACGAACCCGAGGTGCAGTCGGCCAGCATCGGCGAAGCGGGCCAGCCACCGATACTGCTTTATAGCGACCCCGAGCGCCTGCTCGAACATCTCGGCGACACCCTCGGTCTCGACGCCGTCCTGGGTATGGCCGAGGTGGCCGCCTGGGCCGAGGCACCGGCGCGGGCCATCGGGAGATTCGACGTGCGCAAGCCGCCCAAATCGCTCGACGAGATGTGGGCCTGCGCCGTGAACGAAAAGGAACGGGACGCCATCCGCATCGCCATGTTCGGCAGCGTCATGGACGTCGTCGACCGGTATCTGCCCGATCGCCAGAAACATGGCCAGGTGCGCAGCATGCTGAGCTTCCTGGCGGTCAACTCCACCTACCGGGGCCCCTACACCCCCGGCAGTGCCCTGTGTCTCGCCTTCGCCCTGGCGTCCCCCGGCGACGCCACGATGTCCAAGGTGCGCGGCGGGATCGGGACGATGTCCGATCATCTCAACGCGCTCTTTGAGCAGCACGGGGGCGAGCTCCGACGCCATGTCAAGGTGTCGAAGATCGCCGTGGCGGACGGCCGCGTCGAAGGAGTCGTCTTGACCGACGGACAGGTCGTGACGGCGCCCGTGGTGGTGTCCAACCTGGACCCCACGGCGACCTTCACCCAGCTGCTCGACCGCGACGACCTCCCCGAGCCCTTTACCCAGCGCATCGACGCCATCGACCATCGGGCCGCGTATTTCCAGGTCCATTTTTCCCTCAACGGCCTCCCCGAGTACGCCGCGCCCTATGACTCTCTCAACCAGGGCGACTTTCGCCAGAACGTGACCTTCTTCGGGACGGCCGAACAGATGCAGCGCGACTTCGAGAGCTGTGTGCGCGGTCACGTGCCCGCGTCGCCGTCCTTCAACCTTCAGATACCCACCTTGCGCGACCCCGGCCTGGCGCCCTCCGGAAAGCACGCCGCCAGTGGCTTCGCCTTCTACTTCCCCATCGGCGCTTCCCATGCCGAGCAGGCGAAGCTTCGAGACGAGATGGCCGGGCGCATCGTGGCCAAGATCACCGCCATGGCGCCCAACTTCCCCGATCTGGTCGAACGCCAGTTCAACTACCCCGCCTACACCTACGAGCTGATGTTCGGGTGCACCGGCGGTGATTTCACGCACGGGCTGTTGCAGCCGGAGTTCATGGGGCCTTTCCGCCCGGGCCCCCGGGGATGGCCCGACAATCCGGTGCCCGTCGAGGGCCTGTACCTGTGCGGCGCCGGCTGCCACGGCGGGCCCGGGGTCACCTTCATCCCCGGCTACAACTGCGGGTACGCCGTCTTGGACGAAGCAGGCACCTCCCGGTTGTAGCGGACCTGTCGTTCCACGAAGGCGAGGTAGACGGCCATGGAGAAGGCCAGGCTGGTGAACAGGCTCATCACGAAGAAGATCCACGGCACCCTGATCCCCCGCCTTCGCCCGTCGACGATCGTCCACAGCGGGAGCAGGACGACGTTGACCATCGTGTAGTCCTGAGCCGCCGAGTCCGAGGCCCAATTGGAGAAGAGCGACTTCACGTAGTTGACGTAGCTCGCCGTGTGGGGATCGTGGTGGACGTAGCGAATGTTGAAGTACCAGCCGAGGCACAACGAGACGACCCCGAAGAAGTAGAACAGGCCCTCCAACACCGATACCGGCCCTGCCCCACCGTCGGCCCACAGACGTCGGTTCGACACGAATGCGAACACGGTGCTCGCCACACCAAGGACCGCGTAGAAGATGAGTGAGGTCGTCATGGTCCTCCCCGAGTGGCGCCGTGGACATGTCGAAGCTGTATTGCGCGGCCCATACTGACAACGAGCGACGGTTGGACACCGCTAGTCCGGACCCACCGAGGCCGCCGACAGCTCGTCGCCTCCTTCGGTGTCCCGGGGCGGAGGAAGGTCCTTCGTCCATGGCCGGGCATTGACCAGCCACAGCGCCGCCGCCACGAGCAGGACGGCGCACAGCACCCAGCCGAGGGCGGTGGTCCCCACCCCGACGTACTTGAGCCCCGACGCCAGTATCACGAAGGTGATGGCCGGGCGGATGTAGCGGTCGGGTGCTCTCGACGAGAGGAACGACCCCACCAGGACAGCGGGGACGCTCCCGATGATGAGCGAGGTGGTGACCGTCAACTCCACGTGCCCGAAGGCCAGAGCCCCCAGGGCCGCCGCCGCCGTCAGAGGAACGGCCTGGGTCAGGTCGGTCCCGACCAGTTTGTTGGCTCCGATCATCGGATAGAGGAAGAGGAGGAAGACGATCATGAGCGATCCCGACCCGACGGAGGTGATGCCGACGATGACCCCCCCGATCATCCCGATGGCGATCGTCGGCAGTCGTCGGACGGTGATCTCGTGGACCACCCCGGTGCGGGCATGGCCCGCCCGGCGATCGAGCACGTAGCGCAGGACCATGGCGCCGGCACCCACGAGGAGGGCGGAGCCCAGGGCGATCTGCACGTTGGCCTCGGCGGCCTTTGCGTTGCCGATCACGTGCAGGAGATACGCGCCCAGAAACGCCATGGGCACCGACCCCACCGTCATCCACCCGACGAGGCGGAGGTTCACCGTTCCCTGGCGCAGGTGCACGGCGGCTCCGATGGGGCGCATCACGACCGCGGCCACCAGGTCGCTCGAGATGGCGGTGGACGGCTTCACCCCGAACAGCAGGATCAACATCGGGGTCATGAGCGCACCACCGCCGGCACCGGTCACCCCGACCAGGAACCCGACGACCGCACTCCCCAAGACGATGTAGGGATCCAACGAGACGACACCTCCGATCGACCTGGTCGCGCCGTCACCACAGGTACTACCTTCAGGGCACGCTCATCACGAGCCTACTGGTGATGCCCGAAGCACGAGAGAGGAGAGCCTCATGCGAGTTCTGGTGCTGGGGGCCGGCTTCGGCGGTCTCGAGCTGACCACGAGACTGTCCGCCGAGCTCGGTGACTCTGCCGAGATCGTGCTCATCGACAAAGCAGAGGGTTTCGTCTTCGGGTTCTCCAAGCTCGACGTGATGTTCGGCCGGACCGCGGCGGAGGCAGTGGTCCACCCCTACCGCGACGTGGTGAAACCAGGAGTGCGGTTCGTGCAGAGCACTATCCGTACGATCCACCCCGTCGAGCGAAGCGTCGAGACCGACGCCGGTCATTTCGAGGCCGAAGTGATGGTCGTCGCCCTCGGTGCCGACCTCGACCCGGCCGCCACCCCGGGCCTCGTGGAGGGTGGGCACGAGTTCTACACGGTGCCGGGCGCCTTCGCGCTGTCCGGCGTCCTCGCTGACTTCAGCGGTGGCCACGTGGTCGTGGGGGTGACCTCGGTCCCCTTCAAGTGCCCACCGGCACCGAGTGAGACGGCGCTCCTCGTGCACGACTACCTCATCGGTCGAGGCCTCAGGGACAAGTCGGAGATCTCGTTGGTCATGCCCCTGGGCTCCCCCATCCCACCGTCCCCGGCCGCCTCGGACGCCTTGCTGGTGGCGTTCGCCGAGCGGGGCATCCGGTGGCTTCCCAACCTGACGGTGCGCTCGCTCGACCCCGCCCGCAAGATGGCCCGGTTCGCCGACGGCGACGAGCTCGCCTACGACCTCTTCCTGGGCGTCCCGGTGCACAAGGTGCCGGGCGTGGTCGAGGCGTCCGGGTTGTGCGTCGACGGCTGGGTCCCGGTGGACCCGCTGACGCTCGAGACGTCGCACCCCGGGGTGTACGCCGTCGGTGACGTCACCAGCGTGGGGACGCCCAAGGCGGGTGTGTTCGCCGAGGGGCAGGCGGCCGTCGTGGCCGCCGCCATCATCGCCGGCCAGGGCGGGACACGGCCGTCGGCGGTGTACGAGGGACGGGGCCAGTGCTACTTGGAGTTCGGACACGACCAGGTGGCTCGGGTGGACGTGACCTTCTCCCCCGGGAAGCCACCCGTCGGGACCTTCGAAGGGCCCTCGACCGACCTGGCCCACCAGAAGGCCGATTTCGGGGCGACCCGGGTCCAGTCCTGGTTCGGTCGGCAATGGTCGACGACCTGACGGAGCCGGCTGCGCGTCGCGACGAGAGACAGGTGTCTACCCCACGAGGCGTCGGGGTCAGGTGCCGCCGGGTGCCGAGCGGCCCCGGCCGGCGAGGAGCGCGGCGTGGGCCGTGGCCTCGATCAGACGTTTCGGCGCCACCGGCTTGCGCAGGCAATCGACCACGACCGATGCGAAGCGGTCACGTATCTCGGCTTCGTCGAATGCTTCGAACGCCGAGCACACCACGACGGCGGGAGGCTCGTCGAGGCCCTCCAACATGGCCGGACCATCCATGCGGGGGAGGCGGAGGTCCAGGAGCATCACGTCGATCTCGCGCCCTCGCAGCTTCTCCAGGGCCTCGACGCCATCGGAGGCCCGCAGCACGACGTACCCCTCCTCGCCGAGGATGGCGGCCATGGTGTCGCGCATGCCTTCCTGGTCCTCGACGATCAGCACCCGGGAGGAGTAGTTCGAGACGTTCATCGACCCCCCCGGCTCGCTCGACAGGTGGCGCGCGTCGCCGGCGCCCCGAGACTTGACGGCGCACCCGGCAGGAGGGGGACAAGACACGGGCAACGCTCGGCGGGACGCGTCACCCATGCCTCGCCTGTCCCCTCCAGTGGGATAGCCATCGGACGACTACGCGGATCGGGACTGGCGGGGGTCCCGTGGTCGCCCACCACAAAACCTACGCCCGCCCCCGCACAGCGGGAAGACGAGAAATCACCCGGAACGGCTCCGTGGTTCCACCTGGGTGCTCGGTACGCCACACTGGAGGTCGTGGCCGAAGCATTCGCCTCCCGGTTCGCGGCGGTGCGCGGCACCCTGGGTCCCCTGGTATGGGGGTTGGATCCGTCCCAGGCCGTGCTCGAGGCGTGGGGCCTCGGAGACACCGACGACGATCTGGACCGCTTCGTCGACATCGTCCTGGAAGCCGCCGTCGGAACAGTGGGGTTGGTCAAGCCCCAGTCGGCGTTCTACGAGCGCCACGGCTGGCGAGGGATCCGGGCCCTGGGGCGGTTACTGGCCGAGGCCCGCGCCAGCGGGTTGCTGGTCATCTTGGACGCCAAGCGCGGCGATGTCGGGTCGACCAACGATGCGTACGCCGAGGCCTACCTCGGGGCGGGCGCCGCGCTGCCCGTCGACGCCTTGACCGTCCATCCCTACTTGGGGCTGGGCGCCATGGGCGCCTTCGTGGCGCGGGCGCACGCGTCGGGGAGCTGCCTTCTGGTGGTCACCCGCTCGTCGAATCCCGAAGGTCGGGCCATCCAAGGCGCGCTCGAGCCGTCCGGTCGCAGTGTCGAGGACGCGCTGCTGGCAGAGATCGGGAGGTTGAACACCACCTTGGCGCCCGGTCGGATCGGGCCCATCGGGGCCGTCGTCGGCCCCACTCTCGTCCAGCCCGGCCTGGACCTGGTGGGCGCCCAGGGATTGTTCTTGGCGCCCGGTGTCGGAGCGCAAGGGGCCACACCGACGGACGTGGCCCGGGTCTTCGCGGCGTGTCCCGATCGTGTGATGCCCAGCGCGTCGCGCGCACTGCTCGACGGCGGGCCGGACGTGAGCCGGCTGCGAGACACCGCCGCCGCGCTGGCCGCCGAGTTTCGCCAGGTGCTCGCGGCGGGGCCTCCCCCGGGGCCGGCCCACACCCTCGAGCCTCCCCTCCCCCGTCCTCAACCGCACGGGGAGATTAGGGTGTGACGAACCCCCCCGTGAGAAGGGACATCGGCGATGTCGGACAACCTGCGACTTCTCGGGAAGTACAGCGCGGCGATGCAGTCGGGCGACGGTGATGCCGTGTACGAGTTCTTCGCGCCGGACTTTCACAGCCATGTGACCGAGCGCGTGACGCCCCAGCGGGTGGGCGACGACATTCGCGGCGACGAGCAGCATTGGTGGCAACAGGCCCGGTCCGCCTTCCCGGACATGACCTTCACCGTGGACCTGCTCATCGAGTCAGACGACCTCGTGGTCTCGAATTGGACGGTCCGAGGCACCCACACCGGGACGGCGTTCTACACCGTGGCCCCCTCGGGGAAACCGGTGACAATCAACGGCACCGCCATCTTGCGCATCCGCGACGGGCAGATCGCCGAACACTGGGGCGGACCGCACTGCCAGGAAGGCCTGGGCCTGATCTCCTGACACCGGTTGCGTCCTGCTGGTCACCTGGCGTGGTGCCGTCAGGGGACCGCTTCACAGGAAGCCCTGGGCCCCGGTCCGGCCGAGCCTTGGATAGGGTGGAGGGGTTGCTGGGCCTGGGGGGGCAATGCGCGCAGTGTCGACAAGTTCACCGAGGGAGCCGGCCTCGGGGGCGCGCCACGGGCGCCGCCGTTCGCTTCTGAGGACGTTCGTCGCGTCGGGTGCAACCGCGGTCCTGGCCGCCGCCGTGGTGGCATCGGTCGGCCCGTCGGCAGTGCTGGGCCCCGCTCAGACGGTGAGCTCTTCCGGCGCGCCTCACGTGATGGTCGTCATGATGGAGAACGAAAGTGAGAGCGAGCTCATCGGCAACCCCGAGGCGCCCAACGTCAACGCTCTGGCGAGGCAGTACGGCTCCGCCACCCGCTCGTACGCCATCGGTCACCCCTCGCTGCCGAATTACCTCGAGCTGATCTCGGGGTCGAACTACGGCACCACCGACGACGGCACCCCGTCCTCCGAGGGAATCTCGTCGGGTGCGCAGACTCTGGCCAACCAACTCCAGAACGCGGGGTACTCCTGGAAGGCGTACATGGAGTCGATGCCCGGGGCCGGGTACACCGGCGGCGACTCCACGTGTTGCGGGGGTCAGTACTACCAGCACCACAACCCGTTCGTGTACTTCCCGGCGGTCACCTCGTTGTCGGACTTCTCGTCGGACATGGTGCCGTCGACCAACATGATGAGCGATCTCAATTCGTCGAACCCTCCCGATTTCGTGTGGATGACCCCCAACGGCACCGATGACATGCACGACGGACCGACGAATTCGGATGGTGACGTGAATCCGTCGGTGGGAGATGCCTGGCTCGGGAACTTCGTGTCCCAGGTGCAGTCCACCAACTGGTATGCCCAGGGCGGGAGCATCATCATCGAATGGGACGAGGGGGCCGACTCCGACAGTTCCGGCATCGGCCACGCTGGCGAGGGCGGTGGCGGTCATGTCGTCACCCTCGTGGTCAGCGCGGCGTTGCGGGCCGATCCGCAGCAGGACTCCACCCCGGTGAACACCGCCGGGGTCCTGCGTTCCATCGAGGGGCTCTACGGGCTGCCGTACCTCGCGGACGCCGCCAATGCCAGCAACGGGAACATCAACTCCCTGCTGGGCGCCGCACCCACCCGGTCCATCACCAACGCCGCCAGCGCCCCCGCGGTCGCGGGAGAGACGTTCGTGTTCTCGATCACCACGGTGGGGTCACCGACGCCGCGCCTGCAGAAGCGGGGCAAGCTTCCCAAGGGGCTGCGGTTCCACAACAACCACAACGGCACCGCCACCATCTCGGGCACGCCCAATCCCCACAAGGCCCTCGGCACCCACGTGGTGACCATCGTCGCCACCTACGGAAAGGGCAAGACCAAGCAGGTCGTGACCCAGACCTTCACCTTGACCGTCAGCTAGCCCGCGCCACCGTCCGGGCGAGGATGCCGAGGGTGGCCCGCAGCGCCCCCTCGGAGATGACCGGAAAGATCCCGGCGTCCTTCCACACCGGGTCGATCGACGACCAGTCGCAGTACGACGTCACCAGCGTGCCCCCGTCGCTGGGCACCAAGGTGTACCCATAGATGTGGCCGATGGGCGGGCGGATGGTGCCGAGGATCGTCCACGCCACCTCGCGGTCGGGGACGAAGGTGGTGATCGTCACGGTCACGTCGTAGAGCCCCATCGGGTAGTCGTTGAGGGCCTCGCGGTCCATGTGCACCACGAAGCTGTCACCCACGCCGGTCACGCGGTCGCCGGTGGCGTCCATGAGCATGCCCGAGCTGTCGATGGCCACGTGGCCCTCGGGGTCGCACAGCAGCTCGAAGATGGCGGACGGGGTGGCGGCGATGGTCCGCTCGACTTCCAAGCGCTCGACGGTCATGGCCGCATCCTGCCATGCGGGGGCCGGGGACCCCGGCCTGCAGGCGCGGG
>Ga0209415_10012136_pt1 | contig 14403 bp, 10 predicted proteins | sample PeaSoiSIISIP2007_FD_187696 | JGI IMG/M metagenome (GOLD analysis project Ga0209415, IMG submission 187696) | Peat soil microbial communities from Weissenstadt, Germany - SII-SIP-2007 (SPAdes) (version 2) | ecosystem: Environmental > Terrestrial > Soil > Wetlands > Peat | place: Germany...
GTTCGGCGATTTGCCGCCGAGCTCGAGGGACACACGTTTCAGGTTGCCGGCTGCGGCGCGCATGATCTCCCTGCCAACCTCGGTGGAGCCCGTGAAGGCAACCTTGTCGAGGTCGGGATGCGCCGCAATGGCCGCGCCGGCGGTCTCGCCGAAGCCGGTCACGATGTTCACCACTCCCGGCGGGATGCCCGCTTCGTCGAGCAGCTCGCCGAGGCGCAGGGCGGACAGCGGCGTTTGCTCCGCCGGCTTGAGGACCACGGTGTTCCCGCACGCCAGTGCGGCACCCAGTTTCCACGCGACCATCAGCAGCGGGAAGTTCCACGGAATGATCTGGCCAATCACACCCACGGGCTCGCGCAGCGTATAGTTCAGGAAGCGTTGGCCGGGGATCGATACGGGAATCGTTTCCCCTTCGACTTTCGTCGCCCATCCGGCGTAGTAGCGGAAGTGGTCGACAACGAGCGGGATGTCGGCGACCCGCGCGACGGAGAGCGGCTTGCCGTTGTCGAGCGTTTCCAGCTGCGCGAACTCTTCGGCGTGGCGCTCGATCAAGTCGGCGAGCTTCCACAACGCGCGGCCGCGCTCCGACGGCGTCATGCGGCGCCACGGGCCGCTTTCAAACGCGCGCCGCGCGGCGCGTACGGCGCGATCGACGTCTTCCTTGTCGCCGGCGGGAACCTCGGCGAGCGGTTCTTCGGTCGCCGGATCGTCCGTCGAGAACGTTTTGCCGGACGCTGCCTCGACCCACTTACCATCGATGAGCATCCGCCGCGTCCGCCCGCGGATGAACTGTTGCACCTCCGGGGCAACGCCCGGGTACAGCGATTGCGCGCTCGCTACTGCCATGGGGGCACCTCCTTAGTTTTTCGATATTATCGCGTTGCGGCCAAACCGTCTAGTTGATATGCGCCGGCGCAGAGAGGAGCGCCTGTGGAGAAACCAACCTCGCGGTCGTGGGGCGCATTCCTGCGGCTCTGGTTCGTGATGGCTTTTTCCTACTTCTTCCTCAAATTCATCTTCAACCTGGCGGTGCTGGGATGGATCGACCTCCGCCGCGTGGCGCTCTTGGAGCTCGTGCTCCTCCCCTTGGGGCAGAGCGTGGTGTTCTGGCTGGTGACCCGCCGGCAGCGAACCCCGGAGGGGTCGATGCAGCCGGGCACTACGGCATAGACAGCGAGCGGAATCCCGAGCGGCGAGAGAGCGACCAGGTGCCGACGAGGAGCAGAATGATCGTCAGCCCGATGAGCTTGCCCTCACTCAACGACGGTGCGCTAGCGCCCGAGCACGGCGGCAGGTTGTTCAGATCGATGAGCACCAGGTTGGTGTCCGGGGCGCTGCTCAATGCGAGTGTGAGTGTCCCGTCACTGTTGACGGGAATGTAGGTGTTGAACAACCCGAACCCCGCCTTCGTCGTGCATCCGTTTGCGCACTTCTCGAGGGGTACGTTCGGGACGCACAGGTACTTCTGGCTGTTCGCGTTGGCTTGGAAGAAAGTGAGCTGACGAAGGAGAGTTACGCCGTTATCGAGGGTAAGCAATGCTGCCGGACCATTTGCGGCGCACAACTTCCCGAACCCGATCACGTCGTCGAAGCCTTGCGCTGCAGAGGGGAAGCTGTCTGGGGGCTCGCAAGCCATCCCCTGCGCGTGCAGTACCACCTTGTCCCAGGGGTCGTTCATCTGTAGCGGCAGCTGCCCGTTCGGGTTCGGGGTCTCGTCCACAAATTCGGCAGTAATCGGCAAGCGGGCACCGAACGATGACATACCGATGCTGCAGATTGAGACGTCTCCGAAGTTGCTGCTGGTGTCGTGACCGAGAGAAGCAAAACCCATGTATTCGGCTCCGCACAGCCGCAGCGGCGTGTTTTGATCTTGCATGGTCGAGATAGTAACCGCGCCTAGAGAATAGGTTGCGTAAATGGCGCAATCCATGGAGTCGGGTCCGTCACCGTTTCCATCGACAATTGCCAAGTTCGGCTGACCGGAGACGAGAAAGTCTGGGCCCACGCTTGCGCGGACGGCCGTGGCAACGGTGAGAACAGCAATCATTCCTACAACGAGAGTCGCAGGTCGGCACATTGCAAACCCCTTCCCCAAGCTCGAAGCTTGACCAAGCGCTTATACGGATTCGCGGCATCGACGTCAACACAAAAGGGGGTATGGTACTGTCTGACATCGAAGATAGCCCGACGAACCGATGAGAATCCTGTGGATCTGCGGCTCTCGCATCGTGGGCGGCGCGGAGCGCGTCACGGTTCAGCTCGCTCAGCTCCTGGACGCACGGCAGCATCAGGTCATCACCTTGTGCCGACGCGATTCGAAGCTTGCCGAAGCGCTGGCGCATGCAGACCTCCCGCTGCATCGAGCGCCGCTGGGCGGCTCACTGAATGTTCGTAGCCTCGCAGCAATCCATAGCGCCCTGTTACAGGTCGTTCCGGATGTCGCGCTGGTGACCACCGCCGACGAGTGGGTGTGGTCATGCCTGGCGTGGCGCCGCCCGCCGCGCACGCGGCTGGTGCTGGTGCGCCACATGGCCGTGCCGTTGGCACAACGGGTTTGCTGGCTGGCCGGCCGGCGCGCCGACGCCGTGGTGGCGGTGAGCGAGGCGGTCCGCGACAGTCTGCTCGGCCGACCGGGCATTCCACCCGAGCGGATCCACGTGATCTACAATCCCGTGCGCTTTGCGCCCCGCGCGGGCGTACCAGAAGCGGAGGATCGTGCCCGTGCGCGTCAGGCGCTGGGCCTCGATTGCACCGGCCGCTGGGTGGGTTTCTTCGGTGGCTCGAACCCGGCCAAGGGACTGCGTGACGTGGTGGCCGCCGCCAGCCGGGCGAACCTAGCACACGGGCCGACGCACCTTTTCGTCTGCGGTCCTGGCGGCGCACGACGTGCGACCCCGGGCGTCGGCTCGATTCCTGACCTCGCGCGCGAATTTCATCTGGAAGGCCGGCTGCACTCTCTGGGTGAGATCGACGACGTGGAACAAGCCCTGACTGCAGCAGATGTGGTCGTGGTGGCCACGCACCGCCGGCTCAGCGAGGCCTTGCCGGCGACCGTGCTCGAAGCCATGGCCTGTGGGACCCCCGTACTCGGGTATGCGACGGGCGGCATCGCGGAGATCATCGGGACGGACGGTCTGATTGGGCGCCTCGCACGACCGGACGACGTCGCCGACTTGAGCCGTGTCCTCGTCGAAATGCTCGACGACCCCGCCGGGGCCCGGCGCATGGCGACCGCCGCGCTCCAACAGGTGCGCGAGCGCTTCGATCCGGAGCAGGCGGTGGACCGCTACGAGCGCCTTTTCACCTCGCTGGGCGCGCCACCCGCGAGCGCCCGCTAAGCCGCGCCCGCCGCAGCGTTGCGCGACCAGCCAAGCGGTGCCAGCTGCTCGGCAAACAGCTGGACGAACGTCGGGCAGGTGCGCAGGAGCTCATCGATGCTGCCGTCACCGATGACGCGCCCCGCATGCAGAACGACCACCCGTCCGAAACGGCTGACGGTCGACAGCCGGTGCGCCATCACCAGCACCGTGCGTTGCCGCAACCAATCGTCGAGCTGGGCGAACATCTGGCCTTCAGTGTCGCTGTCCAGCGCGCTGGTGGCTTCGTCGAGCACCAACACCGCCGGGTTGCGGACAATCGCTCTGGCCAGCGCGATCCGTTGCTTCTGACCGCCTGACAGATCGTGGCCGGCCTCTTCCAACACGGCATGCAGTCCACCCGGAAGCGAGTTGACGAGCGGCCGCAGTCCGGCCAGCGCAACCGCGGCATCAATCGCCCTGAGTGGCGCTTGCCACGACCCGTAACGGATGTTGTCGATGAGCGGCCCGCTGAAGATGAACGGATTCTGCTCGACCACACACACCGCGCGGCGGAGCGCTGCCAGCCGCAGCGCGCCCAGGGAGACGCCATCGATGAGAATGCGCCCGCGTTGTGGATCGGCAAAGCGGCTGAGCAAACTGGCGAGCGTGCTCTTGCCACCGCCGCTGGCGGCGACCAGCGCGACCGTCTCGTGCGGCGCGATGCAGAGATCGACGCCCTCGATCACCGGCTCCTCGGCGCGGTAGCGGAACTCCAGGTGCTCCAAGCGGACCTCACCGCGGACCGTCCCGGAGAACGTCGCGATTCCTTCCGGCTCCGCTTCGCCCGCGTCGATCACCTCGTACACGCGGGCCGCCGCGGCAATCGCGCGCTGCAACATGCCTTGAACCTCACTGAGCCGCCGCAGCGGCTCGACCGTCTGAAACGCGTACAGACAGAATGCCAACAGGTCTGCCGGCAAGACCTGCCCGCGCAGGACCTTGCGGGTGCCGTACCAGACGACGAGCAAGAACCCGACGCCGGTGATCAACCACACGAGCGTCATGAGCAGCGCGGTCCACCACTCGCTGCCCATCACCTCGCGGCGATAGCCCGCATTGTGCCGCACGAAGCGTTGGTGCTCGACGCGCTCGGTCTGGAATCCTTTGATCGTCGTGAGGCCAAGCAGCTGTTCGTTCAGCGCCGCGCTCAGGTTGCCTATGGCGCTCTGCGCCGCGCTGCCGCGGTGGCGAATCACCCCGCCGAGACGATCGAGCAGCACACCGACCATCGGGACGAGCACGCAGGTGGCCAACGCCAACCGCCACTGCAGGTAGAACATCATGGCGATGGCCCCGATGAAGATGGCGCCTTCGCCGATCAGGCGCTTGAGAATATCGCGCACGAAACCCGAAAGGGCCCCGGCATCGTTGAAAAAGCGCGACATCCATTCCCCGCTGGGGAACTGGCGCACCGCCGTGACTCCCATCCCCATCAGGCGCTGATGGAGGGCGTCGCGCATGCGCTGCAGCATCCGCTGATTGACGCTGTTCAGCATGTAGCGCGACACGAACACCGCGACCACAGCGGCAACCGTTACCAGCGTGCCTGTGACCATCAGCCACCGCAGCCCGGTATCGTCGCGGTTCAACACCGCCTCCTCCACCCACCGCTTCACCAGCCAGGTGAGGTACAGCTGTGCGCCATCGAGACACAGCAAGCTCAGAAAAACGGCGAGCAGGCGCCCGGGAAAATGCAGACACTCCCGAACCAACCGCGTAAAAACCTGTGACCCGGTCATCCGAGGTGGCGAGATCAATCCGGGCGGGCGCGCGTCGCCCCACGCGTCAGTGACAAGCCCACCCGTTTCCAGTGACCGACGGTATCCCAGAACAAGCGCACCGCCTGCGCGCGGGCGTCCCGATCGACGGCGCTGCGCGAGAGAATTCGCCATTGCTGCCGCGTCTTGTGGGCGAACTGTCGTCCTTGATCCCGGAGCCATCTGCGCAGCGTCCACACCTCCACGACGATCTCGGTGACCGGCAGGGAGCGGTAGGCGCTGAAGCGCTTGTGGCCATCGGCGATGAGGAATCGGCCCGCGATGCACACCACGGCGATGGGCGGGAATCGCTCCCCACGCTGCATCGCGTCGCGGTACGTCGCGATCCGCTCGGGGGCATGGGTGACGTGCAACAGATCGACGACCGCGTCGACCAATAGCGTCCGGGTTGCAGACGTCGCCAGGGTGGGGTCGAAGCAGTGCAGCGTGTCGTTGGCAAAATCGTTACGGACAGGGCGTGCTGGATCGAGGTGCATGGCCGGCCCACTCCTTCCGTCAACCCGCGTCGCTTTGCAAGCGCCGTTGCGGCGCGGGATTCGTCCTCTCCGCACTCAGCGTCTCCTCCACCCGTTCGATCACCATGTCCGCCGTCACCTCATGCATGCAGGCATGGCCGTATGCGCAGCGCCGCAGCGTGCGCAGATAGCATGGGGAGCAGCGCACGCACGCCCGCACGACCTGCCGTGGCTTGCCGTACGGCCCGATCCACACCGGGTCCGTCGGGCCAAAGATGCTGACGACCGGTATACCGAGCGCCACGGCGAGATGCATCGCTCCGGAATCGTTGGTCACGCAGATGGCGGCGCGCTGCAGGAGAGCCGCCAGCTCCGTCAGCGTCGTCTGGCCGCACAGATCACGGGCTCCGGAACACGCAGCAGCGACAGCCTGACAGCGCGCCTGCTCATTCGCCGAGCCGGCCAGCACCACGGCTCGATCTGTTCTCGCGAAATGCTGCGCGACTTGGGCAAACCCCTGGATCGGCCACTGCTTGGTCTCCCACGTCGTCCCCGGCACCAGCACCGCAAGCGGCTTGCGCGCCACTCCGTACTGCATCAGGAGTGCATCGATTCGGACGCCGGCCTCGGCGGGCAACGGAATCCGGAAGTCAGGCGGCCCGTCATCGAGGCCGACCAACGGGCGCAGCGACAGGTATCGATCCACAGCATGGACGTCCAGCGTCGGCACGGGAATGCGGTGCGAGTATGCCAGCCACGATCCCTCGCGCGCGCCGGTCCAGCCGTAACGATACGCATCGCGGGGCAAGCGGCGCACCGACGCGTTCCAGCGCGCCTTCCGCGGACGGTCGAAGCCGATCCGTACCGCAGCGCGGCTGGCGACGCTCAACGCCGCCGACACGAACTGGCCCTGGAGGTCGATGACCAGATCGTACTGCGTCCGACGGATGACCGACAGCAGCCTGAGCAAACCCACCGCGGCGGAGCCGCGGCGCCGCAACTCCTGGCGCGCGAACAACAACACGTTCGACACGGCAGGGTGGTGGCGGATCAATTCGGCAATCGGCGGCGCGAGCACCCAATCGATGCGCGCAGCCGGGTAGCGCGTGCGCAGCTTGGCGAGAACGGGGATCGTATGGATGACGTCGCCGACCGACGACGGTTTGATGAGCAGGACACGCTCGAACTGTTGCGCCCGCAGGGTTGACCGATTCACCGCACGTCACCATCCAATGGGGACACCGGCTTGATGAGACCGGGAACGATCAGGTACTGAGACGGTTGTCGAATGGGCGGCGCGGCGCTCCGTCTGACGATCCGCGCGCGCAGCGGCATGGGGATCATGAGTAACGAGCACCGCACTATCGCAACTCGGCGCCGGTTCCAACCCCGGCTGGAGGCCTGGCTGCGGCGTGCCGCGCCCGGAATCGGTGCGGTGGTGGTGGCGATCCAGTGGGTGGTGATTGCGCATCGGCGCGCGACCAACATCGGCGACTTCGACGTGTCGCGCGAGTTCGGCAGGCGGTTTCTGGCGGGCGAGCATTTGTACGCGGGCGGCTTGCATTACCCATACATGCCCAGCGCCGCGATGTACTTCAGCCCGCTGGCGCTGGTGCCACCGTGGGTCGGTATCGTGCTGCGCTACGCCGTGGCCGCAGGATGCGTCTGGCTGACGCTCCGCTTGCTGCACGCGATGGTGCGCGGACGCGCCGCAGCGGTCGCGGCGCAACCGTTGACGCTCGCTGCGCTGACGCTCGTCCTGGCATCCCATTACATCATCCGCGATCTGGACGACGGCGGGCCGCACCTGATTCTCCTTGCGATGTTGGTGGCCGGTGTGTTTTGCGCATCGAAGGGACGCGATGCGCTCGCCGCGGTCTGGTTCGGTCTGGCCACCGCGCTGAAAGCGCCGGCCGCGCTGATAGTACCCTTCCTTCTGTGGAAGCGGCAGTGGCGGCTCGCCACTTTCACCGCGCTGGCGACGGCGTGCTGGATCATGCTGCCGGCAGTGCGGATGGGGCCGGCAAGTTGGTGGGCGCACCAGCGCGAGTGGACCGTGGTGGCGTGGGGCTCCATCGTCGGGAAGCGCGTTCCGGTTGCCGAGGACAGCGAGCAGCGGGTCCAGAATCAAGCCCTGCGGCCGGCGTTGCTGCGGTACCTGGTGGCGTATCCCGAAGGGCATCCCTTGCGTCTCGCCGATCCGGCCGATGTGCCCGCACTCGATCTGGAGCCGGGAACGGCGAACGCGCTGGCGATGCTGGTGATCGTGAGTCTGCTGGCGGCATGCGCGTGGTGGGCGCGACGGCAATACGATCCGACGACGGCTCCCGAGTGGCCGCTCGAGTGCAGTGCGGTGTTGATCCTGACGGTGTTGCTCTCTCCGGTAACCTGGACGCAGCACATGGTGATGGTGCTCCCCGCGTTGTACCTCATCGTCGCCGAGGATCGCGGCGTGCGGCCGTTGGGGACGCCGGCGTTGGCGGCGATGTCGCTGTACGTCGTCCTGGCGTTGCTGCTGAATCGAGAGATGCTCGGGAGGGAACGATACCTCCTGCTGCTCAGCTATCACACGCAAACGCTCTGCATGTTGCTGCTGCTGGGCGTCGTTGTCCTGCGGCGACCGACGGTGGTTGCGGACCGCATAGTGGACGGCAAGCCGCGGGGGCGGGAGTGAAGTCATCTTTCGTGAATCTAGGGCCTGCGGCCGGCGTCCTTTCGGCGGGTCCGCTCCCCGATGGGTCGCTCCGGGCTGCCAAGTCCGACAGGCTGCTAGCCATCGCCACGGCGGTGGGTTTTGGGATCGTCTGCCGTCTCAGCCAGTACGCTGCGGACACCTCCGTATGGCACGACGAAGCGTTCGTGGCGCTGAACGTTCTGCAGAAGAGCATTGCCGGCTTGCTCGGCCCGCTGGATTGGCACGAGGCGTCGCCGCCGGGGTTCCTGATTCTGGAAAAGCTCGTCGTCACGTGGGTGGGCCGTTCCGAGTACGCGTTGCGGCTGGTCCCTTTGTTGGCCGGGGTGGCCGGGTTGATCGGGTTCGCGGTCGTCGCGCGGCGCCTCTGCGGCGCCCGCGCCGCGTTGTGGGCGGTAGCGCTCATGGCAAGTTCCGACAAGTTGATCGCCCAGGCGAACGCGGCGAAACATTTCACGCTCGACGTCCTGTGCGCGGTGCTGCTGACATGGCTGGCGATGCGGATTCTGCGCAAGACACGTCCCACGGCGTCGTTCCTCATGTGGGGGGCGCTCGGCGCCGTCTGCCCGTGGGTGTCGTTTGCGAGTGTGTTCGTGTTTGCCGCGACGAGCGTGATGCTCGCGGCGTGCGCCGCACGTGACTGGCGCTGGACGGAGCGCGGGCTGTACGGCATGGCCAATCTGTGGGCGCTGTGGTCGGTGGCATTGCTGCTCGTGCCCATCCACGCGCAACTCAGCGTGCCGATGCTCGACTTCTGGCACGACGCATTTCCCGACACCCAAAGTCTGTCCGCATTGGTGTACTGGCTCGGGCGAGCGGTCCTCGGGTTCTCCAACTACTTCTGGCAGCCGTTGGGTCTTCTCCTGCTGGGGCTTGCGGCGTTCGGATTCGTGCGCTGGTGGCGGACCGGCCGTCGCATCGAACTCGGCATGCTCGCGCTGCCGGTGCTGTTCGCATTGGCAGCCTCGTGTGCGCGGCGCTGGCCGTTCGGCGGCAACCCGCACATGGTCTTCGCCGCGCCGGCGGTCTTCGTGTTGGTCGGCGAGGGGATTGAGGCCCTGCGCGAGCGCGCGATCGGTAGACTGCACACGGTGGGCATCGTCGCGCTCGTGCTGTTGTTCATGCCCGGAGTGCTCACCGCCGCATATCGAATCGCCGCGCCGCGACAGCGCCACGAGGTCCGGCCGGTGATCGAGTTCGTCCAACGCCACAGCGAGCCGGGCGATCAGCTTCTGGTGTTCTGCCCGGCGGAAGTGGAGTTCTACACCGGCCGCGATTTCCGCAACGCGCCGGCGAAATCGGATCCGTCGACGCGCGTCTGGTACATCGCCACGCGCTCGGGGGAGCGGCCGTTCCCGGCGCAAGAGGTTCTCGACCGGTTGAATGCACGGCGCCCGCGATTGGAGGCGATCGAGGAGTTTGGTGCGGCGGCGTACCTGTTTGGTCCGGAACGCGCCTCCAGCGCCGCGACGACGCCGTCACGCGGACGCATGGACACGCGCTGAGGCGCCGTTGGTAATCTCGGCGTATACGGCCTCGACCTGTGTGACCGACGCGTCGATGCTGAGCCGCTGGACGTTGTGCGCGAACCACGCGCGCGTGCGCCGCACCAGCTCGGGCGCCCCCGCGTGCACGGCCACGAGCGCCGCCGCCAAGGTCTCCGGCTCGGCGCTGGCCGCCACGAAGCCGTTCTCCCCCTCCTCGATCAGCTCAGGGGCCGCGTTGTCCGGCCCGCGTACGACGATGGACGGTGTGCCGCGCGCGGCTGCTTCGACCACCACCAAGCCATAGCCCTCGCGCTCCGACGGCAGCAGGAGACACATGGCGCGGCGCAGCGCCGCATCGACCTCGTCCCAGGGTGCGAACCCCGGACAGGTGATGGTGTCCTGCATCCCGAGCCGTTCGATCTCGGCAAGCAGTCGCCCGCGGTCCGGCCCGTCGCCGAAAATCATCGCGCGGAGCCCGGGAATCCGACGACGCGCCAGCGCGATCGTCGGCGGGATGGCGAGCACGCGCTTGTGCGACAGATGCCGGCCGACGTAGACCACCAGGGGATGGCGGACCGCCGCCGCATCCAGCGACGCCGTGGGCCCGGCGTAGATGCCGCTGAGCAGTGTTGGATCACCGCGGTAGCCTTCTTGCCGGAGCCGCTCACCGTGCAACCTGGACAAGACGAAGGCGCGACCGGTGAGATGAATGCAGAGTTGCTGCACGGCCGCGCCGATGCGGCCGGCGGCCGGGCTCAGGTATGCGATCCAGTACGCCCGGCTCCAGATCTCGAGCCAGTCGGTGACCACCGGTGGGCCGCCTGCGGCGCAGGCGAGCCGTGCCGCAAGCAGCGAAAAGTAGGGGAAGCCGCAGGTGTGTACGACGTCGTAGCGCCGGCGATGGCGCAGCAGATGCCAGAAGACGCCCCAACCGAAACGCAGCGGGCTCAGGATCGTGCGGCGGCCTGATGCCGTATACAGATCGCGGCCCGCGGATACGGCGACTACGCGTACGCCGGGCGGTGCCTCCGGCGTCTCACCTGCGGCCCACTGCCGGCGTGTGACGTAGCTCACCTGATGCCGTGCGGCGAGCCGCGCGGCGAGGTCGCGATACCAGCGCTGAGCCCCGCCGACCGTCTGCGGGTACAAACAGTCGTAAACAATGGCGACACGCATCGCAGCCCGTTGCTACACGAACCGCAGGGCCACGAGCACCAGCACGGACAGGGAGCTGATGAGCGCGCCCACGTAGACGCTCTGCGGCCTGAAGACAAACTCCACGACGTGCTCGCCGGCGGGAACCGCCACACCGCGGAGCAGGTAGTCGGTCTGATACACATGCGTCTGACGACCGTCGATCGAGGCCCGCCAGCCGGGATAGTACACGTCGCTCAGTATCAAGAACGCTGCCGCAGCGGAACGCGTTTTCAGTTCGACTCGGGCATCGCCGAGCGTGGTGACGACAACATCGCCGGGGTGCGTGTCCGCAGAAGCCAGTTGCAGCGGTTCCTCCACCAGACCCCATTGCCCGGCATCGAACGGCGTACCATCCGGCATCTGGGAATGCTGGATCGCCGCCAAGATCTGCTCCGGCGTGAGCGTCACGACCTTGGAAACCATCCACGCCCGCGGCTGGGCGCGCCGATTCTCGTACACAGCGACGCCGTCGAAGTCTTCCACGTACCGCCAGCGTTCGGTGTCCGTGAGGCCCGGCGCCAGCGCAGCAGACATGCCCGTGCGGTCATCTCGGAGGCTGACTTTGTGCACCGCGATGACGACCGGTGCGGACGCTGAGTACTCGATCTCGATGCCGCGGACCCGGTATGAACCGCCCAGATCGAACACGGCTACGTAGCGGTGCGCTTGGAACGTACTGCGTCTCCCTCCGTGAATCGGGTAGCTATCAAAAATGGGAGCCTGCCGCTGCTGGATGACGCGGCGGACATCGGCGCGATCGTAGGCCCATTCACTCAGCTCGCTGCCGGCGCGGATGCTGCGGGTGATCACCTGACCGTCAGCGGTCGTCACTGTGAGTGATGCGACGGGCGTTCCGTCGGCGAGGTTCACGGAATTCGCCAACGCCCCCACCAGACCGATCTGCGACGTCCACACATCAGGAAGGTTACCGTCGACATAGCGGCGGTGGCCCTCGTCCGGCCCGAGCACGGCGTCGATCCGGCCGCTCCAGTTGAAGCCCGGGCTTCGAATCGGCCCGCGTTCGATCAGGAGGTAGCGCGTCGCCAGCAGATCGAGGACGCGGTTTTCGGTGCGCAAAGACGCCGGATCTTCCCACCCCAATGCCAGAGCATAGCGTTTCACGACCAAAGAATCGTTTCCGCTCGCACTGGGGATTCCCCAGGCCCAATTGAGATTGGGTTGGGCGCTGTGCCTCGACGCCAAAAAGCCTTCGAACGGAAAGACCCGCCCGCCGCGTGCGAGTGCCTCCTGTTTGTAGCGTTCCAGTGCAACGGGGGTGTCAAGGATCGTGCGTTCCGGCGCCGAGACCCGCCACTCGTAGAACCACCCGAAGCTGCCGAGATCGACCACAGCCAGGAGGAGCAGCAGCGCGGCGCGCCCGCGCCGTGCAACGGCGCGGCTGTACCAGAGCATCATCCCAGCCGAAAGCAGTGTGATGACGAATGGGATCCCGGCAGTCAGGTTTTGCCACGGCCACATCCGCAGGCCCACAACGCCCCGGGCGGCGGCGATCGCCGGCACCCCCTGCGCTGCGAGCGCTGCAACCGCCACGAGCGCAAGGACCGCTGCTGCCGCTCGTGTTGCCAGCCGCGCTGCCTTGCGTCCGCCGGCTTGGAGCTCCGCAACACCCAGCCCGGCCAGCGCCGCAACTGCCAGCGCCGTCTCCACGAAGTGCCGCCCGGGACAACGGAAGCTGTTGTATACCGGCAACGCGTACATGAGCCGCGCGAGCGGCGTGGCCGCACCGAAGGCGAGCAAGACCGTGAGCAGGGTCACACCCAGCCAGAAGCGCACCAAAGACGATCTCGGGTGCGCCGCTGCGCCGATCACGGCGAGCATGAGGGGTAGGATGCCGACGTATCCCGCCGTCTCAGTCAGGCCCCACGTGCCGAAATAGGGCGTGTCGGAGAGGCCGGGCATCGGATACCCAAACACGTATGGAAGGAGCAGTTGAATCGATTCCGAGGGCGGGAGCGCGTAACTCACGAAATCGGGGAAACTCATCTCCGCACGCTGACTGAGCTGCGCGAGCTCCAGAGTCGGGAGGAGTTGCACCGCCGCCACTCCCAACCCCACGATTACGGCGATGAGGCTGCTTGTGTAGTACCACCGCCGACCGGAGGCAGCGTTCCAACCCATGACCGCGGCGTAGGCCGCGGAGAGTCCCAGGCCGTAGACCAGCATTTGCGGGTGTGCGCACAACGCACAGCCGGCCACGGCCACACTCAGGATGACCATCCACGTGCGACTCTTCTCCCGACGCATCCGCTCCAATGCCCACAGCATGAGCGGCAGCCACGATGCGCCATGGATCATCGCGGTGTGTCCGAGGTGCGCCATGAAGAACCCGCTCATGCTGTAGATACAGCCGGCGATGAGCGCTGCCAGCACGGATCTGGTCAGCGTAAAGACGTATCCGTAGCAAAAGCAGGCTGCCGTCACGTAGGCGGTCAACACGAAAGTATTCCAGGCACCCAAGAGCGCGAAGAATCTGGCGATCGGATAGAAGAAGTTGAGCTGTGGCTCCGCCGCGACCGGGTAGCCGGAAAAAATCAGCGGACACCACAGCGTCCACTTGGCGGAGAACCCCACGAGAAAAAAGTTCGCCCCATCGCCGGGCGCCAGCAAGCGCCCACTGAGCAGAACCGGAGAGAAGAAGATGCAGAAAAGGACGACATAGAAACCCAGCACCCCAGCACCGTGACGCAGCCATCGTGGCGAGGGCGATGGCGACCGAGGACTCCTCGGGCCGGCGCGCGTCTCGTACGGGGGCTGATCGTGTTGATGCATAGGCGTGGACGGCGGCCCGTGAGGGTCGACCGCGGGTCTAGCGCATCTGCCCGTCACAGGGAAAGTCCCACCCGGTGATACTTGCCCCGAGTCTTGCCGGCTGCGGGGGGAAAGTGATAGCGCCCTCGGCCAGAGATGTTCGCGAATCTCTGGCGCTACAGGGGCTTCATCCTGGGCACGGTGCAGCGCGAGTTCCAAGCGCGGTACCTGCACTCCGTGCTGGGGAGCATCTGGGCGATTCTCAACCCGCTCGCGATGATCTTCATCTACACCGTCGTCTTCGGTCGGATCATGCAGCCGCGCGTTCACGGGGTCGATGGGACTGCCGCCTACGGCGTGTTTTTGTGTGCCGGCGTGATGACCTGGGGCACGTTTACCGAACTGATCCAGCGCTGCCTGCACGTCTTCATCGAACACGCCAACCTGATCAAGAAGATGAGCTTCCCGCGTGCCACCTTGCCGGTGATTGCATTGCTTTCGGCGGCGCTGAACTTCGGCATCGTTTTCGGCATGCTGCTGCTGTTCCTGGCGGTCGCCGGACGCTTCCCGGGTTGGTCGATCGTCGCATTCATTCCGCTCTTGCTCCTGCAGCAAACCTTGGCGCTGGGGTTGGGCGTGGCGCTGGGTGTGATGAACGTGTTCTTC
>Ga0209415_10012137_pt1 | contig 14401 bp, 11 predicted proteins | sample PeaSoiSIISIP2007_FD_187696 | JGI IMG/M metagenome (GOLD analysis project Ga0209415, IMG submission 187696) | Peat soil microbial communities from Weissenstadt, Germany - SII-SIP-2007 (SPAdes) (version 2) | ecosystem: Environmental > Terrestrial > Soil > Wetlands > Peat | place: Germany...
ATGCCGCTCGCCGAGGAGTACCAGGAGCAGCTGAAGAGCAACTTCGCGGACTTCGCCAACGTCGCCGGCCGCGAGGGAGGCGCGATCACCGCAGCCTGCTTCCTGTGGAAGTTCGTCGCTGGCCTCAAGTGGGCCCACCTCGACATCGCCGGGACCGCGTACCTGTCCGGTGCCAACAAGGGCAGCACCGGTCGGCCGGTGCCGCTGCTCGTCGACTACTTGCTGTCCCGGACCTGATGCCACCGCGGATCGACTTCTACGTGCTCGAGGGGACGGAGGACCGGGCGCGGCTGGTGTACGCCTGCCGCGTCATTGAAAAGGCCTTCCTGCAGAACCTCACCGTGTGCGCGAGCTTAGCCTCGCCCGCGGAGGCCGAGAGCTTCGACACGCTGTTGTGGACCTTCGCGGACCGGAGCTTCGTGCCGCACGGACTCGCCCGCGACGCGCAGCGCATCGCCGCCCCGGCGCCCGGAACACCCGTCTGGGTCGGCTGTCTCGCGCCGGTCGCGGCTGACCTGCTCGTCAACCTCTCGCCCGATGTGCCGGACTTCTACGCCGGCTATGCACGGGTCGCCGAGTTCGTGGACCGCGAGCCCGGGCGCCGCGACGCCGGCCGGCGTCGTTTCGCCGTCTACCGCGAGCGCGGCCATACGCCCGAGACGCACAAGGTGGCGGGCTGAGCGCGCATGGACAAGACCTACGCACCGCAGCAGATCGAGGCGCGGCTGTACGCGCGCTGGGAAGCGGCCGGCTGGTTCGCCGCGCGCGGTGAGGGCGCCCCGTACGCGATCGTGATTCCGCCGCCGAACGTCACCGGCACGCTGCACATGGGGCACGCATTCCAGGACACGATCATGGACGCGCTCACCCGCTACCACCGGATGCTCGGCGAGCACACGCTGTGGCAGCCGGGGACCGATCATGCCGGCATCGCGACCCAGATGGTCGTCGAGCGGCAGCTCAACCTCGAGCACAAGACGCGTCACGATCTGGGGCGCGAGGCCTTCGTCGCCCGGGTCTGGCACTGGAAGGAGGAGTCGGGCGGGACAATCGCCCGGCAGATGCGCCGGCTCGGGGCCAGCGTCGACTGGTCCCGCGACCGGTTCACGATGGACCCGGGACTCAGCCGCGCGGTGATCGAAACCTTCGTGCGGCTCTATGACGAACAGCTGATCTACCGCGGCAAGCGGCTCGTCAACTGGGATCCGGTCCTGCACACGGCCTTGTCCGACCTCGAGGTGCTGGCGCAGGAGGAGGCCGGGAGCCTGTGGCACATCCGCTATCCGCTCGCCGACGGCAGCGGGCATCTCGTGGTCGCGACCACCCGACCGGAGACGATGCTGGGCGATACGGCCGTCGCCGTGCATCCGGAGGACGAGCGCTACCAGCACCTGATCGGCCGGCGCGTGCGACTGCCGCTCGCCTCCCGGGACATCCCGATCGTCGCCGACAGCTACGTCGATCGCGAGTTCGGGACCGGCTGCGTCAAGATCACCCCGGCGCACGACTTCAACGACTACGAGGTCGCGCAGCGCCACGGGCTGCCGCTGCACAACATTTTCGATGCAAGCGCGGCGCTGAATGACAACGTGCCGATAGCCTACCGCGGACTCGACCGCTTCGAGGCGCGCCGTCGCGTCGTGGCGGACCTCGCCGCGCTCGGTCTCGTCGAGAAGATCGAGGCGCATCAGCTCACGATCCCGCGTGGCGACCGAAGCAATGCAGTCATCGAGCCGTGGCTGACGGACCAGTGGTACGTGCGCATCGCGCCGCTCGCCGGGCCCGCGATCGAAGCGGTCGAGAGCGGGCGGGTCCGTTTCGTCCCGGACAGCTGGGACCGGACGTATTTTGAGTGGATGCGCAACATCAAGGACTGGTGCATCAGCCGCCAGCTGTGGTGGGGACACCGGATTCCGGCGTGGTACGCCCCCGACGGCTCGATCTACGTCGGCCGCGACGAGGCTGAGGTCCGCGCCAGGCACGGCCTCGGTACGACGCCGCTGCGCCAGGACGAGGACGTGCTCGACACCTGGTTTTCCTCGGCCCTCTGGCCGTTCTCGACGCTCGGCTGGCCGGAGCGCACGCCCGAGCTCGCGAAGTTCTATCCGACTTCGGTGCTGGTCACGGGCTTCGACATCATCTTCTTCTGGGTCGCGCGGATGATCATGATGGGAATGAAGTTCATGGGCGAGGTCCCGTTCCGCGAGGTGTACGTCCACGGACTCATACGCGATGCCGAAGGCCAGAAGATGTCGAAGTCGAAGGGCAACGTGCTCGATCCGCTCGACCTGATTGACGGCATCGGGCTCGAGGAGCTCCTCACCAAGCGCACCTCGGGCCTGATGCAGCCGCACCTCGCGGCGTCGATCGAGCAGGCGACGCGCAAGCAGTTCCCGTCCGGCATCGCGGCCCACGGTACCGATGCGCTGCGCTTCACGTTTGCATCGCTCGCGACCCTGTCCCGCGACATCCGCTTCGACGTCGGCCGGATCGAGGGCTACCGCAACTTCTGCAACAAGCTGTGGAACGCGGCACGCTTCGTGCTGCTGAGCGTGGAGGGCCGGGATCCGGGCCCGGGCGAGGAAACAGCGTCGCTCGCCGACCGCTGGATCCGCTCGCGCGCTGCTGCCGCCGTCGAGGCGACGCGCGCCGCCTTCGCCGGCTACCGCTTCGACCTCGCGAGCCAGGCGCTCTACGAGTTCACCTGGTACGAGTTCTGCGACTGGTACCTGGAGCTCAGCAAGGCGGTGCTGAACTCCGACCGGGCCGATGACGCGGCGCGCCGCGCCGCCCGCCGCACGCTGCTCGAGACCCTCGAGACGCTGCTGCGGGCGCTGCACCCGCTGATGCCGTTCATCACGGAGGAGATCTGGCAGCAGGTCGGCAGGCGCGCCGGCCGCACCGGCCCGACGATCATGCTTGAGCCGTGGCCGGTCGATGCCGCGGCGTGGCGCGATCCCGCGGCCGAGACCGAGATGCGCTGGGTCATGGACTTCATCCTCGGCGTCCGGCAGATCCGCGGCGAGATGGACATCGCGCCGGCGCGACGCATCGAGGTCCTGCTCGCGAATGCCTCGGACGCCGACCTCGCGCGCCTCGCGCGCACCCGCCACTGGCTCGAGCGCCTGGCGGGGATCGGCAGCCTGCGCGCGCTCGGTTCCGGCGAGCGGGAGCCCGAATCGGCCGTGGCGCTGCTCGGGGAGCTGCGCATCCTGCTGCCAATGGCGGGGCTGATCGACGTTGCTGCGGAAACCGCGCGTCTCGAAAAAAGGATCGCCAAGCTGAGGCAGGACCTCGCCAAGGCCGAGGCGAAGCTCGCCAATGCCAGCTTCGTCGCCAATGCGCCAGCCACGGTCGTCACGCAGGAGCGGGTGCGGCTCGCGGAGTTCACCGCCGAGCTGTCCCAGCTCGATGCGCAGCTCGCGCGCGTGCGCCAGCTCCCGGCCCACGACAGGAAGCAGCCAACATGAGCCACGCCGCCGACGCGCGCCGCGCGCTCGACCCGGTCATCGCCGCGATCAACGGTATCGTGCTGGGCAAGGACCGCCAGATTCGCCTCGCGCTCGCCTGCCTGCTGGCACGCGGCCACCTGCTGATCGAGGACCTGCCTGGCGTCGGCAAGACGACGCTCGCGCAATCGCTGGCGCGGGTGCTGGGTCTTAGCTATCAGCGCGTGCAGTTCACGAGCGACCTGCTGCCCGCCGACGTGATCGGCGTGTCGGTCTATGACCGCGACCGCGGCCACTTCGAGTTCCACCGCGGGCCGGTGTTCGCCCAGCTGCTGCTGGCCGACGAGATCAACCGCGCGACCCCGAAGGCCCAGAGCGCGCTGCTCGAGGCGATGGAGGAGCGCCAGGTCACGATCGATGGGCACACGCATCCGCTGCCCGATCCGTTCTTCGTCGTCGCGACCCAGAATCCGAGCTATCAGCTGGGCACCTACCCGCTGCCCGAATCGCAGCTCGACCGATTCCTGATGCGCATCGGCCTCGGCTACCCCAGCGCCGGCCTCGAACGCGAGCTGCTGCGCGGCCGGGACCGGCGCGCGATGCTCGCCGAGCTCAAGCCGATCCTGCCGGTCGCCGTGCTCGGCGAACTGCAGCGCCACGTCGCGGACGTCCACGTCGCCGAGCCGCTGCTCGACTACGTCCAGGCGCTCGTGCACCACAGCCGCGAGTCCGGTCACTTCGAGGCGGGGCTGTCGCCGCGCGCCGCCATTGCGCTGCTGCGGGCCGCGCAGGCGTGGGCGCTGCTGCATGGCCGGACCGGCGTGCTCCCCGAGGACGTGCAGGCGGTCGCCCGGGCGGTGGCCGGGCACCGGCTGCAGCTGCGCGCGGCGGTCGATGGCGGCGCGGCCGCGGACCTCGATCAGCTGCTCCTCAGCGCAGTGGCCGTGCCCTGAGCGAGCGATGTCCGTGCCAGCAGTCGCGGCGGGACGCTGGTCGGCACTGAAGCGCGCGGCCGGCGAGCGCTTCGTGGCCTGGGCGCGCCGCCGGCACGGGCCCGACCAGGGCGCGGTCACGATTACACGCGGCCGCGTCTACATCCTGCCGACCTACCTCGGGTTTGGGTACGGGGCGATGCTGTTCGCGATGCTGATCGCAGGGCTCAACTACGGCAACAACCTGGCACTCGCGTTCACGTTCCTGCTCGCCTCCGGCGGCTGGGTCGCCATGCACCAGTGCCATCGGAACCTCGCCGGGCTCACGATCGCGCCGGCGGGGACGCGCGCCCCGTACGCGGGCGAAGCGGCGGAATTCGCCTTCGCGCTGTCGGCGCCCTACTCGCGGGAGGATCTGGTGCTGCGCGCGGAGGACCGCCGTGCGGCGGCGGTGAGCGTGCCGGGCGGGGATGCGGCGACCGCGCGCGTGCAGGTGCCAACCGTGCGGCGTGGCCGGGTGCACCTCAGCCGCCTGCGGATCGAGTCGACCTTCCCGCTCGGGCTGTTTGTCGCCTGGACCTGGACGCACCCGGAGCTCGACTGCCTCGTGTACCCGCGGCCTGCGCCCCGCGACCGGCAGGGGCCACCGCCGGCGACCGAAGCGGGCGCGGCGCGCGACGGGCGGGCACGCGGCGAGGAGGACTTCGAGGGCCTGCGCGGCTTTCGCACCGGGGACCCGCCGCGGCGCATCGCGTGGAAGGCGTGGGCGCGCGGCGGCGAACTCGTCGTCAAGGAGTTCGTGGGCGCCGCCCACACGCCGGTCATCTTCGATCTCGCCGACGCCCCGGGAGCGGACCTCGAGGCGCGCCTCGAGCGCCTGGCACGCTGGGTGGTCGACGCCGAGGAACGCGGCGATCGCTACGGCCTACGCCTCGAACAGGCCGAGGTGCCGCCGGGCGCGGGACTGACGCACCGCAATCGCTGTCTCGCGCAGCTGGCGACGTTCCGGCTCCCGGCAGACGCGTCATGAAGCTCGCAGCGGGATTCGCGCGACTGCTCGCCACCTGCGGCGCGCTGGCGCTCGCGCTGCTGCCGCACGTGACACACCTTCCAGCCTGGGTCAGCGCGACGGTCATCGGCGCGATCGTCTGGCGCCTCGCCGCCGAGCAGCGTGGCTGGGCGCTGCCGCCCCGGAGCCTGCCCGCCACGGCCGCGGTCATGGCAGCGCTCGCCGTGTACGCGGGCTACCGGACGCTGAACGGGCTTGACGCCGGGACTGCGCTGCTTGCGGTCATGGCGGGCCTCAAGCTCACCGAGACGCGCGCTCCCCGCGACCATGCGGTGCTGGTGTTCATCGGCTATTTCCTCTGCCTCGCGGCACTCCTCTACGAGCAGTCCTTCGTTCGGCTTGCCTATGCGCTGCTCGTCGCCTGGCTGCTGACGGCCGCGCTCGCGCGCGTCCACCGGCCCGTCGAGGCCAACACCCCGGTCCGGCCGTTCCGGCTCGCGGCGCGGATGCTCGGGTTCGGGGTGCCGCTCGCGATCGTGCTGTTCCTGTTCGTGCCGCGGATCGAGGGCCGGTTCTGGGCGGTGCCTGCGCCCCCGTCCCGGCATTCGACTGGCATCGACGACCAGATGAGCCCCGGGGACATCGCCGGGCTCAGCCAGTCTGACGAACCGGCGTTTCGCGTGTGGTTCCAGGGGGCCATGCCGGCACCGGAGCTGCGCTATTGGCGGATGCTGGTGCTCGAGGACTTCGACGGCCGGCGCTGGCGTCGCGCGACCTCGTTCGCGGACGCGAGCCAGCCCGACGTGGTGCCGGCCGGCGCCCCCTACACGTATCGGATCGCGCTCGAGCCAACCGAACGCGAGTGGCTCCCCGGACTCGACACGGTCGTCGACTGGCCGGAGGCGATCGCCGCACGCGGCCGGGGCACGCAGCTCGTCTACGTCGACCGCCGGATACTCGAGCGGCGGCCGGTCACGAACCGGCTCACGTATTCCCTGCGCTCCTATCCGGCCGCCGCCGTCATGCCCTCATCGCTCCCACGCGACCTCACGGTCCGCGATCTCGCACTGCCGCCGGGCCACGCGCCGCGCGCCCGGGCGTTCGCCGCCGGACTGAGGGCTGCGGCCGGCAGCGACCGCGCGTTCATCGCCCGCGTCCTCGGCACGTTCCGACAGCAGCCGTTCAGCTATACGCTCGAGCCCGCACCGCTCGGCGCCGACCCCGTCGACGATTTCCTGTTCCGCACCCGCGAAGGGTTCTGCGAGCACTACGCGTCGGCCTTCGCGGTACTGATGCGCGCGGGCGGCGTCCCGGCGCGCGTGGTGATCGGCTACCAGGGCGGCGAGCTCAACTACTACGGCGACTACCTGCTGGTGCGGCAGTCGAGCGCGCACGCGTGGAACGAGGTGTGGCTGACGGGCTCGGGGTGGACCCGCGTCGATCCGACCGCCGCCGTCGCCCCCGAGCGCGTCCGGCGCGGGGAGCTGACCCGCGAGCTCGCCGGCGAGGAAGTACCCGGCCGGCTGTACGCCGACTTCGCGTGGCTGAGGAATATCCGCTCGGCGTGGGACGCCGCGCGCACGGTCTGGGACGACAACATCGTCAGCTTCGATCCGCGCCGCCAGGCAGGCCTGCTCGCGGCGCTCGGCCTCGATGCGCAGGGCTGGCAGGGCCTTGCGATCGCGCTCGCGGCCGGGGTCATGCTCGCCTCGGTCGCGCTCGCCGCCTGGCTCGCCTGGGAACTGCGGCCGCGCCGGCGCGATGCGCTCGAGGCGGCGTGGACAACGGTGTGCGCGCGGCTCGCGCGCGCGGGCTTGCCACGTGAGGCCGCCGAGGGCCCGGTCGACTTCGGGCGACGGGTCGCCCGCTGGGACCCGCTGCTCGCCGCGCCCGTCAGCCGGCTCGTCGATGCCTACGTCGTGGCGCGCTACCTGCCGGGCGCGACCGCCGCCGAGCGCACGCGCTTTCTCGAGCTCGCCCGCAGCTTTTCCCGCCTGCTCCGGCCGCTGGGGACGTGATCGCGCTCGCGCTCGCGTGCGCGCTCGCAGCGGCGATCATCGCTGCGATCGTCGCGAGGCCGCTGCTGCGCCGCCGGCGCCGCACGCGGCTCGCAGGAGCGCCGCTGCCGGCAGCGGTCGGGCGATTGCTGGAACGGACCCGCGCCTGGCAGCGCCTTCCGGCGGAACTTCGGCCGCTGCTCGCGGCGCGCGTGCAGATATTCCTCGCCGAGCGGGAGTTCATCGGCTGCGGCGGACTGGCGGTCACGGATGCGATCCGGACCGGCATCGCCGCGCAGGCCTGCCTGCTGGTCCTCAACCGCAGCGAGCACGTGTTCGACGAGCTGCGCTCGATTCTGGTGTACCCGGACGAGTTCGTCGTCACCGAGGATGTCGAGGCCGACGGCATCGTGACCCACGGGCGACGTACGCTGAGCGGCCAGTCCTGGGACACTTCGCGCATCGTCCTGTCGTGGCGCGACGTCGAGGATGCGGGTGAGGGCTACAACGTCGTCATCCACGAGTTCGCCCACTACCTCGACCAGGAGGCAGGCGCGCCGAACGGCGCGCCGCTGCTCGCAGCGCCCGAGGACTACGATCGGTGGGCGTTGGTGATGAACCGCGCCTACCAGCAGCTCGCGGCCAGGTCCGCGGCCGGGGAGGCGACGCTGCTCGATCCTTACGCGCTCGAGGACGAGGCCGAGTTCTTTGCAGTCGCCTCCGAGACGTTCTTCGAGCTGCCGCGCGAGCTCGCGCGCGAGCATCCGGAGCTGTACGCCGAGCTCGCCCGCTTCTACCGGCTCGACCCTGCCGCGTGGTGAGCCACGCTCAACCCATGTGCAGGCCGCCGTTCAGCGAGAAGTCGGCCCCGGTCGCGAAGGCGGAGTCCTCGCCCGCGAGCCAGGCGACGATCGAGCCGATCTCCTCCGGCGTACCGAGCCGCTTGATCGGAATCGTCGCGACGATCCGCTCGAGCGCGTCGGGCTTCATCGCGCGGACCATGTCGGTGCCGATGTACCCGGGCGACACGGTGTTGACCGTCACGCCCTTGCTGGCGACTTCCTGCGCGAGGGCCATCGTGAATCCGTGGATGCCCGCCTTGGCGGTCGAATAGTTCACCTGGCCGAACTGGCCCTTCTGGCCGTTGACCGAGGAGATGTTGATGATCCGGCCCCAGCCGCGGTCCAGCATCCCTTCGATGACCTGCTTCGTCACGTTGAACAGGCTGTTGAGGTTCGTTTCAATGACCATGGTCCAGTCCTGGATCGGCATCTTGCGAAACGTCCCGTCGCGCGTGATGCCGGCGTTGTTGACCAGCACGTCGACCGGCCCCACTTCGGCGCGCACCTTCTCGAAGGCGGCACGGGTGGACTCCCAGTCGGCCACGTTCCCCTCGGAGGCATGCACATCGAACCCGCGACCGCGCATCTCGGCGAGCCACCGGTCCTTGCGCGCCGAGTGCGGGCCGCATCCGGCGACAACCGTGAGGCCGCTCTGACACAGGCGCGTGGTGATGGCACTGCCGATGCCGCCCATGCCGCCCGTGACGTAGGCAATTCGCTTAGGCATCGCCTGACTCCCTTCGTGGTCCGCTCGCGTGCGCGGTCATGATCGATCATCGCCGGGTGGCAAGACAAGCCGTCGCGCCGCTCGCCCTCGCGGTCCGGCAGCGCTCGTGCAGCGCAGCATCGGACGAGCGGTGAAGATCGGCGCGGCGCTCGTCACTCAGGCGGCGGCGGGGAGGTGCTCGCGCGTCGCGCGGAAGGAGATCGCAGGCCAGCGCTCCAGTGTCAGCTCGAGATTGACCCGCGAGGGAGCGAGGTAGACGAGCTCGCCGTCGTGGTCGAGCGCCAGGTTCTCCAACGCCCGCTCGCGGAACTCGGCGAGCGTCTTCGGGTCGGTGCACTCAATCCACCGGGCGGCCGCGACGGCGATCACTTCGAACGCGCACTGCACGCCGTACTCGTCCGCCAGCCGGAACGCCACGACCTCGAACTGCAGCGGCCCGACGGCACCGAGTATCGAATCGTTGTTCTTGAGCGGCCGGAACAGCTGCGTCGCGCCCTCCTCGCACAGCTGCGCAAGGCCCTTCTGCAGCGCCTTGGCCTTCAGCGGATCCTTGAGGACGGCGCGGCGGAACAGCTCGGGCGCGAAGTTCGGTATCCCTGTGAAATTGAGCGTCTCGCCCTCGCTGAAGGTGTCACCGATGTTGATCGTGCCGTGGTTGTGAAGGCCGATGATGTCGCCAGCGTAGGCCTCCTCCGTCTGCTGGCGGTCGGCCGCCATGAACGTCAGCGCGTCCGCGACCCGCACCTCCTTGCCGAGCCGCACGTGGTGCAGGCGCATGCCGCGCTGGTAGCGGCCGGAGCAGATCCTCAGGAAGGCGATCCGGTCGCGGTGCGCCGGGTCCATGTTTGCCTGGATCTTGAAGACGAAGCCCGAGAACGCGGGTTCGGTCGCGGCCACCTCCCGCGTGGTCGTCGCGCGCGCCCGGGGCCCCGGGGCGTGCTCGACGAACGAGGCGAGCAGCTCCTCGACGCCGAAGTTGTTGACCGCCGAGCCGAAGAACACCGGCGTCTGGCGGGCGGCGCGGTAGGCCTCTAGGTCGAACGGGGCCGTCGCGCCGCGGACCAGCTCGATCTCATTGCGCAGCGCCTCCCGCCCGTCGCCGAGCAGCTCGCCCGCGGCGTCCGAGCCGAGCCCGCTAATCACGAGGTTGGTGCCGGCGCGACCCTTATCGCCCGCGGTGTAGACGTAAATCCGGTCCTCGCGCAGGTGATAGATGCCGCGCAGCTCGCGGCCCATGCCGATCGGCCAGGTCATCGGCGCGCACGCAAGTCCCAGCACGCGCTCTATCTCGTCCAGCAGCTCGACGGGCTCGCGCCCGTCGCGGTCGAGCTTGTTGACGAAGGTCATGATCGGCGTGGCGCGCAGCCGACAGACCTCCATCAGCTTGATCGTGCGCTCCTCCACGCCCTTGGCACAGTCGATGACCATCAGCGCCGAGTCGACCGCAGTCAGCGTCCGGTAGGTGTCCTCCGAGAAATCCTCGTGGCCCGGCGTATCGAGCAGGTTCACGACCCGGCCCCGAAACGGGAACTGCATGACGGAGGAGGTCACCGAGATCCCACGCTGCTGCTCGAGGCGCATCCAGTCGGAGGTCGCGTGCCGCGCCGCCTTGCGGCCCTTGACGGTGCCCGCCATCTGGATCGCCCCGCCGAACAGCAGCAGCTTCTCGGTGAGCGTCGTCTTGCCGGCGTCGGGGTGCGAGATGATCGCAAAGGTGCGACGCCGCTCGATCGCAGCGGTGACATCGGACTCAATCATGGGAACGGGTTCGGCCTCGAAAGGGGCGCAATGGTACCCGGTCAGCGATCGGGGTGCCCACCGGGCACGGCCCGGCCCGCTTCCTCGCCCCAGGTGTCGAGGTCGAGCCGGTAGACGACCGCGTCCTCGCGACCGCCGACGGCCTGGTAGTAGCCGCGGCGCAGCCCCACCGGGCCAAAGCCCAGCGACTCGTACAGCCGGATGGCGGGCCGATTCGACGGGCGCACCTCGAGGAAGGCCCAGCCGTGACCCGCGGACCGCGCCTCGTCGAGGAACCACCGCAGCAGCCGCCGCCCGATCCCCTGGCCGCGCAGGTCCGCCCGCACACACACGTTGAGGATGTGCGCCTCGCCGGCGCCCATCGACATGATGCCGTAGCCCCCGATGCCGTCGCCCGCCACGAGCACCCGGCACACGTACCCGACCCGCAGGCAGTCGCGGAAGATCCCGATGCTCCACGGGAACATGTAGGCCGCGGCCTCGATCTCGATGACCGCCGGCAGGTCCGGCTCGCTCATGCGCCGGTGCGTGATCCGCGCCGGCGGCGGCTCGTCAAGCGCCGTCGCCACGCGCCACCTCCATCGCCAGGCAGAGGTCTTCCCACACCTTGCGTTTCTCGCCCGGCGAGCGCAGCAGGTACGCCGGGTGGTAGGTCACGACGACCGGTGTCCCGAACGGCGCGAGTGCGTGCGTGTGGCCGCGGAGCTTGCCAATCGGCGTGTCCGTGCCAAGCAGGTTCTGGGCCGCGATGCGCCCGACGCACAGGACGAGGCGCGGCTTGATCAGCGCGATCTGCCGCTCCAGATACGGCATGCAGCAGCGCACCTCCTCGGGCAGCGGGTCGCGGTTGCCGGGCGGCCGGCACTTGAGCACGTTGGCGATGAAGACCTGGTCGCGGGCGAGCCCGACCGCGCGGAGCATCGAGTTCAGCAACTGTCCGGCCCGGCCGACGAACGGCTGGCCCTGCCGGTCCTCCTCGGCGCCCGGGGCCTCTCCAATCACGAGCCACCGCGCCGCCGGGTCGCCGACGCCGAACACCGTGTTGGTGCGGCCCTTCGCGAGCGCACAGCGCGTGCAGCCCGCGACCGCCCGCCCGAGGGCCTCCCAGCCGAGCCCGGCGATCTCGGTCGCGACCCGCCGCGGGTCCGCTCCCACCACGGCATCGCGCGGCACGAAGCGCTCTATTCCGAGGGTTCCGAGCACGGCAGCGCGGCGCGCGTCCATCAGCTGCGCCCGCCCCCGGCGCCGGGCCGGCGTCGCAGCCGCCGCCACGCCCAGGCACAGGGCGCCGACAACGCGAACGCGCCGAACAGCGCAAGCAGCACGACCGGCGGCTCGACCGCGATGACCACGAAGGTCAGCGGGATCAGGATCGCGTAGGTAAAGCGCACGCGGCCCGTCGCCTTCACGCCCTTGAAGCTCGAGTAATAAAAGCGGCTCACCATCAAGGCGGCCGCGAGCCCGGTGACGACGAACGCCGTCACCAGACCATTGAGTCCACCGATCTGGTACTTGTGCGCGCACCAGATGAAGGCGGCCGGCACGGCCGCCGCCGAGGGCGAGGGCAGCCCCTCGAAGTAGCGCTTGTCGACCGAGGCCGAGCGAGCGTTGAAACGCGCGAGCCGCAGGGCCGCCGTCACGGCGTAGAAGAATGTGACCAGCCAGCCGATACGCCCCCAGGTCGCGTTGTACTCGGCCAACCGGGCGACGCCCCACTGGTAGACGACGATGGCGGGCGCCACCCCGAAGGCGACCATGTCGGACAGGCTGTCGTACTCCTTGCCGAAGATCGTTTCCGTATGGGTCCAGCGGGCGACCCGCCCGTCGAGTCCGTCGAACAGCATCGCGCCGAACACCGCGATCGCGGCACGGTCGAAATTGCCGTCGATCGCCGCCACGATCGAGTAAAAGCCCGCGAACAGCGTCCCGGTCGTCAGCACGTTCGGCAGCAGAAAAACGCCCCGTCGCCGGGGGCGCGTCTCGGGGGTCGTCTCGGTCATGTCGTCCGGAGCTGCCATGGCGTAGCGATCATAGGGCTTCGAGAGCGGTCCCAACAACCCGCGCGGGGCCGCGGGGCAGGCCTGCTAAGATGCGGCCCCGCATGCGTTTGTCCGCCTACCCGCTCCAGAACCTCAAGGAGATCCCCGCCGAGGCGGAGATCATCAGCCATCAGCTGATGCTGCGCGCGGGGCTGATCCGGCGCCTGGCGGCGGGCCTGTATACGTGGCTGCCGATGGGCCTGCGGGCGCTGCGCAAGGCCGAGAACATCATCCGCGAGGAGATGAACCGGGCAGGTGCGCTTGAAGTGCTGATGCCCACGATCCAGCCGGCCGAGCTGTGGCAGGAGTCCGGCCGCTGGGACCAGTTCGGGCCGGAGCTGCTGCGCCTCACCGACCGGCACGAGCGGCAGTTCGTCTACGGGCCGACCCACGAGGAAGTGATCACCGACATCGCGCGCCGCGACATCAAGAGCTACCGCCAGCTGCCCGTCAACTTCTATCAGATCCAGCTGAAGTTCCGCGACGAGATCCGGCCGCGCTTCGGCGTGATGCGGGCGCGCGAGTTCATCATGAAGGACGCCTACAGCTTCCACGTCGACGAGGCATCGCTCGATCAGGGCTACCGCCTGATGTACGACGCCTACACGCGCATCTTCACCCGCATGGGACTGAAGTTCCGCGCCGTGCTCGCCGATCCCGGTGCCATCGGCGGCACGGGCTCGCAGGAGTTCCACGTGCTCGCCGACTCGGGCGAGGATGCGATCGCGTTCTCCGACGCCGATGATTACGCCGCCAACCTCGAGAAGGCAGAGGCGCTGCCGCCCGCCGCGCCGCGCCCGGCGCCGTCGCGGAGCCGGACGATCATTCCGACGCCCCACGTCGGCACGATCGCCGAGCTCGCCGCGCTGCTGCGGGTGCCGCCCAGCACGTGCCTCAAGACGCTGGTCGTGGATGGCAGCGCCGGCGATCTCGTCGCGCTCGTGCTGCGCGGCGACCACGAGCTGAATGCCGTCAAGGCCCAGCGGCTGCCGGGCGTCGCGAACCCGCTGCGGATGGCGGCACCGGAAAGAATCGCCCGGGAGCTCGGTGCCGAGATCGGATTCCTGGGCCCCGTGGGCCTTCAGTGCCGGGTGTACGCCGACCACTCGGCACTGGCGTCAGCGGATTTCGTGTGCGGCGCCAATGAGCGCGACGCGCATCTGACGGGCGTCAACTGGGGGCGCGACCTGCCTGAGCCCGCCGCCGCGGATCTGCGCAACGCCGTCAACGGCGACCCGAGCCCCTCCGGAAAGGGCACGCTGTCGGTCGTCCGCGGCATCGAGGTCGGTCACGTCTTCAAGCTCGGCCGCAAGTACAGCGAGGCGCTCGGCGCCACGGTTCTGGACGAGCAGGGGCGTACGGTCACGCTGCTGATGGGGTGCTATGGCATCGGTGTGACGCGCGTCATCGCCGCCGCGATCGAGCAGAACCATGATGAACGCGGCATTATCTGGCCGGAACCGCTGGCGCCGTTCGACGTCGCCCTCGTGCCGATAAACTTGCAGAAATCGACGCGGGTGCGCGAGGCGAGTGAGCGGCTGTACGCGGAACTGACGGTCGCCGGATTCGAAGTGCTGTTCGATGATCGCGAGGCGCGACCCGGAGTAAAATTCGCGGACGCGGAGCTGTATGGGATACCGCACCGAAT
>Ga0209415_10012138_pt1 | contig 14401 bp, 5 predicted proteins | sample PeaSoiSIISIP2007_FD_187696 | JGI IMG/M metagenome (GOLD analysis project Ga0209415, IMG submission 187696) | Peat soil microbial communities from Weissenstadt, Germany - SII-SIP-2007 (SPAdes) (version 2) | ecosystem: Environmental > Terrestrial > Soil > Wetlands > Peat | place: Germany...
GAGCCGGTGTACCAGGTCCAACCGCCGCGCCCGATGTGCGGGGGCTCGGCGTAAACGTCGGCGCACATGACGTAGGGCTCCACCTTGTAGCGATGCACGGCCGCGCGCGAGCTGGCGTGATTGATGGGGTTCAACATTGAAAATAGCTCGCCGGCCTGGTCGCCGTCGCCGAGCACCGCGCAGGCGATCACCGACCAGATGGCGGCATGCGTGTACTGTCCGCCGTTCTCGCGGATGCCGGGCGGGTACCCTTTGATGTACCCAGGGTCGAGCGGCGTCTGATTGAACGGTGGGGTAAACAGCAGCACGAGTCCGTCATCGCGGCGGACGAGGTATTGCCGCACCGCCGCCATGGCGCGCGCGCCGCGAGCTGCATCGGCAGCCCCCGAGATCACTCCCCACGACTGCGCGATCGAATCAATCCGGCATTCGCTGCTGGACGCCGAACCGAGGGCCGTGCCGTCGTCGAAGTAGCCGCGCCGGTACCATTCGCCGTCCCAGGCTTCGCGCTCAAGGGACTGCCGCAGGGCGGCGGCGCAGCACCGCCAGGCCGCGGCACGCGGCTGCTCGCCGCGCCCATCCGCAAGCGGAGCAAAGGCCGAAAGCGCCGCATGCAAGAACCAGCCGAGCCAGACGCTCTCGCCCTTGCCTCCGGCGCCGACCCGGTTCATGCCGTCGTTCCAGTCTCCCGCGCCGATCAACGGCAAGCCGTGCTCACCGACGGAGAGACTGTGGTCAAGGGCCCGCGCGCAGTGTTCGAAGAGGGTGGCGTGCGCTTCGGACACCATGGGCTGAAAATATGAGTCCGGCTCGCCGGGACGAAGGGTTGGCCCTTCGAGAAACGGAACCATCTCGTTGAGAATTCCGACATCGCTCGTCGCCTCAATGTAGTGGGCCACGGCGAATGCCAACCAGGCGCGATCGTCGGAGACCCGCGTACGTACTCCCTGGCCAGACGACGGCAGCCACCAGTGCTGCACGTCGCCTTCGACGAACTGCCGCGCCGCGGTCCGCACGATATGTGCGCGCGCGACCTCCGGCCTCGACACGGTCAGCGCCATCACGTCCTGCAGCTGGTCGCGGAACCCATACGCGCCGCTCGCTTGGTAGAACGCCGAGCGTGCCCACACCCGGCAGGCCAGCGTCTGGTAGAGCAGCCAGCGGTTCAGCAGGATGTCCATCGAACGATCGGGTGTCCGCACCTGAACCGCGCCGAGGACATCGTCCCAGAGCCCGGTCACCGCACGCAAGACCGCGTCGAGGTCGGCGCTGCGGTAGCGCCCGATCAAGACACGCGCGTCCGCCGCCGTCGCGGCGTCGCCGAGGAAGAAGACGATCTCGGTTTGTTCATTGGGCCGCAGCTCCAGCTGGGTTTGCAGAGCGCCGCAGGGGTCGAGACCGGCGCCGACTCGATTGGAGAGCGGTGCGCCGTTCTGGAGCGCGGCTGGGTGATCGAGCGTGCCGTTGCGGCCGAGGAACTCGATGCGGTCGCCGGTCCATGCAACCTGCCGTCCGGCAAGGTCTGCGAACGCCACACGGTCGCCGAACTCAGTGCGCCAGCGATTGCGTGCGAGCAGCGCTCCGGTTTCGGCGTCCCTCTCGGTCACGATGAAGGGCGCGGACGCCTGGCGCGAAGCGCCGAGCACCCACTCCACGTACGCCGTGACCGAGAGACGGCGCGATCGCCCTGACTGATTGCGGATCACCAGCCGCGAGATCTTGATGGGGTCGTCGAGCGGCACGTATTGCAGCAGCTCGAGTGCGATGCCGTGGGCGGTGCGCTCGAAGCGGCTGTAGCCCTGGCCATGTCGGCAGACGTAGGCCCCGTCCTCCTCACGAATCGGCAATGCCCGCGGCACCGCCGTCGGTCCCCAGAGTGCTCCGCTGTCTTCGTCGCGCAGGTAGATCACCTCGCCCGGCGTGTCGCTCACCGGGTCGTTCGACCAGGGCGTGAGCTGGTTCTCGCGACTGTTGATCGACCACGTGTAGCCGGCGCCCTCGACCGACGTTTGGAAGCCGAACGACGGGTTGGCGATCACGTTGACCCAGGGCGCCGGCGTCCACTGCCCCTCGCCGAGAAGCGTGACGTACTCACGGCCGCCGGCGTCGAAGCCGCCGAGGCCATTGAAGAACTCGAGCTGCGGTCGCCGCAGGGCGCCTTCTGGCGTTCGGCTTGCCGACCTCGCCCTAGCCTCCTCCTTGGAAAGGAGGGAGACGGATACCTGGCGCGACGGAGCGCGCGCCGGTTCGGAATCGCCGAAACGATACACCTGCTCAAAGAGGCTGCCGCGGCGGCTGAAGAGGACGGCGCGCGCCACGCTCTGCAGCAGGCTCCGCACCTCGACCGAAATCAGGTCGGCGCGCAAGACGAACACGCTCCCTCGCGTATCTTCTGCCTCGGGGTGCCCGCGCGACTGGCTCGCCCGCAGGATCGCCTCCAGCGCCCCTTGGAGGTCCGCGGTATAGGACGAGGGGCGTTCGTTCAGCACCACCAGATCGACGGCGAGTCGCTTCATCCGCCAGTACTCGTGGGCGCGTAGGAGCTGCCGGACAATTTCCAGATCCTCGACCTCGTCGATGCGCACCAGAACGATCGGCAAATCGCCGGAGATGCCGTGGGCCCAGAGCGCCGACTGCCCCCGTTCGTTGCGTTTCAAGACTTCGGACGACGGTCGCAGCGTCGGATCGGAATAGAGCACGTGGTTGGCGAGATGCTGGAAGAGGTGCGCCTCGTCGGGACCGACGCCGAGATGGTGGAGCTGCACCTGCGCCTGTGTCCATGCCAGCGTGACTGCGCGCTCAAAGGCCGTCGAATCGTGGTGCTTGTCGGCCAGGTCGAGCGCCTCGCTGCGCGACGGCGCGATCAGCGTCCAGAACGCGACGCGCACGGTAGCCCCAGGCGGAAGCCGCACGCAGCACCGGAGACTGAAGATCGGATCGAGCACGGTGCCGACCGTGTTGGACAGCGGTCCTCCGTCGATCACGGCGATCGGCGTCCGGATGCCGCGTCCGCGCCCGAGAAAGCGTGCCCGGTCGGTCTCGAATTGCCGCGCGCCCACGCTCTCGCCTTCCACGACGGCGAGGTGCGCGGCCCACACCTGCGGGTCGCCGGGCGACCGCGGCCGCCGCGTGGCCAGGAGCGTGCCGACGTCGGCAACGAACTCCGTCTGTACAAACATTTTGGAGAAGGCCGGGTGCACCGCGTCGGCGGCGGGGGGCGCCAACACGACCTCGGCGTACGAGGTCAGCTCGATCTCCCGTGTGCGGCTTCCGAGGTTTGACAGCGACACGCGGCGGACCTCGGCGTCGTCCTCCGGCGACACGGCGACCTCGAGCGTCGTCGTGATCGATCCGTCACGCCGGATGATCTCAGCGCGATCCTCGGAGAACGACACCTGGTAACTATCCGGCTCGACGCCGCTCGGTTGGTAGCCCGCGGACCACACCTCACCGCTGCGCGCATCGCGCAGGTAGACGTACGCGCCCCAGGAGTCGCATGTGACGTCCTCCCGCCAGCGCGTGACCGCGAGGTCGCGCCAGCGACTGTATCCCGAGCCGGCGCCGGTGAGCATCACGGCGTACCGGCCGTTCGAGAGCAGATGCGTGCGTGGAAAGGGGGCATGGGGGGAGTGGAACCGGCGTACCATCGGCGGGACGAGCTCGCGCACATTGGGGGCCGCCTTCACCTCCTCGGCCCGCGGCCGAGCCACGGCGACGTCGCGGGGCGTGCGTTCCTGCAGCAACAGATCGGTCGCTTGGACGATCGCTTCGGCGTGGAAACGGGCGCGCATCGCGCCCCCGTGGAGCGTGTTGGCGATGGCGACGACGCTCATCCCTTGATGGTGCGCCATGTAGGCGCGGACGATCGCCACCGGCTCGCCTTCGGGCAGCCGCGTCGGCGTATAGTCGAGCGCCTCGTAGTAGCCATACCGGCCACAGCCACCGGCGGCAGCCAGACGTGAGAAATTCTGTGCAGCGGCGTCGGCATCCACCATCGTCGCCAGCGCTGTTGCGTAGGGAGCGACGACAATGTCCTCGCTGAGGCCACGCTTGAGGCCCAGACCGGGCACGCCGAAGTTCGAGTACTGATAGATGAGCTCGAGATCGCGCGCATTGTACGCCGATTCCGAAACACCCCAGGGGACGCCAAGCTCGGCGCCGTACTTCATTTGCCTACGAACAACGAAGCGGTTCGTCTGCTCGAGCAGGCTTCCCGCCGGCGCGCGCATCACCAGCGACGGCATCAGGTACTCGAACATCGATCCCGACCACGAGATCAGCGCCGAACCGCGGTCGACCGGGGTCAAGGCGCGCCCGAGCCGGAACCAATGCCGTACCGGCACGTCTCCCTTGGCGATCGCGACGAAGCTCGCCAAGCGCGCCTCGGAGGCGAGCAGATCGTAGCAGTTGGGATCGAGAGTGCCCTCGGCGACCTGGTACCCGATCGACAGGAGCTGCCGCGCGGGATCGAAGAGAAAGCCGAACTCCATGGCGTCGAACATCTGCCGCGCGCGCTCGCCGAGCGCGGCGAGGCGCCGCTCGAGCGACCGGGCCGCGCGGGCGGAACGCTCGACGGCGTCGATCAGCACGTCGACTCGCGCCAGCGAGTCGCCTGTTCCGCCGGTCTGTGCCGCGATCTCCGCCCGGTACCGTCCGAGGATAACGATTGCCGCATCGCAGCGGTCCGGCAGATCAGCCAGGGTCGGGACGGAGTCGAAGCAGGAGCGGAGCGCCTCCTCCAAGTGACGAGATGGCCCTTCGAGATGGCCCCGAAAAGATGGGGCCTCCTCAGGGCGAACGGAATTGCTTTCTGAAATCGACAACCCAACCGTTCGCCCTGAGGAGCCGCCTTCTTCTGGCGGCCCTTCGACGGGGCTCAGGACAGGCGTCTCAAAGGGCGCGCTTGCGAAAAGATCGACACTCTCCGCAGCGAGGAGACGCGCCCATGGCATCAACTGCTGCAGGTCGCGCTCGTGGCTCTGGATGGAAGCGGACACTGCCTCCGCCCAAGCCAGCACATCGGCGCTGGCGCCGTCGCCGCGTTCCTCGCTCAGGGCTCGCGCAATGTCGGTGACGGTGTCAGCGTGAACCGTGATCTCCGCCAACTGGCCGGCAACCGCCGCTGGCGTCTCCTGAGTCGAGACCGTCAGCGAGGCCGCGAGGATGTCGAGGGCGTCTTCGAGCTGCTTCCGCGTCACCGTTTGCGTTCGTCGGTCGTCGGCGAGCGCGCCCAAGGCCTGACGGGTGAGCCCGAGCGCGTCCGCGATCCCGGCAGACCATTTTGGGCCCACTGCAGGACGGCCGATCATCTCCCGACAGGCGCTTCCCAGCGCGATCAGGTGTCCTGCGAGGTTTCCGCTGTCCACTGAAGAGACGTACTTCGGCTCCAGCGGACGCAGGTCACGTGTGTCGTACCAGTTGTAGAAGTGGCCCCGGAAGCGCTCGAGCCCGTTCATCGTCGCGAGCGTCGCGTCCAGCCGCTCCACTGTCTCGAGCGTGCCCAGCCAGCCGAAATCTCGCGCGGCGACCACGGACAGCAGGTACAATCCGAGGTTCGTCGGCGAGGTCCGGTGGGCCACTGCCGGCTTCGGGTCTTCTTGAAAGTTGTCGGGAGGAAGCCTGTGATCGTCCGCCGCAACGAAGGTCTCGAAGAAGCTCCACGTGCGGCGGGCGATCAACCGCAGTGCGTCCGCGTGCGCAGCGGTGATCGGCCTGGGGCCTGCCACGGGCGGCGGACGGCTCGCCCACTGCGCGACGACCGGCGACAGCATCCACAGGATCACAAACGGAGCGGCAATCAGCCCCCCTCCGTGCCCGGTGCATGAGACGACGGCCGCCGCCGCCGCGGCGAGCGTGACACCGCCGGCCATTCGCCGGTAGAAGCCGAGGATATCGAGCGGAAGGCTGAACTTCGCCTGCGCGGCGGTGACCCATTCGAGCATGCGCCGGCGCCGCACGAACAGACGGAAGAAGGTGCGCGTGATGGCGTCGATCATCAGCCACGCCTGATGGGCGAGCAGCGTGAGCAGGAACGCGATCTGCGACAGGCCAAGGGCAAGATCCGCGCCGACCGCGCGCAAGTGGCTGCGCTTCGATATCCCGAGCCGTCGCGGCAGGATCCCGGCGACAAAAGGCAGCAGGGCGGGTACCGCGATCATCGCGAGGACGAACCCAGTCCAGACTGCGGCGGCAGCACGAGGGAGCATCCAGCCTGCCACCAGTGCAAGGAAGGCGGCCGGTGCCGACAACGTGCGGCGCAGGTTGTCCATCATCTTCCAGCGCCCGATCAAGGGAATCGCCCGGCGGGCCGGGTCGCCGCTCGCGTCCCGCCCATGGCCGAGAATCCAGGGCAGCAATTGCCAGTCGCCGCGCGCCCACCGATGCTGCCGCGCCGCAGCAACGTCGTAGCGGGACGGGAATTCCTCGACGACCTCGATGTCCGAAACCAGTCCGGCCCGCGCGAAGATGCCCTCCAGCAGGTCGTGACTCAGGAGCGTGCTCTCGGGGACCCGTCCCTCGAGGGCCGCTTCGAAGACGTCGACGTCGTAGATGCCCTTCCCGGTGAAGGAACCTTCTTCGAAGAGGTCCTGGTACACGTCGGAAACGGCGGAGGCGTACGGGTCGATGCCACCTGGACCAGAAAAGACGCGCTGGAAGACTGACCCCTCGCGGCCAATCGGCAACGATGGCGTGACGCGCGGCTGCAGCACCGCGTACCCCTCGACCACGCGACCGCTGTGGGGATCGAACTGCGGACAATTGAGTGGATGTGCCATCTTCCCGACCAGCCGCCGGGCGGCGCCTCTCGGGAGTCGCGTATCGGCATCGAGGGTGATCACATAGCGTACGCCCGAGGGTACGACGGGCGCGCCGCCGTCCACTGCCAAGAAAGTCGTGTCCGCTGCGCCGCGCAGCAATCGATTGAGCTCGTGCAGCTTTCCGCGCTTCCGTTCCCAGCCGATCCATTTCCCCTCGCCCGCATTCCAGACCCGTCGGCGATGGAGCAGGATGAATCGGTTGCCGTCCGGCGCCGGTCCGTAGCGCCCATTCAAGCGGGCGATTCCCTCCATAGCGGTGCCCAAGAGCGCCTCGTCATCGGGCGCAGTTTCGCTGGCGGAGTCCGTCCAGTCCGAGAGCAGCGCGAAGCGCAGATCGTCTTCCGAGCTTGCCAGGTACCGAACCTCGAGGCGCTCGAGCTGTTCCTCGATCTCCGCGGGCGTCGTCAAGAGCGTGGGCACAACGACCATCGTCCGCAGGCTCGACGAGACTCCGTCGCGCAGCTCCAATGCAGGCAGCAGCGTCGGGCCGAACTGATTTGTGACGTGGCGGTTCACCACCGCCACCGCCGCGTCAGATGCCGGGATCAGGGCAAGCATCGCGAGCAGGATGAGAGCCGATCCGCCCACCCCGTATTGCGCCACGCCGAGTAACGACAAGGCGAGGACGCATGCGGTGATGATTGCAACCGTTCCCAGATATCCGAGGATCCCCGTGGCCGCGTAGGCACGAGTGAGCCAATCCCGCATCGGGACACGAAATCCGAGGTCCGTCTCGAAGGCCCGCCGTCCCTTCGCGATGAGGTGATAGCCGGGATCCTGCTCGCGCCGCGCGGTGGCATCGCCGCTTCGTGGCGCGTCTGCGGCGCGCCGAGCGGCGGACAGCGCGCGCCCGGCGACATCGAGCTCCGAGTATCCCGAGCCGCGCGCGAGCGCTTCGATCGCATGCCGGTAGCGATCGCGTGTCGGGAAATCCATTGCGGCGAAGTCGCTGCCGGCGCGAAGCGCCGCATCGACCAGGCTGACGCTTTCGAAGACCTCCGCCCAATCGACGGCGGACATGAGGCGCATGCTGGTGATCACATTGCGCACCGTCACGTTCATCGCGCCCTGCCGCTGATGCTCCTCGCGGACGATCTCGTCGGCGGTGGTTCCCTGCGCGATGAGGCGGTCGTCCAGCCAGCGCAGCGCCGGCGTCACCGCCGGATCCTGATCGCGCAGCCGCTGGACGAGCTGGACCGCAAACGCCGTCGGCAGGCGCCTCTGCTCAAAGCGTTGCAGGGCCGTGGGCGCGGGCGCGGCCTCACAGCCGACTCCGAGGAGCCGGTCGGCCACGGCGTCGGCTTCTTGGCGCGCCGCCCGGCTGCTCACGATCCGATCCGCCGAACGCCGCAAATTCTCCACGAGCACGATGCGCAGCGTGATCGCCACCGCCCAGAGCTCGCCAATGGTGAGCGGCTGCACGCGCTGGTAGGCGCGCACGAAGCGGCACAGCGTCTGCGGGTCGAACCGGCTGTCGGTGTGCGCGACGAACGCCCACGCCAGACCGAACACGCGCGGATAGCCCTCGAGGGGCCCTTCCGCCAGCTTGGGTAGCTGGCGATAGAAACCACTCGGGAGGTCGTCGCGGATTTCGCGAATCTGTTCCTCGACGACGTGAAAATTATCGACCAACCATTCGGCCGCGGGAGTGATGGCGCGTTCCTCGCGACTGGCCTCGCCGATGGTGCGATACGCGGCGAGCAGCACCCGGCCGTTATCTCGGAGCCGGGTCGCCAGCCGTCGAGCGATTCTGGGCCGTGTCGTGACGCGCTGAGCCGTCGCGAGGCTCTCGGCGTGTTGCTCGAGCCGCTCGATGCTGAAGAGCTCACTACGGATTGGCTCTTCTGGGTCCCCAGAGGAAGGGGCCGACAGCCCTGTGAGACCGCGAAGGATTGAACGCTTCAATTGTGTCTTTCTGTTTACGAGCACTGGACGGGGCAGTGCTGCCTCAAGTCAGCGTGTTCTGCAAGCGTGCAGACCACCGCGGGGTCAGTGTACGCGGCCATCGCGGCCGCGCTGGAAAGTCACGGCAACGCCGTAACCTCGAAGTCCTACGCGCGCTGTCTTCCGCCCTCGCTCTCGTGGGTCGCGAACTCGAGGCTGGCCCGTTCGATGGTGCGATAGGGCCGAGCGAGCTTGAATACCGTGAGCAGCTTGACGATGGGCCAGGCCGGGTCGATCTCGCTTGGGCGAAGGCTAAACTTCGGGCTACGCGGAAAGCCGTGGTGGTTGTTGTGCAGCCCCTCGCCACCGGTGATCAAGGCCAGAAGGCGCAGGTTGGTAGCGGTGTTGCCGAAGTTCTTGTAACCGACGTGATGACAGAGCCCGTTGATCGAGGAGGAGAGAACGAAGACGTAGGTAACCGCGTGAATGCCGGCCGCGAGCAAGCCTTGCCAGAGCCCGATCAGCGTGCACAGGATCGTGGTACCGAGCGCGAAGCCCGCTACGCCGTAGTTGAAGAACCAGCGATCCCAGAAATCGTCTTTGATGTCCCGCGCGTACTTCTGGACGACCTCGGCCCGCCGCGCCTCGCGTATGTAGTAGAAGATGTTGCCGAGCTGCACCGGCCAGAATCCCTCGATGTACGGGCTGTGCGGATCGCCGACTTCGTCCGTAAAGGCGTGGTGCTTTCGGTGCACGGCTACCCATTCCTTGGTCGAAATTCCAGTGGTCAGCCACAAGGGCAGACGGAAGAAGAATGCGACCGCCGGGGGCAGCAGCAAGGCGCGATGCGCAGCCGTCCGGTGGAGGTAGATGGTTGTGCTGAGGACGGCGAGTTGGCTGAGCACAGCGGCGGCAATCAAGCTGGCGGCTAGCGAGAACAGTCGGCATCCCTCCGAGAAAGCTGGGGTGCCCAAACCATCCGAAGAAGGTTCGCTGTGGCAACCATGTGTTTAATTGTACACGAGGCACGGTAGCGCCGTAAGCTCGGAGTAGTACGCGCGTGGTTCTACGCGCGTACTTCTACGCACCTACGATGAGAACGGCTACGACTCGCGCTACTTCATCCGCAAGGGTGGCGACGACCACTCGCTCGCCATCCCCTCGCAGTCACGACTCTGATGGCCGACTGCCGTTGCGCAGCCGCTGCCGCCAGGTCTGCTCATCCACCTGGGCCGGCGCAGTCGACTGGATGAAGTCGACGAGCACCTCCACGAAGCGCCGCGGGTTGTCGCGGTAGGGGAAGTGGCCCGCCTCGGTGAAGATCTCGAGCCGGCTCCCGCGAATACGTTCGTGCGCTGAGTACGCGTGCGCCACCGGTATCAGCGGATCGTGCGCGCCCCAGATGATCATCGTCGGCATCTCCGCAGCCAAATAGAGACGGTCGCCGGCGCTCGCACGCTGCCCCCGGATGTCGATGACAGTCCGGACCGTGTGGATGAACGCTTGGCGGGCGTCGGGATCTGACAGGGACACAAAGCTGCGCCAAATCTCGTCCAGGTCGGGACCGGCGCGTAGTCCGGCGCGTCCGATGAGGCGTGCCACCCCGTCCACCGCGTCGCACAGTCCGCGGCTGCAGAGCAACGGCAGCACCCATTCGGCGCCCGGTAACGCCGCCGCCCGCAGGAGGAGGTGGAGCTCATGGCCGAGGCCGCCGCTGGAGACGAGCACCATGCGTTCGCAGCGTTCCGGGAACTGATAGGCAAACTGCATCGCCACGCCGCCGCCGAGCGAATGCCCGACGATCGTGCCGCGCTCGTAGCCGAGCACGCCGAGCAGGTCGCGAATTGCGCTGGCATACGCACCGAGCGAGTAATCGGTCCGCGGCTTCGCGGACAGACCATGCCCCAGGAGGTCTGGGGCAACAACCGTGTAGCGTTCGGCCAGGCGGGGCATCACCTGCTCCCAGGTCGCCGAGCTTCCGGCGATGCCATGGACAAGCACCAGCAAGGGCCCGCTGCCGGCGGCCCGGTAGCTGACCCGGTGGCCGTGCAGGGTGATCTCACGCGGTTCCACTGTTTCTCGACCCCACATCTCCGAATTTACAACGACCATATTCGTCACCTTTCTCAATCGCGTGCATTCTGCGGCCGCGGCACTGGCACAAAGGGCCAGCGCCATCCGGCAGGCGGGCGAAACGGCTTCCATGCGTCCTCCGCTTGCGCCAGACGGTCGGCGATCGTCAGCAGCACCACCGGGTGGTGACCGATGCCGAGATGACTGCTCTCCACCTCGATGCTCTCACTGTGCGGGCCGGGTTCGGCGACGCAGCTGCGCCAAGACGCGATGCCGTCCGTCCGACTGTAGACTGCCGTCGTCGGCACCGGGAGGGGAAGCCGCAGGCGTTCCCGAAAGGCAGCCTCATTGGGATGCGGGCGGCGGCGCGCGAGCAGGAAGGCGGGCACATTGATCGCCTCGAGGTTGCGAAACGGAGTGGCAAGGGTGATCACTTGGCGCACCTCCGGTGGGAAGGCGCGTGCCAGCTCGCGCGCGTAGACGCCGCCGAGACTCCAGCCAATCAAGCTCACGCGGCGGTTGTACCGCCGGCGCAGCTCGTGGAGGCGCTGCACCAGCGCCGCCACCGTCTCCGGCGCGGGGCCGGTGTTGCGACCGAGCTTCCAGCCGTGGGCGGCGTATCCGCGATCGCGCAGGAAACTGCGCAGCACACGCGTAGAGAAGTCGCTGGTCATGAAGGCGGGCAGCACCAGCACCGGATGACCGTCGCCTCGCGGCGCCCGGCGCAAGAGCGGATATGCGACCAGCAGCGCCGCCATTTCCAGCACGGCGCGACCCTCGAGTAGTAGCAGCCCCAAACCCGGCCGCTGGATCGACTCGTGTTCCAATGCGCGGTCTCCCGATGTTGTCATCACCGCCTTCGCGCTTCTATCACTCGTTCGGTGTGGTACCGCCGCTTGCCTACAGCGTGCGCAGCAAGGTCATCACTCTTCCTTTGCGGAGCCGGGATCGCGCCCTTCTCCATCGCCGCGCGCAAAGCCCGTTCGATCTCTTGTGCGAACACCAGACGCACCGCCTCCGCACCGAGTGACCGCAGCGCCGTGAGCGCCTCGCCAGCGGCGTTGGCGGACCGACTGCGGGCAAAGCCACGATCGCTGCGCTTCGCGAAGTGTCTGACGAGCTTCACAGCGGCGCGGCGCATGCTGTGGCGGACGAGCGCCGCAGCTTCCGCCCCGGTCTCGATGTCCAGACCGGCGTCGTGGAGCTTCAGTCCGATGTCGAGGAGGCCAGGGCTGGGGACCGCGTAGGCCGGAGCGAGCTGATCGCCTTGACGGCGCAGCAGGCCCGCCCGCACGAGCCTGGAAACGAACCCCGCCGGCCGATTTCCCAGGCGCTGGCGGAGCTCCGCCTCGCTCAGCACGAGCGGCGTCTCCTCGGACCACGGCTGCCGCAGATGTTCCCCAATGCCCAACCACTCCTCGAGCGACAGCCGGTGATGCGCCGCCTGACGCAAGGCGTCGCGGATGGCACGCAGGTGCAAGCCGCGGTCCTGGAGCTGGGCAATGAGGCGCAGCCGCTGGAGGTGTTCCTGCCGGTAGAGCGCGATGCGCCCCTTGCGTCCGGGTGGTGGAAGGGCGCCCACCCATTGGTAGTGCCGCACGGTCCGGCTGGGCACGCCCGTCGCCGCAGCCAGCTCGTCGATCGTATAGAGGGGCGCGGCGGCGGAATCGTTGTCGCTTCCAGCCCCGCGGTGACGGAAACGGCGATGCCTGCGTCCGACTCTCATGCCGCCACTAGTAACCGTTACAGTTTGCACTGTCAATGTGTTCGCTATCCTGGAGACGCCAACTGCTTGACCGGTCGCGCCAATCGCGTGGCACCCGGAGCCGCCGGTCCCTACAGTCAGCTCGCCCGGCTCCGCGTACGCGCACGGTCTTGGACGTACGCGCGCGGCGACAGGCCCGTCCAGCGCCGGAAGGCGCGCGAGAAGCCGCTCGTGTCGGCGAAGCCAAGGAGAAATGCGACCTCGGTGACCGAGGTGTGGCCCTCGTCCAGGTAGGAGCGCGCGATGGCGCGCCGCGTATCGTTCAGCGCCTCCCGATAACTCGTGCCCTCCTCCTCCAGCCTCCGCTGCAGGTTGCGGAGACTCATGCCGAGCGACCGCGCCGCCGCTTCCTCGGTCGGTTCGCCCGCCGGGAGCTGGTCAATGAGCCAGCCCCGCAGCCGACTGCAGACACGCGCGTGCTCGATGCGGGCGAGGTAACGCGCGACCACCTCGTCGTTCTGCCGCGCCAGCTCGGCATTGCCGGCGGGAAGACGTTCGTCGAGGTCACGCGCGGCAAACTCGAGGACGTTTTCGCGCTCCTGGAAGCGGACCGGAGCGCGGAACACCTTCGCGAAAGGCTCGGAAGGAATCGGCTCCGGGCGCTCGAGCCGAACGATGACCGGAGTCACCTTCATCTCCGACAACACCCTCGCTGTCCGCGCGACGAGAGAGAGGATCGCATCGATCGCCTCGTCGGCGGGTCGCCGCGGGCCCTCCGGCAGAACGAGGCGAAAGCGCTCGCGCGCGCCGGCTTCGAGGAGTTCGATCTGGGCTGCGTCGCTGACCAGGGCACCGTACCGCACGAAGCGCCCGAACGCCTCGCGCAGAGTCCGGCTCGCGAACACGGCAAAGCTGAGAGCATGAAACGTGGTCTGGGTCACAAACCGGGAGGCCCACAGGCCGAAGCAGGGATCGTGCGTCGCCTCCACGGCGAGGCGCCACAGGCGGGTGGTGTCCGCAATCGAATGGCGCGAGTCCGGGTCCTCAAAGGCCGCCACGTCGATCCCGGCGCGGGCGGCCACGGCTCGCCCGTCAACTCCCCGTGCGTCAAGCGCGCGGATGACCGTGAGCGTCCACGTGCCCAAGACTGAGGGAGCCGCCGCGCGGACGCGTAGGCTGAGACCCGTCATGTACGGCGCTGATTGTTGCGCCGACGAGCGCGCGGACGCAAGGGCGAACGCCGACCCGCTGGATTTGTCACGTCTAGCGCGAACTCTGGCGTGCTCGGCAAAGACGCCAAGCGCCCCGACGGTTAGTTTGTCATCCGATGGCAAGGCCCGGTCGGTGCGACGGGTGGTTCGCATCCTGAACTGCGAGGAGGAATGTCATGACCAACGCCACGTATTCTGCATTGGGTTCTCAGGTGTCGGTGACCGTAGCGGGGGTCGGGTCGTATCTCCCGGAGCAGCGGGTGTCGAACCGACAGATGCTCGAGCGGGTCGATCCGCGTCACCCGGACGGTACGCCGTTCGCTCCCGACTGGATCGAGCGACACGTCGGGATCAACGAGCGCCGCCTGGACTTCGATTTCGCCGCTGGCCGGAAGCGGGAGCGGTCGGAAGGCGGCCTGTTTGATGGTGATCTCGCCTTGCGCGCGGCACGAGCGGCGCTAGCGGACGCCCGCATGAATGCCAGCGAGGTGGACGTCTTCGTGCATGTTTCCACCACCCCGGACACGATCGCGTGCGCAGACCACCTGCGGTTCTTGACCACGGAGCTGGGGCTGCGTCGCGGCGCCGATCTGGTCCATCACAACCTGGGGTGTGCCGGGCTGGCCGCGGGCCTGCGCACCGCCGCCGCCTATCTGCGTGCGTGGCCGCCGGCGACTGCGCTCGTCGTGGCCAGCAACTGCCCGTCCGGC
>Ga0209415_10012139_pt1 | contig 14400 bp, 22 predicted proteins | sample PeaSoiSIISIP2007_FD_187696 | JGI IMG/M metagenome (GOLD analysis project Ga0209415, IMG submission 187696) | Peat soil microbial communities from Weissenstadt, Germany - SII-SIP-2007 (SPAdes) (version 2) | ecosystem: Environmental > Terrestrial > Soil > Wetlands > Peat | place: Germany...
CGGATATAGCTTGCCGACAAACGATGTCATATCCATAAGATAAGGCGAATTACCGCGCGCGTCTTTACCAGGATGTCCGATTATCGCAACGCCAGGAATAATAGACATTAGTTTATGCGCGGATTCGTCGGCTCCCGCGCAACATCCATGATGCAATACAATGCCGCTATCATGAATATTGCCGTCTCGATATGCCAAATCGGTTAGCACTCGGTAAAGTGATTCGATTTGCGAGCCGGGTAGATTATGCCGTGAGCCCGTTATACCTACGTGCATTTTACCTCCATTCGGCTCTCGCGGCTCTGAGAGCGTCTGTACGGGCTCGGCTAGGCGAGCCCTAGCCGACCGTGCCAGGCGAGCCGCTTACGGGCTCGCTCGCGCGCTCCTGGCCGCGCACGGGCTCGCTGGCGGATTGGTCCTGCGCGCGTGCGGGCTCCTGGCGTAGCTCGTATGCCCACCAAACGTGTAGCGTCGTTTCGTGCTGCCTACCGCAGATTGCGCAACGTATTTCGTCTGGCATTTCAAATCTCCATATAATCGAGTTGGTCTGACGGCATCTGATTTTCCATAACATCTTCCCACGTTTGCTTAGGCACGTACGATGCTGAAATCATATCGTCGGTAATAACGTGCGGCTCTGAGCATGCGTTAAACGCTGCGAAATCTGGCATACCGTATTCGTCAAATGTTGGCAACGGCAAGCGCCGGTTATGCGTGAAATTAACGTCATGCTCTGACGGTATCCATTGACCGATAAACTCTAGCGAATCGTCGCGCATGATACCGGATTTCATAGGAATAAACCGGCTCTGCGTCGGATCGGCATTAACGGTATACTGACCAGACTGAAATGCGGTAATCAGTACGTCGGCCGGTATCTCTTTAGCAGCGAAACCGCGAGTAGCGTACTTGCGCTTACCTTTATCGTTCGTATATGTGTATACGCCAGACTGAAATAGCCAGCCGTCGCTAACTTTACTAGCTTCCCATTTACCTAGTATCTTTTCTTTTGGCGCGTCGATACCGGCAATGGGCGAACGTGACAGAATACCGTCAGTTGCAATTGAAACCACGTCGGCATCATGTTGCATAATCGCGTCAAGAATCATCGCGCGGCAACCGGACGTAATGAGACCGGCCCATATGAAACACTGGAATGGTGGAGGTATTTTCTCGCCTGTCTTGCTGATATTCCAGCCGATTGATTGCGCAGTCTTACCATAAAGGCTATTGAGAATCAGCTTGATAACTTTTTCAACGCCGTTGCCGTCGATAACGTATTGCTGGCGCGTCTTATACATGCCGTCAATATCCGCAAACGGTTCGCAATCGCAACCGTCGGGCTCCCATATCCAGCCGTCATAAACAGGTATTGCATCGGTCCCGAAATGCTCGCGCGCGGCTCTGATTTCGTCTTGCCATATCCAGCGCTGTCCGCCATGCGCGTAATAGATCGCATCTTTAGCTATGCCGTTAACCGGCTCGCTCGCTGTACGGAATGGGAATGGAGCGAACTGGCCCGACGTACGCGAGCCCGCAAGATAGATACCTACGGCTCCTGGCACGTACTCAGAGACTCGCGTAAACCGGCCATGAGCCAGGCATGGCAGGCTAACCGTAATAGCCGGATAGGCGCTATTGATATCGTAGGAATACAGCGAGCCCATGAAACCCATTTCTGAGATTTCAAACCGGCCGCCGAAATAACCGGATAGCGCGACGGTTTCAGGTAGGCCAGACAAAAAGAATTCCGGCAAACCGTCGTCGCCTATTATTGCCGTGCGTATCGGCAGGCTCTTTTTAATTCCCTTATCGGTAAGCCATGATGACGCGATAGCTCCTGAGCCATGAAAACTATTCAGTTTCAAACCGAATGCGTCAACGTGCGTAAGCAGGTCGCGCACTAGAAATGACAGATACCGGCATTCGTCAACGCAGTAATTAGCAATCTCGGTTTGCTGGCCAGCATCGAATACGCCGCGCTGTAGTTTCATCGACTCAATACGTTCTAGGTCGGCCGGAGACCATAGAGCCTTTAGGCAATGCTCGCGCGGGCTCGCTTTACATGCTGCGCATTGCGCGCAACGATAATCTTTAAGCGCGCTAACAAACGACTTTTGAAAGAAACCGAATACATCCCATACTGTTACGCTACGTCTCCATTCTGAGCGTGGCTTACCTAGCTGCCAGCCGTTAACCTCGCGGCTCCAATACTTATCGCGTACCAGTATCCGACCGGCCGACAAGTCGATAATCTCTAGTTTCTTACGCGGCGTATACCGAATAAGGTAACCGCGATAAACCGTTGACGCCGTACTAACTAGCCGAGCCTTATGAATATAATCAATCGACATGCCGAATTGCCGGGCGATCGCATACACGCGCGTATCGTATTCGTCTTGTGGTATGAAATCTTCGTTACATAGCTCGCGGATATTAGCTAGCGGCAAATCCCCGCCGAGTATTTTCGTCGCGTCGTAACTGAAATAGAAACCGACTATCACGGCGTCTTGCGGCAAACCCAAAAGAAACTCGCACGCTTTATCAGTCGGCAAGCCATAGTTACGCGCTATATCATTATTTGATTCGCGGCGTGAGCCATCATGTATCAATACCTTACGCTTACCGGAATCGTCGGCCGCCGCGAGCATGACATACGAATGCCAGCCTTTATCGGCAACGTGCGGATTAGCCGACGTAATACCCGCGCTTAGCGGAATATTCCAACCCTCGCCGTCAACGCCAATAATCGTGCGCGTTACCGGGCTCCGATCGGTACGCGAGCCGTCTTTATTGTATTCGCGCTTACGGATAATAGTATCGGTATTCATACTTTCGGACTGTCCCCTACTGCGAAATCAGCGGTTTCGCTGCGCCTACCGATAGAGACTAGGTATTTGGCTAGGGCTCCGTTAGGCGACTTGTCGATACGCGAATAGTCGTTACCGGCTCGCTTATATTCGGCCAGGAGCCGGGCCGCAGACTCGGTAAAGTCGCGTTCGCTGACACCGTGCGCTTTGGCTTGTTCTTTCGTTTCAGCGAAATTACGTGATTGCTTAGCCGCGCGGAAACCTTGCTTACGTTCGTAATTGTTCTGGAATCCGGCCGATTGCGCGCGGATATTCTCTGCGGTTGCGCGGCTTACAATCTGCCCGTTGCCGAGCCTGACACTGTGCCGGTTTGTGCCGGGCTCATAATGCGCGTCTTTTGGTAGTGGCATTACTTATTCTCCGATGCTGTATGCGTGCGTTCCGGGTATTGCTATCTTGTCTGGCCATATCCAGCGCGTTACGTCGATTGCGATAACTGAAATATCGCCCTGCCCAGATTGAAATGGCAATTGCGTACTAGTACGGCCGACTTTCGCGTGCAATCGTTTCGCATCCTGATAAGCGCGCTTGATATCGCGCGCAGACGGTGAGCCCGGCAAGCCCGCGCATATCTCAGCGAATTCACTCGCCTTAAATCGCAATTCGGCCGCTAGCTCGCGGGTATTCAATACGAGCGTTCCGCCCGGCAATTTATCTCGCGTGCCGTTACGCGGAGCCGGAAAACCGAAATCGGCATCCGTCATTCCGAAATTGTTGGCTCCGAGTAGCGGAGCCTTACCGGGCATGGCCCAATTTGTAATTGTAATCCTACGGCTCCGCATTACGGTTTTGAAAGCGCGGTCGCATGCGTCTGCTTGGGTAGGCAAGATTACGGGCTCTGAGCCGACATAATCGGCGGCAATCTCGCGCATGCGCTTACCGTATTGCGGGCCGATGATGTCAGCAATCGTTATCATGACGCGCCAGATATCGGCATCTCGGTTAAATAGCGCGCCGTTATTGTCGTTTAGCTGGCGCGTAACAGGCGAGCCCATACCCGCGCGTATTGCTGTACCTATCGATTTCGATTGCGCGAGCCGTGCGAGCCGTGATTGCAACCGAGCCGCAGTCTGCATAACCGGCCGTATCGCTTGTCTACGCTCGCGTTCGGTTTGCTCTGTCTCTGTGCCAGGCCGCACGATAATTCTGATACTGCGCTGCGCTAGTGGTTCACGCAATATCGACGGGCCGATACCGATAAACGCTTTAGGGAAAAACGGGTCTCGCGTAATGCGTTCGCCTGCCTTTTCGCCTGATACAGTCCATTGCGCGCCAGGCCGGTTACCGATGTTAATAAGACGATAGAAATCGTTAATGGCCCCGTTGCCGCGCTTATCGCTGAGCATATCCTGAATTTCGTCAATGATAAGCGTATGACTACCTGATGTTTTAAATGTGCTGAGAGCCGCAACGGTCGGCAACTCCATATATGCCAGATAACACAGGTCACGCAATATGCAGCCGATAGCGGTTTTACCCGCGTCCGAATCCATTGACGCGATATGCAGATATGGCGTTACCGCGCAATCCGTATAAAAATAAGTGTGGATAATCCAGACCGCGAGTATCAGTCGCTCGTTTTCAGTAAGCGATGAATGCCGATCGGCAATATGCTCTGTTATCGTGTTGATCAGATCGGCCGGTATGCGCGGGCTCGCGGGCTCCGGCTTGCACGTACTAGGGCTAACGCTTACCTTGGTAACTGACATCGGTCAAGGGGTCCGATCGTTAGAAGATCTAGAAACCGGCTCGCGCGGGAAACGCGGGCCGGTTTCGTTTTGCCTAGGCGGTATGGCCTGGCTTTGGTCCCGTGCCAGGAACAGGCACGCGCGACGTACGTCCTTGCCCTCGGAGCTGGCCGACTACCTCGTGAATTGCGAACCCGGCCAGCAATGCGAGTCCGGCTCTGACCAGAACCGACATGGTCTCGTCTGCTAGCTCTGGGTGCGCGGCACGGGCAGCATCTTCAAGCTCGCGGGGTATCCGCACCTGGCGTGGTTCGGTAGGCATTGAATGATCCTTTCGGCCTTGTAGCGCAAGTCTACCTGAGCCATGCCGCTAGCGCGAGCCTGGCGAGCCGTGCGTCCCTAGGGTACTCTACTAGAGACCGTCGGTCACTACAGAGAGCTAGGGGTGGTCATGCCAACTCAGGCCGGATATGTCGCTGTGAATATGAAACCGGAATCGCGCGAGGCAATACGGCAGCTTATGTATAGGCTATCAAGCGAAACAGGCGCGCGCGTTTCAATATCGGATACTGTCGCGGTCGCATGCGATATCGCAATGACGCACATTGCTGAAACTGTAAGAGCCGCAGAGAGCGGGGGTAATTATGCGTAAGCGAATGCTAATCACGGCTCTGCCGCTAGTGCTGGTAAACCTAGTGGCAATATCGGGCCAGTATGCGTTTATCAAGGAACACACATCATGGCCGGTTTACGGCGTGGCAGCATTCGCGGCCGCAATGGAATCAGTCGCGCTATATCTGGCGTATATGGCGCACGCGAGCCTTATGCAAAACGATAGTGCCATGCGTCTACGGCTCGCCGCTTACACATTCGGGCTTATCGCTGGCGTAATGAATTTCACGCACTATTCGCCAGACGGCAGAATTACGTTTGTCGCGTTCGGAACCGGGCTCATGTCCGCGTCTAGCCCGTGGCTCTGGTCTGTTTACTCGCGCCGCGCGAGCCGTGACGCGCTTATGCTGGCAGGTCTAATCGAATCGCACGCGGTAAGGCTTGGCGTTACGCGCTGGATATGGCACCCCGTTAAAAGCGTGCGCGTTATGTCTATGGCTACGTGGAGCGCAGAGCAGAGCCCGCAAGCCGCGATATCCGCATACGAAAACGTACGAACAATACCGGAGCCGGTTACGGCCGAGCCCGACACTGCGGCTAATGCGAAATCTGCGGCGCTAGCGCTGGCCGCATATCTAGAGCCCGACGAAACCGGATTCGGGCCGGTTACGGCTGAGCCCGCACTACCGGGCGCATCACTGCCCGCACTACCGGGCGCATCACTGCCCGCACTACCGGGCGCATCATCCGAGCCCGTACGGCGCATGCACGCGGACTCCAAAGCCGCCCTAGTGCGCCAGGCGATCAATGATGCGCCAGACGATAGCGCGCCAGACATCGCCGCGCGGCTCGCAGAGCACGGCGTATCAGTATCGGCCGCCTATGTGCGCCAGGTCAGGAGCCTTACCGCGCGCCGCACGGCCGAATCGCGGCGCAGCACCATGCGGGCTCTCGCGTCGGGCGCATCATCAGGACATGCGGCAGGAAACCGGAATCAGGATGAATGACAACATAAGCGACCGCGCGCGATGCCGAATTGAGAGACGAAATCGCGCGCGGCCTGCGAATTCACCCGTTGTATGTCCCACGAGGGGACAGAGCCAAGGAGCGAACCAACGATGACCATACAGCAAGCGCCTACCCATACGCTCTGGCGCATCGTCGCGCGGCTCCTGACCGGCCGTTGCCTAGACGGCGTGCGCCGAACAGACGCCACATTTCTGCGGCATGGTACGCGCGATATCACGCCGCATAGCCGCGCGCCCCGGTATACCTGGCTGCCTGGCTGGCGTCGCGCGATAGTGCGCATGGTCACGCTTGCGTCTGCGTGCGCGATTATCTGGGCATGGATTTATCATCGCGTGGCTTTGATTATCTCTGCCGTTTCGATATTCGCGGTAATCGTGACGCTCGCGGGTTTCCGTATTTACCGGCTCGCGGTTATGTGGAGCCATAGGCGGGCAGTTGTTTATCCGCTCTGGCATATGCTCACGGAACTTACAGGATATGCGATACCTAAGCCCGGCCGGTTTCAGAGCGTGCCAAGCGCGCTTGCTGGCGGGCCGACTTATGCCGTGCGCGACCGGCCCGAAAAATTCCTGACAATACCGCGCAATTATGCGAGCGACGATAACGCACTCGTGAAATTTGAACTGCCGTTTACGTGGCAGGCCGACGCGCAAGCGCAGATTCGGATTACGCAGGTAATCGGCAGGCATCTAGGCGGGGATTGGGCGCCTACATGGTCGCTCAATACTAGCCCTCGTTTCGTGGCGCTATGTCATGAGCCTAAGCCGCCGCAGAGCGTTACGCTTGCCGAATTCGTTAAGCATGTCGATTCGGTGCCTGATTCGTCGCTGGCGCTAGGTATTGGCGCTAACCGTCATGTCATATCGATTAATCTCGATTCGGACGCGCCGCATATCGCTATGTCTATGGGTACGGGCGGAGGCAAATCGGATACTGTTGCGCTGATAATCGCTATCCTCGTTCGGCGCGGTTGCGAGCGTATCGACATTATTGATCCTAAGCGCGTATCTCACAATTGGGCGCGCGGTTTGCCGGGCGTGCATATTCATCGATATGTCGCCGGGCAGATGGAAGCTATCAATAATGCGCGGGTCTGTATGGACGGGCGTTATGATGCTATCGAAACAGATCCTGATATTACATTCCCGCGTCACGTACTCGTAATCGAAGAACAGAATTCGCTTATGCAAGACCTGGCGGATTACTGGACAGAATATCGTACGAACCTAGACCCGGCTGAACGCGCGAAATGCCCTCGCCAGAATCCGGCAATAGCCGACCTGCGATATATTCTCAATAAGGGCCGGCAATGCCGTATCAACGTCATTTCGGTTTATCAGCGCATGTCAGCTATAGCGACCGGCGGAGGCGACGCACGGGAGAATTACGGCGCTAAAATTCTCGCGCGCTGTTCTATGCAGACATGGAAAATCTTGGTCGGTACGCGCATGCCGAAAATGTCGCGTACTCCTGGCCGCGCGACACTGGTAATGGGAGATGATATTCACGAGGTGCAGCGCGCGCACGCCAGTATTACCAAGCGCGACGGTAGCGCGGATAAAGAGGGCATTACGCGACTAAGGGATTTCGCGCTTAACGGCAGGCTCGCAATCGAAAGCGTAGCGCCGCAACTCGTTACGAATATTGCGATATCCGAGCCTGAGCTAGAGCTAGTGTCGCTGCGCGAGGCATGCGAAACGGGAATACTCGCCATGCGTTATCCGGCCGCGCGTAAGGCTCGCCAGCGTGATAACGAATTCCCTGCCGGTATCCCTGCCGAATCTGGCGCGCTTGGTTACCTGCCCGACGCGCTCCGTACCTGGCAGGCAAACCGGCTCCGCGCGACCGTGGCCGCATAGGAGCCCGCCAGGAGCGGCCAGGAGCCCGCACAGGGCCGCGAGCCCGACCGGCCCGGCATGCTCGCACGGCTGAGCCTGGCCGAGCCGTACAGACGCTCTCAGAGCCGCGCGCGGGCTCGCGCGAGCTAGTTTGACACTCGGTAGACACCGGGTATACGTTGGTGGCGCGGCCGGGCTCGCTGTCATGGCTGGCGAGCCCGGCCAGCCAATAGAGCGGAAAGGCTTTAAGATGCCGACTGACATTCTTAACCGGATTTATGCAGCCGTCGATTACATTTCAAATCTTGACGGGCAAGATACTACTCTCGCACTTGAAATGTCACAGCAAATGATATCCGACCTTATCAATACCGGCGCAATCCGTCCCATACTCGATTACGTCGGGCGTTACTGTGACGTAATTGACGGGCCGGAAGATGCGCAGCGAATCGCGGACGATATCTAGAAACGGAGACATATAACATCATGCGAAGGCATATGCTTTACGTCATCACGGCTCAGGTACTCACAAGCGAAAACGGCTATACCGGCTCGCGACAGGTGCCATCGTTTTATCTTGATTCGGCGCTACAGGGAATCACAGATGCAGCGCACGCAACCGATATCGCCAAAACAATTATTGATCCTATGGGCTCGCTAGAGCTAAGCATTCATGCCGAGCCCGCGACGGTATCTGTGCCTGGCCCGGCCGAGCCTGCCGCATTCGTACCGCCGTTTTAAAAAAACTGTCCGTGCTTTAGTGCGGGCTCTGCGGAGCCCGTGCTATGGCATTATCAGCGAAACGAAAGGCCACCGAACATGCAATTTATATTCGTCGTTAACGTCGAAATAGAGCGCGAGCAAGGCAAATTCGCGTCGCGTGACGAACTAGCGCAAGAGCTAGAGCAAGCAATAGCCGACGCGGACCCGGGCACAATAGAAGGTGATAATGGCGGGGAATATTCCATATCCTCATGGAATGTAGCGCTAAGCCAATGAATATGCCCGAACCTAAATACCGGCTCGATAATTACTGGAATGGCCATAGGAGCCTTGCGCTAACCGACGCTCAGGCTCGCGCGCTGTCGAAAACCCTCGCGATTGTGCTTAATGATCCGACATGGCCATTTACGAATAGTGGTCAGCAGAGAGCGCTAGGCAACGCGCTCGCAAACCTCCACCTAATCATGATGAAAAGAGTGATCGATTATGCCGATACCCAAGCAGCCGAAAATTCATCCGACAGCACTCGGGAAGGAAATGCACGGAAGCATTGAGTTTAATCTTGCCAGGATTTACGAAATGCTAGAACGCATTGCCGAGGCTCTTGATATAATTGCGGAGAAACTACCATGAGACGTAACCGGCGCATGATACGTTTTAGTTTGCTGCTATGGGCCGGAGTATTCGCTATCGCCATAGCTGAGACGATATTTCACGCGCTAGGCTGGATAATCGTAACCGCGATAATCGCGGCAGGATCATATCAGGCAGGTACGCGAAACATGCTTGCCCGAACGCGAGCCCGCACGCGAGCCCGCAGACTGACCGCAAACGCCAGCTACGGCAAAGACGCGCGCGGGCTCGCTAAAACGCGCGGGCAATTCCAGACGCGAGCCTATCGCGGAGGATCGCTGCCACGCGAGCCCGTAGAGACGACAGACGCGGTTTCAGCGTATCCGCCAGACCTGCCTACCGGCATGCGCGCGCGGCTCCTGGCCGATCCTCTGAGCGGCGCGCGTAAGCTATTCAATAACGATACGCAAGATAGGAGGGATTAAGAATATGGATATCGGTAACCGCGAGCCTATCGCGTCACTGCCTGAGCCTGCTGAGCGCGTGCGCTTGCGCAAGCTATTCGGAGTTACGCAACGCGAGGTTGCCGTGCATATCGGTGTTACCCGGCAGATGGTTAACCGTTACGAGCTAGGGCGTTCGGAGCCTGGCGGCATTAACCGCACACGTTATGCCGAATTGCTGGCGACGTGGGCTCGCGGCGAACAAGAGAGGCAGGGATAAAAGCGCATGACAGATTACCCGCTAACCGCCATGAGTACGGCCGAACGAGCCGAATTCATCGTGACACAGATTTACAGCGCATTTCCGTCTCAGCCCGAATGGCGATTCGTTACCGGCGTCCTAGAAGAAGCCGGCGAAGTAATGGGCGCATACAATCGATATACGGGAACATCGCGGCGCGTAGGCACGAAAGACGAGCTAGCGAAAGAGCTAGCCGATACCGTCTTTACCGCATATATGGCTGCGCACGTCCTAGACATAGACCTAGATCACGCGCTAGACGAAAAATACGTAATCCTCACGTCGCGCGGATGGAAACAGAGGTAAACATGTCCGAATTCCCAGTGATAACCATATGCGGCTCTATGCGGTATGCCGCTAAGATGACGGAAATAGCCAGAATCGAAACGGCAAACGGCGCGATTATTCTTATGCCGTTCGTTGCGGACTATACCGGCGCGCAAACTGCGGACGCTCGTAAGCAAATGCTAGACGAGATGCACCGTGCGAAAATCGATATGTCAGGTGCTATTATCGTCGTCGGCCCTCATATCGGCGAATCAACGGCAAGCGAAATCGCGTACGCCAGGCAAACCGGAAAGGATGTGCTTTACTGGTCTGATCACTTAGGCCCTATACCGTGAATGCGCTACGTTATACGGGCGAAAATCCAGACGAGCCATTTCACGCAAAACGATACGCTCTAACACAACGAAACGGAGAATAATTACAATGATTACGCAAACGCAAATTACCATCGTCGGCAACATCGGCGCGGACATCGAAATGCGCTATACTCCGAGCGGGAACGCCGTCGCATCATTTAACGTGGCAATGGCGCATCGCAAGTACGATAAGGAAACCGGCAAATGGGCCGACGCGGGAACGACATGGTATCGCGTCAACGCATGGCGCGACCTGGCCGAGCACTGCGCCGAATCACTGGCGCGCGGAAACCGCGTTATCGTTATCGGCTCGCTCGCGGCTCGCGCGTGGGAGGATAAGGACGGTAACAAGCGCGAGACGTGGGAAATCACGGCCGACGCTATCGGGCCTGACCTGACCTACGCGACGGCTGTAATCAAGCGCACGGCGCGTGATACGGCTCCGATGCCTGATGACCCGTGGGCCGAGCCCGCGACGGCTCAGGAGCCCGCACAGAGCCGCGCAGAGCCTGCCGAGCCCGCACGCGGTCAGGCAGGTAACCGCACGTCAGACGTCTAAACGAAACCCGATTTGACACTGGGTATACGTGGCAGGCATAATCGAAACCGCAAGCCCAAACGCCTAGATCATGGGAGTGATCACAGATGGCACGTAAGGAAATCCCCGCGACAATCGAAATCGTCGACGACCTGACCGGCAAGCCCGTTACCGACGCGAAATCGGTCAAGGTCACGCTTGACGGCAAGTCTCACACTCTCGACATGTCGGCCGAAACGCTAACCGCGTTCGCCGCATTCCTGGCCGAGCCGTCCGACGAAAACCGGCGCGCGTTCGGCGCGCTGATTCCCCGCCCCAAGGTCGGCATTACCCGCGTTGCGGGCAACGGCAGCGCGGACGGGAAGCGCGAATGGCTGCGCGCGAACGGGTATCCCGGCCTGGCCGAGCGTGGCAAGTTCACAGACGCGATGAATGCGGCATGGTCCGCGCACAGCGCGGAGCCCGCCAGCGCATAACTCTCGCGCAACGAAACAGGAGCCCGGCCACGGGATGTGTGGCCGGGCTCCTGCCGTTTCGGTTTCCGCTTAATCATGCTAGCGCGCCGCGAGCCTGGCCAGGAGCCGACCGGCCAGGAGCCCGCCAGGAGCGACCAGGAGCCGCCAGGAGCCGCCAGGAGCCGCGAGCCCGACCGGCCCGGCATGTCCGCATGGCCGAGCGGCCAGGCCAGCACAGACGCTCTCAGAGCCGCGAGCCCGCCAGCGTGTCAGACACAGCGCAGACGCGCGGGCTCTAGGGCTCTGAGCTAGGCAGACATGCCATACACGCGGATACGATATGAGGCATGCCAGTAAGCGAGCTAGAGCCAATCGAAATCAGTTGTGACCATTGCGGTCATACGTGGGAGACCAGGGCCGCGTACGGCTCGGCCGGTCATTGTCCTGCTTGCGGTAAGACGCGCCGCATACGGTTAGCCGACCGTCCGCGCGAGCCTGTCGGCCTGGCCGACGCAGAGGCATGGCCTGACGGCTCTGAGAGCGATTCTGAGCCAGAGCCCACCGATTATGACTGCCCGGTGTGCAGCGAGCCACTGTATTGGACTCGCGAGCGTACGGCCTATGAATGCCTGGCATGCGAATACTGGCACGTTGCGGCCGAAACAGTGAGCCGCGCGGATAACGCAGAGCTTGCCAGGCTCCGAGACGCGCAGCGCGCCGGTAATCTGGCCGCTAACGCAGCCACGTCTAGGCCGTCCGTTGCCGACCGTATTAATCAGACTAGTTTTATTGCGGCCAGAAATAAGCAAATCGCAGTACTCAATTCGCTTAAACGCGAATGCGATCTAAATACGCTGCCCGATACCTGGCATGCGGTCGCGATAAATAAGGCGTGCGAAATAGACGCGCTGACACATGTTATGAGCCAAATGCAAGATCAGGCAGAGCTTAATAGCTATCTTACCGCTATGTCCGATAGCCTTAAAAATCTACAGCTAGACATACGTAGCCTGAGTCATCAGCGACGGCTGTATATTAACGAGCTAGAGCAAGACGAGCTAGAGCAAGACGAACCGCTAGCAATAAGCAATTATGAGCCAGAGCCAGAACCGGAGCCAGAGCTAGCATTCCGCCCGGACGGATACCGGAAACCGCAAAACAGCCTGCCGGGCACGATATGGGGGGAACCGGCCCGCGCAGCAATTACGGCCGGGAGTACCCGGCGCCCCATGCCCACTACCTATATCGGCATGGCAACCTACGGACTTAGCTATCTATATGCGCAGAGCGAACAAAGCAAGAAGGAAAGGGAACGCAAGCTAGCCGAATACGGAACATGCGGTTACTCGCAGAATCACAAAAAGCCTGAGATTGCTACCCGCCGATACTGGATTACAACTCTCGATTGGCGGGGCAATCAAACTGGGCATACATTCCAAGGTGCTCCGCAAACCGGAGCATGTAAAAAGCATTACGCGCAAGCCGAAACCTGGATAGAGGAACAAACGGCATTGCTTATATCCGGGGGCAATAGGCAAATTCTAGCTGTCCATACAGAGCTAACATAAAAGGAAAAGGAATGACTACAGCTAGAATCCAGGTAATACCATTCCCTAGAGTCGCGCGCCGTATCCGTCGGTATTGGAATCCAGACCAGTTCAATCCGCATAAAGGAATACTCGCGCCGACCGGAGCCGGGAAAACATATCTTATTCGTTACGGCCTATTGTCAATCGTGCCTAGGGCGCGCATAGTGCTAATCGACGTTAAGCCGGGCGGAGATAAAACGTGGGACGGATGGGGGAATGACGTTACCGAGATATCGCCAAAATTCGGGCTCGGACCTGACGGCACGGCGCATTTCCGCATAATGCTAAAGCCAGGCAGCGAAGGCAAGAGCCAGGTTAAGCGCGTGCTCGATATCGTCGCTGCGGAAGGTAATACAGTGCTGATTATTGACGATTCGCGTAAAGTAACGGCTAATGCTCCGGCTCTCGGATTCGCTAATGATATTGACGCGCTAGTCACTGACGGCCGGTCAATCGGAATATCAGTTATTCTCGGAGCCGGTACAACTACATGGGCAGTAGGCGCATTGCGCGAGCAATGCGGTTCGTATTTGCTCGGAATGATAAGTAATACAAAACAGCGCAAAGAGTTCGCAGATATAGCCGGATTGCCTGACGATGCACGCGGTGCTCTCGACACGCTAAAGCCTAGGCAATTCCTTTACTGCGATAGATTCGATGATGATATATGCATGGCAATAACTAGCATAACGAAAACCGGAGAATAACTTATGAAACAAGCCTGGCCTGATTACTACGCAGTCGTAATAATAGATGCTGACGGCAACGAATCACTTTACATTGCCGATATCGGACTAATGGTAATAGACGAGCCACTATGGCGGCTCGCGCTAAATGAAGTAGTTGATATCTGGGCAGAGATATTCAGTCGTCCTTACAGGTCTATTCCAACGGCCTACTCTCAAGAGCGGCCAGGAGCGGCCAGGAGCCGCGAGCGAGCCCCGTAAGCGGCTCGCCTGGCACAGTCGGCTAGGGGCTCCGCCTGCCAGAGCCGCACAGACGCTCCCAGAGCCGCGAGAGTCATTGCTGATAACGAACGGCGGCATATGAAACGTGTATCGCAAATAGAAGCTAAACGCGGCGAATTTATCGATTCA
>Ga0209415_10012141_pt1 | contig 14397 bp, 4 predicted proteins | sample PeaSoiSIISIP2007_FD_187696 | JGI IMG/M metagenome (GOLD analysis project Ga0209415, IMG submission 187696) | Peat soil microbial communities from Weissenstadt, Germany - SII-SIP-2007 (SPAdes) (version 2) | ecosystem: Environmental > Terrestrial > Soil > Wetlands > Peat | place: Germany...
CGGTTTGACGGCGGCCTGAGCCAGCTCCTGCGCGGCGACGGCCGCGGGCATTTCCTGCCGGTGCCGCCGGCCGAGACCGGCCTGGTCGTGCCCGGCGACGCAAAGGCCCTTGCCGTGCTCGATCTCGACCATGACGGATGGCCGGACTTCCTCGTCACCCGGAACAACGGCACCACCCTGGCCTTCCGCAACGGAGGAATCGCGGGCCGGCGATCCCTTTGCGTTCGGCTCAAGGGGCCTGCGGGAAATCCGACCGCCGTGGGCGCGCGCGTGACCCTGGAGCTGGCCGACGGCTCAATAGAGACCGCTGAGGTCCACGCGGGCTCCGGCTACTACAGCCAGTCCGCCCCGGATTGCTTCTTCGGTTTCGCGGACGCCAACCCCCCGGCGAAGATCAGGGTTCGCTGGCCCTCGGGCCCTGTGACGGAACACGGTGTTCCTCCTTTGTCCACCACCCTCACCCTCTCACCGAACGCACCCTAGGGTGATGCCGATTCCCGTGGACCGCGGGCATTCCGTCCACTCCTGATGTGTGAGGCATGTCGGGCGAAAAAAAAGGTCCGGCGGCTTTCGCCGCCGGACCTGAATCTTTGTTGCCCTCTCCCTAGGCGGCGAACCGCCTAGGAAGCAACGGCCTTAGAAGTCGAACGAGTTCTCAAGCCGCCAGCCCATTCCCTCTTGAATGCGCATCAGGGCGTAGCTGCCATCCGGCTCGATGGCGGCGGGAACCAGGGTGTCCTTCTCGCCGACGCTCTGCAGGTTGAGCTGGACGCGCCAGTTGACATTGCGGTACACCTTGCGCGAGTAGCCTATCCAGGCGTCGACGTGGGTGTCGGTGGGGCCGCGCCACGGCTCGTTGACGTTGAGGCCGCCCTTCGTGACTGCCGAAACGTTCGCGTAGTTCGGGTCGGTGGAATTCACGTTCACCCAGTTCGGATCGAAGTGATAGCCGAGGATGCGCCCGGCCTCCATGCGGAGCGCGCCACCCACGAACCATCCCTTTGCAAACCCGCGGTCAAAGCCGTAGGTCGAGACGGCGTTGAGCCTCCAGGGCGCCACCTCCGGGGCCTCGTGGCCCTGGTCATTCAGCAGCACGGTCCATGGATAGACGATGCTCGAGTTCCAGTCCGACCCCAGCGTGCCGCACGAGTTGCACCACATGCGGATCTGGCCGCCGGGCCCGTTCATGAATCCGGTAATCTGGCTGATGAACTTCTGCATGGCCGGATCGATGTTCGTGTGCGTCGCGTCGACGTGCGAGAAGTTCAGCGTCAGGTTCCAGTTCCTGATGGGCTGCATCGACACCTCGACCTCGACGCCCTTGGACAGGTTGTCGACCGTCGACACGTGGTCGCCGAAGGTCGAGCCACCCCCCTCGTCGGGGCCGTTTGCGTCATTGACGCCGTTAAGGAAGCCGTCGCGCAGGTTGCCGGTGGTGTGGACGACCGTCGGGTCGATAGGCGGCGTGAGGTTGTAGCTGAAGAAGTAATTCTTCGAGAACGGATTGTTCACCCAGGCGTTGATGATCCCCTGGGAGGCGGCATTGACCGCGAGGTACGCCGGGCTTCCAACCGCCAGGCCGTTGCCCGCGCCGTAGTCCCAGTAGTTGGACCCGGGCGTGACGCTTGACTGGCCGTTGCCGAGGTTGCCGCGGAGGCCGTCCTGCAGCGCCGTCGCCCATCCATAGCCCCAGATCACTCCGTCAGCTATGAAGTAGGAGTTCTGCGAGAGACCGCCGATCGAATTGCCGTTGGTCGAACCGAGGGCGGCGTTCTTGACGGTCGTCTTGAACCAGTCGACCTTGAGCGTGATCTTGTCGGCAAGGGCGGTGGCGACAAAGCCGAAGTCCGTCGTCGTGCCGGTGGCGTTCGGGATCGGGTTGCCGTCATAGTCCAGGCGCGCCGGATCCGTCTTGAAGTTCTCGGAACGGTCGAAGAGGAGGCTGAAGGTCATGTCATAGGGGAGCTTCCCCATGATCGCCTTCGGGAGGTGATAGACCCCGCCCCATGTCTTGCTTATTCCCGCAACGTCCGTCCGTGTGGCCAGATTGTCCGGGAAGCTCAGGCTCACGAAGCCATTGGTCTGGTCCTCGGGCGAGGACGTCAGATAGTTCACAATCTTGTCCTTGCGCCATCCGAGAGACGGCACGAAGTCGCCGCCAAGCAGGTATCCCTGCCAGGTGACCCCGATGGACTCATCCTGGTAGCGCGACCGGGTCGCGGAAGAGACCAGGCCCGGCAGATCCTGGGGATTGCTCGCGAACATGTACGTGATGCCCTCGTTCTGCCATCCGACATAGTTGGCCGGATTGTTGTTCTGGGTCGTGTTTGTCGTCACCACGCCGCTCGCCGTATTCGTGTAGTTAAACCCGGTAGCCGACGGACTGACCGAGGAGTTGTAGGTGGAGTTGAAGTTGCGGACGTTCTCGGTCGGCTGCGGGGCGAGGGTGAAGTTCAGGTAGTTGAGGTTCGCACCCGAAGCGCTCGGTGCGCTCGACAGGTTCGGCCCGATGTAGGCGAGCCATTCGAAGCTGCGGTTGGAGCCAATTCCCTCAGCCGCCGTGGCGGCGCTGTTGATGAAGTTGTCGAGCGTATATTCCGGGGTCGTGGCGAACTCGGCGAACTGGTAGTTGAACTGGACCACGGTGTTCTTCTCGTACAGGCCCGTGAAATTGCTCTTCCCCAGGAGGTACGTCATGAACGAGTTGCTGGTGAAGTCCGACGTGCGGACCTCGACCGTGGGCGTGACCCTGTAGACCTGGCGCGTCGTCGTGGTCTGGTAGTTGTTGTCCTCACCGCCCGACGCCGCGTTGGCCACATTGGGGCGTCCAACGTTCGGATTGGGCGAGCCGTCGGCATAGGTCTGGTTGACATCGATGTTGATGCCGTAGTTCGTGCCCTCCATCCAGGGTTCCGCTCCCTCCGTGTATTTCTGCTGGTCGTAGGCGAACTCGATGCCGATGCGGTCGTCGAAGAAGGTCTGGTCCACGGCTAAGTCGAATGCATTCCAGCTCTTCCACTCATGCTTGTTGGGGCCGTCCAGGAGATACTTGTAGAAATTGAATATCGACGGATCGGTGATCACCTTGTCGGTGTAGTACGCGCCGCCCGGGATCGGGGTGAACATGGCGTTGAGCGCGGGGGAGTCGCCGTTCGACGGCACGCCCACGTATTGCGCGTACGCGGCGAAATCCGGCATCGCATCGGGCCTGTAGCTTGGCAGGCCTCCGATGCTGCCGCCGGCAGCCAGGCCTGTGTTGATGGCACCCGTGATGACCTTGATGGCGCCGCCGCTGGGCGCGACCGAACCCGGAGTGCTGTTCCGGGACTGCGGAGTGGCCTCAAAGAAGTTCTGCACATCGGGCCAGTAGACGCGGCCTTCGGCTATGCCGGCTGCGTTCATCTGGAAGAAGTTCTCGGAAATCGGCCCGCCCGAGCCGCCCGGCAGGCCGGTTAAGCCGAGGGCCGTGTTGTTGAGGCCGTACTGGTTCTCTGTAATGTGGTTGTAACCCGGATTGGTTACGCCGCCGACGGAGATCGAGGACGAGAACCAAGGCGTGATTTCGTCGTAGGGCGGCAGGTCCCGGGGGGCGTCCGCCGTGTAGGTTCCCTTCTCGAAGTTGCCGCGGATGCTCGTATGGCTGTCCTTGCCGAATATCTTGGGATCGAAACGGAAGGCGCCGTAGTAACGGGTCGTGTTCTCGAACGCGGCTGCCTGCTCGTACTTCTCGTCATCCTGCAGGGCGCCGAGCCGGATCGCGAGAATTCCGGGGATGATCTCCTGGTTCAACATGACCGAGTCGCGCAGCGAGCCGTATTCGTCGACGCGATTCGTGATGTTGTAGGAATTGTTGAAGGCGGCGCCGTTCGTGCTGACATTGATGATGCCCGCCGGGCTGCCCGTGCCGAAGAGGATCGAGTTCGGTCCGCGCTGCAGGTCGACGCGGCCCACGTCGAAGCTGTCCCACGGAATATCCGTCAGGAAGTAATCCCGGGTGTTGTCGGCCGAATCCAGGCCGCGAACGCGGGTCGTCGCGGATACGGTGTTTTCCACGGATGTGGCGATGATCGCCTGACCGGAGCCGCTGAAGTTGCCGCGGATGCCCGCAACTTCCGTGCTGGGCGTGTAGACCAGGAGGTCCTGGGCGTTCTTGGCGCCCGTGTCCTCAAGGAACTGCGCGGTCACAACGGAGATCGCCGAGGCGACGTCCTTCAGGTCCGTGCGCACGCGCGTACCGGCCAACGTGCTATTGGCCTTGTAGCTTCCCTTGTCCTCGGATGCGTCGACCACGAACGGCGAGAGCACTGTCGGCTCTTCCTGCTCCGGGGCGGCGGTCGTGACCGGCGTCGCGGCGGTGGTCGTCGTTGTCGTCTCTGTTCCTGGGGTTGTCGCTGCGGGAGCGGTCTGGGCGACCGCGAGTCGAGGCACTACTGTTAAACCAAGCGCTGATGTGACCGTGAGGGCACGAAGCAGGGCCAGAGTACGATTAGCACGCATGTTTGGGTGATTAGGACTTAGGGTTTGGCACAGGGTCGGAAAAGCTCTCGGTGGGGAACCGTCCGTTTCTTGGGGCGAATCGTCAGCTCGCGGGGGTTAAGCCAGGGAAAGCTGACGTGTAGACTGGGGGGTTATACCCCTTCCATCACCCGATGGGAATGAGAACTGTTATACTGAAACTGAGAACTTTTGCCATCTTGGCGCTATTTTTGAACGTTTTCACTCGACGCGGCTGCGCAAGTCGGGAGGAAGAAGATTCAGCGAAAGCGCCTTCAGGGAAGGGTCCGAGATGTCCAGTTTGAGCGCCTTGCGCAGAACATGGAGGCGATAGAGCAGGATGGTGCTGAGCGAGCGAAGCTTCTCCTCGTCGAGTTCGGCGATGCATTGCCGCAGCCGCGGCCGGGCGAGATCGGCGTGGTGGGCCTGCACAAGCACGACGGCGAGGGCTACCCTCTGGTCCCAAGGCAAGTCGCGATCCGCGCCTCCTGAGATGCGGCGCTCAAGCAGGCCGACCGTATCGGCGGACTCGTCATTGTCACCACAGGCCGTCGCGACCTGTACCCGGGCCAACAGGGCGCCGAGATCCGCCGGGAACCGCCGGAGCATGCGGCCCAACTTGGCGGCAAGGTCGAGCTGCCCCATGTCGACAAAGTATTCGGCAAGCCGGCTTGCCGCGGTCGCATCATCCTGCTCGTCAACGACCTCAAGGATCACGACCGACTGCCCTTCGAACCCGGAAACGGTTGGCATCAGGTACGGCACGGGTCTGAGCCACGGCGGCAGATTCCATTGGTGGAGGCGGGCGAGGAACGTCCCGGCAACCTGTCCCTCGCCGATGTTGGCGAAGACGTCCATGAAGTTGTCCCAGCTCGGCATGATGATGTGCGTCGCGCCGTGGAGGCCGATCAGCTCCTGGGCCTCCTCGGGTGTCGTGGCGCTCGCAATGCGCACCGCAGCCTGGAATCCGTCGAGGTCCTCCCAGCCGAAAGACGCCAGTCCGCGGATTCCCCCATAGTAATAGAGGGTCGCCGTCTCGTTCGGGGGCGCGACGACCACAGCCCCCGCGGACCCGACGTGCTTCGCGAGCCAGTAAGCCAGGTCCCTTTCTATGAGTCCCACGATCTCTGATTCGCTAAGCCCCTCCTTGATATTTACTTCCGCCGATGGCCACAGCCGGAAGGCACCGGGCAAGAGCACGAGTGCGGCAAGGGCCGCGGAAAGGACCGCAACCAGCCGGGGCCTCGCGGCGAGGCGCAGGGCCGCGGCGGCCGCGACCAGCAGCCCGATCAGCGCGGCGTCGACCCCGTTCCACCAGCCGATCTGCCGGATGGCGAATCCGGCCGCAGCCAGCACCGGGCCAAGTGCCAGGGCGATCGGAACGCGCCGCGGATGGCTGATCGTTCCCGGCGAGAAGAGCAGCAGAACCGACGGAATGACAATCAGAAGCGGAAGAACCGTGGCTCGCACCGAGAGGGTGAATCCGTTCTGAAGCAGCCACGCCCAGAGATTCGGCGCCTCCGGTCCGCCAGGAAGCAGTGAAAGGCGCATCGACGGAAGGTCGACCGATAGAAACCCGAGCCCGCGCACGATCCACATCGACACGGGCAAGGACGCAAAGGCGGCGGCGCCGAGCACCCAAGCCGCGGCGCCGCGGAGGCTCATCCGCGGCCTGTCTCCGCCGATCCATGCCGTCGTCCGCGCGAGGAGCTCGCCGCCTCCGAGCCATGCCAGGCCAAATATGGGGTGGATGGCGCGCACCTCCCAGTGGCCGGTGTGGGAGGGGAAGAACTCGAGAAGGTAGGCGGCGAGGCACGTCGCCGCGCCCGCAAGCGCCCAGATCCGCCATGGAAGGGGCCTGAGTTGCGCCGAGGGCGCCGCCCTCGCCGCGGCCCGGGCGATCCATGCGGCCATAAGGCCGCCCAGGCCTATTCCGAGGAGGATGGGAACCTGCCGGGAAACGCTGATCCAGAGTCCGATGCCTCCGGCGACGCCGCCGGCGAAGAACCACCGGCGGGCTCGGCGGCCTGCATCAGCCCCATCCGCCGAAGCCGCGCCGGCCAGCAGCGGGAGCACGCTCCACAAGGCGCATGCCTGGACCAGTCCGTGGTCGTCCGGCGCGCCAGGCAGGAATTCAGCGGCGAGCGGAAAGAGCGTCGCCAGGGCCGCCGAGGCGAGGGCGGCCGCCAGCGCGCCGAATCGCCGGGCGACAAAGACTGTGGTTGCCGCCCCGAAAACCAGCAGGAGCAGCGGGTCGGCGTACAGCGCCGCCCATTCAATGGAAGCGCCAATGGCAGCGCCCGTGACGCCGTGGTGGCACCAGGCAAGCAGGCCGAGCCACCACCGGTAGGGGGAAGACGCATACACCTCGTGGCCGGCCCTGACGTTCTCATAATCGACATAACGCACGCGCCACTCCCCGCGCGCGAACATCTGCCGGGTCTGGTCCAGCCATTCATAGCTCTCGTTGTGGTGCCCGGGAACGATCAGGCGGGGCTGCCATTCGGACTTGCGCTCCGGCGCGGGCGCCGGGCTACCGGCGACCTCGGAGACGTATTCGATCCGCCGCACCCGGATGGCCGTCGTCACGACCGTGAACGCGAGCGCAAAAAACGGGATTATCAGCCACGCCCTCCGGGAAATCCGTCCAGTGTTGCTCAAGAGTTTCGTCGAATTGGCCGCACGATTCGCGATGGGTCAGATTATGCAATCTCACAAAGAGGGATCAGGCAAGAAAAGCCCGGATCCCGCGGCCCGCCAAAACGTTCCTTGACTACCCCATGTCGGCTTCGTCCCATTGCCGCTTTGCCATGCCGGCCGGCGAATATTTCAGGAGCGCGAGGGGAAACCCCGCGACGGGGCATGCGGTGCGCGGCGGCATTCTTGCCCTGGCGCTTTTCGCGTCCGCGGCGGCCGGCGCGCCGGAGCCGTCGGCCGCAATCGCCGGCAAACCGCTCGCCGAGCACCCCTTCCCGCGCGGAAGGACCATGTTCACGCTGCTGTCCCCCGACCAGACGGGCGTGCGAGCCGAGAATCCGTACGACGACCCGAGGATGTGGGGGACGCTCTACCAGGAGTTCGAGGGCGGCTCGATCGGGACCGGAGTGGCAATAGGGGACTATGACGGCGACGGCCGGCCGGACATCTTTGTCGTCACCAAGACCCACGGCTGCCGCCTATTCCGCAATCTCGGAGGCTACAAGTTCGAGGATGTCACGCAAAAGGCCGGGGTCGGGGCCGAGCCGGGCGTATGGAACATGGGGGCGACGTTTGTCGACGTAAACAACGACGGGCTGCTCGACATCTATGTCTGCCGTTTCAACGCCCCCAACCTGCTGTACATTAACCAGGGCGATGGGACCTTCAAGGAGATGGGCCGCGCCTACGGCCTCGACGTCGTGGATTCGAGCGTCATGGCGGCCTTCTGCGACTATGACCGCGACGGTTGGCTCGATGTCTACATAACGACCAACATGCTGGACAACGCCGCGCACCCCAACGGGCAGCGCGGCTACCTCTTCCACAACAACCGAAACGGCACGTTCACCAACGTGACCGAGAGCGCCGGCATCGCGGGCGAGTCGCAGAGCCATTCCGCCACCTGGTGGGACTACGACAACGACGGATGGCCCGACCTCTACGTCACGAATGACTACGGGACCCCGGACAAGCTCTACCACAACAACCGCGACGGCACCTTCACCGACGCGCTGGACCAGGTCCTGCCGCACACGTCGTTCTATTCGATGGGCTCGGACGCGGGCGACGTGAACAACGACGGGCTCATCGATCTGCTCGTCGCCGACATGGCCACGACCACCCACCAAAAGGACCAGAATTCCATCGCCGAGTCGCGCGAGAGGGACGGCGAGGCGGACAGCTCGCCCGCGGCCCAGAAGCTCCACCGGAGCGCCCTCTTCCTGAACACGGGCACGGGCCGGTGCCTCGAGGCCGCCTGCCTTGCCGGCATCTCCAACACGAACTGGACGTGGTCGGTGCGCCTCGAGGACCTGGACAACGACGGCCGCCTGGATCTCTTCGTGACGAACGGCTTCAACCGGGACCCGAATCCCGACGTCAACACGAGCGCGATCCACGTGGAGACGCCCGCGGAGAGGATCAAGGTCCTCTACAACAGCCCGGTGCTCGTCGAAACCCACCTCGCGTTTCGCAATCTGGGCGACCTCAAGTTCGAAGAGACGGGCGCCGCGTGGGGGCTCGACCAGAAGGGCGTGAGTTTCGGGGCCGCCTTCGGCGACCTGAGCGGCGACGGCAACCTCGACCTGGTCTACTCCAATTACGAGGGCGGCGTCACGGTGCTGCGCAACGACAACGACACGGGCCATGTCGTCAACGTCGACCTGCGCGGAAGGGTCTCCAACCGTTTCGGCGTGGGTGCGACGGTGAGGATCGAGAGCGCGCTCGGGGTGCAGGTCCGCCAGCTCATGCTGGCGCGCGGGTACATGTCCAGCAGCGAGCCCATGCTGCATTTCGGCCTGGGACCCGACACGGCCATCAGGCGCATGGTCGTGACATGGCCGAGCGGCCATGTTCAGACCTTCGAGAACCTCGGCGTGGATCGGCGCTACACGGTCACCGAGCCCGACCAGCCCGTGTCGATCCCGCCGGCTCCGCCCCAGCGGCCGGGACAGTTCGAGGATGTGAGCCGGACGGCGGGCTTTGGGCTTCAGTCGCGTGAGGAGCTGGTCGACGAGACCTACAGGCAGAAGGTGATTCCCCTGCGCTTCAACCGGCGGGGCCCCGGCCTTGCGGTAGGCGAAGTCTTCGGTGGCGGGAGGGATGACGCCGTCGTCGGCGGGACCACCCTTGATCCCCTGCGGATCCTGCGGGCCCCGCCGTCGGGCCCGTTCGCCGCAGCCGAAGCCCCCGTCATGGCGACCCGGGCCGCGGCCGACGACGGGCCGATCCTTCTCTTCGACGCCGCGGGCGGCGGGAAGCAGGACCTGCTCGTGACCAAGGGCGGCAACACCCTCCCGGCTGGGGCCGAGGAGTATCAGCCGAGGCTCTTCCTGAACGACGGCAGCGGCGGCTTCCGGCCGGCGCCGGACGACGCCCTTCCCCCGCTGGCCGTCAATGCGGGAGCCGTCGCCGCCGCGGACTTCGACCGCAGCGGCCGCCTCGGCGTGTTCATCGGAGGGCGTCTGCTTCCGGGAAGGTATCCGCTCGCCCCGCGAAGCGCCCTCCTTGCCAACCGGGGAGGAAAGTTCGAGGACGTGACGGACACGCTGGCGCCGGGACTGCGCGAGGTCGGCATGGTGACGTCGGCCCTTTGGAGCGACGTCGACGGCGACGGCTGGCCCGACCTGCTGCTGACGCTCGAGTGGGGCAACGTGAAGTATTTCCACAACAACCAGGGCAGGGGCTTCGAGGATTGGACCGAGAGGGCGGGCTTCGCCTCGGCGGGGACCGGGTGGTGGACCTCCATAGCGGCGGCGGACTTCAACGGCGACGGGCGCCCGGATTACGTCGTGGGCAATGTCGGGCTAAACACCCAGTACCACGCCGACGCGGCGCATCCCGCGCTGCTCTACTACGGCGATTTCAGGGGCGCCGGATCGGCCCAGCTGATCGAGGCCTATTACGAGGGGGACCAGATCTATCCCTGGCGCAGCCGAAGGGGCATGGCGGCCGCGATCCCCTCGATCATGAGGCGCTTCACCCGCAACGCCTATTACGCGCGGGCCACCCTCGGGGACATCGTGGGCGCGGAGAAGCTGGCCGGGGCCCGGCGCTTCGCGGCCACGGAGCTTCGGAGCGGCGTGTTCCTCAGCCAGCCGGACGGCACCTACCGATTCGAGCCGCTGCCCCGGATCGCGCAGATATCCTCCATCCAGGGCCTGGCCGCCGGTGATTTTGACGGCGACGGCTGCGCCGACATCTTCGCCGTGCAAAACTCGTATGCACCCATTCGCGCGGACGGTCGCATCGACAGCGGCCTTGGCCAGCTTCTGCGCGGCGACGGGCACGGTCATTTTGATCCGGCGACCCCTGCGCAGAGCGGCCTGATCGTGCCCGGGGACGCCAAGGCGCTTGCGGTCGTCGATCTCGACCGCGACGGATGGCCGGACTTCCTCGTGACCCGGAACAACAGCTCCACCCTTGCCTTCCGCAATGGCGGCGTGCCCGGCCATAGGTCCGTGAGCATCCGGCTCCGGGGGGCCGCCGGGAATCCGACGGCCGTGGGCGCGCGGATCACGGTGGAGTTCCCCGACGGCTCGGCGCAGACAAGCGAGGTCTACGCGGGCTCGGGCTACTACAGCCAATCGACATCGGCCTGCTTCTTCGGGTATGCGGAGGGGACGCCGCCCCGCAGGATACGCGTCCGCTGGCCGTCAGGGGCGACAACGGAGCACCGCTTCCCTCAGAATACGCCCACGCTGGTCCTTTCAGCGCCCCAGCAGTGAGCGGCGACCCGGGGACAGGGGGGCTTGCCACGCGGGCGCCTATCGCGAAGAGCGGATCAGTTCGAGCATTCTGAGCGCCGAAGGGTCCCCGGGGCGCAGCTGCAGGACCCGTTCATACTCGGCGACCGCCTCGTCCCTCCGCCCGGTCTCAAGGAGCGCCGCGCCCCGGGCAAAATGCGCCTGGGCAAAATCCGGCTTCGCCCGGATTGCCGCCTCGATGCGTTCGATCCCCTCCCCGGTTCGCCCGATCCGGCAGAGAATCATCCCGAGATTGTTGCTCGCCTCGGCCAAGTCCGGCTGGACCCGCAGGGCCGCCTCATAATGCTCGATTGCCTCGGGAATCCGCCCGGCCTGGGCCATGGCGTTGGCCAGATAAAAGTGCGCGTCGGCATAGTCGGGCTTCAGGCGCAGCGCCCCCTCGTACTGCGCGACCGCGTCACCCAGCCGCCCGGGCATGCCCGACAAGGCGTTGCCCAGGTTGGTGTGCGTCTCGGCGATGTCCGGATTCAGGCGCAGCGCCTCCTCATATTGGGCGAGCGCATCATTGAGGCGCCCCGGCAAGCTCGACAGGGTGAGCCCCAGATTGTTGTGAGCCTCGGCATAACCGGGCTTCAGGCGCAGCGCCTCCTCATACTGGGCGATCGCCTCCGCTGTCCGGCCCATGGAGTTTAGGGCGTTTCCCAGATTGTAGTGCGCCTCGGGATAACCGGGCTTGAAGCGCAGCGCCGCTTCAAACTGGGCGACGGCCTCCGCGGTCCGGCCCAGCGAGCCCATGGCGTTCCCCAGATTGTAATGCGCCTCGGCATAATCGGGCTTCAGGCGCAGCGCCTCCTCATACTGGGCGATGGCGTCCTCCAGCCGGCCGGGCATTTTCTCCAGATCGGACCCCAGGTTGTTATGCGCCTCGGCAAAATTGGGATTCAGGCGCAGCGCCTCCTCGAACTGGGCGATCGCCTCATTCAACCGGCCGGGCATCTTCTCCAGCTCGCAACCCAGGTTGTTGTGCGCCAGCCAGGAGCCGGGATTGCGCGCGAGGTTTGCGGTGTAGAGCGTCTGATTGTCGTGGAACATCCCGCAATGCGACCAGGTGAGTGCGCCGAGCGCCACGGCGAGCGCCGCAACAAGAGGCGCACCGAGCCTGCCGAGGCCGGGCGGCGCGCGCCGCCAGGCCGCGGCCAGACCTGCCGCGGCCAGCGCGAGCGGGCCCAGATCGGGCAGGTACTGCCAGTGGTCCCAGACCCACGAATAGCGCGCTCCGTAGAGGTTGACAAAGCCGAGCACCGGGAAGAGCGAGCCCACGAAGAACAGGAAGGCGGCCAGCGGGCCGCGGGCGCGCCCACGCAGGGCCCAAAGCGCGGCCGCGGCCGCAACAACGCCGAGCGGGAAGAGCCATTGCCACCAGGCGGCGGCGTCCACCGTCCAGCGCGGGTAGAAGAAGTTGAGGCCGAAGGGCCAGGCGAGGTTGCCGGCGTAGAACCAGACGGCCCGGCCGGCGACGAGCGCGCGCGCGATGAACGGCGCGTCAAAATCCGCGCCCCTCGCGCCCCCGTAGGCCCGCTCGACCCAGCTGCTGAACAGCCCGGCCGCCGCGCCCAGAGCGAGCCAGGGGACCAAGGGCAGAACGTCGCGCCGCCAGTCGAGTCGGGCGCGTCTCCACCAGAGTACAACGAGCAGGGCCGCGGGCAGCGTCGCCGTGACCGTCTTGCACAGGAGCGAGCATACGAAGAGGGCCAGCGCCGCGACATAGGCCCGGGGCCGGCGCACCTCGTCGAATCTTAGGTAGGCCAGGGCCGCCGCGAGGTAGAAGGCGAGCGAGAGGGTGTTCTTCTGCTCCGTGATCCAGGCGACCGACTCGACATGCACCGGGTGAAGCGCGAAGAGCAGCGCCGCCAGCCATTCGGCCCCCGCGCAGGGGCGCGGCGGATCGCCCCCGGCGCCGGCCGGGGGTTGACCGACTCCTGCGTGGGCGCGGGCTGGCTGCGCCCGGCCGATCGTGAAGAGCCGGCGCAGGACCAGGGCGAACAGCACCGCCGAGCCGGCGTGCAACAGCAGGGTGACGACATGATAGCCGAGCGGGTGGTCGCCCCAAAGCCGGTGCTGCACCCAGAACGCGCTGTGGAGGAGCGGGTAGTATTGCTGGGTCGCTCCGACCTCGGTCCAGATGCGGGCGAGGCCGTCTAGCGAGCGCAGCCCCGGCGCCGTCACGTAGTCGCTGTCGTTCCAGATGAAGTCGCCCGTGAGCGCCGGCAGGTAGGCCAGCAAAGTTGCGCAAAAGATCAGCGCCCCGGGCCCGATGCCCCTGAAAACGATCGGCTTGGGGCCTGCCGCATCGGAGGGGGACGCATTCACCGAGGCAAAACACGAGCAAAACTTGTTGCACGCCGCAACCGCCTAATCGAACGGGGCCGTTCCAGGGCCCGCTCGGGGCACTGACCGAAGGACGCGGATGCGCGCCGGGCTTCACGCTGCGGGAAGGGCGCGTGAAGGCGCCCCTGGCCCATCGGACCTCCACGCCGGAGATCCCCCAAAGGCGATACGGACCCGGCCGGCGGCAGAACGAATTGCTCCGCGGCAGGGAGCGGCCGCGCCAGCGGAACCGCGCCTTGCGCCCCAAAACGTTCCTTGACTACGCGGATCAAGGTTTCTCCCATCGGCTCCCAACGATGTCAGTCGCCGAAAGTCGCAAGCGCCCCGGTGCCTGGGTTGCGGCGGGAGAGGTGGCCCGCTTCGGCCTGGTGTGGACAGCCCTGTTAGCCGGCGCGGCGGCGCCGGCCGCCGAACCCGCCGGCGCCATCAGCGAGAGGCCCCTCGCCCCGCACCCCTTCCCGCGGGGAAAGACGATGTTCGTCGAGCTGCCGGCCGAGGAGACCGGCGTGCGTACGGAGAACCGCTACGCCGACCCGAGGATGCACGGGGACCTCTATCAGGAGTTCGAGACGTCATCGGTCGGCACCGGCATCGCCATAGGCGACTATGACGGGGACGGCCGCCCCGACATCTATGTCGTCAGCAAGACGGAGGGCTGCCGGCTCTTCCGCAACCTGGGCGGCTACAAGTTCGAGGACGTGACGGAAAAGGCGGGCGTCGGCGCCACCCCGGGAGTCTGGAACCAGGGCGCGACCTTCGTCGACATCAACAACAGCGGCAGGCTGGACATCTACGTGTGCCGGTACAACGCCCCGAACCTGCTCTATGTCAACCAGGGCGACGGAACGTTCAGGGAGATGGCCCATGCGTACGGGCTGGACGTCGTCGACTCGAGCGTCATGGCGGCCTTCTGCGACTACGACCGCGACGGGTGGCTGGACCTGTATATCGCGACCAACATCCTGAATATCACGACCCATCCGAGCGGCCAGCGCGGCATTCTCTTCCACAACAACCGCAACGGCACGTTCACGAACGTGACCGACAGCGCCGGCATCCTGGGCCCGTCCCAGAGCCATTCCGCGACCTGGTGGGACTATGACAACGACGG
>Ga0209415_10012143_pt1 | contig 14397 bp, 12 predicted proteins | sample PeaSoiSIISIP2007_FD_187696 | JGI IMG/M metagenome (GOLD analysis project Ga0209415, IMG submission 187696) | Peat soil microbial communities from Weissenstadt, Germany - SII-SIP-2007 (SPAdes) (version 2) | ecosystem: Environmental > Terrestrial > Soil > Wetlands > Peat | place: Germany...
GAGCCCGCTATCCCTTTTTTTCGTGAACTCCGCGAGGTTCGCATCGCCCAGCCCGACCGCCAGAACTTCTTCATCGTGGACGAGGAAATCTGGCACTACTCGCGCACTGAACTGGGTGATCTGCGCCTGTATGACGGGGAAACGCCCGTCGAATACGCCCTTTCGGAGCAGCGGGCCGGAGTCTCGTCCGAAGAAGTGGAGGCGAAGATTCTCAATCTCGGCAGCGTCCGCGGCCACACCGAATTCGATCTCGATGCCGGGGGCCTGGCCGAATATGATCGCATCCGCTTGCGTCTCGATGCGCACGACTTTGTGGCGACGGCATCGGTGTCTGGCGGTGGCGCGCTGGGCAAGACTTCGGAGGTCGAGTTGCCGCCCTCGACGCTCTACGCTTTCACGAAAGAGCAACTGGGGTCGAACTCTCAGCTGAAATTGCCCACGTCCAGTTTTCGCTATCTTCACGTCCGGATTTCCTCCGGCATTCGTCCGGAACAGGTGAAGGGCGCGGCCATCTACAACCTGCATGAACAGAAGGCGTCGTGGACGAAAGTTGGCTCCTGCGCAGCGCCCGAGGCGAAGTCGCGCAAGACCCTGATCACCTGTACTGCGCCCGTACCGGTCCCCTTGAGCCGGATCTTGCTTCAGGTCGCGCCCGAGCAGGTGAACTTCCGCCGTGTGGTGAGCGTTGAAGACCGTGAGGGTCAGCAGATCGCCAGCGGCGAGATCAGCCGCGTCCGCCTGAATCGCGCCGGCATCCTCGTCACCAGCGAGGAACTGGCCGTTAATCTTGGTGGCAGTCCGGGCACGTTCACGCTGGTGATTGACAATGGCGACAATCCGCCACTCAGGATTTTGTCCGCTCAACCGTTTTCGCTGGAACGCCGCGTTTATTTTGATCCCCAGGGCAAGAACACGTTCACGTTGTATTACGGAGACGAAAAACTCCCAGCGCCGGTTTACGACTACGCCCGGTTGTTTCACATAGACGCGTCGGCCACCGAGGCACAACTGGGGCCGGTCGCGCAGAATCCGCACTACACGGGGCGCCCAGACGACCGGCCATGGTCGGAACGGCATATGGCGATCTTGTGGGGTGCGATGGTGCTGGCCGTGCTTGGGCTGGCGGTCCTGGCGATTCGCGGTTTGCGCAAGGAAAGTCCCCGGTAGATGTGCTCCGGGCGTAACCTCGGCCCGAGAATGCCCTGTGCTAATATCGGCTTTCATTTCTGCATCAGAAAGAGCCAGCCGTGTTATGCAGCAAATGCGCCGCCAATCTTCCTGACGGTTCTGAATTCTGTTTGAAGTGCGGAGAGCCGGTGGAACCGCCCGCCGACGAACCGGTTCCGCACATCGAAAATGCGCTCCTGGCCTGCAGCAAATGTGGAACGACCCTGCCCGACGGAGCCGAATTCTGCCTCAAGTGCGGCAAGCCGGTCAGTTCGGGAAAGAAAAAGACCGGGTTCACCCAGTCTCCCGGCCTCATCGATGTGCCGCAGGCGGACGCGCTGCCCAAAAGCAAAAGACGGCTGATTTCTCTTGTTCTGCTGTTTGGATTGTTGCTGGCTGGAATCACCTGGGTAGCGAGCAGCGACAACCCATTTGCCCAGGGCCTGCAGGAACTGGCCGGATGGAAACACGATCAACCCATCCTGGGGACTCCGTTTTCCGTCTCCGCGCACAGCTTTCGCTATTACAAGTTCTCGCTGCCCGAGGGATCGCTCAACGTGGCCATCGTCGGGCAGTTCACCGCATCCGGCGACCCGCGCAATGCCGCGCACAAAGACAAGACCAAAGACGGGGACGCCGACAACAACATCGAGGTCTATGTTCTAAGCGAGCCTGCTTTTGCAGTCTGGCAGAACGGGTTCGCGGCCAGCGCGGTCTACGAAAGCGGCAAAGTGTCGCAGGGTACGGTGCAGGCCGATCTCCCGGCTGGGGCGGGCATCTACTACCTCGTTTTCAGCAACAAGTTCTCGGCCAAGACGCAAAAAAACGTTACCGCGAACGTGGCTTTGCGCTACAAGAGCTGGCTGCCCGATTGGTACCGGAGCGTGAAGGGGCGAGTGTGGAACTGGTTCGGGTTGTAATGGGTGGAACCAAGAGATATGCCCTCAACAAAGTATGGCTTTACGGACAAACAGTGGCAGTCTGCGGTCGCAGAGGCTACCGCAATCTTGCGGGAACGAGCACGCTCACAGCCTGGGACGATCACGTTCAGCGATCTAGCAGGGCATTTGAGGAGTATCACGATTGGCTATCATGATCCAGCGATGGACTACCTTCTGGAACGAGTATCGAGAGAAGAACACGCGTGTGGCCGTGGGCTGCTCTCTGTCATCGTCGTACACAAGTACGGCGACCAGGAACCGGGAAACGGCTTCTACGATCTCGCAAAGGAATTGGGCTTCGACGTGTCCGATCGAGTTGCGTTTTGGGTTTCCGAGTTCAGCAGGGTCACGAACTATTGGAGAAATCAACTCACTTCGATGCCTTGATAGCGGTTTACCGCATAGTCTCTTCGATTTCTGAAATCCAGTCTGGACGTTTGAGCACTTCACGCGGCTTGGGGCCGTCGGCGGCGCCGACGATGCCGTCCTGCTCCATCAGATCAATCAGGTGCGCGGCGCGGCCGTAGCCGATGCGCAGGCGGCGCTGCAGCAGGGAAGTGGAGGCCTTGCCGAATTCCACTACCAGCTTGACGGCATCGCCATACATGGGATCGTCTTCGCTCTCGCCCGCTTCGCCGGGTTCCCCGCCGCTGGCGGCAGCTGCGGCGTCGCGCTCCTCTTTCGGCGCTTCCAGGAACTGCTGCTGATATTCGGCGATGGCTTGAGACTTCCAGAACTCAACCACCGCCGCGATTTCCTTCTCGGTGACGAAGGGCGCATGCAGCCGGTGCACGCGCGCCGAGCCCGACGGCAGGTAAAGCATGTCGCCTTTGCCGAGCAGGGCTTCCGCGCCGTTGGCGTCGAGAATGGTGCGCGAATCCACTTTGGTCGCCACGCGGAAGGAAACGCGGGCCGGGAAGTTGGCTTTGATCAGGCCCGTGATCACGTCAACGCTGGGCCTTTGGGTTGCCAGAACAAGATGAATGCCGACGGCTCGCGCCATCTGCGCCAGGCGCGTGATGGACTCTTCCACGTTGTGCGAATCGAGCATCATCAGGTCAGCCAATTCGTCAATGATGATGACGATGTAAGGGATCGGCTTGTCGTCGGATTCCTCGGTGAACAGGCTGGGCGTGTCTCCCTTATCGAACAGGCGGTTGTACTGATCAATGTTGCGCACGCCTTTCGAGGCCAGCAGCTTCAGCCGCCGCTCCATTTCGCGCACCGCGTTGCGCAGCGCATTAGCGGCCAGCTTGGGCTCGGTGATGATGGGCGTGTAAAGATGCGGAACGCCTTCGTAGTTGCCGAGTTCCAGCCGCTTGGGGTCCACCAGGATCAGCCGCACCTGATCGGGCGTTGCCTTGTACAGGATGGACATGATCATGGCGTTGATGGCCACGCTCTTGCCCGCGCCGGTCGAGCCGGCGATCAGCAGGTGCGGCATGCCGGCCAGGTCGGCGGTGACGATGCGGCCGTTGATGTCTTTGCCCATCGCGATGGTGAGCTTCGACTTCGAGCCCATGAACTCCTGCGACTCGATGTTCTCGCGCAGCCAGATGATCTCGCGCTGGCGGTTCGGCACCTGAATGCCGACCGTGCTCTTGCCGGGCATGCGCTCGACCAGGATGCTTTCGGCCTTGAGGGCCAGGCACAGATCGTCCACCAGATTGGTGATACGGCTGTACTTGATGCCGGCTTCAGGCTTGAACTCAAAAGTGGTCACGACCGGACCAGGGTTGATCTGCGTGACCTGGCCGTGAACGTCGAACTCGGCGTACTTTTCGGTGAGTACTTGCGCCAGCAGCTTGAGTTCGTCGGCATCCACGGCTTGCTGTTCGTCCGGGCGCTGCAGCAGGCTGCTCGACGGCAGCTTGTATCCGCCGGCGATGCGGGGCATGGTGGTCTTGGCCTTGTGGCCGCTGTCGGCGCGGTCGGTCACTTCCGGGTCGGCAGTCGCTTCGGGTGCGAGGGACTCCGCCAGAATTCCGCCGGTCGCAGTCGAGTTGCGCTCAGCTGTGCCTACATCTTCGCCCAGGGTGCGCTCGATGCCGGTGCGGCGCATTTCCCCAGGGGCCACTGCCTGAGCCGCGGGTTGCGGACGCGACGGAATCAGCTGTGTCTTCACCACCGGCTTTGCTATCCGGCGCTGCTCGAGTTCCTTCTGCTGACGCTTCTTGACGCGTTCTTCCTGCCAGTCTTTGTATCGGTTCCACAAGGCGCTGACGAAAGCAAAGCGTGTCGGCGCCCACAACTGAATGGCTGAGAACGAGAAAGCCGTCGAGAGATACAAGGCCACGGCCAGAACGCTGCCGCAGACGATGTAGGCGCCAACGAGATTCAGGTAGTGGATCAGGAAGTCGCCCAGAACACGGCCCAGCAGGCCTTCGATGGGAATCACGCGCATCCAGCGCAAGTGGCCGGGCAGCAAGGCCAGCAGCGCGGGGACGAACATGACCAGCCAGATTCCGCCGAGGCTTTTGGCAATGGGCGACTGCACCTTGATGGAGCGGAACCAGCGCTGGCCGAGCATGGCGGGAAAGATCACCAGCAGGAATGCGCCCACGCCGAAGAACTGCAGAAAGGCGTCGGCGGTGTAGGCGCCGACTACGCCGATCCAGTTGCGGGCGGAATGCGAGCCGGTCAGCACCGAGGCGCTGTTCCACGACGGATCCAGAGGCGAATAGGAAACCAGAGCGAGGAAAAGGAGGAGCGCGGAGACGCACAACAGGAATCCGACCAGCTCGTTGAGCCGGCGGTTGCCGGTAGGCGCAAAAATCGTTGCGAAATAATCCATGAAGGCCGGAATTACCCACCAGAGACACTACCGCTCTCCGGTGCCGCAATCGGCCAGAGCCAGACCATTATGCCAAGAAGGAGGAGTTCCGACAATCGCGGAAACAGGCGGGAGTACCCAGTTGGTTCCCTCGCGAGGGTCAGCATATAGCGGTGCTTACTGCAAGTGCCACGCGAAGGCCAATGCAATGACCACGATACCGGCGACGATGCGGTAGATGATGAAAACCTTGAAGCTGTTCGATTGCAGGTATCGGATCAGCCAGGCAATCGCGGCATAGCCCACAGCCGCCGAAACGAGGATTCCCACCAGAAACGGCATATGCATGCCGGCGGGAAGGCCTTCTTTGTACAGTTCGTGCCCTTTGAGCAGGGCGGCCCCGGCGATGAGCGGCGTGGACAGCAGGAAACTGAAGCGCACGGCGGCATCGCGGGTCATGCCGCGAAACAGACCGGCGGTGATGGTCGAACCGGAGCGCGAAACGCCGGGAATCAAAGCGACGGCTTGCGCCACGCCCACGACGATCGAATCGGCGAGCGAGATGCCGGTCAGCGGCTTCTTCAACTGGCCAACCTTTTCGGCCAGCCACATCAGTAGAGCGACCACGATCAGCGCGCCGGCAATAAGAAAAATATGTTCGCGGAAGTAGTCTTCGGCGGAATGCTCGAGCAGCTTGCCGGCGATTGCTCCGGGGATGGTGGCGATGGCCAGGAACCACAAAAGCATCCGTTCTTCTTTTTGCTCTTCTGCTGTGAGGTTCGCATCCGCGCCGCCGGATTCGGAAAAGCGAACTACCTTGCCGCCAAATGCCGCGCTGAGGATCTGAAGCCAGGTGCGGCGGAAGTAAAAGAGCACCGAAAGCAGCGTGCCGAAGTGAAGGGCAACATCGAAGCTGAGCTCATGCGCCGGCGAGAGCTCATTCCAGCCGAGCAGTCGCCGCACGATGATGAGGTGTCCGGAGCTTGAGATCGGGATAAATTCTCCCAGTCCCTGGACGATGGCAAGAACAATCGCTTGATAGATGGGCAAAAGTCAGTCCGTGGCGTTGCCGAAAGTTGGGATGCCCTGCTGCACGTAGAATAGCAGCTTCTGCGCGCGCAGCGACCAGTCGCTTTGCGGATACTGACTGATGATTTTCTGCGCCAGGGCGAGCGCGCGGCTCTTCGATTCTTCGGATTTTTTCTGGTTGGCTTCGGTTTTGTAGATCTCGATCAGCGCGGAGCGGCGCCAGGCGGCATCGTAGAGCGCTTCTGGCGCGTCGGGAGACTGCTCCCGCTCGCTGGCGTACTTCTCGTAGAGCTCGGCTTCTTTCTCAGGACACTTCGAGGCTGCCTGCCAGTCGCCGCAGAGTTTGTTGTCAATCAGGTGGAAGGCGGCCAGGTCGGCCCACTTGGTGCCGGGAAATTTCTTGATAACCAGCTTCATCCACTCTTCGTCAATTTCGCCGCGCATGTAACTTTCGCGCTCGCGGGCGGAAGGACGGGTCATTACGTCGGAACGCTCGACCTGCCAGCGAATGTCGGCGGCGCGGTACAGGCCTTCGCCGGCCAGCGGGGAAGTCGGGAACAGTTCATAGATGCGGTAGTAGAGGCGCAGGGCGTCCTGTGCGGCGTCGCGGCGGCCGCGGCGGCGGCTGGCCTGATCTTCAGAGTCCGCAGCTTCGCCGAAGACGATTTTGTCTCCGTTCGGAGTTGAGTTGCTGACGAAGGCTTTGCCCGGAATCCATCCGGTGATGGTCTTGCCCTCGATTTCTTCGTCGGTGTCGCGGTCGCGGTGTGGCTCGACGAGAATGGCCTCGACGTGCACCCAGTCACGGCTGGTATCGAGGACGACGAGTTCGTGGCCGCGTCCGGCTTCGCCCAGTTTGGCGGCGTCGGCGCTGGGAGCAACGCGGATGGTTTCCTCGTGAACGAGAGTTCCGCGCTGGCCCTGGGCTGCGGCGAGGGCTGTGGAGAGCAGCAGCGCTGGAAGAAGAGCGAATCGAAGCTTCATATCTAGATTATTGGCCGTCGCGCCTCTGAGCGCAACATCTCCGCCGCAAGAGACTCTCGTCCCTGGGGCAGAGCCGTTCTCGAAAAGTGCCTCGGGCGGCACTGCGACTGTCAGCTGTGCCTGTCCGGTTCTACACGCGCGTGAGCTGCGGAAGGGCGTCAAAATGCGCGTCACGAGCACACAGGACAAGCGAATGTTGCAGGACGAGGGCGGCGATCCACATATCGTTCGTCGGGATGGGAGTGCCTTGCTTGCGCAGTTGCCGGTAGACGCTGGCGTAGTGGTGCGTGGTCTGTTCATCGGCATAAAGCACGCCCACACCCGACTTCAACAGAAAACGGCGCAGGACAGCCTCGTTGCGTGGTCCTTGACTGCCGACGGCAAACCCGGCGCGGAGTTCTCCAAGCACGATGAAGGGCAACCAGACTTCATCGGCGCCTTCGACCGTTTTGACGACGGAAGCATTGCCCCGGCAAAGGTCGGTATAGCGGTTCGTGTCGAGTGCCAGCCTCAACGCCACATCTCTTCGTCAACGGTATCCTGCGCCGCTACGGCGCTATCGAAAGCCGGGTCTCTGCGCCAGGTGCCCGCGATGTCGCCAAGATCGCGTTGGTGGCGGCTCTCCCCCGCAACGCCAGCGCCGCGGGCCAGGGCCTCGATCGCCACTTCGTTCAGGCTTTTGCCCCGCGCGCGGGCGGACTTGCGAAGAGCTTCGTCCAGGGTGCCAGGCACGTTGCGGATCGTGTATTGCATGCAGATATTGTAGGCAGTGCAGGCACAAAATGCAAGCAGTTCTGAAAAGTCTCTATTCTGGGGGCGAAATAAAAGGGGATTCAAGAAAGTCCGGCGAGCACCTGGGGTTCGATGTTACCGCCGGAAATGATGGCGACGTTCAGCTTTGTGTCGGGCAGCCGATCGCGGCGGAAGAGGAATCCGGCGGTGGCGACGGCGCCGCTGGGTTCAGCCACGGTTGCGGGATTGGCGGCGAGCAGTTTCATGGCTTGGCGGATTTCGTCCTCCGTAACAGTGACGATGTCGTCCACGTAGGCGCGGATGTGTTCGAAGTTGATGGGGCCGATGCTTTGCGTGCGCAGGCCGTCGGCGATGGTGCGGGAGACTTGCTCTGCAGGGAACTGGACGATCTTGCCCGCGCGGAAGCTGGCTTGGGCGTCGGCGGCGAGCTCGGGCTCGACGCCGATGACTTTGACTCTGGGGTTGGTCAGCTTGATGGCGGCAGCGACGCCGGAGATGAGGCCTCCGCCGCCGACGGGGGAGAAGACGGCTTCGACTTCCGGCAAGTCTTCGAGAATTTCGAGTCCGATCGTGCCCTGGCCGGCGATGATTTTTTCGTCGTTGTAGGGCGGGACGATGACGTACCCGTGACGGGCGGCGAGTTCTTCAGCTTTGATTCTGCGTTCGTCGGAGCCGGGGCCGACCAGGACGATTTCGGCGCCCAGTTTAGCCGTGGCCTCGCGCTTGATCGCGGGCGCGTTGTTAGGCATCACGATGACCGCTTTTGTATGGAGAGCGCGGGCGGCGTAGGCGACACCCTGGGCGTGATTGCCGCTGGAGTAGGAGATGACGCCACGTTTGCGCTCGGCCTCGGACAGGGAGGCGATCTTGTTGTAGGCGCCGCGGAGCTTGAACGCGCCGACAGGCTGCTGGTTTTCGGGCTTTAGAAGCACCCGGGCTTCGCCCGACTGGACAGCCGAGGGCGGCTGTCCCCACATGTTCGATGGAAATTCGATCAGGCGCGTGCGGAGGGTGATGCCTTGGAGGCGGGTGCGGGCTGAGCGGAGGTTGGAAAGGGTGATCATTTCGATTTAGTCTGGCATTCTGCCACGTTCTCGGAAGAGGCACCACTCGGCTTCGCTTCGCGGGACGGACGAATACGTCCGTCCTTACGTGATTTGATCAGATCTCCAGAATTACCGGCATGATCAGCGGGCGCTTTTGCGATTGTTTGGAGATGTAACGCTTCAGGTCGGCGCGGATTTTTTCTTTGATTACGCCGTAGTCGGCTTTTTCTTCTTCGCTGGAGTGGGCCAGCGTGTCTTCGACCATGCGCTTGGCGCCTTCCATGAAGCCGTCGTCGCCGACGTTGAAGCCGCGGGTGACGATTTCTGGCGCGGTTTCGACTTCTCCTGAGAGCTTGTTGATGGCGATGATGGGCAGCACGATGCCATCTTCGCTGAGATGGCGGCGGTCTTTGATGATGAGGTCTTCGACTACGTCGGTGCGGTTGCCGGAATCGATGCAGACGCGGCCTACGTTGATTTTGGCGGTTTTGCGCGCGCCCAGTTCGTCGAATTCAAGAACGTCTCCGCTTTCGATCAGCATGACTTTTCCGACCGAGCTGCGCATGGCGCCGGCCATGTCGGCGTGCAGTTTCAACTGGCGGTACTCGCCGTGGATGGGGATGAAATATCGCGGCTTAACCAGGTTGATGATGAGCTTGAGTTCTTCCTGGCTGGCGTGGCCGCTGACGTGGACGGGCGGCGAAGTGCCGTCTTCGTAGATGACGTAGGCCTCGCGGCGGAAGAGGTGATCAATCATGCGGTAGATGGTTTTCTCGTTGCCGGGGATGATGCGGCTCGAGAGCATGACCGTGTCACCTTTTTCGATTTTGGCGTGCTTGTGGTTGTCCACGGCTGCGCGGGAAAGTGCGGACATGGGCTCGCCTTGCGTGCCGCTGATCAGCACACAGACTTTTTCCGGAGGGAAATTCTTCATCTCGCCGGGATTGATGACCAGGCCCTCGGGCACTTCGATGTAGCCGAGGTCTTCGGCGATCTCGGCGGAGTTGTTCATGGAGCGGCCGATGAAGGCGACTTTGCGTCCGTGCTGGTGCGCGAGTTCGACGGCGAGGTTGATGCGGTGGATGGACGACGAGAAGCACGAGATGAACAGGCGGCGCTTGGTGTGGGCGAAGACCTCGTCGAACTTGCGGCGCACGGCGCGCTCGCTGGGGGTGTATCCCTTGCGCTCGACGTTGGTGGAATCCTGAAACAGCGCGAGCACTCCGGTTTTGCCGTACTCGGCGAAGGTGTGCAGGTCGAACAGGCGGTTGTCAGTGGGTGTCGGATCCACTTTGAAATCGCCGGTGTGGATGATGACGCCGAGCGGCATGTGGATGGCGAGCGCGACGCAATCCACCAGGCTGTGGGTTACGGCGATGGGATGGATGGTGAAGGCGCCGACTTTGAAGCGCTCGTTGGCGCGCATCTCGCGCAGATCGGCATCGTCGAGCAGGCCGTGTTCGTCAAGTTTGTCTTCGACGTAGGCGAGCGTGAATTCGGTGGCCCAGACGGGAACGTTGAGTTCTGAGAGAATCCACGGGAGCGCGCCGATGTGGTCTTCGTGGCCGTGGGTGAGGATAATGCCCCGCACGCGCTGGCGGTTCTCGATGAGGTAGGAAATGTCGGGGACGACGATGTCCACACCGAGCAGTTCGGCTTCGGGGAACATGAGGCCGGCATCAATCACAATGATGTCGTCGCCCCAGCGCACGGCCATGCAGTTCATGCCGAACTCGCCAAGGCCGCCGAGAGGAATGACTTGCAGTTTTCCGGTGGGCATTGAGTAAAGATGATGCTAGCACAGTGCTTCGGAATCCCGACGCTCTGGCGAGTGGAAGAGCGGCGCTTTAGCGCCGCATTTGGGAATTACGGAAGATGGGCTCATCGCTGCCCCATGGCTTTATCGCGTTGCCTGCGGTAAGGTGAAAGTAATGGCGGAATTGCGCAAATCGTGGCTGGGGCGGCGGGTCGAAGGCGCGCTGGTCAGGGGGCTGACGCGGGCCTACTCGACGGTGCGGGTAGACCCGGCGAAATTTCTGCTGCAACTGCGCGCGGCCTATCGCCTGCCGATCAGCGGATATCACGGTGTGTACTCGCTCGAGATTGGCGAACTGGACGGCGTGGCCGACTCGATCATCCGCAGCGGCATGAAGTTAGGCGCGCTGGAGGGAGCCGGCCTCGGGCTGGGCGGGCTGATCACGATTGTGCCCGATCTCGGGATTCTGTCGGCGATCACCATGCGGACGATCCAGAAGCTGAGCCTGCTCTACGGATTTGAATTCAATACAGACGATGAAATCGCCGAACTGTGGATTGCGGCGGCCAGCGCGGCGGGAGTGGACATCAGCCGCGAGCTGCTGGAGAAAGAAGTCGTCAACAAGTTCGTGCCGAAGGTCATTCAGCGCATCGCCGCACGAGCCAGCACTGAGGTGGTGGAGAAGTGGGCGGGGCGCGTGATTCCGCTGGCCAGTTCCGCGATTGGCGCGGGGCTGAATTACTGGTTCGTGCGCGCGTGGGGCGAGCGGGCGAAGGCGCATTTTCGCGAGCGGCACGTGGCGCTGCGGCAGAAAGCGTTATGTGGGGCGGACACTCCTGTCCGCCGCTTTTGACTTGGTTTTTGAATCTGCATCCAACGAAGGCAAAGCAAGATCAACTTCAAAAGCAGCGTACAGGAGTGTCCGCTCCACATAATCTGGTCACGCAGCCTGCCCTGATCTGCTCTGTGTTAGAAAGTAGAGATGCCCACTTTTTCCTGCGCAGCCATTCTTTTTGATCTGGACGGCGTGCTGGCCGATTCCACCGAGGCGGTGGAGCGCGAGTGGCGGGAGTGGGCCGCGCGTAAAGGCGTGGACGGCGACGCCGTCATGGCCATCGCGCACGGCGTGCGGACGGTTGAGGTGATCCGGCGGGTGGCGCCGCATCTGGATGCGGAGGCTGAGGCGGCGGCGATCGAGAATCACGAGGCACACGACCAGCGGGGAGTGGTGGTGATGCCGGGCGCGGCCGATCTGGTGCGATCCATTCCTGAAGGGCGATGGGGCGTGGTGACTTCCGGGTCGCGAGAGCTGGCGAGCAATCGTCTGCGGCATTGCGGGCTGCCGGTGCCGGAAGTGTTGGTGACGTCTGACGACGTGGTGAATGGGAAGCCGCATCCCGAGCCGTATTTGAAGGGGGCGGAGCGGTTGGGGTTCGCGCCTGCGGAATGCCTGGTGATTGAAGATGCGCCGGCAGGGATCCAGTCGGCGCGCGCGGGCGGGATGAAGGTGGTGGGGCTTGCGAGCACGTATCGGGCGGACGCATTAGCGCACGCAGATGCGGTGATTGGGAAGCTGGGGCAGCTTCGGGTTACGTCAGATGAGGCTGCGAGATTGGTGGTTTCGGTTCGGCGAGGTGAAGAGGTGAATAGGACGGAACAGAGACTATCTTTGGAACCGTTTCCTCCCGGTTTTCCGCCCGAACTGACTGCTCAGGCATTCGTCCATACCGGAGAAGCAGCGTGGCGACCGGAATTGGCCACTGGAGCGGTTAAGTGGCTCGGCGAGCACGGATACGCAGTGCTGGGAACTGAGCTCTTGCGCCCCGGGCAAGACGGAATTCAGAGTCTGCCATATTTCCAGAGCGTGGATCGCAAGGACAACGAAGATTGGACGTCCTTCGTGACCCGAGCAGCCTCGGAGACGATTGATTACCTCAAGCGTTTCGCGCGAGAGTTTGCGAAGGAAGGGGACGTGTATATCAACCTGACTTGGGTGAGTGAATCCGAATTCCGCGCCTTGAGATCAAGGTAGCCTATCGCAGCCAGTCTTCTAACTCGATCCCTTTGTCGGTTTTCTCGTCGCGGTATTTCACGATGACTGGCGTGTAGAGCGAGAGATTCCATTTCCACGGTCCCCTCTCCTGCTTGACTGCCCGCGAGCCGGGCACGACGACGGCATTTTCTGGAACTTCCAACGGAGCGTCGGCGCTGGCGCGGTAGACCTCGCCTTTCACCAGATCATAGAGCGGCGTGGAGCGAGTGAGAATTGTTCCCGCGCCGAGCACGGCGCGCGCACGCACCAGCGTGCCTTCGTAGATGCCGCAGTTGCCGCCGACCAGCACATCGTCTTCGATGATGACCGGGGCGGCGTTGATGGGCTCGAGCACGCCTCCGACTTGGGCGGCGGCGCTAAGGTGGACTCGCTTGCCGATCTGCGCGCAGGAACCAACCAGCGCGTGGGAGTCAATCATGGTGCCTTCGTCCACGTAGGCGCCGACATTGATGAACATGGGTGGCATGCAGATGACCGACGGGGCGACGTAGGCGCCGACGCGCACCGACGAGCCTCCAGGGACGACACGCACGCGGTCGGCGACGGTGAAGTGGCGGGCGGGGAAGGTGTCTTTGTCCACGAAGGAGAGGCCGGCCGGCATCTCGGCGAGTTCGCCGAGGCGGAAGCCCAGCAGGATGCCTTGCTTGACCCAGGCGTTGACCACCCAGCGTGTTTCCTTCCTTCCAACCGTAATTTTCTCGGCAGCGCGGATCTTTCCCTGAGTGAGCTGGTCGCGGAACTCGAGGAATACTTTTCGCGCTTCGGGATCGTGCTCGATTTCGCCCAGGGCGGCGAGGCGTTCGATGGAGGACTTCAAGGGCATGAATGGTGATTGTTGATTGATGATTGACTGTTTGTCAAAAGCGGGGAAACGCAAGGTCCCTCCACTCCGCTTGCTTCGCTGCGCTCCTGTCGGGATGACAGGGTAGTTTAGCGGGAGATCCCTCGCTCCGCCTGAAGTGCAGTTCCGCTCGGAATGACGCCGCCTGGGATGAAAGATGCCCTGGTTTTCAATCAACAATCATCAACAACAATCATCAATTTTTCCTACACGCACTTGCACTCGCTGCGGATGAGGACGCCGGTCAGAGCGTGGGCAGATTCGCGGGCGGCGGACAGCGTGGCGTAGGGGCCGTGCCAGCGGGCATGAGCTGGATCGTGACCGGAAGGGCGTCCTTTGCCGTGGCTGCACTGGCCGCAGGAGCCGCGGTGCAGCACGATCTTGTGCGGGCCAGCCGCCCAGTTTTCGTAGATGAAGAATTCGGCAACCTCGGGGGCGGGGCCGGGTGGCTTGGTGATCAGTCCGGCCTCGGTGGCGATTTTCTGCAGGCGCGAGCGGGTGTCGCGGCGCATGGGGACGAGCGGCAGGCGGTAGACTTCTTCGATTTTGCCCATCATGGCGAGCGCAGCTTTCACGGGCAGCGGGCTGGATTCGATGAAGTTGGCCTGCATGAGCGGCAAGTATTTACGCAGCAGGCTGCGGGCAGTGGTCCAGTCGTTGGCCAGCGCGGCGCGGGTCATGGCAACCATTTCTTGCGGAATTTCGTTGGAGGCGACCGAGATCACGCCGACTCCGCCGAGGGCGATCACCGGCAGCGTAACCGCGTCATCGCCCGAGAGAACGAGAAAAGTTTCGGGCACGGCGGCAATGGCTTCGGCAATCTGCGTCATGTTGCCGCTGGCTTCTTTCACGCCAATGATGTTGGGAATTTCCGCCAGGCGCGCCACCGTTGCCGGCTCAAGGTTCGCGGCGGTGCGGCCGGGCACATTGTAGAGAATGACAGGCTTGTCGCCGACGGCCTCGGCGATGGCTTTGAAATGGCGGTACTGGCCCTCCTGCGTGGGCTTGTTGTAGTAGGGAGACGCGGTGAGGATGGCGTTGCCTCCGGGGCGCG
>Ga0209415_10012144_pt1 | contig 14396 bp, 12 predicted proteins | sample PeaSoiSIISIP2007_FD_187696 | JGI IMG/M metagenome (GOLD analysis project Ga0209415, IMG submission 187696) | Peat soil microbial communities from Weissenstadt, Germany - SII-SIP-2007 (SPAdes) (version 2) | ecosystem: Environmental > Terrestrial > Soil > Wetlands > Peat | place: Germany...
AGCGCTCCAGTGCTGCCCGCACTGGCTTTTGGCTCTCGCTCTTCCGTTTTCAAGGAACGACCGGGGCACCCACCAAAGGCGTTGGTGCCTACCGTCTCGAACTCGAGGGGGCGACGAGTCGCTCCGGCCGAGTTCTCAGTCCCGCCGTCCGTCGGCCGCCGACGCGGCTCGACTGATGACGGCGGGACATGCATCGTACCAGTGCCTGGGAGGAGCCGTCAAAGGGGCTCCGGAGCCGGTGCTCCGCCCGCCGATCGCGCCGACACGTTCGGATCACCAGGCACCCACCACCGCCAGGGATGCTCGGCGGCCACGCTGATCCCGATCCTCGGCCCGTTCCCGGCGGCAGCCGGGGGCCCGGTCCCGTCCGTGCACAACCGCACCCCCAGGTCACCGGCCAGCAGGTCCGCGCCGTCGAAGGCCCCGGTCAGCCCGAGCGCCTGGCACAGCTTGGCCGGGCCGCTGCACAGGTCGCGTTCTCGGCGAGCGGCCGGCCGGGCCGCCCACATGGCCTCCAGCCCGCCCTCGGGGGCCGCCGCCCTGAGAAGAACCGCTCCTGGGACCGACTCGGGCCCGCAGACCACGTTGGCGCACCAGTGCATGCCGTAGGTGAAGTACACGTACAGGCGCCCCGGAGGGCCGAACATGGTGCCGTTGCGCCTGGTCGGGCCCCGGTAGGCGTGCGAGGCGGGGTCCTCCCTCCCGCGGTAGGCCTCCACCTCGACGATGCGGACGACCCGCTCGCCAACGACGAGGAGCGTGTTGAGGAGCCGGGGCGCCACCTCGACGGGGTCACCGGCCAGCAGGTCGATCGGCACCGGAACCAATCGGGCCGCCTCGGCGCTCACGGCGATGCGGGTTTCGGGTGCTCCTCGCCGGCCAGGACGCCGAGCCGGGTCCGGTCGACGCCCAGGCGACGGGTGAACCGTTCCAGCTGCTCGGAGACGGCCGCCGATCCCGCGCCACCCGGGGTCGTGCGCCGGCTGACGGCGACACCTGGCTCGAGCAGCTTGGCCCCCGCGTCCCCGAGGTCCGGGTGGGCCTGGACCAGCTCGGTGAGAGAGACGTGGCGCTCGACCGAGTCGCGGACCAGCCCGGCAACCAGCGAGTGCGCCTTGCGGAAGGGCACCCCCTTCTCGACCAGGAACTCGGCCAGATCCACGGCGGCGGCAGAGGATCCGTCGGCGGCCGCCTGCATCCGGTCGTGGTGGAACTCCACCGTGGCGAACAGGCCCGATAGCGCCCGGAGGGCCAGGGTGATCTGGTTCACCGCATCGATGAGCGGCTCCTTGTCCTCTTGGAGGTCCCGGTTGTAAGAGAGGGGCAGTCCCTTCAAGGTCACCAGGAACCCGGTCAAGTGGCCGATGAACCGCCCTGCCTTCCCCCGGGCGAGCTCGGCCACGTCGGGGTTCTTCTTCTGGGGCAGCATCGAGCTGCCGGTCGCATACGCGTCGGCGAGCGTGCAGAAGCCGAACTCTTCGGTCGACCAAAGCACAACCTCCTCCCCCATTCGCGAGAGGTGCACGCCGAGCAGGGCGATGTCGAAGAGGGCCTCGACCACGAAGTCGCGGTCGGAGACCGCGTCGAGCGAGTTCTCGAACCGTCCGTGGAAGCCCAGGGCCTCGGCGACGAAGTCGGGGTCGAGCGGCAGCGAGGACCCGGCCAGAGCGCCCGCCCCGAGCGGGGACACGTCCATCCGCTCGACCGTCGCGACCAGGCGGTCGACGTCGCGCGCGAGCGCCCACCCGTGGGCCAGCAGGTGGTGGGACAAGAGCACCGGCTGGGCCCGCTGCATGTGGGTGTAGCCGGGCAGGTAGGCGTCGCCGGCCTCGTTAGCCCGACCGACCAGCACCTCTTGGAGCGCCATGACCTCGGTGGCCACCGCGGTGAGGCGGCGGCGGCACCACAGGCGCAGGTCCGTGGCCACCTGGTCGTTCCGGCTCCTCCCGGTGTGGAGCTTGGCCCCCACGTCGCCGGCCAGCTCGGTGACCCGCCGCTCGATGGCGGTATGGACGTCCTCGTCCCCGGGGGCAAAGACGAAGCGGCCCTCGTCGACCTCCTCGCCGACCCGGTCGAGGGCCGCCAGCAACACCTCGACCTCGCCCCCGGTGAGCACGCCGCAGCGGCCGAGGCCCCGGACGTGTGCGCGCGACCCGGTGAGGTCGTCGGCGGCCAGGGCCCAGTCGAACCCGACGCTGACCGTGAACTCCGAGACCACCTCGGCCATCTCGTCGCCGAGGCGGCCCTGCCAGAGGGTCACGGGTGCTCGCCTCGCTCTTGGCGGGCCGCCCAGGTGGAGACGCCCAGCCCGAAGATCCGGACGAACCCCTCGGCGTCTTGGTGGCGGAAGGTGTCGCTGGTGTCGTAGGTGGCCAGCCCGTGGTCGTAGAGGGCGACCGGGCTGCGGCGGCCCTCCACCGTGCAGGCGCCGGGGGGGTCGAAGCGCAACCTGACCTCGCCGGTCACGTGACGCTGGGAGTGCCGGATGAACGCGTCCAGCGCCTCTTTGAGCGGTGAGAACCACAGGCCGTCGTAGACGAGCTCGGCCCACCGGTGCTCGAGGTGGACCTTCTCGTGGGCCATGTCCCGCTCGAGCGTCAGGTCCTCTAGGTCGGCGTGGGCGGCCAAGAGCGCCAGAGCCGCCGGGCACTCGTAGACCTCCCGGCTCTTGATCCCCACCCGGCGGTTCTCGACCATGTCGATGCGCCCGAAACCCCGTGAGCCGGCGATCTCCCCCATCCGCTCGATGACCTGGACGGGGTCCAGAGCGACCCCGTCTATCGAGACCGGCACGCCGGACTCGAAGCCGACCACCACGCTGACCGGGTCGGGGGTCCGCACCCTGGTCAGCGCGTACGCGTCGTCGGGCGGTTCGGCCCACGGGTCCTCGATGGCACCGCACTCGATGGTCCGGCCCCACAGGTTCTCGTCGATCGAGTAGATCTTCTCGGCCGTGGCCTCGATCGGGATCTCCCACTTGGCCGCGTACTCGACGCATTCGGCGCGCGACATGCCCCACATCCGGGCCGGCGCCAACACCTCGAGGTCCGGGGCCAACGAGTGGGTCCCGACCTCGAAGCGGACCTGGTCGTTGCCCTTCCCGGTGCAGCCGTGCGCGACGGTGTCGGCTCCGTGGTTCCGGGCCTCTGCGACCAGGTGGCGCACGATGAGCGGACGCGACAGCGCCGAGACCAGCGGATACTTGTTCTCGTACTTGGCGTTGGCCAGGATCGCGGGCACGCAGAACTCCTCGGCCAGCTCGCGGCGCGCGTCGAGGACCACCGCTTCGATCGCGCCGGCGGCCAGGGCCCGGTAGCGGATCTTCTCCCACTGCTCGGGGCCGGCCTGGGCGTCCTGGCCGACGTCGACCGCCACCGCGATGACCTCGACGTTGCGCTGGTCGATCAACCACCGGACGGCGACCGAGGTGTCCAGACCGCCGCTATAGGCAAGCACGACGCGCTTGGCCACGTTCATCGCCTCCCTTGGAGCGGCGCGCCCGTCCGGCGCGTCATCGATCTGTCATCTCAGGCCGACGAGCCGGCGTTCGGGAAGGTCCCCGGGCCGGCTCGATCAGGGATCGGAGCCGCTTGACCATGGCCGGAGCACCGTGCCCCTCGGCGACCACGAGTAGCACCGTATCGTCACCGGCCACCGTCCCCAGCAGGCCGCCCAAACCGCCCCGGTCGAGGGCCGACGCGACCACGTGGGCGCAGCCCGGAGGGGTCCGCAGCACGACCAGGTTTCCCGAGGGGGCCATCTCGACCACCCACTCGCCGAGGACCCGGCGCAGGTGCTCGCTCGGGACGATCTGTTGGGTCGGCAGCTCGGCCAGCGCGTAGGCGCTCTCGCCGCCGGGCAGCCGGACCTTGACGGCGCCCAGCTCCTCGAGGTCGCGCGAGACGGTGGTCTGGGTGGCCTCCACCCCCTCGGCCGCCAGGAGCTCCACCAGCTGGCCCTGGTTGGTCACCGGCCGGACCTCGAGGATCTTGGCGATTCGGTGCTGGCGTTGGTGCTTGGTCACCCTCACCGCGCGCCGTCCCCCGAGATGGCTCCCTCCCGAAGGGCCCGGCCGAGGATCGCCAGCGCCTCGTCGATCTCGGCGTCGCTGACCAGGAGCGGCGGCGCCACCCGCACCGAGTCCGGCTGGACCGCGTTGACCAGCAGTCCCCCCGCCAGTGCCCGGGACGCCACGTCCTTCGCGTGGTCGCCCGACAGCCTCGCCGCGAGCAGGAGCCCGGCGCCGCGCACATCGAGCACACCGGGCAAGGCACCAAGCCCGGCGGCCAACCTCGCCCCGGCCCGGCGGGCCCGGCCGCACACGTCCTCGGCCTCCATCACCGCCAGGGTGGCCTTGACCGCCGAGAGTGCCAGCGGCTGGCCGCCGAACGTCGAGCCGTGATCCCCCGGGCCGAACGCCGCGGCCACCTCGGCACGGGCCCAGCAGGCCCCGACCGGCATCCCGTTGCCGAGCGCCTTGGCCATGGTCACGATGTCGGGCTGGAGGTCCTGGGCCTGGAAGGCGAACCACCGCCCGGTCCTCCCCAGCCCCGTCTGGATCTCGTCGGCGATGAGAAGGACGCCCCGCTCGTCGCACAGCTTGCGCACCCCGGCCAGGTAGTCCGACGACGGCACGACCACCCCACCCTCGCCCTGGATCGGCTCGAGGAGGACCGCCGCGCACGACGCGGCATCGAGGGCGCCCTCCATCGCGCCGAGGTCGTCGAAAGGCACGTGGGTGAACCCCTCCGGGACCGGCTGAAACGGGGCGTGCTTCTCGGGCTGGCCGGTCGCGGCGAGCGTGGCCAGAGTCCGACCGTGGAATGAGCCGAGCGCGGTGACGACCCGGTACCGGCCCGGTCCGGCCCAGCGGCGGGCCAGTTTGATCGCGCACTCGTTGGCCTCGGCGCCCGAGTTGGCGAAGAACACCTGTCCCCCGGCCGGCGTCGACCCGCCCCCGATGAGGCGGTCGAGCGTCGCTGCCACCTCGGGCGCCAACGCGTTGCGGTAGAGGTTGGAGACGTGGCTGAGGGTGGCCGCCTGCTCCCCCACCGCTGCGGCGACGCTCGGGTGGGAGTGGCCGAGCGAGGTCACGGCCAACCCGCCGATGAAGTCGAGGTAACGGTGGCCATCCTCGTCGAAGAGCTCCGTACCCCTCCCGCGGACGAACACCGGCGGGGCCGGCGAGTAGGTGGCCATGAGCACCGCCGGTGCCTCCTCGTTGGCCGCGCTCACGGAGACACCATCGTCCCCACCCCGCTGTCGGTGAACAGCTCCACCAACAGGGCATGGGGCACCCGGCCGTCGAGGATGTGGGCGCGGCGCACCCCGCTTCTGAGCGCGTGCGCCGCCGCCTCGACCTTGGGGATCATCCCGCCGTCGACCACCCCTTCTTTGACCAGCCGGTCGACGTCGGTCGCGTCGATCTGGCCGATGAGCGACGACGGGTCGTCGCGGTCGGCCTGCACGCCCGGCACATCGGTCAGGTACACCAGCTTGTCGGCCGACAGCGCGGCAGCGATCGCACCGGCGGCGGTGTCGGCGTTGATGTTGTAGGCCTGTCCGGCCGCGCCGATCCCGATGGTGGCGACGACCGGGATCAGGCCCTGGGACAAGAGGCCGGTGACCATCGTCGGGTCGACCCGGAGGATGTCGCCGACGTAGCCGAGCTGGGCCGAGCGCTGCTCGGCCGTGATGAGGTGGGCGTCCTCGCCGGAGAGTCCGACCGCCAGGGGCGCATGCACGTTGATGGCCGAGACGATCTCCCGGTTGACCTTGCCGACCAGCACCATCCGGGCGATGTCCAGCGTCTCGGCATCGGTCACCCGCAGCCCGTCGCGGAACTCGACCTCCTTGCCCAGGCGCCGCATCATGTCGCCGATCTGGGGTCCGCCGCCGTGCACCACGACCGGGAGCATCCCGACCGAACGCAAGAGGACCACGTCCTCGGCGAAGGTGGCCAGGGTGCCGGTCCCGGCGTCGGTGCCGCCGGGCTCCTCGGCCGAGGCGGCCAGCGCGTTGCCACCGTACTTGATCACGACCACGTTTCCGGAGAACTCCCTGATGTAGGGCAGTGCCTCGACCAATAGCGACGCCACTGTCGAGGGGTCGCTCCGCTGGGCCGCGCTCACGACGTGGTCCGGTTCTCGTCGATGTACCCGTACCCGAGATCGGTGGTGAGCACGGCTCCCGAACCGTTGCCGAGCCCGAGCTCGCAGTGCAGGTCGATGTCCCGACCCGACATGTGCGCGCGGACCGCCGCCCGGTCATGCGCTGCGGCGACCCCGGCCCGGCACACCGTGACCCCGCCGTAGGAGACCGACACGAGGTCGGGGTCGAAGTCGACTCCGGCCGTGCCGAGCTCGCTGACCACCCGGCCCCAGTAGGGGTCTTCGCCGTTGAACGAGCACTTGACCAGGAGCGAGTCGGCCACCTTGCGAGCGGCCTGGTGCGCCTGGCCGTCGGAGGCCGCGCCGGTGACACGGATCCGGGCCACCTTGGTCGCACCCTCGGCGTCGGCGGCCATCTGCCCCGCCAGTACGGCGCACACCTCGGCCAGGGCGGACTCGAGCGCTCCGGGGCCCGGCGGACCGGCCAGGCCGCTGGCCAGGACGAGCACGGTGTCGTTGGTCGACGTGCAGCCGTCGACGGTGAGCGAGTTGAAGGACGGGCCGACGGCCGCCGTCAGCGCCGCGTGCAGCGTCGGTGGATCGACCCGGGCGTCGGTCGTGAGCAGGGCCAGCATCGTGGCCATGTGCGGTGCCAACATGGCCGCCCCCTTGGCCATCGCGCCGACCGAGAAGCCGTCCCGTTCGACCAGCACCTCCTTGGCCACGGTGTCGGTGGTGAGGATCGCGTGGGCGGCACCCGATGCGTCGGTCCGATCCGACCCGCGGTTGGCCACGATCGGCCCGACCGCGCCGCTGGCCACCTCGATCGGGAACGGCACGCCGATCAGCCCGGTCTGGCCGATCAGCACGTGGCCGACCTCGGCTCCGATCCCCTCCCCCACCAGCTCGCACAGCCGCGACGCGGCGGCCTTCCCCGCACCGCCGTTGGCGGCGTTGGCGTTCCCCGAGGTGAGCACGACCGCGGCCGCCCGCCCGCCCGACGCGGCCAGGTGCTCGCGGCTCACGACCACCGGGCCGGCCGGGGCCAGGTTGGTGGTGAAGACCCCCGCGGCCGCCACCGGGCGACCGTCGGCGGTTGCCACCACCGCCACGTCGGGCGAACCGTTCGCCTTGATCCCGGCCGCGCCGCTGGCGGCGACGAATCCGGCCGGGCCGGTGACGCTCACGGGTAGACCCCCGCGATCGGCAGCCCGGTCTCCTCGGGGAGACCGAGGACGAGGTTGGCGCACTGGACCGCCTGGCCGGACCCGCCCTTCATCAGGTTGTCCAGCGCGCCCATCGCGATCACCCAACCGGTGCGCTGGTCGACCACCGCGCTCACGTGCGCGCAGTTCGAGCCGGCGGTGGCCTTGGTCGACGGCGGCGCCTCGGTGACGACGACGAACGGTTCGGACCGGTAGGCCTGCTCGAGCAATCCGAGCAGGTCGGCGGTCGTCGCGCCGGGGGACTCGAGGCGGGCGTAACAAGTGGCGAGAATGCCCCGGGACATCGGCGCGAGGTGCGGGGTGAACAGCACTGAGGCCCCGAGCACCTGCTCCATCTCGGGGGTGTGCCGGTGGTTGAGGAGGCCATAGGCGCGGAAGTCCTCGTCGACGGTCGCGAAGGCGTTGGCCTGGGTGAGGGCGCTGCCCGCCCCCGACACCCCACTCGCCGCGTCCACGACGATGCCCTGGCGAGCGACGATCCCCGCCCGCAGCAGCGGGGCCAGGGCCAGGGCGGCGGCGGTCGGGTAGCAGCCCGCCACGGCGACCGCCCGCGCCCCTTGGATCTCGCCGCGGAACAGCTCGGGGATGCCGAAGGCGAACGAAGAGATGAGCTCGGGGGCGCGGTGCTGGTGCCCGTACCACGTCGCGTAGACCGACGGGTCGGTCAACCGGAAGTCGGCGGCCAGGTCGACCATGGCACCCACCTGGCCTACCAGCTGGGGCACCAACGCCTGGGACTCGCCGTGGGGCAGCGCGAAGAACACCAGGTCGAGGCCGACCAGCGGCTCGACCGCGGTGGGCTCGAAGGAGAGGTCCGGGTAGGCGGCGCCGAGCGAGGGATACCGGCTGGCCGCGGCCTGGCCGGCCTGGCTGGCCGCCATCGCACAGACCACGTCGAGCTCGGGGTGGCCCGCGCACAGGCGCAACAGCTCCACCCCGAGGAACCCCGAGCCCCCCACGATCCCGACCTTCATAGCAAAATCATACAGCAGTCCGCATAGTCATGCATTCACATCGGGCAGACCCGGCGGCTGGACAGGTTTGCTACTGATGCCGACGGCGGCGGTCACTCCCGGCCACCGGGCTCGCGCCCGACGCCCCCGTCGATCTCTGGAAGTGCGGGCGATGGCGCCCGGTCCAGCGACGTGGACGCCACCTACTTCATCATCGGCCCGGGGCCTCGGGCGGGACAGGGCGCCTGGAATGGGTTCGTACAGGCCGCCTCGTGCTTGGTCGCCGGGGGCGCCGGCGCGTCCCACGCCGCCGTCCCCGGCGCCACCACCGCCGGGCCGTTCGGGCCAAAGCTCAGGCGGGCCAGGGCGGCCGGACGGGGCGTCGAAGCCTGGTAGTTGACCGCGAAGGGCGCGTAGAGCATCCACCACCGCGAGCCGTCGTAGAAGAGCGACTCCTCCCCGGGCCCCGGCCCCTGCGCGTTCGAGGCCATCCACGGTCCGCTCGACGACGGCCGGCAAGGTCCCCGCGGCCCGGCGCACTGCGCGACCCCGATGGCGTACGCGGGCTGGTTGAACCAGTTGCCCGAGAAGAACAGCCAGTACCGCCCGCCCGCGAACACCATGTCGGGGGACTCGACGATCCGTCCTTCCCAGGGCCGGTCGGCCGTCATCAGCGCGAGCGGGCTGCCCAAGAGATGCAACCCGTCAACGGACAGCTGCTGGACGTAGATCGTCGTGCGCGTCGACGCCGTCAGACGAGCGTTGTCGTCGGACTTCCAGAGCAACCACAGGCGCCCCTCGGGGTCCATGAAGGTGTGCGGATCGATCGACCCGAGGTGGCCGAGCTGGCAGACGAGCGGGGCGGTGGCGGTCGACTCGTATGGGCCGATCACCGACGACGCCGTGGCCACGCCGATGCACTTGGTCTGTCCGAACCCTCTTGTCGCCAGCGCGGCGTTGAACCACATGACGTAGCGACCGTCCAGCCGTCTCACGTCGGGTGCCCACGTGAAGCCGGGGGCCGCCCAACTGGGCAGCTTCGGCATCGCATCGAGGGTGGTCGGTCCCCAGCTGGTGAGCGACGTGGAAACCCAGAGGGGGACATTGGCCCCGAAGAACTTCTCTTGGGACGCGAACATGAAGTACACGCCCGCGACCTCGATGACGAAGGGGTCGGGAACGTCTATCCCCGGGGTGATCACCTCGCCGGGGTCCGGGAGCGCCACCGGCGCCACGGGAACTCTCGGCAGCACCCCGGCGGTGGCGGCCCGCACCTGGCTTGTCGCCCCGAGCGGCACCAGCGACGACACGATCACGCACAGCCCGGCGGCCAGCCAGGCGAGCACCGGCGTGCGCGAGCCCGACGCCGGGCGCCGTCGCTCCGGGCCAAACCGTGAACGACGTGTCGTCATCGAACGCTTCTCGGAGCCCTGTCCCCCACGTCGTCCCTCACCGGTTCAGCGAAGCACCGCCCCCAGCTCGCGTTGTGCGGCCTCGACACACCCGGTCCGCAGCGCCCCAACCTCTCGATCGGTGAGCGTCCGGTCGAGCGCACAGAACCGAAGGCGGAACCCCAGGCTACGCCGACCCTCGAGAACGCCGGGGCCTCGGTAGACGTCGAAGAGGGTAACCGACTCCAAGAGCTCCCCGGCGGCCCGGCCGAGCACGTCGGCGACCTCGTCAACCGCTATGGCGTCGTCGACCACCAGGGCCAGGTCGACGTCGGAGGACGGGTACCGGCTGACCGGCCGGGACAGCTGGCTGTGCCGGTCCACCACCGAGCGGTCGAGCAGGAGCTCGAGGTCAACCTCGAGCCATCCGACCCGCTCATCCCCGGCCCCGAAGTCGGCCACGACCGCCGGGTCGACCTCCCCGACCGTCCCCACCACGGCTCCCCCTCCGGCCACGAGGCGGGCCGATCGCGTCGGATGCAGCCCGGGCAGCGCGTCGCCCACCTCGGGCGCGCGCACCCGCACCCCGGTGAGACCGAGCTCCTCGACAAGCGCCCCGAGCGCCGCGACGGCGGTACGGGCGTCGTCGCCGTCGGCGGCGAAGATCGCCGAGACGAGCTCGCGCTCGTCGGGCAGCACGGCCTGGCGGGCTCCCCCGGTGCCGGCCCGCTCGGTCACCGCCCGCGCCGCGTCGGGCAGTGAGAACACCACCCCCACCTCGAAGAGCCGGACCGAGCTCTGGCGACGATCGAGGTTCCACGCCAGCGCGCCGAGGAGCCCGGCCATCTGGGACCGGCGGAGGAACCCCTGGTCGGCGGCCATTGGGTTGGTGATCGCCACCGAGGCTCCCTCGAGCCCGACCCGCCGGGGTTCGTCCTCGTCGACGAGCGAAGACGTCCAGGCCTCGCTCGCGCCCAGGCCGACCAGCACCTCTCGGACCCGCCGGCGCTCGCGCTGGCGGTCGGTCAGGCCACCCGGCTCGGGCCAGCTCGGCTGGCGGCGCTCGATGCGCGAGTACCCGTGGGCCCGGGCCACCTCCTCGGCCAGGTCGGCGACGCCATGGGGCTCGGGGCGCACGTCGGGCCGGTTGGTCGGGACCGTCACCCGCAACGCACCGTCGCGCTCGGGCACGCAAGAGAACCCCAGCGGGCCCAGCAGCTCCGCGATGTCTTCGGTCAAGAGGTTCGTGCCCAGCAACGCGTTGACGGCGTCGGTGGCCAGCACGATCTGGGTCGCCTCGCCGAGCTGACCCCGGACATCGAGGGTGCCCTGGGCGAGGACGGCATGAGGAGAGCTCCCCGCGAGCAGCTCGAAGAACCGATCGGTGGCCCGGTCGATGCCCAAGGGATCACAGCCGCGCTCGAACCGGGCCGACGCCTCGGTCCGGATCGCGAGGCGCTTGGAGGTGCGGGCGATGACCATCGGCTCGAAGTACGCGGCCTCCAAAAGGATCCGGCTCGTCGATTCGGAGATCTCCGACGAGCTTCCGCCGAAGATGCCCCCGATGCCGACCGGGGTGCCGGCGGCGTCGCAGATGACACAGTCGTCCCCGGTCTCCCCGAGCCCGCGCCCGGGCACCCCGAGGGTGCGCTCCACCCCGTCGAGCGTGGTGACCACCTCGCCCGAAGCTGCTCGGCGAACCAGCAGGCCCGGCGCGCCCAACAGGTCGAGATCGTAGGGGTGGGTCGGCTGGCCGAGCTCGAGCATGACGTAGTTCGACGCGTCGACCACGTTGTTGATCGGCCGCATGCCGGCGAGCACCAACCGACGGGCCAGCCAGCGCGGGGAGGGGCCGACGCTGACCGACTCCATTACCCTGACGGTGAGGCGCGGGCACATGTCGGGCGCCTCCACGGACGCGGTGGCCAGCTCGCCCACCGGCGGGCCGGAGGCTTCTACGACGGGCTCGGGCAAAGAGAAGGGCACCCGTAGCCGGGCCGCCAGGTCGCGGGCGATGCCGGCGATGCACCAGGCATCGGGCCGGTTCCCCTCGACCGTGATGTCGAACACCACGTCGGCCTCGATGCCGAGCGCGTCGGCCAGCGGCGCGCCGACCTCGACGCCGTCGGTGCCGGTCAGGACGAGCAGCCCCTCCCCGTCGTCGGAGAGCGCCAGCTCCCGTCCCGAGCACAGCATCCCGTTGGACTCGACACCCTTCATCTTGCGCCGGGCGATCTCGACGCCGTTGGGCAGCACGGTGCCCACCCCGGCGAAGGGGACCAGGTCGCCGAGGCCGAAATTGAAGGCCCCGCACACGACCTGGATCGGCTCGCCACCTGCGTCGACGAGGACGCGCCGGATCCGGTCGGCGCCCTTTATCGGGTCGAGCTCGAGCACGCGGGACACGACGACCCGTTCGAGGCCCTCACCGACGCGTTCGATCCCCTCGACGAGGAGGCCGAGGTCGTCGAGGGCCGCGACAAGCCGGTCGACGTCACCGTCGAACGGAGCGAAGTCCCTCAGCCACGACAACGGGGCGTGCACGTCAAGTCCTCAGAACTGCCGGAGGAAACGGAGGTCGTTCTCCACCAGCGCGCGCATGTCGGCGATCTCGTGGCGCATCTGGGCGCTGCGGTCGATCCCGAACCCGAACGCGAAGCCCGACCACACGACGGGATCGATGCCCACGGCGTCGAACACGGCCGGGTCGACCATGCCGCAGCCGCCCAGCTCCAGCCAACCGGTGTTCGAGCAGGTCCGGCAGCCGGCGCCGAGGCAGATCGTGCACGTGATGTCGTACTCCGCGGAGGGCTCGGTGAACGGGAAGTACGACGGCCGCAGGCGCGAGTGGACATCGGGACCGAAGTAGGCGGTCGTGAACGTCTCGATGGTGCCGGCGAGGTCGGAGAAGGCGATCCCGCGGTCGACCACCAACCCCTCGATCTGGTGGAACACCGGCAGGTGGCTGGCGTCGGCGGTGTCGCGGCGGAAGCACCGGCCCGGGATCACCGAATGGATCGGCAGGGAGTCCTGGGCGACCGCCTGCTCCATCAGGTGGATCTGCACCGGCGACGTGTGGGTGCGCAGCACGACCGTCTCGGGTTCCCCGAGGTCTAGGTAGAAGCTGTCGTACATGCCCCGCGCCGGATGGGCGGGCGGGATGTTGAGCGCCTCGAAGTTGTACCAGTCGGTCTCGGCCTCGCGTCCCTCGGCGACGCCGAACCCCATGGCGACGAACACGTCCTCCAGCTCGTCTCGTGTGGTGGTGACCAGGTGCCGGTGGCCCCGCAGCAGCGGCGAGCGCACATCTTGTGCCACCACCTCGGTGAGGTCCATGCGGTCGGCCTCGAGCGCAGTGGCCCGCTCCAGGGCGCCCAGCGCCCTCCGACGGTCTCCGACCAGCAGCTCGATCCGGCCCCGCACCTCGTGGAGGGCCTGGCCGACCTGGCGCCGGGCGTCGACCTCGAGCCCGCCCAGGCTCCGGTGCGCCGCCGCCAGCGACGAGCGCTTGCCGAGGAGGGCCGACTCGACCTCGGCCAGCTCGGGGGTGGTGGTCGCGGCGCGGACCGCACGCTCGGCGTCGGCCTCCAGGGCGCCCACATCGACGGGGCCGTCGTTCGCGCTCACGGCCGGGGTTCCATCGTGGCGGGTCGAGCCATCCCGGCAATGCTATGCGGCGGGGTCCGGAGGCCCAGGGGGTCGACCACGACGGTCATCGCGTGCCCCGGCGCTGCCGCCGGGCCTCGAAGCACAACACGGCGCAGGCGACCCCGACGTTCAACGACTCGGCCCGGCCGGCCATCGGGATGGCGACGGTGCCGTCGAGCGACGCCAGCAGTTCCGCGGGAAGCCCCGCCGCCTCGTTGCCGAGGACGAAGGCGCTCGGTGCGCCGAGATCGAGTGAGGTGTAGTCGGTGCCGTTGGCATCGGTCCCGTAGACGGTGAGACCGGCGGCGCGGAACCACTCCAACGCCGACGCGACGTCGGCGGTCACAACAAGGCGCACATGGAAGATCGAGCCGGCCGACGCGCGGACCGTCTTGGGGTTGTAGGGGTCCACCGTGCCAGCGCAACAGACGACCACGTCGACGCCTGCCGCGTCGCAGGTCCGCAGCACGGTGCCCGCGTTTCCCGGGTCCCGCACGTCGACGCAGGCGACGGCCAGGGTGGGGCGCGGGACCTGCGCGAACTCGACGTCGCGCATCGAGAAGATCCCGAAGACCGGGTGCGGCGTCACCGTGTCGGCGACCCGGTCGGCCACGCCGGGGGCAAGCGGGAAGACCCTGCTCCCGCGCTCGAGGGTGGCCGACACCAAGGAGGCGACCTCCCGGTTGGCCTGGGCACCCTCGGCGACGAACAGCGACTCGGGGACCGAGCCGGCCTCCAGGCCGCACCGGACAACCTCCACCCCCTCGGCGACAAAGGCGCGCTCTGACCACCTGGTGGCGCGCTTTTGCAACAGCCTGCGCAGGCGCCGAACCCGCTGGTGCGAGTAGGCCAGCACCTGGGTCAGGAGGTTGCCTCCTCGGCCGGTGTCGCGTGCGCGGCGTTCGCGGCGGCCACCGCCACCAACGCCCCGAAGGCCTCGGCGTCCGAGACGGCCAGGTCGGCCAGGATCTTGCGATCGACCCCGACGCCGGCCTGGTGCAGCCCGGCGATGAACCGGCTGTAGCTGAGCCCGTTGGCCCGGGCCGCCGCGTTGATCCGCTGGATCCA
>Ga0209415_10012145_pt1 | contig 14396 bp, 14 predicted proteins | sample PeaSoiSIISIP2007_FD_187696 | JGI IMG/M metagenome (GOLD analysis project Ga0209415, IMG submission 187696) | Peat soil microbial communities from Weissenstadt, Germany - SII-SIP-2007 (SPAdes) (version 2) | ecosystem: Environmental > Terrestrial > Soil > Wetlands > Peat | place: Germany...
CCCGGAGGGGGCCCGTACCCGGGCGGTGGGGCGTACCCCGGCGGTGGCGCGTACCCCGGCGGTGGCGCGTAGCCGGGAGGGGGCCCGTACCCCGGCGGGGGCGCGTAGCCGGGCGGTGGCGCGTAGCCGGGCGGTGGCGCGTAGCCGGGCGGGGGCCTGTACCCGGGCGGTGGCCCGTACCCGGGAGGGGGCGCGTAGCCCGGCGGGGGCGCGTAGCCCGGCGGGGGCGCGTAGCCCGGCGGGGGCGCGTAGGCGGGAGCCGCGCCGTATCCCGGTGGGGGATACATCGGGACGGCGGGGTTACTTGGTACTGACGAGTGCCCCGGAGCGGGAACGTAATTCGTTGCGCGGTCGCTCGGGTAGGGCGGTGCGGAGGTATCCATGAAACGTGGCTCTTGAGGTGCCGGCGGAGCTTGGGTCACCGAAGGGTGATCGTGCGGCGGATACCACTTCCCGTCAGATGCCAGCCACCAACCCTCGCCTTGCGAGGTGTCGCTCACATCGAACGAGCGTAGTCCGAGCTGTTGTTCTCAGACTTGATAAGGAACTCGTTGCGTGATTGTTGTGGCGTAGGAGCGTGAACCGCCGTCACGATGACGGCGGAGGCTGCGGCGGCTCCGAGGGAGGAGGATCCGGCGGCCCGCTGTGCCCGGGCGGCGGGCTCCAGGGTCCTCCCGGCGGGGCGCCAGGCCACGGGCCGGGTGACGTGGAGAAGCCGAGGTTGGCGGCGCGCTGGGCGTATTCCTCCCAGCTGATCTCGCCGCGGGCGTACCGCATGCGGAGCTCGGCCAGAGCGGGGTCGACGGGGGGTCCGGGGTGCCCGCCGGCGCGGAGGTACGACCCGATCCCCGCCCTTCCCCTCCACAGGCGAACCAGGATCACGACCGCCAGCACGACGGCTACCACGAGCAATGCCAGGAACACCCAACCGATGGGGCCGATCCCGTGGTGCAAACCGAATGGACGGTAGCGGTACAACTCGAGCTCCTTCTGACCGTGGACCTGTCACGATCGACATGACCATCAAAGCCGCTTCACCTGTGCCGACGCTGTGAAGTTTGTCCGTCCGGGTCGTCAGTGGTTCGTGTAGCGAGCGGGGCGGCCCTGTCGGTATGCCTGCAGCTGTTCGCGGGCGTCGTCTGTCCCGAGGGTGAGGATCTGGGTGCGCGCCTCGAGGTCGATGGCTGCCTCGAGGCTGGAGATCTCGAGGTTCGACCACAGCGTGGCCTTGCCCATCCACGTGCCCATGGGCGTGTTGACGATGATCTGCTCGGCGAGGGCCAGAGCAGCGTTGACGACATCCCCCTCGGGGACGGTCTCGAGTACCAGTCCGATCCGGGCCGCTTCGTCCGCCTCGACACGGCGTCCGGTCAGCACCAGCTCGGCGGCGCGCGTTGCCCCCACGATCCGCTGGAGCAGCCAACTGAGTCCCATCTCCGCGCCCGACGCGCCGATCTTGACGAAGGCGTCGACGAACACCGCCGATTCCGAGGCCACCCGGAGATCCGCGCCGAGGGCCAGGGCATACCCGGCACCGGCGGCGGGTCCGTTCACAGCCGCGATGACGGGCTGGGGGAGCGCGCGCATGCGCGGGACGAGCTCGGCGACGTACTTCTGCTGATACATGTGGGAATGGAACGGACCTACGTCGGCCGGTACCCAGTGCGGGGGGTGGTAGTCGCGCAGGTCGTCGCCGGCGCAGAATCCGCGGCCCGCCCCGGTGACGATGATGACCCGGCACGTGGCATCGCGTCCGAGGGCCTCGAGCACCTCGTAAATGCGAGCCAACATCTCCGACGTCAGAGCGTTCAACCGTTCGGGTCGGTTGAGCGTCACGAGCGCCACCTCGGCCTGGGGCCGCTCCACCAACACGTCGTTTGCCGCCGCTCCCTCGACGTTGGTCATCTCCGAAGTGGGTCCCGTATCGTCGGCGCTTGCATCGCTGTGTCTGCCCCCGATCCCCGATCTCGATCGCCCGGTCCGGATCGGAAATGTCGATGGAAGCCGGGCGCTCTAGCTTAGGCATTCGCGAACCGGTGAGGAGGTCCACACGTGAGCGAGTCGCGGCCGGCAAGTCCGGTATACGCAGTGTCCACCGAGGACCACGACCACGTGCGCGTCCTGGTGCTCGACCGGCCCACCAAACTCAACGCCTTCACGGCCGAGGGATATCGGGCCCTGAAGTCGCAACTCGACATCGCGGCAGCCGACCCTCAGATCGCCGTGTGCGTGCTCACCGGTCGGGGTAGGAGCTTCTCGGCCGGAGTGGACCTCAACGAGATGAGCAGGCCCGGTGGGAGCGTCGAGCTCGGAGCCGACTTCGACCCGCTCCTCGATTGCCTGGCGCGTTTCCCGAAGCCTCTGGTTGCTGCGGTCAATGGGTTGGCGGTGGGATTCGGGGCCACGCTCCTGCTGCATTGCGATCTCGTCGTGGTGGACGACGAGGCGGAGATCCGGATGCCCTTCGTCGCGCTCAGCACGTGCGCCGAGGCGGGAAGCAGCTGGCTGCTTCCGGAGCGTGTCGGCCCGCAGCATGCGACTTGGATGATGCTGTCGGGTGCAGCGCTGCGGGCAGACGAGGCCGTCTCGCGAGGCTTCGCTCTGGCCCGGGCCCCGGCCGGCGACGCGCTCACCCAGGCGTTGACGATCGCCCAGACCCTTGCCGCGCACAACGTCGATGTGTTGATGGCGAACAAAGGTCTCTTGCGCGCCGGCTACGCAGATCGGATCAACGAGGTGTGGCAACGCGAAAAGGCGGCGATGGCCGCCATGGCCGCGAAAGTGGGTCCCATCGGGTGGTCGGCCCTGTAGCCACGACCCGATCCTCCGGACCGTTCGAACCGTGACGACGCCGGCTCTGGCCGCGTTGATCGCGGCCGGCCTGTTCGCCTTGGGGGACTGGGTCGCACGCGTCCGCCGGAACGACACGCTCGAATACCTGTGCAAGCCGGCCACCATCGTGGCGTTGATCGCCACGGCCCTCGCCCTCACCCCCGCCCATGATGCGGGGACCCGACGCGGCTGGTTCGTGTTGGCGCTGCTCTTCTCGCTCCTCGGGGACGTGTTGCTCATGCTCCCCGCCGACAGGTTCGTGCCCGGACTGGCCGCCTTTCTCGTCGGCCACCTCTGTTACGTGGGCGGCTTCTGGGTCCACGGCCCCGGTGCCACAGCCATCGCCGTATCGGCGGCCGTCGTGGTCGTCGCGGTGGCGCCCGTCGGTGTCCGCATCCTGGGTGCGGTGCGAGACCGACGCGACCTGCGGGTCCCGGTAGCGCTGTACATGGTGGTGATCTCGGTGATGCTCGCCAGCGCTCTGGCCACGGGGAACGTGTCGGCCGGGGCGGGCGCGGCGCTGTTCGTGGCGTCGGACGCCATGATCGCGTGGAACCGGTTCGTGCGCCCTTTCCGGGCGGCCGAGCTCGGGATCATGGTGACCTACCACCTGGGCCAGGCCGGCCTCGTGCTGTCGCTCCTGCACTGACAGCCCGCGCCGTGGCTTGTTCCTGCCGGGTCTCGGCAGACCCGCGACCCCGGTACGCAGGCGACGGTGGGGCAGGCTGTGGGGATGAGCCCCGCCTCGGAACCCAAGTCGGCCCCACCCCTCGCCTTCATCTGTGCCATGCCGATGGAGCTCGAACCCCTTGTCCGAAAGCTTGAACTCGAGGAGTCGAGGATCGGCGAGGTGCCCGTGCACGTGGGGACACTCGATGATCGGCGCGTCGTGGCCATCGTGACCGGGATGGGTACGGAGCTTGCTACCAAGGGCACGACAGCGCTGCTCGACGCGGTGGCGGTCGAGCGCGTCGTCGTCGTGGGGATCACCGGTGCGGTCGAGAACGAGACGCCCATCGGGACACTGGTCCTACCCGAGCTCGTGGTGAACGGGGCGACGGGTGCGCAGTACCGACCCGCACTGCTGGGACCGGGCACAGCGATGGGGACGATGTGGACCACCGATACCTTGATCACCGACGCGAACGAAATCGCCGGCCTACGCGCCCGCGGCGTGGTGTCGCTCGACATGGAAACGGCGGCGATCGCCGCGTTGTGTGAAGCACGCGGCATCCCGTGGTCGGTGTTCCGCGTCATAAGCGACCGCGCTTCGGACGGGAGCATCGACGAGGAGGTCTTCCGGCTGTCCAATCAGGACGGAACGCCCAACAACGAGGCCATCGAGCGCTACTTCGCCGAGCACCCCGAGAGAATCGAAGCCATGGCTACGCTGGCCGAGGGAGCGCTGCTTGCGACCGAAACGGCGGCCGACGCCGCCATTGCGGCGTGCGCGGCGCGCTGATCCTCGAGTCGGTTCAGGCGGTCACGCCGATCGGACCCAGAACGGCAGTGCCTCTTCGCTGCCGTCGGTCCGGCGAAAGCGCTTGAACACGACATCGACGGGTTCCCCGACGCGGATCGAGTTCGGATCGATCTCGTTGAGATCGCCCTCGGGTCCGCTGACGAGATTGCCGACGAACCGGATCGTCGGGTGCTCGTCGAGAGCGACGACGATGACGTTGTAGGGGGCGAGGCTGGAATAGGGCTCGAGCAAAGGCGGGTGGGGAACCACGAACGACCAGATCGTCGCCTTGCCATCGACACGGGTGAAGCCCCGAGAGGTGGAGCGGCACCAAGGGCACATCGGCCGGGGAGGATGGCGGAGTTTGCCGCACGAGTTGCACGACTGGATGCGCAGCTCGCCCGCCAGGGTCCCCTCCCAGAAGAAGCCGCCCTCTTCGTCCACCGCCGGCATGAGGAAGCCCTCCTCGGACGGGCCGAGGTTTGCGACATAGCCTCCGGAGAACGCCGCAGCGTTGGTCATGTCCTTTTCCTTCTGTCTCGATCAGTGTGCCGGTTCACGTCTCTCGGGCCGATCAGCGTCGGAGCAGAAGCGCACTCGTGGGGACGCCCTCCCCCGAGGTGACGAGGCAGGTCTCTGCTCCGTCAATCTGCGCCGTCGACGTGCCCCGCATCTGGCGGACTCCTTCGTTGATGAGGTTGAACCCGTGGACATAGGCCTCGGACAGGCCGCCTCCGGCGGTGTTCACCGGGAGCGAGCCCTTCTCCCATTCGAGGTTGGCGTTCTCGGTCATGGGACCGGCCTCGCCGCGTTTGCAGAATCCGTAGCCTTCGAGCGAGAGCAGGATCAGGGGCGAAAAGGCGTCATAGATCTGGGCCACGCTGACGTCCTGGGGGCCGAATGCGGCGTTGGCCCACAACCGTCGTGCGCACGTCCAAGCCGGTCCGGTGAGGGGATCGTCGTTGAAGAAGTTGACCATCGTCTGGTGCTGGGGCGGCAGGCCCTGGGCGAAAGCGTGGATATAGGCAGGTGGATGGCGCAGGTCGCGTGCTCGCTCCGCCGACACCACCACGCACGCCAGGGCGCCATCGGTCTCGAGGCAGTTGTCGAACAGGCACAGAGGCTCCGACACCCAGCGCGACGCCATGTAGTCGGCACGGCTCATGGGCTTGTCGTGCATGATGGCGGCCGGGTTCATGTTGGCGTGTTTGCGGACCGCCATGGCCACGTTGGCGAGGTGATCACGCGTGGCGCCGTACTCGTGCATGTACCGGCGGGTCAGCATGGCGATCTCGTCGACGGGCCGCAGCATGCCGAAGGGGCGAGTCCACGCACCGGGCACCCGCAGCTGGACCGACGTGCTCGTCCAGGGCCGGGGGCCCGACCCGCGCTTGCGCGACCGCCACGCCACGGCCACTTCGGCCTGTCCGCTCGCCACGGCCAGGGCGGCGTGGCCCACGACACCGCAGCCCGCCCCGCCGCCATAGCCGATCTGGCTGAAGAAGGTGATCTCGCCGCATCCGATGTTGCGGACGATGTCGACCTCCTCGGTGGCCTCCATCGTGTACGAGCACAGCGCGTCGATCTCGGACGGGTCGATACCCGCGTCAGCGCAGGCGTCGACGATCACCGTGCAGGCCAACTCCGCTTCACTCGGTTCGAGGTGCTTGGAGAACTCCGTCTGAGCGATGCCGGCGATGGCGGTGGCATCTTGGAAGCCGACTGCCGGGCTCATCGCTCGTTCCTCCTTGGTCCTGGCCCCGAGCCCGGCTGGACCGAGCCCCCCGGGGCGGTGCGCACGGAGCACGGTAGCAGCGACCTGACGGGAGGTCAGATCCAGGCACCGGCCGGGTGGCGAGAAAGACCCTGCTCAGAGGGACCAAGGGAAGCGAGGCGCCAGGACCTGACGACACGTCAGATACCCGATACCATCGGCGCTCATGGCCGTGACCCCCGCGACTGGCTTCAAGGACGAGAGCCAGCTTCTCATCGGCGGAAAGTGGGTCGACGCGTCGGGCGGCACCTATGATGTCGTGAACCCCGCCACCGAAGAGGTGGTGGCCAAGGCCCCGAACGCGACGGTCGACGACGCCGAAGCAGCCGCCGCGGCCGCCCGCGATGCCTTGCCGGCCTGGTCGGCCACCCCTCCCGCCGAGCGGGGCGCCTTGCTGGCGCGAGCGGCCCAGGCGCTCTCGGCCCGGGCCGAGAGCCTCCTTCCCCTGGTGATCGCCGAGACCGGTGCCACCGCTGCGGTGGGCTCGACCCTGCAGGTCCCCATCGCCGTCAGCCGGTTCGCGCGCTATTCGCTCGACCTGCGGCCCGTGGCCCAGCGCGCCATTGCGCCCCAAGTGGCGGTGGCGACCCCTCTGGCTCCCGGTGGGCTCATCAGCGCGCTGGCGCTGCGCCAGCCCGCGGGCGTGGTGGCCTGCATCACGTCCTACAACTTCCCGCTGGTCAACATGGTGGGCAAGGTCGCTCCTGCGCTCGCCATGGGCAACACCGTCGTGGTGAAGCCGGCCGCGCAGGACCCTCTGGCCGTGGTGGAGCTGGTGCGCATCCTCGAAGAGGTGGGGTTCCCTCCCGGGGTCATCAACCTCGTGAACTCTGTCGACGCCGCGCCGGCGGCGGCGCTGGTCGAGTCGATGGACGTGGACATGATCAGCTTCACGGGGTCGACCCAGGTCGGCACTCGCATCGCGTCCAGCGGTGGGCGCACCATGAAGCGCCTGCTGCTCGAGCTGGGCGGCAAGGGCGCGTGCATCGTGTTCGACGACGCCAAGCTCGACGCCGCGGTGGGGTGCATCGGCTCCACCTGGAGCTTTCACTCCGGCCAGATCTGCACCGCACCGACCCGGGCCATCGTGCAACGCGGCGTTTTCGAGCAGGTGCTCGAGATGCTGCAGGGGTACGCGGGCGCCTTGAAGGTGGGGGACCCTTCCGAGCTCGACACGGTCGTCGGCCCGCTCATCTCGGCGTCGCAGCGGGAGCGGGTCGAGAGCCACATCGCGGTCGGGCGCGACGAAGGGGCGGAGCTCGTCACCGGCGGTGGTCGTCCCGCGCATTTGGAGCGCGGCTTCTACGTGGAGCCCACCCTCTTCGTCGCCGACAACGAGATGGCCGTGGCGCGCGAGGAGATCTTCGGACCGGTGCTCGTGGTTATCCCGTTCGACGATGCAGCGCAGGCGGTCGCCATCGCCAACGACAGTGACTTCGGGCTCTATGACTATGTCTTCTCGGGCGACACGGCGCGGGCCTTCGAGGTCGCGCAGCAGCTGCGGGCCGGACACGTGGGCATCAACACCGCCCAGCGCAACCACGAGGCACCCTTCGGTGGGTTCAAGATGTCCGGTGTCGGTCGTGACGGCGGGGACTACGGCCTGGAGGCGTACTCGGAACTGCAATCGATCGTCTGGACCGGTTGAGACTGGCTGAGCACCGGCGCAACGCCGGTCGACGACCCGGCGTGAGGGCCGGTGCAAGGAGTGGCACGTGAGCACCTACGACCTCGCAATCATGGGCGGCATCGTGGTCGACGGCACCGGGCTCGCCCGCCGACGCGGAGACATCGGCGTCAAGGACGGGCGCATCACCAAGATCGGCTTCATCGATCCCGCACAGGCCGACGAGGTCGTCGACGCCGACGGGCTGCACGTGGCGCCGGGGATCGTCGACGCCCACACGCATTACGACCCGCAGCTCACGTTCGAGCCGCACGCCACGTCGTCGTGTTACCACGGCGTGACCACGGTGCTCGCCGGCAATTGCGGGTTCTCGGTCGCCCCCAACCGACCCGACCAACGCGACTACCTGGCTCGCATGTTCGCCAAGGTCGAGGGCATGTCGCCCGTGGCGCTATCGGCCGTGAGGTGGGATTTCGAGTCGTTCCCCGAGTTCCTCGCATCGAGGACCGGGACTCTGGGCGTGAACATGGCTTGCTACGTCGGGCACTCGGCCGTGCGGCGCACGGTGATGGGCGAAGCAGGGTCGCAGCGCGAGGCCACCGCCGACGAGATCGAGCAGATGCGCCGGGTCGTGGCCGAGGCCATGGAGGCCGGCGCGGCGGGCTTCTCGTCCTCGCACGGGCCCACGCAGCTCGACGGGGATGACCGCCCCGTTCCCAGTCGCTTCGCGTCGATGGGCGAGCTCGAGGTGCTGTGTGCCGAGGCGGGTCGCCACAACGGCGGATCGATCAGCTACCTCCATCGCAGCGCCATCGGCGGGCTCGACCAGGCGGACAAGGAGCTGCTGGTGCGCCTCGGAACCCTCAGCCGGCTCCCGATCATCCTGCAGGGACTGGGGGGGCGCTCCAAGGTCGACGTCCCGGGTGCGGAGTGGGAGCAGGTGTCGCAGTGGATCGAGGAGGTCGGACGTCAGGGCGTCGCCATCTTCTCCTTGTTGCGCAACCATCCCTTCGACCGAGACTTCCGGATCGAGACCGGCACCAATCTCTACGAGGGGGTCCCGTCCTGGCACAAGGTGGTCGGGCCGGGAGTGCCTCGCCAGGATCGTCTCGCCCTGCTTCGTGACCCCGTGACGCGCGCCGAGATGCGCCATGCGGTGGAGCACCCCAACACCGACGGGGAAAAGGGATCCACCCTTCCGCCGCCGCGCTGGAGTGTGGTCGAGGTGGACGAGGTCGCCCGTCCCCACAACGAGAAGTTCGTGCGGCGTACCATCGCCGACATCGCCACCGAGCTCGGCAAGGAACCCGCCGACGTGCTGCTCGACCTTGCTCTGGACGAGGACCTGCGCACCGTGTTCCGGTATGTCAACAAGAGCCGGTCGTGGGAGGAGGCCGTCGCACACGGCCAGAGCCACCCCGCCATGATCATCGGAGTCTCCGACGGCGGCGCCCATCTCGACCGCGACGACGGGTCGGACTGGTCGACGGCCTTCCTCGCATTTTGGGTGCGCGACCGCAAACTGTGGAGTCTCGAGGAGGGCATCCGGCAGCTGACGCAGATACCCGCCGCCCTGCTCGGCTTCGAGAACCGCGGAATGCTCCTGCCCGGGTACTGGGCCGACGCCTTCGTGTTCGATCCCGACACCGTCGAGCTCGAGTCGAAGAAACAGGTCAACGACTTCCCCGGCGGTGAAGCTCGCTACTCGGCCCGCCCCCGCGGCATCTACTGGACGATCGTGAACGGGGTGCCGATCGTGCGCAACGGTGAGGTGCTCACCTCGAACCTTCCCGGACGTGTCGTGCGGCCCGGGGTGAGCTGAGAGAAGTCACGCGGCGCCCGAAGAGGCGGCGCCCGAGACCGTGACTGCGACCGACCACCGATGCGGCGGTCAGCGAGGCCGCACGTACACGTAGCTCGGCCCGGCGTCACTGGGATCGTGCGAGTCGATCATCCCCTCGAACACCCTTTCGTATCCGGCCTTCTCCAGCGCGCGCCACGACCGGTGGTTCGCCTGCTGCACCGCGACGGCGATCTTGTCGACGTCCGGATAGCGTTCGAAGGTGAGCGTCGTGAAGCTGTCCACGATCACCGGGCCCAGCCCGACACCGGTCAACTCGCGCACCCCGATCAGATAGTCGATCCCGGCGGCATTCTCGATACCGAGGGTCACCGACCAGTGGGGGTAGTCGTCGATCCGGTACCGCTGTACGAAACCGACGGCCCGCCCTTCGAGCTCGATGATGAAGGCCTCGGTCGGGTCGGTGCCGTCCACCGTGGGCCCGTAGCTGGTCTCGATCGCGCTCACCGTGGGCTCGTCGGGCCACCACGGCGCGACATGGGGCAACGCCATCCACCGGGCCAGCAGTTCGAAGTCGGCCCTCTCGAGCGGTCGGAACGAGACGGCCAACGTCAGGGTGTCGGCACCGGCGCCGTCGGGGCCCGGTGCGTCAGCGGGTCGCGCCGTCCATGACGGCGTGCCACGAAGATGTCAACGGGCGTTGATGTACTCGACGAGCTCCTTGCGGTCCTTCTCGAGCTCGACGATCCGGCTCTTCACCACGTCCCCGATGCTGATGATCCCGCACAACAGCCCGTCGCGAACCACCGGGACGTGGCGGATCCGGCGCTCGGTCATCACACCCATGAGCGACTCCACCTCGTCGTCGGGGGAGCACGTGAAGACCGTGGTCGTCATGATCGAACGGACCGGAGCCGAGAGCAGCGCCCCGAGTTGGCCGCTCAAGCCACGCACGATGTCGCGTTCGGACACGATGCCGTCGATGTGTCGACCATCGGAGGACACCACCAACGCCCCGACGCCGTGGGCCCGAAGTTCGTCGACGGCGTCGGTCACCGTCTTCTCCGCGGCGATCGTGGCCACCGAATTTCCCTTACCAGCGAGGAGGGCTGAGATCCGCACCGGCACACCTCCTCGTGAGTAGCGAGACAGTCTCATGAGTCGTGAGACCATTTCAGTCTACGACCGGCGAGGCTTCGCAACCAGGGGTTTCCCGTGCCTGGATCGATGTGCTGTTTCCCCGTTCCCGAGACACGGCCGACGCCACTAGCCTGCGGCGATGGTTGCCTCGGACCAGTTCACGACGGTCGCCGCCAGGGTGCGGAACTGGGGTCGCTGGGGGGACGACGACCAGCTCGGCACGCTCAACTTCGTGACCGACGAGGTTCGGCGCCGGGCGGCAGCCTGCGTCGAGACAGGCCGGGCGTTCCCCATGGGTCTCGCCCTGTCGGAGGCCGAGGGGATCCAAAAGGGCGTGGTGCCGGGCCGTTTCAACCCGATCCGCACCATGTCGTACATCAACGTGCCGCTGTCCGACGACGCCGAATGGATCTGTGCCAACGAGGACGTCGTCACCATGCCGCTGCAGTGCGCGACGCACTGGGACGGACTCGCGCACGTGAGCTATCGCGGCACGCTCTACAACGGCTACCCCGCATCGGCGGTCAATTCGGCCGGGGCCAGCCGGCTCGGGATCCACCTCGTGAACTCGCTCGTGAGCCGGGGCGTGCTCCTCGACGTGGCCCGGGCGAAGGAGACCGACGTCCTCGACGGTGGATATGCCATCACGCCGGCGGACCTCGACGCCGCCTGCACGCTGGCCGGGGTGACCATCGAGCCCGGAGACGTCGTGTTGGTGCGTACTGGACAGATGACCCATCTGCACATGCCCGAGCGCTTCCCGGCGGGCGGAAGCACGGTGCCGCTCCCCAACATGCTTCGTTTCGGTGACGTGATGCGCTACATGGGGCTGGCGCCGGGCCTGTCGATGGCGACGGCCGAGTGGTTCCACGCTCGCGACGTCGCCGCGGTGGCGACCGACACCCTGGCGCTCGAGGTCATCCCGTGCGAGGACGCCGAGGTTTATCTTCCCGTGCACCTCCTGCACATCGTGGAGATGGGGATGACCCAGGGTCAGAACTGGATGCTCGACGAGCTCGCGGCCGACTGTGCCGCGGACGGCCGCTACACCTTCCTTGTCGACGCGACGCCGCTTCCGTTCACCAACGGGTGCGGCTCCCCGCTCAACCCCGTCGCCGTCAAGTAGCGCGTCGGGGTGGGGCGTCGGGCCCGGGCCGTTGCCGGGCCTGGCCGACCCGCGTCTGCGCCGCGCCCCCTCCGACCACGGGACCGGTGCGCGGGGCCGCCACCGCGTCGCCGCTCGGTGGCCCCGTTCTTCCGGTGACGGCCCAGTGCAGCATGCGAGCTTGGGTGTCGACCATGGCGGTGGTGCGGATGCCCCAGAACTCGAACCCGTACCGGTGGGCGGCGACGTGGGCGAGCATCGAGATGAGGGTTGCGGCGACGGCCATGGCGTCGGTACCGGCCGGGCTGCGGTTGGGAATTCCCGACGCGATCACACGCGCCAGGGTCACCGTCACGGCGTTGAGGGCGCGCACCCGCAGTCCCTGGAAGCGGAGGTCGCCCTCCTCGGTGGCCAGCTCCACCACCCGGAACACGGCCCGGTTGGCGTCCCAGTACGCCATGAACCCCTCGACCACGCGCCGGGCCGTGGCCCAGCTGGCATCGTCGGACCAGTCCCCGTCAACGAGCTCGGCCAGGGTCCCCGCGCCCTGCATGAGCTCTTCGGCCATGACCAGGATGGCCTGCTCGACGTTCTCGAAGTACTGGTAGAAGGTGGCAGGCGATGTCCCTGCCTGGCGGGCGATGTCGATGACCTTGATCGAGCGCCATGGGGTCGTGGCGAGGAGCTCGGCGGTGCATTCGAGCAGGCGCGTCCGGGTGGCCAGGCCGCGCCGTCCGGGAACCCGACCGTCGGTGGCAGCGATCGCACCCGCGTCGTCGGTGTCGTCGGGGATCGTCTCGAGAGCTGCGTCGCCCAAATCAGGGGCCATCCGGGCGAAGGCTAGCTCTCCTCGGCTGACGCCGTGTCAGATTCGGGACCCGCGGCTACCCGCGGCGGGGGCCCGACCGGGAGTAGAACGGGTTCCGTTCCAGGCAGGACGGGGAGTAGCGTGAAAGCCCGTGCAGCAGAGGGTGCTTCCCCGGTCCCTGACCCGTGCTCAGGAGGCACGGCGGCAACGGGTGATCGACGCGGCCATGGAGCTCGGGCTGGAGGGCGGCTACGAGGCCGTTCAGATGCGCGACGTGGCCGCCCGGGCGAATGTGGCCATGGGCACCGTGTACCGGTACTTCTCCTCCAAGGACCACCTCCTGGCCGCCGCTCTCGTCTTCTGGGTCGAGCAGCTCGACGCCCGCCTCGCCCAGGTGCCGCCCCGGGGGTCGGTGGCGTCGGAGCGCGTCCTCGACGTCCTGGAGCGGGCCCTGCGCGCCATGGGCCGCCAGCCGCGGCTGGTGGCCGCGGTCTTCGCCTCCCTGGCCTCCCCCGACCTGGCCGCCATCGAGTGCCAGCAACAGATGGGGGCGCTGATGGACGGCATCATCATCCGCGCCATCGGGGAGCCACAGCCTCCCGATCACGCCGAGCGGACCAGGATCATCGGCCACGTCTGGTACTCGTCCCTGGTGGGCTGGGTCAACGGCTGGAGCGACATGAACCGGGTGCGCGACGAGTTGGCGGTGGCGGTCCATCTGCTGCTCCCCACCGGTCTCGTTCCCAACGGGTCCTCACCGAACCCGCGACCGATCCAGTAACACCCGTCCACACGGGCCCGTTCACAAGGGCCCGCCGCCGAGGCCCGATATCGGACGAGGTGGGGAGATGTTGCGGCCCACACCGGCGCATGGTCGAATGCGCAGGCAGGGTCGACGCCAAAAGTGGCACGGTCGGCACCAGGGAGGGAGCTCGCATGCGCGCAGCAATTTTCAACACGGTCGGCAAGGAGTTCATCGAGATCTACGACGACGTCGAGGTCGCCGATCCGGGACCGGGCGAGGTCCGCGTGAAGTTGCACGCCGCGGGCGTGTGCCACTCCGACCTCTCGGCCATGAACGGGACGCTGCCCCAACCCGCACCGGCGGTGCTCGGCCACGAAGGTGCAGGCGAGATCGTCGAAGTGGGCCCGGGTGTGGACCAGGTGGCGGTGGGCGACCACGTCATCGTGGCCTGGACCCCTCCGTGCGGGAAGTGCTCCTCGTGCTTGCGCGGTGAGGCCAACCTCTGTGTCGAGATCTTCTTCAACATCGCGGGCGCGGCCAAGTTCTCGCGCAATGGCGAGCCCGTCTTCGGGTTCGCAGGGACGGGGACCTTCGCCGAGGAAATGGTGCTGCCCCAGCAAGGCGTGGTGAAGATCCCCAACGACGTGCCCTATGAGATCGGGGCTCTCATCGGCTGCGGTGTCACCACCGGCGTCGGCGCCGCGCTCAACACGGCCAAGGTGAAGCCGGGGTCGAGCGTGGTGGTCTTCGGCGCCGGCGGGGTGGGCATCGCCGCGATCCAAGGGGCCCGCATCGCCGGGGCGGCGGAGATCGTGGCCGTCGACATGGTCGACTCGAAGTTGAAGACGGCCCAGCAGTTCGGGGCGACACACGGCGTGAAGCCCGATGACCTGAGCGCCGTCAACGCGGAGATCAACGGTTCGGCCGGCGGGTTCGACTACGCCTTCGAGTGCATCGGCCTGCCCTTGACCATCCGGGCCGCCTACGACGCGGTGCGACGCGGCGGCACCGCGGTGATCGTGGGTGCGGGCAGCTCCGAGAAGAACGTCGAGTTCAACTGCTTCGAGCTGTTCTTCATGGAGAAGAAGCTGCTGGGCTCGTA
>Ga0209415_10012147_pt1 | contig 14395 bp, 15 predicted proteins | sample PeaSoiSIISIP2007_FD_187696 | JGI IMG/M metagenome (GOLD analysis project Ga0209415, IMG submission 187696) | Peat soil microbial communities from Weissenstadt, Germany - SII-SIP-2007 (SPAdes) (version 2) | ecosystem: Environmental > Terrestrial > Soil > Wetlands > Peat | place: Germany...
CGGAAACTTTCCGGAGAGCCGGATGAGGGAAACCTTCACGTCCGGTTCGACGAGGGGAGAGTGGGTCGCCCCACTCGCGGAGTCGCCCTCTCTCCTACTCTACCGGCATTTAACTTATTCGCCCCAATCCTTGGCAAGAGCCGCAGAGGAGGGCAGAGTGCGCCCACCTCTGCGCTACCCCGCCCCTTCCGGGAAGAGCCCGAATCGGTCCGTGATACCCTCCCTTGCGGTCGCGGCTCATTGGGTGAACATACGATCGATTACGCCAGTCCAATGCTCGCGGACCTTTTCGGCTTCGGGCTCGGATTCGCCGTACAGCAGCCAGGTCAGGGTCAACATCGCCTCCCCGCCGCACTTTTCGCAGAATACGCAGAGCAGAGCGTGATTGCGGTCAGGGAATTCCACGGCGCAGACACCGGCCGCGGTTTTCGGCAACTCGGGAACTGCGGCCGTCAGCTTCCCCCAGGCTTCCGCGCGAGAGACGGGCAGCATGCGGAATAGCGTGACGTTCCGGCAACGCGCGACGCCCTGCTCGACGCTGTGCTTCATCATCTTCAGGAAGGTCGGCCAGGCTCCGCGGGTTGATTCAAACTCGCCGTCGAAATTGGCGGTGTCCCCAAAACCGGAATGCACCAGGCGCAGGACCGTCTTTCCGCCGCGTCCTTCGATGTAATAATCAACCACACTCGGCGGCGCGCCTTCGGCACGATCGCCGACAATGCGGATATGCTTGTTCGGCTCCCACACCTCGATGCGCGAGGTGGCCTCCATGTCCGGTGACCAGCCGAAGGTGACGTTTCCTCCCTTACCCGGTTCCACGCGCGCGATGGGCGCAAACCAACTGGCTATGCCTGCCGCCGTGCTCACCGCTTCCCATACCTGTTCGGGGGTGGCGTCGATCTCGATTTCCATGTCGTGTTGTCTCATCGCTATTCTCCTTTATTGAATTTGTATCGAGTCCGTTTCCACGGGTGCTTCTTTCGTAATCGCAGAATAGACGCCGCCGAAGAACCGAAACTTCCGCCCACCTTCGGCCGACTCGTCGTGATACTTCGCGGCAAGCTTTGCGACCTGCCCGGCCAGTTCCTCGGCAAACGCGTTACGCGACTCCGCCGAGGCGAAGCGGATTTCCACCTCCAGCGCCATCGTCGAGACGCGCTTGCCCGCTTTCCCCGCCCGGGTGCAAACCAAAGCCACTTCGCGGATCGCCCGCGCCGCCAGCGACAGCAGATACGCCGCCGAGAAACGGTCGCGCTGCTGTTCCGGACTGGCACCCAGCTTGCCAAGCGCCGCGGGACTGATGACGAAGCTGTGCGCCGCGGTTCGCACCAGGCGCTCGATGCAGTTGCCCTTGCGGCGCTCTTCGACCAGTTTCACCAGTCCGGCCTGCTCCAACTCGCGGAGGTGATACCCAATCTGCTGGCGCGGCAATTCCAGGCGGCGGGCCACGCCGGCGGCCGAATCCGGCTCGGCGAGATGCTCCAGAATCCGCATCCGCGCGGGACTAAACAAGGTCGCCGCGACGTCTGCGCTTTGGATCACTTGGATGTCCGGTGTGCTGGCCATGGAGAGATTACACACCAATACAATTGTTCTGTCAAGACAAATTTTTATGTCCGTACATCAAATGAGGAGGTTGCTCGTACACTTCCCGCGGGCCTTGATAGAGCCATCCAATAGAAAAAGGCAAATGCCTGGTTACTTGGGAGTGTCGGGCCGGCTTTCGGAAATCGCAATCGCCTTCGCCTTGCGGACCGCGAACGGCGCGTGACCCGCCGTTCTTGGCGGTCTGCGTTCGGGCGGAATGCCCGGGGAAGCCGTGCACAGACAGAGCTGTTAGCACCGGCCTTAAAGGGAATTTCGCCGCAGGAGCACACGCTGAAATCGGCGCCTCTATGATCTTCCGCAGATGATGATCAAACGGCAAGAAGAATTGTCGCGGGTCAGTTTGTGCGCCATGTCGAATGATTAGCGAGGGCAACACTAAACATGCCGTCAGGCACGGGTGATGGCCCCTGACGGGCTGTTGCCTCCTTACCCGCGCGAGCGCAAGGCACTTCCGCGGCAAGACCCGTTATACGTCCAAGTCGAGAGGGGGGCAGATGCAGACATCCCAGAACCCGTATCTCGGGAGTTTGCGTGCGAGTGGCACTTTAGCGGTTTCGACTACACGTCAAACTGGATCTGACGGCATCCAGCTTCTCAAGGGGACACGGAACTTTGATAAGAAACACAAATCATCGCGACGGAGAAGGTCAAAGGGTGTAACATTGATGTCGATGATGTACCGAATGAAATCCTGGTCCGTGATGACCTGCGTGTCTTCGATTCTCCTCGCCGCCCTCCTGGCGGCCCTACCCTCTCCCCTGTGGGCAAGCAGCAAAGATGTCGCAGGCATCCAGATGGTTGTCAAGACAATACCTGGCCCGGCCCTGGCGCAAGTCAAGACGTACGGTAACGGAACCTTCTCGGTTCACCTGGATACGGCGGGCACTTATCAAGTGACTGCAGTGGGCGTGAAGAATCTCAAGCAGGGGACCTGCGTGAAGCTGAGCTTCAGCGTCCAGTCCGCAAAGCCTGCGTCCGCCAATACGAGGCAAGCGGCGCCGGTGAGTAAGACCGCGACCGCCGTGCTCGACGCGTCAGGTAGGCTGGCCTTTCCGGGCGACATCCGGGTGAGCGAGCCATCGGTATTGACCGGATGCCTGGAGATCGCTGAGCCTATGGTTACCCATAATCCCGACGGGACATTTACAATTCGAAAAGAGCCTTGCGAAGAGGACGCCAAAGACGTCAAGGCCAAAAAGGGATTAGTCGTACCTGCTCAGGTTGTTGTTCCTATAATTCCTAAAGGGGACGCCACCAAAGCGGACCCTCGGCAATAGACTTCCCTCGATCGAGTTGGGCGGCCACCTGGCAAGGCGATGATGTGAGTTGCCAGCAGCGGCAGGACTTTCCGGCAACATGCTCATTGGGAACACGCTGGCTGGATTCCCCGCGTATCGTCGAACACCCGGAATCGCCCAAGCCCCGAATTTGAAAAAGTAGCTACCGGATACGCCGTGATTCAGGCACGAACGCGTTTTTCGAGCGGCACACGTATGTTGCGACGGTCTGCCGCGCGCGCCGCGTCCGACACCTAGCGGTTCGGGCCGGAGATCGAAGCAGTTTGTTCCAGCTTTGCGCGGGGGTCATTGGATCGTCGGAGGGTCTACCCACTCCCGGTCCACGAAATGAAACAATTGTTCCGAGAGATCCTGCAGCTTTTGGAGACACTCACGGACATCGCGCCTCTCGCTGAGCGGCGGATAGGCCGCAAATAACACGGAACAGAGACAACTCAGATCGACTTGCGAGAGTGTAAGTTCCTTCTCCCGCCGCGCGGAAAAAGCGGCTTCGGCAAGACGCGCTGCCAATCGATCGGTGTCCTGTCGCGGAAACCCGATGATCGCCAGATCCATGTGGGGAACGAAGGCAAATACTTCTTGGATCGTGGCGCACTCCTCCGCAGATATGCGCAGCAGTAGGACCGGACCATCGATGACTTGGCCTTGCATGTTCTTTCGCCACCTACATATTGGTCGAACAGGTTCGCGACGGAGAAGATTAAAGAGTCTAACATTGATTCCGCTGCGGTCGCGCATGAAAGTCTGGTCCATGACGACCTGCGTGTCTTCGATTCTCCTCGCCGCATTGCTGGCGACCCAAGCCTCCCCCCTGTGGGCAAGCACCAAAGATGTCGCAGGTGGGCTGGCCTTTCCGGGCGACATCCAGGTGAGCGAGACATCGGTATTGACCGGACGCCTGGAAATCGCTGAGCCTATGGTTACCCAAAACCTTATGCTCTTGCGGATAGCCGGGCTGTCCCTTCTGGCGGGATATCCAATGAGCGGGTGATCACCCCCCTTCACCAATCGTTCGCCATCCTGCCTTCGAGCGAAATACCTGTCGCGGCCATTCGCGGTTGCGAGCAAGGAACTTCGAGAGGCCGATGTCCCAGACATTTTCTGCGCCTAATCAAAATATTCATCAATAGTGGCCTGTTATAAATAAACTGTGTAAGGTAAAGAAAACATGTACCGTTCTCATTAAATGCGCATCTCATAGGCCGGTGGGGCAGATCTTCCGTCATCACTCTTAATCGCGGTAACCGTCTGACAGCCCGCTCCCTGTTTCACGCGGGCAAGATTCCGGTTAATTCCACAACAGCCGAATGCCCCGGCCAATGCCGTTTTGCCTGCATGGGAGCACAAGTGGCGAAGGAAATTGCCCACCCGCAAGGGTCCGCGCCAGCTCGCATGAGCAGCATTAGAGGTCTTGCCGGTAACTGGCGAGAGTCGAACTTGGCCTCTGGAGGATTTATTTGTCAAAGCGTGCCATTTGACTCACACATGACTCCGCGAAAATGCTATGATCGCTGCTCAGGGCTAGAAAATAGAAAGCCAGTGAGTGTACCGACAGCCGCGCGGGAATCCAAAATGGGAATCCCTGCTCCGGGATAAACCGGCATGAAGTAGGGAATGCAAGAGTCTCACGAGAAACGGCGAGCGACCCGCTGGGCTCCGAGTTTTGCCCCGGGCATCGTGAGGTGCACAGCGAAGCATAAACAGGAGCTAGCCGCCACGTATCCGAGAAAAGAGCCGTATGCGCGAATGAGCGCCCGTACGGATCTGTGCGGGGGGGGGCGGGCAACTGGTCTTCCTACCGCGACCGATCAAAGCCAACGCATGGGGGAAGTGCCATGACTATGATATGTACCTCTAGATCTGCCCTCGCGGTTTTCCTGTCCTTTTCTCTTTTGCCCTTGACGTCCGCCGCCCAGCCCCTCGCGCAGCGCGCTACGCGGCAATTCCCTGAGGACCAGCCTGGGTTTCCTCAATATCCCACCTCGCAGCCGACCGCCCGACGTGGCGGCCAGACGTCCGCCGCGCAGGCCGCAGGCAAGGCCAGCCTCAACTTTCCGCCCGATCGCAGCGATTCCGTTGCGCTGCAATGCGACCAGTTGGCGGACCAGCCTTTGGACCCGCAACGTGTCGGCGACGGCGTCGTCTTCGAAAAGATACAGGCCGGTCAAGCGCTCCCGGTTTGCGAGCAGGCCGCCGAGCGCCAGCCCGTACGGCCGCGCTATCAATATCTCTATGGCCGCGTCCTGGATGCGGCGAAGCGCTATCCCGAAGCAGCCGCGCAATTCGCCGCGGCTGACCAGGTCGGCTATGGCTTCGCATCTTTTTCCTTGGCGATGTTTTATACGGATGGCACTGGCGTGCCGAAAAACCTGGAGCAAGCCTTGCGCCTGTACTTCCGCGCGGGCAACGCGGGCATTGCCGATGCCTTTGCCGCAGGCGGAGAACTCTATCTCGAGGAAAATCCGCCCAATTATCCCGAAGCGAAGTCCTGGCTCGAACAAGCTGTGCAGCGCGGCTCGGCTGACGGCAACGCCGACCTGGGATGGATGTACGAAACGGGAAGGGGCGTGAACAAAGACCCGGCCAAGGCCTTGAGCCTCTTCAACGAGGCCGCCAAGCGGGGCAGCGCCGAAGGCATGTACTTCGTCGGCGTGGCCTATTACAACGGCGTGGGCGTGCAGAAAGATCAAGCTGCCGCTTGCCAGTGGTTCATTCGCTCCGGTTCTTACTCCCACCCCGATGGCGAAATGCAAGCCGGTTTTTGCTACTACAACGGGATAGGAGTTGAGCAGAACCACGCGACGGCATTCAACTGGTTCGCCAAAGCGGGTCAGGCGGGCTTGCTCGATGCGCGGGTTTATGTCGCCGACATGCTCGACCGTGGCGACGGTTGGAACCAGGACAGCGCCGCCGCCGTTCAGTGGTATCAGGCAGCCGCGGAGCAGGGCGACGTCTACGCCATGACTGAACTTGGCGCGCACCTGCGCCTCGGCAAGGGCGTTGCCTGGAGCGAAGCCCAGGCCATGCAGTGGTTCGCCAAAGCGGCCCAGAAGGGATACGTCCCCGCCGAAACCTCGCTCGCTGTGGGCTATGAGAATGGTCTCGGCCAGGATTCCGGTCAGGGCAGGCAGGACTATCAGCAGGCTGCCTACTGGTACGGCCAGGCAGTAAATCAGGATGATGGCTATGCGCAGCTCAATCTGGGCGTGATGTACGAAAAGGGTTGGGGCGTGCCGCAAAATCTCGAGCGCGCCAAACAGCTTTATGCCCGGGCTGCCGGCAGCTCCAACGCCGCCGTCGCAAACCTCGGCAAGAAGTACTTCGACAGCGTCCCGGACTCCGCGCCGCCCGATCGCACCCCCCGACGCTCCGTGGCTCGTTCTTCGAAGGACTCGAGCGACTTTTGGGCCGTCGTCATCGTAGGCGCCCTTGCCATCGGCGCTGTGGCCGCGCTCTCTTCCGGCGGATCGAGTTCAGGAAATGTAAGTACCGGTGGTGGTAGCTTTCCTGACCCGCCGAAGTTCGATCGTGATTACGGGAAGAATTGCACCGCCACGGTTGGAGGTTGGGGAGTAACACATCAAGAACCATCGTTTTGCCAGTATTGACCGGCATCGAGGCGATTCGCCTGGAAACGGTCGATGCTCCAATTGTAACCATACCGATAACAAAAGAGAGGATTCGGCTATCGAGATCGGCGCTGTGGCGGGCCTGGAGGACCTATGTTTTGCAGTAACTGCGGTGCGCCCAATCCGGACATTGCATCGCTTTGTCACAAGTGCGGGAAAGCGGTTGCGCGGCCGCGTAGGTAACCAGCAGCTCTGACCTGCGGACCTCGGAGGAACTATGTTTTGTAATTACTGTGGCGCACCCAATGCCGACGTCGCGTCGTTTTGTAACAAGTGTGGAAAGGCGGTGGCGGGGACACCCGCTAGCGCGCCTGTCCAGGCACAACCAGTCACTGCACAACCAATCGCCTATGTAATGGAAATGCCTCCTGCGCCGCCAAGTACGCCGGCTCCCGGCGTACTCACTTCACCCTTGAGGCAAGAAACCTATGCTTCGATTGGCGGAACGCTGAGTTCGACAGCGAGGACCGAGTTTACGAACGGGCTCACTGTCGAGGTGCGCAGCCAAATCGATAACAAATGCATTCCGGTAGGCATTGTCGCCTGGATCATCACGATCATCGCTGTCTCACGCTTCAGCATCCCGGAGTTCGGTGAGAGGTGGGGCATTGTGATCGGTCTTGTGATGGCCTTCGTGGTTGCAGGCATAGTCACCAAGATCATGAACGTCTTTCTGGAAGATAAGTGGGTGCGTCCGATCCCCGATCTGAGCGACGAGATGCTTGTAAACCGTTACAACGAAGCAAAAGCGGATCGCAGGGCCGCTCGCACCAGGACAACTATCAGTTGGGCGGTGATCGCGATTATTGTCGTCGTGCTAATTATCGCGTGGGTGGCCGCACAACGTCATTAAGAACATTCCGGCGATTTGGAGGAACTATGTTCTGTATTTACTGCGGTGCGCACAATCCTGGTAGCGCTGCGTTTTGCAGCACCTGCGGAAAAGCGGTGGCTGTGCCGGCCGTGCAGCCGGCGGTACCCGTCCAGCCACAACTGCAAGCCCCCGCCCAACCGCCGCGAAGCGTTGAGCCGCCGCGAGCGGACCCAGTACAAGCTGCGCCTGCGCCGTCCGTTCCGGTTCCGCCGCGGCGACGGTCACACGTACTGCGAAATCTGGCGTTAGTTGCAGGCCTGATTATCGCGGTGATTGTCGTCGCGATTGCACTGGCGGGGCCGAGCCCGCAGACTTCGCTGGAAAGGGCCGGCACGGCGCTGATCAACCAGGACGCGACATCTTTCGATAATTATGTGGATGTGCAGAGCATTCTAGGCGATTGGACCGATCAAGCCGCGAGCAGCTGGTTGAGCAATAACTACAGTGCGGGAGACGCCCTCGTCGCAAACGGCCTTGTGGCGGGGTTCAAGTCGCTTTTGCTGCCGAAGCTTGCTTCTTCTGTGGAGCAGGAAATTCTAAGCCACAAGGTGTCCGATCAGCCGCGAACAGACGGGGCCGACAATATACCCAACCACATGATCGACATTGTTTCCAACGGCATCCGCACCCTGATTACTTCGCAGCTTCGATACCAGGGAGTCGCGGCGCAAACAAAGTCCGGCACCGACGCCGTGCTCGACGTACGCTTCGCCACCGGCCTCAGCAGCCACCCTTTCATCGTACAGGTCAGGATGCAACGCGCGGGCGACCACTGGCGGATTGTCGCCATTCCCGGTGTCGCGCATCTGCTGGCGCAATTGCAAGCGCCGACAAGCGCAAGCTCACAAAGTTCACAAACGCGCCTGCAACATCTCGCGGACCCCGCCACGAAACTGCCAGACACTGCGCCTCAATCGCCTGCAACCGTGCCATCGCCCCCGCCTGCGGCGGAGAGGAAAACAGCAGAGCCGGATGACGATCCCATTGGGGACGGCGGTTTTATCACACCACCACCCCGGTAGGAAAAAGATGGAAAACCCCGGCGGGTGGCATCACCTCTCAGCAACAGCCCTTTCATCGCACGGGTTAAGATGCGCCGGGCAGGGGACCACTGGCGGATCATCGCAATTCCGGATGTTGCAGGATTGCTGGCGCAATTGCATCAGGCGAAGTGATTTGACGGAGCCTTTGGTTGATCTGCGGAAGAGTGGATTTATGTGGCATGTACTCGAAGAAGTGGAGAAAAATGCGGTCGCTGCCCAAATCGACGCGCAGGACCGATTGAACAATAATTATGGCGCCCACGCGGGCACCATCGCGGGCGTTGATCTCTCGTTCTATCCCGGTGCACAATTGATTCGGGTCACAAACCGGCAACCGATGGTCGGCAACAGCTATTTTATCCGGCGCGGCGACGAACTTGTCGCGCTGCATGAGTTGGACGGTATCCAGCCTTTCTGCGACAGCCATTTCGGCCTCGTGGTGCATTCCGGCACCGCCGCGGACTATTTCCGCTTCGCTCACTTCTTCTCCGATGAGGGGCGAAGAAGCTGGCTAGTCGAGGGCCCGCAGGATCTCGGGATTAATTCCGCTTCTCTCAACCCAGCAAAAAGACAGGTGCTCGCCTTTATAAGACCCCTTGAGATAGAAATCGACGGAAGCATATTGATGGTGCGCGCCTGTACGTTCGAGGAGCAACCATCCCGATTCTACCGTGACAGTTATCGCCTGACGCCCGGCCAGCCGCCGCAGCTCTTTGCCCGGGAGAACAGCGGCATCGCCTTGGAACCCCTTGGCATCTTCCTTAACATGCAACTGAAAATCAAACGGTCCGACATCGTCCCTTTTGAGGTTCGCCCTGACGGGCGAGCTGTGCCGTAACTGAGTAGGAGGTTACCATGCCGTTTTGTCAGACCTGTGGCAGTCCAGTGCAGTCCGAGGCCCGCTTTTGCGCCGCCTGTGGTAATCCTGCGAATATCAGCAGCTCATCCAATCCGCCAAATCTGGCTGCAACCGAGAGTGCCGCGGTTGCTCTGCCCACCGAAACGCATCCCACGCCACTGAACATAGAATTGCCCCGAACGCCTGTCCGAGTGGCACCTGGAGCGCAAATTGGCGAAATAACGATTCGAGCGCACCGACCCACAGGTGTGACCATTCTTGCGGTCCTCGCATTCCTTGGAATGGTCCCCACAGTTCCCCTCGGCGTGGTTTTGCTCGGCTATGCCGTCAGCGCCAGCGCGGAGGGCTCCATCCCGCTGATGCGATTATTGATGCAGCTATTCCCAGTGATTGCCCAGGGCCAGCAGGATATGGTCACGCAAGCGTTCGAGGCGTCAGCCGGGATGTTCGCGATTGCTGCAATTTGCGCCGTGCTGAGCTACGGCTTGTGGAGGCTTCGGAAGTGGGGACGCATCCTTGCAATTGTGTCGAGCGTTTTAATGTCGCTTCATGCAGTGGCCATGATTCTTAACTCCTCCGGGACATTGCTTTGGCATCTGTTCGCCATTGCGATAAACATTTGGATCATCACGTATTTGCTTAAGCCTCACGTGAAACAGGCGTTCTGTTCCTGAAACGCGCCCTGCCTGGCAGTCGTTGGTTGTGTCGTTTCGGCAGGGCTAATCGTCGGCGGAGACCCGCGCGTAGAGGTCCGCACGCACCGTCTTCAGTGATTTGTGCACCTTCGGTAATGTATGGGGCTCGCGACGGGAATGAGCTTTGATATAGTTTGCACATCTGAATCATGCTGGCACTCAAAGTTCACAGAGACAAGAACCCGAATATCCGGAGCGGCAGCTTCTGGATCCCTATCGTCGATTGGAGAAGCGCGCGTATACATTTGCGGAACTGGCGCAAGACGCTGTCCCAATCCCGCCGTATCCGGTACCTGACACTGGTACATATTCCCAAAACCCACCCGGTATTTGTCGGCGTTGATTTCACTTCTCGTTTCGGATGCGCACTAAGATATCTTCCATTTGTGCCGCTGAAAAACGTTGAACCGAGCATACTGCATGCGCTCAAACCATTGGACAAAGCTCTAAGCCGCGGCTGCCATCATGTCGGTCAAGGCTTTTTCACCCTCGAATCCGCCGAAGCCGGTCGCCCTTTGGCGGGCTGGCCGGAGCTAATCCTGGGCGCCGACCTTCCGCGTTCCTGCATCAAATGGACTAAGGACATCCGCCTTTTGATGAGAGGCGACAAGAGGAGGGATCGAGCGTCTACTGAGGGTTGCGGCTTCTGAGCTGCAACGATCCAGCGCGATATTGGGCGCTTTCGGCAAGCAACTTGGCAAGAATCCCACGGTGCGCGGTGGTTGTGGGCTTCCCGGAAACTGGCCGCTTCCAGGTACACCTCGAGAATCCGTTCTTGCTGGTCGCGTTATTTATGAACCCGTGGTTTGAGATTCAATCCGGAGTGACCAAGATCTGTAGAGTCTGCTATAGAGTTCTTACCGCCTCCCCGCCGATGAGGCCCCCAAGACCTGGTTCCCCTCAGATTGATGATTTCGGCTCACTTTTGTCCCGCCGCTGACACAGAGCAGCCAAAATGCCCGCCGCGGGTTGCTTAGATACAATTGCGACTTGGTCCACTAATCGTCGATGCCTCTTAGAAGTGCCAACAAAAGAGTCAAAAGTTGGTTAAACCGATTCCCGCTCTCCTCGTCGAACACACTGCCGCGTGGCATCATTCCGGGAATGAGAAGACTGTGCCGTCCTTCATCGGATGTTTCCTTGGCGAGTATTTCTCTGATCCTGCTCGAGGTTTCTGGCGCGGCGATTTTCGCGAGATCCCTTCCCAGCAACCTGGCGCCCGCCCTGACATAATCAAAGTTCTCGATGTCTACGAGATCAATATGCTCTTCGTAGAGGCGATCGTTGTTTCCCGCATCCAGGTAATGGTCCAAAATAAAAGCCAGGTCTATGGCGTCTCTCGTCCGTTCGTGAGGGCGATCTGCCCAGGAGATAACCTTCAGGATCGTCAAGCCGGGAAGCGAGGCCACTAGGATGTCGAGCGGTGGGTTGGCTTTCACCCTCACTCTTTGAGCCGTCCGATAGGCGTCCTCAAATCCTACGGTGCTCATGACGATATCCTCGTCCGGCGGCCAGCGGATCTCCCTGCGATTGTCGGCAACTCCGCCGAAGGGCAGGAAATCAACGTCTAATTTGCCTTGGAATCGCAACCGCTGAGCCTCTTTCGTCTCCCGGAAGAGCCGGCTGGTTAGGAGTGAATCCTTCAATTTCTGAAACTCTGCCCAACTCTCGACCCGGACGCCGAAGTCTCGATCGAGGGTGCGCCGGCTTCGCCGCTCGAAGCCAAGCTCAAAAATCATGTCCCGCGCCGTCGCCCCAACCACAAAAAATGCAATGCCCAATGACCCTGCCGTCTCACTCACGGATGTGAAAAGCGCTGCGGACAGTGGATCAATCTTCCCTGACAAGTCCAGCAAGTTGCTCATCGTATATCCGCCTTGCCGTTTCTAGGTTGCGGGGATCCCCAGTTGCCAGCAGGTCCGCGTAGACCAGCAGCGGGGGTACGATTTCGGGATCGGTCAAGTCACACGCTGGATCCCAGAAGGCCTTGAGCACTTCGACGTTTCCTTTGGGGTCTGCGCGCAATCGATTAGCCGCAAGGAATCGCCCGGGCAAATCGCGGATGTACACCGTCACCAACTCCGGCTTCAGGTAACCGGTAAGGCGTGCGGCGGCGGGTTCAGCTCCCCAGTAGGCGCGGAAGTCACGGATGCGCGCTTTCTCCCACCACTTGGGATCAGGCGCGGCGTACCTGCCCTGAACCAGCTTGGGTCGCAACTGGTCGGGGAATGCAGCTACCCAGTGATCGAGCAACCGCTGTTTGTCCATCAGCCTTCGGCCTTGCTCTCCCATGTCAACAAGATGGCCGAGACCTTCCAGGTCGCCCAAAACCCACGCCACGGTGCCCAGCGCAACATGGGCGGTCTGCGCGATGGTTCGAAACGGTGCGCCAACCAATTCCTGGCGGCAGAGCAATGCAAATACTACCCTCAGGCCCGCAGGTACGAAAGCACGGGTGGGCCTTTGCCTGGGGAATCGCCGGGGTTCACGCCCGCGGATGTAGACAAAAACCGGAGGATAGTTCAGGTAAGCGTTTCCCAAGGTGTCCAAAAACGGGATTTCCAGTTCCTTCAGCCTTTCTGCCATGTTCGGATTCACATACCGGGTAACCAGAAGAGCTCCTTCGGGAAGCCGCTTTATCTGGTCGATGGCCTGGCCAAGAGTCTGAGTGGTCAGCGCCTGCTTAACTTCTGCATCCATGCCCCATTCCGCGTGGGGGAAGGCGAAGCGCAATCTGGCATCCGCTCGGGCCGTGCCGCGCCGGGGCTCCAATTGCTGCATTCGGACACGTATCCCGGTGGTCCGCTGAAATGCCGCGATGGCCTCTTGCAAGAGTTCGGTTTCGGTCTCGTGGAGCTCCATTTTGGTTACCACGACTTCTTCCTCCTAGGGCCGAGCGTTCACTTTTTAACGATGTTCATTATAACTGAACATCGACAAAGAATGAACAAATTTCGTTTAAGAGGATTCTTGGCTAAACTTGGGATTGCCGATTCTGGTGAGCTCGATTCAATCCGGAGCGACCGAGATCGGTAGAGTCTGCGATAGAGTTCTTATCCCCTCCCCGCCGATGAGGCCCCCAAGACCTGGTTCCCCTCAGATTGATGATTTCGGCTCACTCTTGTCCCGCCGCTGACGCAGAGCAGCCAAAATGCCCGCCGCGGCACACCGCGACGCAAAAAACTACTTGACAAGCTATGCTTAATATGATAGGCTAGCATGGGGTGGTTGGTTGTATGCTCAGGACCCTCGAGACCCCGCCCGTGACTCCGCTGATTCTCCCTCCAGCGGCAATATGTCAGTCCACCCCTGGCTGCGACCATAGCAAAAACTTGAAAACTTACGAACGATCCGGGAATGTCAATGAAAACAAACAGTCGAGGAGTTGAAGAGTCGAGGAGTCGAGGAGTTGAAGGGCCAATTCAAGAGGTTGGGTCGGATGGCAACGGCTTGTCACTCTTCGACCCTCGACTCTCGACTTCTCGACTTGAATTCGACGGAACAAAGCGAGAATGTCTATGAAAACAAAGGACCGGCTCAGAAATCAACCACGCCCCGGCCCCTCCTTACCCAAGGAGGGGAACTTCAAACTCCAGTCCTCGGATGAGGAGGGGTTGGGGGTGGTGGGACTTAGCGCCCTTGGCGTTCTTTGCGCCTTGGCGGGAAACAGGCGTCTTGCCCCAGAAGGGGGAACGCCGGAGAATTTGGAAAGAGATGTTTTTTAGAGGGAACGAACTCAGTCATCTTTGGCAAATAAAGGAGTTAGCATTTTTCGAGTGCTCAAAACGAACTGGTTTTTGATGCAAACGAACTCAAAACGAACTCTCGAAAGGCCCAAAAAACTGCGCCTTGTGTGGAGACGAACTCAAATTCGCGACTTTGAAGGCATCGGCAGGTGGGCGTCCGCGACATTTGCGTGTTTTGTGCCTTGGCGTGAAACCGCGTTTGCCCTTCCGGCAAGTCGCACAGAGAAAGATGTTTTTTCGTGGGAACGAACTCAGTCATCTAGTGCATATAAAGGACTTAGCGTTTTCAGGATACACAAAACGAACTGTCCTTTTATGCAAACGAACTCGAAACGAACTCCAAGACGAGGCTGAAAGTGCGTAATCTCTATGGCTTCATCCTAGTATTCGCCTTGCTTGGGAGCGCTCCGGCGCAAACGCCGGCCCCCGAATACCGCAACCCCGCTCTCCCCATCGAGCAGCGTGTCGCTGACCTGCTGAAGCGCATGACGCTCGAAGAGAAGGTCGGCCAGTTGACCACCGCGCGCCGGGGCAACTTCGGCATCCTGGACACGACAGGGAGATTCAACCCGAATTCGTAAGTTGAACTGTGATTTGAAGGGCTAACTGCCGTCATCGAGCCGTCCCTTTACCCTGTTGCTGG
>Ga0209415_10012148_pt1 | contig 14394 bp, 9 predicted proteins | sample PeaSoiSIISIP2007_FD_187696 | JGI IMG/M metagenome (GOLD analysis project Ga0209415, IMG submission 187696) | Peat soil microbial communities from Weissenstadt, Germany - SII-SIP-2007 (SPAdes) (version 2) | ecosystem: Environmental > Terrestrial > Soil > Wetlands > Peat | place: Germany...
AATCTGGGGCAGACGCGCAAGGGCGCCCCAGCCGTCGCCCAACATCCAGCTGCATTCTTAGTGCCAGCAGGACGTACGGCTAAGCCGATGTAAGGTTAGCATAGCTCCCGGCAGAGCGGTGGAGAGTGCGCAAAACTTTGCAGTCCCACGACGGAAACGGAAAAAGATTGGCAATCCGCGTGGCATCCCCGACTCAGCGGCTTCCGCGGGCTCCGAACGAGTTTCAGAGTTCCAGCGTGGTGAAAAAGCAATTGAGATGCTCACGAGTATTGAAGCCGGTTAGCTTGTTTGCGGCTGCCGCATCCTCTTCGCGATTTCCAAAAAACTCATTGCTCGCTCCCGATGAAGCAGCAACACCGTTCCAATATAGACAATCGCACCGACCGCTATTTCAAGGATCAGCCGTAACATTAAGGGCTGGCTCATGGGCAGTTTCCACTTCAACAGCCCTACGGCTAGCGCCATGGCAACCGCTCCATCCAGTCCCGGACGCACCGCTCTGAAATATTCCCAGGGACTCATTTCAATGGTCTTGAGTGTCTTCCAGTAGAGGGGGGCCGTCGCCAATGGATATATCAACCATCCGAAGGCTACTCCCGGAATGCCCCAATGGCTGCCCACGTAAAACGAGATCGGCATAGCTACCAAGGTAGACAATTCCACCCACATGACGAAGCGGGCGTTGCCCACGGCAGTGAGCAGCTTCGGCAACAGGGCCTCGATGGACCGGAAGGCGGTGTAGAGGCAAAGAATTTCCAGGGGAACGATCATGCTCTCCCACTTGCGGCCCAAAGCGAAGGGAACGAGTTCGCGGGCGACTAAAGCGACTCCGATAGTGGCCGGGAAAGTTGTCAGAGCCAAAGCTTCCGTCAGGGTCTTCAGATAGCGGCGCAAGGCCGCCGGTTCTTTCTTCACCTTTGCCAGGTAGCTGGGGATGATTGTGGTTACGAGCGAAACCACCTTCTCCAGCGGAATGTTGGCCACGGTCCACGCCATGCCGTAAAAACCGAGGGGAGACGGGCCCAGCACTCGGCCTACGGTGACATTATCGAGGCCATTGTAGGTGGACCATGCAAAGACGGAAACCAGCACATGCCAGCTGAAAAGCAGCGGACGCTTCACCACGGCAAAGCTGGGCCAGGCAAAGCGCTGGTGGTAAGCCACCAGAATCATCACGCTGCGCAGCGTTGTCGCTAACAAGTTGCCAAGAACCAGAGACCAATATCCGTACCCTAAGAGTGCAAGCCCGACGGTCGCAATGGCGGCAACGATGTCACGAATCGCGTTGAACCAGGACAGCGGCTTGAAACGCAATTGCTTGCTCATTACGCCCTCAGGAACGCTGCGCAGCGCCAGAGGAATGAGCGCCAAACAACTGACCGCCACAACCGGCGCCAGGCGGGGCGTCTTGAAGAATGCGGCCACCGGAACTGCGCAAGCACAAGCAATAAGGGACGCGGTCACACCCAGGAGCACAGCGACGGAGTGCAGTTGTGCAATCTCGTCCTCAGTCAAATCTTGCAGGGTCATCACCGTGGCTGGGATACCGAATTCCCCCGCCAAACGCAGGTAGGAATAAAACGCACCCGCCATCGCGACCATGCCAAAATCGGATGGCGCGAGCACTCTAACAATCACCAGTAGTGAAGCCCACGATATGAGCTGGGCGCCCCAGTCCGTAACCGCTCTCCACGCCAGATTTCCCGCCAGCGAACCCGATGGCTTCGCCGGAGAAGGCGCGAGCGGGCTCGTTCCCACTTCCCCGCTTTCGGGATTGATCGCGATGCTTTCCTGCTTATCCAAGCCAACTCCCACGGGTGTTATCTTCCAAACCAACGATCCTTCCCTTGCATCCATTCAGCAAGAGCGATGCCGGTAAAGATGGAGGTAGCGTCCGCTTGGTGGATTCGTCAATCTTCAGCCCAGGAACTTCCTAATTCTTTTCCGTGCCCCCCAGCTTGTTGAGGCCTTTCTCCACCAAGGGTTGCAGCTTATGGTAGAGTCGACCGCCAACGCGCTGGACGGTCTCGCGAAGGTCGTGGCGGCGCAGCCATGTACGATCCAGGCGATAACGGAGAATCGGGACCACCGTGCCTCCGAAGCGCAGCAGAAATCCGTGCGAGCCTCCCAGGGAATGGCGACGAAGCCCTTGGCCGCAAGCCCACTCGATTCCCTTCCATTGCAGAAGATCGTTTGGCTTCAGATGCATGAACTCGTCGAGGGAGCTGTTCGCGGCAGACTCAAACAATCCACCGGGGAAGAATCTAAAGATGTTTATCGCAATTACTTTTCCCTCAAACCGCGCCAGAAACAGCCGCCGGTTATTCCGGAGTCTGACGGCTTTTTCGAAGGATTCGAAGCTCCAGCTTCCCAGCACTTGCTTGCGTTCGGTTCCCCGCCAGGCCGAGTAAACCGCGTACGCGTCGACAATATCTTGAGCTGTGGTGGCTTCGCCCACTTCGACACCGTGCTTCTCGGCGTAGCGAATGTTCCTGCGCCGGTCCTTGGTAAACTGCTTAAACAAGGCGTCTGGGCCGAGAGTGAGGTCGAGTACCACGTTACCCGGCAACTGCCGGGTGCGGAAACCGCGCGCTGAAAACGGCGGGAGCTCCCGCGAAACCCAGGTGTAGACACTGATTAGTTCTGCAGAATCGGCCTCGGCCAACAGTCCTTGGGCGAGCGTTTCGAGGATGGTTTCGGAATCCTCTAGGGCGTCCACGCAGATTTGCGGACGCGACGGCAGTCCGGACATTACATGCCCGCCCAGGTGAAATCCGGTCAGGACTCCTCGCACACGATTGTCCTCCACAGCTAGAACCGCGAAGGCCCGGTCACCCGACCGAAGCGTTTCGAGAAAATATTCTGGCGCGTCGTAGTGGGATGGCATCTCGACGCGAGTCAGGCAATCGCGCCAGGACCGCTCGAGGTCAGCGGAAGGGAACTCATGTAAGATCTGGAATTTCATATCTTCAGCTGGCCACAGCTAGCCATGTTCGCGGTTCCGGCGATGCGATCCGGACTCGCTGCGGTAGCGTCACGGACTAGGTTCGAAGCTGGTGCCTGGTTTCTAGTGCTGCAGAACTGCTCAAATCCGTTGGTTCCACACGTCGGCACTGAATTTTCTCAGCTTCCCGACAGCTTCAATCAACTCAACCAACAACATTCTAACCTAGCTCTGCGAACAGACGGGACAGTCTCAAGAACACAATGTGAATCCCTGGGGTACAATCGCCGTACGCTGGGGCAGTCGACGGGGCTGAGCGCCTCGTGGGGTGCGGGTCCTCAAAACAAATGGTTTACAGTCTCAAAAACAACGGCCTCCTCCGGGAGGGAGGCCCAGGTCCAGTTCCAGGTGATCGTCAACGATGAGTGAAATCTACGTTATTGGCGGAGAACTTCGGCGATCCGTCTTTCGAAAACTGGCGGAATGGCAATCGTCCAAGAAGGGGATGATCATCCAGCTGAATCCGGAAACGAAGACTTCTCGCCGCTGCGTGGAGTACGTTTCGCCGGCGGAAGTTTGCCCGTCGGATTTACCCGCGGTTCTGTTCAAGTCGGCTTTTCTTTCGGATAACAAACTCTTCACCTGTACTTCGACCGAGATTCTGGTTTATCAGCTTCCCGGCTTCCACCTCCTGCATTACATTTCGCTGCCTTGTTTCAACGATCTTCACCATGTTCACCCCACGCGAGAAGGAACCATGCTGGTCGCGGTCACGGGACTCGACATGGTGGTAGAGGTGAGCACCGCTGGCGACGTGCTTCGCGAGTGGAACGTGCTGGGTGAGGATCCGTGGCAACGGTTCTCCCGCGACATCGATTACCGGAAAGTGGCCACCACCAAGCCGCATCGCTCTCATCCCAACCACGTCTTTCAGCTCGACGACGAGATCTGGGTGACGCGGTTTGCGCAGCGGGATGCGGTCTGCCTGACGCGGCCCGGCCGACGGATTGACATCGCCATTCAGCCTCCGCATGATGGGCTCGTTCTTGGCGACTCGATCTACTTCACCACCGTGGACGGTCACATCATGATCGCGAATCGCAAAACCCTGCAGGTGGAAAAAACTTACGATCTGGCCAAGATGGGTGGCCCGCCTGACCAGATCCTGGGTTGGTGTCGCGGTTTGCTTCCAGTGGATCAGCGTTTTGTCTGGGCAGGCTTCACGCGCATTCGCCCCACTCAGTTTCGCGAAAATCTGGCATGGTTGAAAAATAGAAGCTCATACAAGCAGCGTCGCCGGCCGACGCACCTGGGCCTTTACGATTTGGAGCGCGGCGCCTGCCTGGATGAGATCGCCCTCGAACCGCACGGCGTAGGCGTGGTTTTCAGTCTTTTTGAAGCTGTTCCAGAGGCCCCACCGTCCGCGAACAGCGTGGAGGTACCCCAGAGGTCGAGAATCTGAGTTCGCGCGACGGGCGTGTGCGTCAACCCTGTTTCGCGCCGCGATGCGGTCTCATCTCCCTCTAGTGGATAATAGTTGAGCATTCCCCGATCCATGGAACCATCGAAAATCTTGGATAATGCAGGCAAAGACCGCAATCACGCTCCAGTGTTTGTACTGGGCAGCCCGCGTTCCGGTACGACTCTTCTATACGACATGCTGCTATCGGCGGGGGGCTTTGCCGTATACCTGGCTGAGTCGAACGTTTTCAATCTGCTCGCGCCCCGTTTCGGAGATTTGAGTTCTCGCGGCAACCGGGAACGGCTATTAGAGGCCTGGCTGGACAGTAAACTTTTCCGCGCTTCCGGTCTTAATGCCGAACTCATCCGGCATAAAATCCTCGAAAACTGCCAAACCAGCGGAGAATTCCTGCGGATCGTGATGGGAGAAATCTGCGCGCTGCAGGGTGTGCGGCGCTGGGCGGAAAATTCTCCCGAGGGAATGCTCTATCTTCCTGTCATCAAGCAACTCATCCCGGAAGCTTTGGTGGTGCACATCATTCGTGATGGCCGCGATGTGGCCACTTCACTGGGCCGCCTTCGCTATGTTCGCGCTTTTCCCTGGGAGTCCCGCCACAGTCTCCTGGGCTGCGGGCTGTACTGGGAGTGGATCGTTCAGCAGGGACGCAGTTTCGGCCGTTCCGCCGGCGCTGACTACATGGAGATCCATTTCGAAGATCTCCTGGCCCAGCCGGAGGAGACTCTCGGCCAAGTCAGCCGTTTTATCGACCATCCACTCGATTACGAACGGATCCGGAGTGTGGCCTATGGATCGGTGAGCAAACCCAACTCTTCGTTTCGCGCCGAGACGCCCACTGACAAATTCAATCCCGTCGGGCGTTGGAAGAAGAGCTTCTCCCAGGAACAGTTGCTGCGCTTTGAACAACTGGTAGGCCAAACGCTGCAGGAACTCGGGTATGCCCTGGCCACTGACGGCGCCCAAAAGCAGCTGAGTCTTGGCCTGCAAGCCACGCGCCTGCTGCACCGTAGCTACTTTGCAGGAAAGCTGGCATACAAGAACAACCGGATTCTCCGGGCCTTCAGGCCATCCATGAAAGGCTCGGACCTCGATGAAATTGTGCTCGCCGACGACCATCCTCCCACGATCAAGCGTCCCTCTACCCCTGCGTTGTAGTTCAGTCGGGCACGTAGGCGAGTCGTGCGCGCTTTCGCCTGGACAGAAAATGGCCAATGCCGCTGATCCAGCTTTCAAACTCGGCATCGGTACGGCCAGTCGTATCGACAAATCGTGGTAACAGCAGGGGATTCGTTTCAGGGGTTGCGAATCCTGTATCACAGGTCGTAGCGGAAACAATTTCTTCCTTGGCAAGCCAGCTCAGGAACTCGGGCCGGTAAGCGCCGCTCGGGTAGCAAAAGTGTGTTCTCTTGCCGGAGACCGCATTTGCGATCCGGGCGCGGTTATCCTGGATCTCCCGCCGGAATAACTCTTCATTGAGCGGGGTTCGGTGGCGGTGAGTGTGTAGCTGGAAATCAACGCCCTCCACGGCGAGTTGCTCCACTTCTTGCCGGTTCATCAGTTGCAGGATGCGCTTCGTCCGCAGCTTCTGATAGTCGATCCCTAGCCGCTGAGCTAGAGTCGTGGCGATCTGATCTTTTTCTTCGCCGTTCAGTTCTTGCCCAGCCGCCCTCTGCATCAACTGGCTCACAACCTCTTCCCGGTCCTCCACCGAGCTCAGGTCGACCGGTAGATCAATGCCAAACTCTTTCAGGTCGACACGACTCATATCACGCGCCTTCCACAGCATGTATGAGCAGATCAGACTGAGCACGGGACGCTGCAAGTCGCTGTAATAAGTCGTCAGATACACGGTCGCTGGGAGTCCGTATCGCTTCAACCGCGGCCAAGCCTGCTTATAGAAATCGTAAGTGCCGTCGTCAAATGTGAGTGCAACGCTTCGTGGAGGTAAATCCTTCCGGTAAAGCCGCTCCAGTGCTTCGGCCAGAGGCAGGACTGCGTACTGCCCGTCTCGCAGCATCTCCAACCTGCGGTCGAGTTGCTGAGGACTGATGTACAAAAAAGGCCGCCACTGGTTCTCATCTTCCAGGGACACGCCGTGATAGCACAAGATCAGCAGTTTGTTGCGTCGCCAGGCGCTTTCTTTGACCAGGCGAAACGCTCCGCAGCTCTTGAGAATCGTTAGTCCGGTGCGCCGCAGTTGCCCTTTCATTCCTTGGTCCCCGGCTTTCCTTACCCTAGAGCAACTGGCTTTGACGAACTCAAGTAAGCAGCGGCGGCCTCCGCCGGCTCATCATCGATCATGACCCGATGCCAGATCTCCAAATTGATGAGCCGCCAGATCCGGTTCCCGTGATCCCGCGCTTTGGCCCGGTGCTCAGCGAAGATTCGCTTCACAACTTCCGGCCGGAAGAGCTGGCGCTCGGTGCTCCTCGGTTCCAACAGCATGCCCTCCAGATCGTCTAGTTGTGGCCCTGCGAGCCAATACTCCCACGGAGTGGGGAAACCCATCTTCTTGCGATACACGATGGAGTGGGGAAGAAGATCTTCCACCGCTTGCTTCAGGATGAACTTTCCGGCCATTCCCTGAATGGAGTATTGCGCCGGAATCTTCGCGGTAAATTCAACCAGCCCGTGGTCGAGAAATGGTACGCGGCTCTCGACTGACGCGGCCATGCTCATCTGGTCCTGCTTCATCAGGAGTTCGATGAGGTAGCTATTGATATCTGCGTAGAGCAGCCGATGGAGGAGATCGCCATGCGACCTTTCCCATGCGCCCATCGAACCGGCATAGGCGTCGCCGGCACTCGCCATAGCTTCGGGAGTCAGCAAGTCAGATTGTTCGGAGGCAGCGAACGCCGAAAAGAAATTATCGAAGTAGAACGACGGCCAGGAATTTCCATCCCGCACCAGGAAAGTATGTTCCAGCTTGCGGCGAAGCGACGCGACTAGCGGACCACCCTGAATCGCCTTGCGCACCAATCCGCGGAGCGCGGCTGGAGTGACCGCACGGTACGCCCGGTCCATGCGCGAGTTCGCCAGCGTCCACGCATAGCGCGTATAGCCTGCCAGCGTCTCGTCACTTCCCTCCCCGGTAAGCACCACAGTGACGTGCTCGCGCGCCAGGCGGGCCACAAAATACAGGGCCACGCTCGACGGCCAAACCAGCGGCTCATCCTCATGCCAGATCAGCCTGGGCAAGCTGGCGAAAAATTCTTCGCGGCTCAGCCGGACTTCGTGATGTTCCGATTGGATATGCTCGGCCACTTCCCGCGCGAAGCGCAGCTCACTGAACGCCTCTTCGCCGTAACCGACGGCGAATGTTTTAATCCGATCCCGGCGGATCTTTTTGGTCAGCGCCGCCACCGCGCTGGAGTCCAATCCCCCGCTGAGAAACACTCCCAGCGGGACTTCGCTCATGAGGTGCGAAGATACCGCGCCTTCGAGCAACTCGCGGTAAGTATCGACATAGTATTTGCGGGGATGAATCTCCGGATCGGGCTCTGCGCTGAGATCCCAATACCGTTCCACGCGGGGTTCGTCTTGCTCCGCAAGCTCGAGGGTATGCCCCGGCATGAGTTTCTGGATTCCGGCGAACATCGTCTCCCGCCCGGTCAGGTAACCGAAGGCCAGATATTCGGCCAGGGCGCCTCGGTTGAACTCGGGCGTCACACTCGGAAAAGCAAGAATCGTTTTGATTTCTGAGCCGAAAAGAAACGTTTGCCCGTCCCAGCGGTAGTAGAAAGGCTTGATGCCCAGGCGGTCGCGGGCAGCGAAGAGAATCCGCTTCCGCCGGTCCCAGATGGCGAAGGCGAACATGCCCCGCAGATGCTTTACACAATCGCGGCCGTACTCTTCGTAGAGATGGACAATGGTTTCAGTATCGCTGCGGGTACGGTAACGGTGGCCCCGGGCCTCGAGATCGGCGCGCAACTCGGCGTGATTGTAGATTTCGCCGTTGTAGACAATCCAAACATCCTGTTTTTCGTTGGCCAGCGGCTGGTGGCCGGTTTTGACGTCGATGATGCTCAACCGCCGCATCGCCAGGCCAACATTTTCTTCGACAAAATAACCTTCGTCGTCGGGACCACGATGCGTGATTCGGCGGTTCATCGCCGTCAGCGCTGCGCCGCTTACGTGCCGGTCGCGATCGTTAGAGAATATCCCGCAGATTCCGCACATGGAAATTTCCGGCCCCAGTCCCTTTAGCTGTCAACCCGATTCGCCTCCGGTTCCACCGCGGCCGGTTCCATCGCGTCCAGGTCCGACGACCGCACCGTGCGCTGGCCGCCTTGCACTGCCAGTTCACACCAACGAACAGCCCTTCTGCAGCGCAGTTTGGGCCCAGCCTCGATTTCAGTATAGCTGCCATTGCATTGAATCAGCACATAGTCGGGGCTTCCCGGAGTTCGATTCCAGCAGACAAATTCAGCGTCGCTCGACACCGAATTGTGCCGCCACGGTTTGCCCGGCTCCCCGAAGAAGAAGGAATACTCTCCGCCCTCCCCAGTGTATTGGTAAGCAGCAATCGCCGAGTCCGTTTCCCGCCCCGCGATTCTGGTGAATGATCTAGCACCGGGATGAACCTCTTCCAGCACAAACAGCAAAAGGGCGAACTCGGCGGGCATGTCCGCCGTGGTGCCGAAGTTCAGCACCGTCATCGGCGCCTTCTGTCCGTACACGGGCGACCAGGCCGCTCTGCGAACCTCCTCTGCCCATCCGTGTCCCTGCACCGGAACCAGCGCCAGGCCCTGAGAAGCGCCCTTCACACGAAATACATTTTGCTCAACCAGTTGCATTTCTTGCGACAGATGCCAGGAAATATCCAGCCGGTGCCGGCCTTGGCCCTCGACCAGATCGCGCACAAGATACAAACCGTTCTTCAAAGACACCACCCACCGCCGGTGGGTGACCGGTTGCGCAAGCCGCTGATAACCATCATGGCTGGCTACCATCAGGTCGAAGCTATAGCCTTGAATCCATTGCTCCGCTTTGGTTTGCGTGAGGCGTTTCCAGGCAAACGGGCCGGCGGTTTCAGCCTGGCTGGTGTCGTCCACGCGCAACGTGTTGTGCATCGTGGTGCCGCGGAATGACTCGCGATCGCCGCTGTTATCCACGTATTCGCCGGTTCCGGGATCGATCAGCAGCGGCGACTGGCTCTGCAGGCAAATGCTCAGAGCATCGGCGTGACCGTGTCCGCCGCTCTGCGTGCCCATCGGGCCGGCATCCAGCACAAGCTGTGACGGCGGCTTGGCCGCAGTCAACATATAGAAGCCGGAGCTCTCAAGAGCTTTCGAATCTATCGGCGGCGGCACGCTTTCCAATTCGTCCCACCGGCGCACCCCCTCGACGCCCAGCAGCCACATGGTCTCTTCGCGCAGACCGGCGGCCGCGTGCTTCAGATCGCCGCGATGAAACAAAATTGCACCCGCAGCCAGCGGATCGAGAAGATGCTCGTCGCGATTGCGCCGCGGATCGAACAGCCGACCTCCATCGTCATCGCCAAATCGCGGTGGGGGCCCACAACGCCCCAGCAGGCACAAGGCGGTGAGCATTTTCTCCAGCGCTTCCTCAAAACTCTTCGGGATAGGAATACCGTTTACGCTGGCCAACACCGCGGAGTGCACAAAAAAATCGAGCGCATAAGCGTGGTAGTAAGTGGACTGCTCGAAATGAAAGCCGTCGGCCTGCACCTGCCGCGCGCTCTCTTCCACGATGATCTTCCAGCCCAGAGATTTCCAGCGCGCCGCCGACGCAAGCTCAGGGCAGAGCACTCCCAGAAAGAACAGACCCACACCTTCGCCGAGCAGATGCGTGTTGGGAGAAAAGTACGTGGAGAGATAACGCTCGATGTGGCGTCCGTGGCGGGCGAAGCCGTGCAGCCACTCGTCGCGAAAATCAGGCAGCCCTGCCGCCCCTTCCAGCAGGTGGTAGGTCCAGAGCCACGAGAGGCTGCGAAATGCGGCTTCCAGACTGCTGGCCCAGTTGATACCGACCGGGTAGGGATTGTCTTCCTGCCACTGCCGCCACTGGCGCAGAATTTCGTCGGCAAACCGGGGATTGCCCGTCAGCCGGTAAGCCTTCGCCAGCGTCACGAAGTGCTGATGGCGATTCAGTTCCCAGGTGACCTTGCTGTCACCCACCTCGTCGAAATCCAGATAACGCACTTTGTAGAACAGCTTCTGAGGAGCGCGTTTCCCATGGACTGGATCGAGATGCCAGTCAATCACCTTGCCGTAGTCGAGATCTTCGTAGCCCAGCAGATCAAAACGATGCCGGCAGATTTTTCCCGCCTGCTGCACGATCCTCTCCGCCTGGCCGGGAAGCCGTTGCCCCAAGAGCCCAAGCAAGCCATCCACCGAATCGGGGCCAAAGAAAAAGTTCCCTCGCTTGGCAGCCGACGAATTCCGCGAACCTCCGGCGAGGTCGAACCCCAGCAGCGACAAAATTCCATCCTGCCGCTTGCCCAGTTCCTGTCGCAGACGATCGCGCAGCTCCGCTCTCTCCATCCGCGCCAATCGTTCCTTGATTTTTCGCCAGTCCTTGAGGTTCATACCTTCCCAGCGCTCACTGCAACCACCTTACCTGAATTGCCTTCGCGCACCGCACGTCCGACAAGAAAAGTCCCGAGAGCTGTCATTTACTCTCTTGGGGCATAAATATCGGGCCCGCAATCGCCGCTGTCGGATATTATTAGCCGTTGCCTTAGTATCTTTCTAACCGTCGGCGCCAGGGTGCAAAACTTTGCAGCTGGACCCGGGAAATGGCCGGCTGACGGGCAGGGCGCCGCATCCCCCGGAAACCGATATGTGCGAAAGCCGTGTTTCAAGGCTGTTTTGCCGAAAAAAACAGACTCGTATGATAGGACTGATCTGCAAGTCAATATGAGCAAAACAATTAAGGGCAAAATCGCATGAGCAAAGCGGTCAGCATATTCGGCCTGGGATACGTAGGCTCGGTCACCGCAGCCTGCCTTGCCACCAAAGGGCACTCGGTGGTGGGCGTAGATTTGAGCGCGTCCAAGGTAGACCTGTTGAACGCTGGCCGCACTCCCATCGTTGAACCCCGCATGAGCGAATTGGTGGAGCAGGCCCACAAGGCTTCCCGCCTGCGCGCCACTATGGATTCAAACTTCGCGGTCATGGAGACTGACATCTCGTTTCTATGCGTGGGCACACCGAGCCTGCGCAGCGGAAAGCTCGATCTCGGCCACGTGGAGCCGGTCTGCCGGGATATTGGCCAGGTGCTGAAACGGAAATCTGCCTTTCATCTAGTCGTTCTGCGGAGCACGGTGCTGCCCGGTACCGCAGAAAACATTGTCATCCCGGTGCTGGAAGAAACCAGCGGCAAGCGCCTGGGCAAGGATTTTGGCGTGTGCGTGAACCCTGAGTTCATGCGGGAAGGCACGGCCGTTGCCGACTTCCTGGAGCCGGCCATGACCATCATCGGCGCTGCCGAAGCGGCGCACGCTGCCCTGCTCCGCGAACTCTACGCCTGGGCTCCGGGACGAATCTTTGAAACCTCGTTCCGCTCGGCCGAGATGGTGAAATATGTTTGTAATACCTGGCATGCGTTGAAAGTAGCCTTCGCCAATGAGGTCGGCACGCTAGCCAAGGCTCTTCAAGTAGACGCCGAAGACGTGACCGAAATCTTTACCGCCGACAATAGACTGAACATCTCGCCCAGCTATCTGAAACCGGGCTTTGCGTTCGGTGGCTCCTGTCTGCCGAAAGACGTTCGCGCCCTCGGGTATCGTGCCAAGGAGATGGATCTTCGATTGCCGTTGTTTGAATCGATCATGCCGAGCAACGACGAGCATCTGCGCCGCGCGGTCGAGATTGTGCTCGATACCGGCAAGAAGAAAATCGCAATCCTCGGACTGAGCTTCAAGGCGGCGACCGACGATCTGCGGGAGAGCCCGCAGGTGCAACTGGTCAAGCATCTTCTCGGCGAAGGCTGCAGCCTCAAGATCTGGGATGAGAACGTGTCGCTCGGCCGTCTCATCGGGTCGAATCGCGATTACATCGAGAATGCAATTCCGCATATCGGATCGCTCCTCGAAAATGATCTGGGACAGATTTTGAGTAATGCCGAGGTCGTCGTAATTGGCACGCGTGGCATCGCGCGCGACCTCTTGCAGAAGCACTTGCGGCCCGATCACGTGGTCATCGATCTGGTGAATCTGGAGAAAGCTCGCCGCCCCGCGGCCGACAACTACGAAGGAATCTGCTGGTAGCCACGTGCGAATTCTCTGGGTCAAGGCGGGCAAGTTGTTGCCGGTGGATACCGGTGGAAAAATTCGTTCCTACAATATTCTCCGGCATCTCGCCCGCAGTTACGAAGTGACTTTCCTTTCCTATTACGGCGGGAAAAAAGACTCAGAATACGAAAGTGCAATTCAGCGTGAACTGCCGGGAGCGCAAACCATTTGGACCGCCGCTCTCGACGGCAACGCCTTCGCTCAGTCAGTGGATTACATTCAGCGCGTGTTTCAGCCGGCGCCGTTTGCCGTGAGCAAGTTCACGCATCCTTCCGTTCGACGAACGCTCGCATCATGGCTAGCCGGCGCAAAGCAGTTCGACGTAACCGTGTGCGATTTTCTTTCCGCTTCCCTCAATTTTCCTGATGTCCTGACCGCGCCATGCGTACTGTTCCAGCACAACGTGGAAACCGCTCTTTGGCGGCGCATGGCAACCACCGAGGCGAATCCGGCCAAGCGTATCGCCTATCAAATCGAGGCAGCGAAGATGGCGCGCTACGAGCGCCGCGCTCTGGGAAAGTTTCATCACATCATTGCCGTCTCCGAGCACGACCGGCAGCAGATGCTCGCCATGTCGCCCAGATGCGGCATCACGGTGGTCGCGACCGGCGTGGATACCGAAAAATACGCCGTGGCCCCGCCGGCAACCGCGAATCCGCCGCGCATTGTCTTCACCGGCTCCATGGATTGGGAGCCCAATCTCGACGCTGTGGCCTATTTTTGTCAGGACATTTTTCCCCGGGTTCTGGCCGAGTCCCCGTCCGCGATTTTTCAAATTGTCGGCCGCAACCCTCATCCCCGCGTGAAGCAACTCGCGTCGGATCATGTGCAGGTAACAGGCACGGTGCCTTCGGTAGCCGAGTATCTTCGCGATGCCACGCTGGTCATCGTGCCCCTGCGCATCGGCGGAGGAACCCGGCTCAAGATTTTTGAAGCCATGGCCATGGGGAAGGCCGTGATATCCACTTCGATCGGTGCGGAAGGTCTGGATGGGCGCGACCGGGCCGAAGATTTCCTCCTTGAGACAATGCGACCCGTCCGCCACGTTCACCAGCACGGTCGGCGGATAATAGAAGCCGACGCCGCCCGGCCGCTTGCCGCCGGTCACGGCGCGGGCGCCGCGCGCGATCGCGTCATCGACCAGATTCGCCACCTTGTCGCGCGTATCGGCATTGACGAGCGGCCCGACCGCCACCCCATCGTCGAGCCCGTTTCCGACCTTGAGCGCCCGCATCTTCGCCGCGAATTTCTCGACGAAGGCGTCGTGCACTTTCTCATGCACATAAAAGCGGTTGGCGGAGGTGCAGGCCTCGCCCATGTTGCGCATCTTGGCGATCATCGCGCCATCCACCGCGGCCTCGATGTCGGCGTCCTCGCAGACGATGAAGGGCGCGTTGCCGCCCAATTCCATCGCCGGCCGCACCACCCCGTCCGCCGCCTCGTGGAGCAGCTTGCGCCCGGTCTCGGTCGAGCCGGTGAAGGAGATAACGCGCACCCGCGGGTCCTTCAGCATCGCGGCCACCACCGCGCCGGATTTGCGCGACGGCAGAATGTTCACCACGCCGGGCGGCACGCCCGCTTCCTGGAAGAGTTCGGCCAAGGCCAGCATCGTGAGCGGCGTCTCCGAGGACGGCTTCAGCACCACGGTGCAGCCGGCGGCCAGCGCGGGCGCGATCTTGCGCGTGCCCATGGCGGCGGGATAATTCCAGGGCG
>Ga0209415_10012149_pt1 | contig 14394 bp, 11 predicted proteins | sample PeaSoiSIISIP2007_FD_187696 | JGI IMG/M metagenome (GOLD analysis project Ga0209415, IMG submission 187696) | Peat soil microbial communities from Weissenstadt, Germany - SII-SIP-2007 (SPAdes) (version 2) | ecosystem: Environmental > Terrestrial > Soil > Wetlands > Peat | place: Germany...
TGCCTGGTCGCGATCATGTCGGATCAGGTGGTCGGCATCATCTCGGAATACCTGGTCGGGATCATCGGAATCCGCAGCAAACTTCCCCGCATTTTACGCCTTGCCCAGGGCGCCCGCGTTGCCGTGGTGGGGCCGGCCACCCCCTTAACGCCGCGTTTGTTCAGTTATGGCGTCGATGTTCTCGGTGGGTTGATCGTGCGGAATGCGGACGGCTTGGCGCAGGCCGTCAGGGCTGGCGCGCAGCCACGGGAATTTGAGCGTTTCGGCCATTATCTGCATCTTCGTCGATCGTAACGGCGGGACTATCCATCCCCTGTTCCATTAACGACAGTGCTATATAACCAACCCATATAACGTATGGACAAGTGAGAGCTTATATAGCATTACACAACGCCAGTTCTGTCGCGTTTGTATCACTGTTGTCGCATAGGTGACATTTCCTGTTCGGACAGTCACCGATCATACGAGAAAATTCATGTCTGACCGTAAGATTGAAGCGTTGCTCACGCTGTGTGGCAATGGACGGGGGCCTATTGGGCGGGACCGTATCGCCATGCTGGAGGGGGTGGCGATTCCCTCGTTCGATACGGCAAGATTCTTTACGATGGCGCTATTCATTCAGAGTTGTGGCATCACGAGCACGTCAGAGAGATGCTAAAATATCGCCGACGTGTTCGTGTGTAACGGAAAGTGGTCGATCAATCTTTCTTTCTGTTATCGTTATTTACAGATCGGCAAACACGATACAGACAGGACTTCCCGTATCGGTAATTTGCCCTGTGGGCGATAGTTTTCCGGTTGTTTTGTCGATGCTAAATTGCACGATCGAATCGGTCAGTTCGTTCGCAGCATAGAGATACCGTCCCTCGGGATCGAACGTGAAGAAGCGTGGTCCCTTTCCCTGAGATCCTGTCCAATCCTTCGGTGACAGCAACCCGGACACTCCGTCCACGGAGAAGAGCCCGATACTGTCGTGGCCACGATTGGATACATAAATGTGGCGTCCGGACGTCGAAATGGCGATCTCTGAGGCTCGGTTATTGCCGATGTAGTCAGACGGCGTCGCAGGCAGAACTTGCAAAGGCTTCAATGTGCCGCGAACGGGATCCCAGGCATAGGTCGTCACGGTGGAATTCAACTCGTTCACGACATAGGCGAGATCCTTGCCGGAATGAAAATCGATATGCCGGGGTCCGGCACCTTCGGGAGCCTCGACCCACGGAGGGTCATTGGGACTCAACTGCCCGGATTCCGCGTCGAGCTTGAAGACAAAGATCTTATCGAGCCCTTTGTCGGGTACGACGATGAAGCGGCGATTGAGGTCAGAGGCCACTTGATGGGGGTGTGAACTCTTTTGCTCGATCCGATGCGGACCTGGTTCGCCGGGCAAAGCCATCAAGTCGTGGACCTCACCCAGTGCGCCGTCGCTGCCGATTGGCAAGGTAACGACGGCTCCCGTGGCGTAATTGGCGACGACGAGAAATTTGTTGGTTGCATCGACGCTCAGATGAGCCGGATTGCTCCCTTTGGTCGATTGCCTGTTGATGACGTCGAGGCGAGCGGTTTGAGGATCAATTCGGAAGGCACTGACCTCGCTATTGTCTCCATGAACGGTATAGAGGTACTTCCTCTGCCGGTCGAATGTCAAAAATGACGGGTTAATCAAGTCTTTTACGAGTTGAACCAGTGTCCATTTCGAGGTTGCGTTATCCACATGGTAGACGCTGATCCCCTCACCACGGGCATTTCGTTCTTTGGTTGTTCGGCAGCCCACGTAAGCGAAGCTACCAGATTTGCCATTTGACATGATGGTGTCCTTCCTAAGATCGGTTTCGCGCTCTGCGCCATGGACTGACGGGGGAAAGGCTGCGGCTATTCCGACACTTCCCCCCATGATGAGGGCATGCTTGAGTAAATGCCGGCGTGTGATGCGATCCGTTTCCGGTGGGAAAGCCGTCTTAAGAATGGGGGGAGGCTGGCGCATGAATGTCTCCTCTCACTTCGTGACGGGTGCGATGGTCGCTGTAACGGATTGCACCGCATCAACGACCATTGGTTTTCGCGTGAGCGTCAGGGTTGCCGTGGCGCCGCCGACCAGCAAAAGTCCGGCAATCCCAAAAGCCCAGTCATAGCTGCCCGTGATCGAAATTACGTAGCCAGTCACGATCGGCGCCAGCAATCCGAAAACATTGCCACCGACAACGAGAAAGGCCATTGCTCTGCCGATGTCTTTCGGATTGGGTAAAAGATCATTCAGAAGCGCAAAATTCAGCGAGGTCGTCGTCGCCACCCCTGTCAGCGACACCGTAATCAGGGCGAGCAGAATCCAGACGTTGTCGACGAACGGTGCGGCAAGCACGATTGCGGCGATTGCCATCGCAAAGGCGATCATGTTGCGGCGGCGACCGGACGAGGCTCCCGAACGAGCCAACAGGCGATCACTGAGTTTCCCCATTCCAATGCACAATATGACAGCGACGGCATATGGAATGGCCGTATAGAGGCCCGTCTTCGAAAGGGTCAGATGTTTCGTTGTCTGCAAATAACTCGGCAGCCAGGTCAGGAAGAGATATTGCGAATAGACATTGCAGCCTTGGGTTAAGGCTAGGCCCCAAAGCGTCTTGGTGCCCATAAGACGCAGCAATCCAACAGGCTGCGACGCGGTATCTGCCCCTTTCGCCCGATCATGTCGTTCGGCCAGGATTTTTTTTCGCTCGTTCTCACCGAGCCAACGGGTTACTTCCGGCTTGTCATAAAACAGTACCCATGCCAGAAGCCAGATGAGGCCCAAGCCACCTGCGCAATAGAAAAGTGCACGCCACCCCCAGGTTTCTATGACGGCGCCGGCTACCAGCGCGCAAAGCGCGGGTCCCGCATACGAGCCACTGTTGAAGGCAGCGGTGATGATGCCCCTTTCACCGGCTGGGATCCATTCGCGGACGACCTTTGCTCCGGAAGGGTTGCTGGAAGCCTCGCCGCCCCCCATGAGAAGGCGGCTCACCAGAAGAGAGCCGAAACTTGTCGAGGCCCCCGTAATCGCCGTTGCCGCCGACCAAATGGCGAGCCCCCATCCCGCGACTTTCTTGGCTCCAAATCGATCGACAAGAAGGCCCATCGGAATCAGGAAAAGCGTATAGGTCCACAGAAACGACGAAAACAGATATCCCTTTGCCACATCATCCAGTTGAAATTCTTTTGCAATCGGACCTATGGCAAAGGAGAGCGTGATTCGGTCTATGTAGTTTATCATCGCAAGAGAAAACAAGAATAAGGCTATCCAGCCGCGTCTGTAACTCATCGCGTCGTCCTCCCTAAGGACTATTGTTGCATTATTGCATTAATGTATTTTTTAATACCTTATACATTCTATGTTTTACTGCGTATTAAGGCGCAGCGCCAGGTTCGGACACCTTGACGGGCATCCGCTCTCTCCATAGCCTTGTTCTCGTTAACGTCACCGATGACGTCGTCATCGGGGGGGTAAAGACCGCTCTATATATTCATATGTTCGGCCAGGTATTATGTGGCGGAGCCACACCGGCTTCACCTTGTCCGCTTCGCTCCAGCGCAGCGGCGACAAAGCCGGTCGCCTTCATGGCCTCGATGAATGATTGAAGATATTGTCTGGCTGCCGGGCGCCCCTTTGGCGTCCCCATCGCCTGTTCGATTGCCGTGAAACGACCATCGATAACGCGGACCCCGTGGTGAGTCCGAGCGTAATGGAGCAATGGCTGCCTCACGCCGGCGGCAGCGTCCAATTCGGCTTCGAGGAATAAATCGACGGCGCCGGGCGACGTGTCGGCCCTGACCAGTTCGGCATGTTTGAGCGTCCGGGTCAGAAAAAGATCGTAGGCAGCCCCCTTACCGACGGCGATCTTTACACCCGGACGATCAAAGTCTTCAATCGCATGAAACGACGAGTCGTCGCGAACGATGTAAGTCCCTTCGATAATGACATAGGGGGCTGTGAATAGGATTTTGGAAGCCCGTGCCGGATCGATGGCCAGGAAAGCCACATCCCACGCATTCGATTCGATCCCTTCGAAAACTTTCCCGGCCGCGTCGTAAGTCTCCAGTCTTACCGGCACACCAAGATGGCGGCCAAGTTCGCGGGCTAAATCGACAGATGCGCCGATCGGTTCACCGTTCCCTTGGCTCTGCTGCGCCAACACCGGATTGCCGAAGTTGATAGCGGCGCGAAGAACGCCGCTTGATGCTAGCTCCTGCAGGACGTCTGGTGATACCGGTTCCATAATGCCCTCCTTAGAGGCTGGGAATACGAACCCAACCCTCCATCAGGCGTCGCGCGGAGCGACTCATCAGGGCTTTGGTCACCACCCACTGGCCGTTTACCTCATGCGCTTCCGCCCCGACGCTCAAGGTCCCGGATGGATGGCCGAAGCGCACGCGGCCGTCGGCGCCCGCTGGACCGACCCGATGGACCAGCGTTCCGGGAATGGCGGCGGCGGCGGCAATCGCCACCGCCCCGGTTCCGGTCATCGCATGATGCAGCGGCCCCATCGAGAAGATGCGGGCCAACACGTCGATGGTCTCGGCACTGATCACTTTGCCGTCCGACGCGGTGTAGGTTGCCGGTTTGGCAACAAACGCCAGCTTCGGACTGTGTGGCCGTTTGGCGGTTGCCTCCTCGGCGCTCGCCACCAGGCCCATGGCGACGGCACCATGGGCCCGAATGGCCTCGGCACGAGCGAGAAGGTCCTTGTCGCCGTTGACGTCGCCTTGCAGTTCGGTGCCACAGAGCCCCAGGCTCTTGGCCTCGACGAAGATCATCGGGATGCCGGCATTGATGAGGGTCGCTTCGATCTTGCCGACACCGGGCACATCGAGCCCATCGACGCGCGCGCCTGTCGGGAACATCGCTCCCCCTTCGCCCTCGCCATCATCGGCACCGGGGTCGAGGAACGCAAGTTTCACCTCCGCGCCGGGGAAAGCCACGCCGTCGAGTTCGAAGGCGCCTTCCTCCAGCACCTCGCCGTCTTTCATCGGTACCTGGGCGATGATCTTCTTGCCGATATTGGCTTGCCAGATGCGCACTTCGGCCATCCCATTGGCCGGTGCGGCCACCAGTCCGGCGCTGATGGCAAACGGTCCCACCGCCGAGGTCAGATTGCCGCAATTGCCGGACCAGTCGACCACCGGTTTATCGATGGAGACGGCACCAAACAGATAGTCGACGTCGCAATCCGCTCGCGCCGATTTCGACAGGATAACCACTTTGCTGGTGCTTGAGGTGGCGCTGCCCATGCCGTCGATATGCTTGCCATAACGATCCGGGCTGCCGACTACCCGCAGCAGGATGCGATCGCGAAAGATCGGGTCCGCCGGAAGATCTCCGGCCAAAAAGAAAACGCCCTTGCTGGTGCCGCCACGCATATAGACGGCTGGGATACGAAGTTGGGTCATGGCACGCTCACGTAGGAATAGGTTGAAAGGATGAGGATCTAAGTCTCAGAGAGCCGCAATTCGTTGGCGATACGAGGCAACAGGCCGCCAGCTTCGAAGACCTGGCGCTCCTCGGAGGTATCGATGCGGCATTTTACGGGCGCACGGCTGACGCTTCCATCGCGCCGGGTAATCTCCAACGACAGAATAACTCCCGGCTCGGGCGCTCCATTCAGACCTTGAATAGTGAAGGTCTCGGAACCGTCGATACCCAGTGTCTTGCGCGTGGTGCCGGCTTCGAACTCCAGCGGCAACACTCCCATGCCAACGAGGTTGGTGCGGTGGATTCGTTCGAAGCCCTCGCTGACCACGACGCGAACACCGAGCAAGCGAACACCTTTCGCCGCCCAGTCCCGGGACGATCCGCATCCATAGTTTTTGCCTGCCACGACGATCAGCTCCTGGCCGCGGGCGAGATAGGTTTCCGCCGCGTCGAACAGGGGCATGACGACACCGTCCGGCTCCAGCCGTGTGATTGAGCCCTCGACGCCGGGCACCATTTCATTTTTCAAGCGATTGTTGGCGAAGGTGGCCCGCACGGCGACGACGTGATCGCCGCGCCGCGTCCCATAGGAATTGAAGTCCGTAGGCGCGATACCATGAGCAATGAGATATTGACCGGATGCGCTGTCGGGCAAAATAGCGCCGGACGGCGACAAATCGTCTGTCGTCACATTGTCTCCCAGCACCGCGATCGCCCGCATGTCACGTCCGGTCGCCGGTATCGTGAGCGATGTCTGCCAATAGGGTGGACGGCGGATGTAGGTGCTATCTTCCTGCCACGTATAGAGCGGCTCCGCCGGGTCCTTGCCGTCGCCGTTCGAACCTTGATCGAACATCGCGTCATAGACGGTGCTGAATTGTTCGCCACACACATGCTTCGCCAGAACCGCATCGATCTCGGCATCCGATGGCCAAAGATCGGCAAGGGTTACCGGCCGTCCTTTCGCATCCATCGCCAAAGCTTCCTTCTCGATGTCGATGCGAATCGTTCCGGCGATCGCATAGGCGACCACCAAAGCGGGAGACGCCAGAAACGCATCTTTCACCCGTGGGTGGATCCGGCCGTTGAAGTTGCGATTGCCGGACAGCACGGCGGCAGTATGCAGTTTGCGAGCGACGATTTCATCCTCGATCTCCGCCGACAGCGGCCCGGACATGCCGTTGCATGTGGTGCAACCAAAGCCGACGATACCGAAGTCGAGAGCTTCGAGCGACGCCAGCAGACCTGCCGAGCGCAGGTACATTTCGACGACCTTCGAGCCTGGCGCGAATGAGGTCTTGACCCAGGGCTTGCGGCTTAACCCGAGCGTTCGGGCTTTGCGTGCGACGAGCCCGGCGGCGATCACGTTGCGCGGATTCGAGGTGTTCGTACAGCTGGTGATCGCCGCGATCACCACCGCGCCTTCCGGCAGCGGCCCTCCGATGGTCGTGGCGTCACGGTCGGCCGGCGCTTTCGCGATACCTTGCGCCAGGAGCAGCTCCAGGGGGATGCGCTGATGCGGGTTGGCCGGTCCAGCCAAGGCACGGCCGACCTGGGCGAGATCGAAACTCAGACGCCGGCGGTATTCTGCTTGGCCAAGGGTCTCCGCCCACAAACCCTGTGCCCGGGCATAGACCTCGACGAGTTGCACCTGTTCTGGACGACGCCCCGTCAGCCGTAGGAAATCCAGCGTGCGGTTGTCGATGGCGAAGATCGCCGCAGTGGCGCCGAATTCGGGGGCCATGTTGGAGATCGTCGCACGGTCGGCAAGCGACAGATGTGCCACGCCCTCTCCATAGAATTCGAGGATATTGCCGACAACGCTTTGGCCGCGCAGGAACTCGGTCAGCGCTAGTACCAGATCCGTGGCCTGAACACCCGATTGCCGCGCGCCCGTGAGCTCCACACCGACGATTTGGGGAAGTCGCATCCAGATCGGTCGGCCTAGCATCACTGATTCAGCCTCTATGCCGCCCACGCCCCAGCCCACGACGCCCAGCGCGTTGATCATCGTGGTATGGCTGTCGGTGCCGACCAGCGTGTCGGCAAAGGCCACGCCGTCCTTGACCTGCACCACGGGCGACAGGCGTTCCAGATTGATCTGGTGAAGGATCCCGTTGCCCGGCATCACGATATCGACATTGCGGAAGGCGCGCTTGGCCCAGGCGAGGAAGGCGAAGCGCTCGGCGTTCTTCCGCTGTTCGACCTCCATATTCCGGGCGAGCGCATCCTCCACCATGCCGCCGACATCGACGTTGAGCGAGTGGTCAACGACGAGTTGGGTCGGGACGACCGGATTCACTTGCATCGGGTCACCGCCGGCGTCCGCCACGGCTTCGCGCAGTCCGGCCAAATCCACCAGCGCGGGCGTTCCCAACAGATCCTGCAAGACGACGCGCGCTGGATAAAACGGAAAATCCGCATCGCTTCGACCCAGGACGACTTGCCTCAGGAAATCGTTCAACTGCGCAGGATCGCAGCGGCGCACCAGATTCTCGGCGAAAACACGGCTCGTTAGAGGCATGCGTTCAAAGGCGCCAGGGGCAAACGCCTCGACGGTGGCGCGTACCGGCACCATCCGCAGATCTGGTCCGGCCAGGGGTGGAATCGTCCGTGGCATTGGGGGTCCTCAGTCTAGAGATCGGAGTTTGCGTTTCGCTGTATTGCGTTTTATACTCATCAAACGCAATTGGTCAATCACTTTTTAATTATGCCGCGGTGCGCGATGGACGCCATATTGAAGGGGAATGGCAGGGCTCCTCGGACCTCGTCCGCACAAGGCGGCTTGCAAGGCCCGGTAAGCAGCCGATACGATGAGCCCACCATGACGCTCTCCACATCGGCCTCACCCCTGGAACTGACCCCTCTTCAGGCGCACGTCGCCCGGGAAATCCTTGCCTATGCGCGCCGTGAAAATCTCAAGGCAGGGGAACGCTTGGCGGAAAGCCATCTGGCAGAACAACTCGGGACCTCGCGTTCGCCGGTCAATGTGGCTTTGCGCCATCTCGTGAGCCTTGGGATGGTGATGCACGACCTCAATCGCGGTTATTTTCTCAACAAGGACGCGCATGCGCTCACCGCGGTCGCGCAGCAATTCTCCTCACAGCCGGACGATCCGCTCTACCTGCGAATTGCCGAGGACCGCTTGGCGCACCGCCTTCCAGACCTGGTGAACGAAGTCGATCTGATGCGCCTTTACGAGACGCCCCGCAGTACTTTGCGCAAGGTGCTGTCGCGTATCCAGCAGGAGGGGTGGATTGAAAAATCCGTTGGATATGGATGGTGCTTCCAGGCGATGATCGATTCACCCGAAGCCTATGAAGAGAGCTATGTCTTTCGTGCGGCGCTGGAGCCAACGGGACTCTTAAGCAGCGGATTTCGAGCGGATCCGGACGAGTTGGCATCGCTGCGGCGTCAACAGCTATTCATCACGGACGGTGGCTTTGAGACCATGACGGCCATCGAGTTGTTCGTCTCCAACAGTCAGTTCCACGAAACCTTGGCCAAATGGTCCGGCAACCGCTTCATTCTCCAATCCGTTCGCCGCACCGATCAGTTGCGTCGGTTGGTCGAATACCGGCAAGCCTTGAAGCGCCCGCCGCGGCGCGCGCACTCGCAGGAGCATCTGGCAATTCTCGATGCCATCTCTCGGCAGGACTTGTTACAGGCCGCCACCTTGATGCGCGCTCATCTTGAAGAGGCGCGTCGGAACAAGGTTTACGGGGGCAACGTCTTCGCGAACCCCTAGGTCGCACTTCTAGTTTTGCGTAAAAATGCGTTTTATTTTTTATAAACGCATTACAGAGTGTGTGGATGATCGACGGCTCCGTCCACACCGGTCGATCGCCCATGCGCGACGCCACATCTTTGAAGCGCACGCCAAGACCAAGTCGCCGCTTGATCAACAATATCGCCAGTCAGACCAATCTGTTGGCACTCAACGCGACGATCGAAGCGGCGCCGAAGCGGCGCGCGCCGGCGAGGCGGGCAAGGGTTTCGCCGTGGTTGCCGGCGAGGTCAAGGCTCTGGCCAATCAGACGGCCAAGGCGACCGACGAGATCACAGCCCAGATCGCCACCGTGCAGCAGCGAACGCATGACGCGGTCAAGGCGATCGGTAGGATCTCGGATGTGGTTACGGAAATGACCGATATCAGTGCGGCTGTCGCGTTTCCTGCATCGCGTACGGGGATAGCGATCATCTGTTTCAAAAGGCGGATGACATCTGGCCCGTAGGGATCGAGAATAGGCGACACAATGCCTCTTTATGCCCGGTTGACCTTTTGGTTTGTCATTCTTCTGGCATCCTCCATCGCGGTCTTGGTATCGATCATGCTCGATGGCATGGCCGATACCGTGTCGCACGCAGAGGAGCGGGAACTCCGCGGCTATCTGGGGGCGGTCGAGGCGATGGCGGGACTGCGGACGAATACCGCGCTCGCCTTGGCGGAAATGGTCGCTGCAATGCCTGATGTTCGGATGGACATTGCCGCTGCCGATCGTGAGCGGCTTCTGATGTCTTTTTCCGAACCCTTCGCCAAATTAAACGGCGATGCCGGGGTCCAGCAATTCCAGTTTCATCTGGCGCCGGCCATTTCTCTTCTGCGTCTGCATCAGCCGGCTTTGTTCGGCGACGACCTGTCGTCTTTTCGACAAATGGTGGTCGAGACCAATCTTCGTGGAACAACGGTCCAAGGTTTGGAAAATGGCGTGGCCGGTCTCGGGGCGCGGGCGATCGCGCCCATCCGCCAGGATGGGAGGGTGCTTGGCTCGGTGGAGTTCGGCATGGATTTCGGCCAGGCCTTCGCCGAACAGTTCAAGGCTCGGTTCGCTGCGGATATTGCCATTCATCTTCCGGATGGCGACGGGTTTCGGACGGTTGCGACCACGTCGCGGTTCCTGCTGTCCGATCCCTTGGTGACGCGGGCGGCGTTCTCGGGCGAGACGGTGCTCAGGCGTTATCATGCGAACGGGCGTCCGGTTGCCGCATTGCAGGCGGCCATCAACGACTATTCGGGAAAGCCGGTGGCGGTCGTCGAAATCGCCATGGATGCCGGGGACTATGCCGCACAATATGCACAGGCGCGTTGGCGCGCCTTGGTCGTCGGTATCTGCGTTCTCTTGGGTGGCATGATCATCGCCTGGTTTGTTTCCCGGACCATCAGCCGACCTCTTGCCGCCATGACCGAGGCCATGCATCGATTGGCCGAAGGAGATCTGGATGTCGATGTTCCTGCGGCCGAACGAGAGGACGAAATCGGCAGGATGGCTCGGGCGATGTTCGTCTTTAAGCAAAACCGATTGGAGATCGAACGACAAAAAGCCGTTCGGGACCAGTTCTCTCGTTTGGGCATTCTGGGGGAGATGGCGAGCAATATCGCCCACGAACTGAATCAGCCCTTGGCATCCATTTTGAATTACGCCAGAGGCATGGTTCGGTTGCTCGATGGAGAGGCTGCGGACCCCGCGATGCTGCGAACCGGCGCTCTGGCGGCGGCAGAGCAAGCGGAACGGGCTGCGGCGATTATTCATCGTATTCGAGGGTTCGTCCGGCGTCGGACACCTCACCGTATCCGGCTTAATATCAATGACTTGGTGGAGGAGTCAGTGCTGCTTTTTGAAGCCTCGACCGTTCGCTCGAAGGTGGCGATCCATACGGCCTTGGCACCGCGCGTGCCTCTCGTTCTCGCCGACAAAGTCGAGATCCAACAAGTGCTTCTTAATCTTTTGCAGAATGCACTCGACGCTACTCCAGACGGCGGTGACATTCGGCTTTCGACGGAGGCTGACGAGGGCCGGGCGACGGTGTCGGTCAGCGATTCCGGGACGGGGTTTGCGCCGGGAGTCGAAGACCGGATGTTCGATCCGTTTTTTACGACAAAATCGGAAGGGTTGGGGCTTGGCCTGTCGATTTGCCGAACGATTGTCGAAAGCCATGGCGGTGGTTTCACCGTGCAATCCAAGGCGGATGGCGGGGTGACGATTGGTTTCACGCTGCCGGTCTTGTCATAAAGAGGGGAGATGGCGTCGATAATGGATGAAAAACCTCTGGTCCTGGTCATCGACGACGACGACGCCATGCGCGGGTCTGTGGCTTTTTTTATGGCCAGCGTTGGTCTCGATACGAGACTCTTCAAGTCGGCCGAGGAATTTCTGCTGGTTCTCGATGATCTCTCCAAGGAGCGTCCCGGCTGTCTTTTGCTGGACGTCCGAATGCCGGGAATGAGTGGTCTTGAACTGCAGCGGCACCTGAATGAAATGTCCTTCGTCCTGCCCGTGCTGATGGTTTCGGGTCACGGCGATATTCCCATGGCTGTGGCGGCGTTGAAGGGCGGAGCCGAGGATTTCATCGAAAAACCCTACCGCGATCAGCATCTCTTGGATGCCGTCAATTTGGCTATTCGGAAATCGCGAGAGCGGTTGGCCGAGGGAAGCGAACGGAGCGTCGTTCGAGAGCGTTTTCAACGTCTGACACGGCGCGAGCGCGAGGTTTTGGCGGGTGTTCTGGCGGGAAAGCAGAACAAGATGATCGCTCTCGATCTTGATCTTTCGGTGAAGACGGTTGAGGTGCATCGTCATACCGGAATGGAAAAAATGGCGGCGGGATCCGTCGCCGAACTATCGCGGATGATTCTGCTGGCCGATATTCCAATGAGTTCCTCTTAGGGCTCGTCCGGAAATAAGTGAATCAACTCGTCATCCCCGCGAACGCGGGGATCCAACCGACGCAATGGATCCCCGCTTTCGCGGGGATGACGGGAATGAAGCAATAATTCATCAACGAGCCCTTAGGGTTATCCCTAAAGGGATTGGTGGTTTCCCCAATATCCATAAAAAAGAAAAGGAAATACGCTATCCCCTAGGGAAGTTGGGGATGTTTCCTCGTGAGCGGTTTGCCGGAAGGATTCTCCCCTGTTTGGTTGTTCATGGAGGAGACGGCACGCGATGACGACACGAAGAGAAGCTCTCGGAGTGCTCGGGGGCGCCAGTTCGGCGCTGCTTGGTTCCTTCCTGTGTGGGCGCGCAGCGGCCGAAACGGGAAGCAATCCCAGTGAGCATAACGACGGAAAGTCGGCGGGATATCCGTGGCCCTACAGCAAACTCGATCCGGAGGCGGTGGCCGAGCGCGCCTATAAGGGATTCCTCAGCGGGCATTGCATGTACGGCAGCTTCTTTGGAATCGTCGGGGAGTTGGCGGAAAAAAAAGGCGCGCCCTACAGCAACTTTCCCTTCGCGATGATGAATATCGGCGCCGGCGGCATGGCCGATTGGGCGTCTTTATGTGGCGCGCTGAACGGCCCGGCTCTGGCGGTTTCCTTGCTGAGTTCGGATCCGAAGCCGATCATCGACGAATTGTTCAACTGGTATCAGAACGAAGCGCTTCCAGATTATCATCCCAGGCAGAAACCCAGGGTGGAGATCACCACCAAATCGGTGGCGCATTCCGTGCTTTGCCATGCTTCGGTTTCCCGCTGGTGCGAAAAGGCGAATGTGAAGGCGTTTTCGCTTGATCGCGACGAGCGTTGCGCCTGGCTCACAGCGTCTTGCGCCAAGAAAACGGTCGAATTGCTCAATGCTCAGGTCGATGGCCAATTCAAAGCCGTCTTTCCGATTCCCAAGGAAGTCCAGGAATGTCGGTCTTGCCACGACAAAGGTGGCGAACTTGAGGACACTCGTGGAAAAATGGATTGCGCCCCTTGTCATTTCAATTTGGGAACACAGCATCCAATAATAGAAAGAAAGAAAATATAACGACGCTGTAAAGAAATGCGGCGTTTTTATTTTTACGTCGATGGAAATAAGTATTCTCGACGTCTGTTGTTATATGGTGAATTGGGGAAGGCGATGAAACGTTCATTCCACGTGGCCGCCGTAGCGTTCATGATGCTCATCGCCGGAGCGCCGCAATCATCGGGAGCGGCCAATGATCTCACGGATGCCGGCGCCACGGCGCTCGGCCCTCTGGTACGGACCCAAATCGAACGCCATCCCTATTCCCTGGGTGCCGCCGATCCCGCCCGTCCGGCCCAGATCCGCAAGATCAATACGGATTGTCTGGCCTGTCATAGCGAGCAGGGGGTCAAAGCGCCGCCACGGCCGGATCTGGATCTGATCAAGCTTGGTCGATTGACCGTCTCGGCCGAAGCGCTGGCGCAGTCGGTTCATGCGGCTCAGGCCTGCACGACCTGTCATGGCGATGCGATGGTTCAATATCCGCATCCGGAAAACGGGCGCCAGCAGGCGAAAAACTGCGTCGAGTGCCATCCTCGATCCGCCAAATATACGTTGGCGGCGTTTCAGGACAGCCGTCACTACGTGCGGCATCAGGAGTCCTTTACCTGCAACGCCTGCCATAATCCGCACAGCATGACGCTGGCGGCGAACCGCGCGTCGCCTCGCGAGGTGGCGGAACAGGACAACGCCGCTTGCTTGGGATGCCACCAGAACGCCGTCAGATTTGCTGCTTTCGCCGCCAAGCGCGAAATGCCGGACTTGGCGCTTCACCATCGTTGGTTGCCCAACGCCGATCTGCATTGGAAAGCGGTCCGCTGCATCGATTGCCATGCCGAAGCGACCGAGGCGGGCTATTCGCATCAGTTCGTCAGAATTGTCAAAGCGACGCGCGATTGTTCATCCTGTCACAGCGTCGAGTCGTCGTTACGCAGCCGCCTTTACCGCAAGGCTCTTGCCGAACCGTCGGTCAGTCCCGGCGGCTTTTTGAACGATTTCATCCTCCAACGGGCCTATGTGGTGGGGGCGACGCGGAATCTTTGGCTTGATCAAGCTATTCTGGCGGTGGGTGCCCTGCTGTTGCTTTCCTTGGCGACGCACGCTTTTTTCCGCATCGTCGGGTCATCCCATGCCAAGACGGCCCAAGCCGGTCATCGGGTCTATCTGTTCGCTGCCTGGATTCGCCTGTGGCATTGGATCACCGTTCTGCTGATGTCG
>Ga0209415_10012150_pt1 | contig 14393 bp, 7 predicted proteins | sample PeaSoiSIISIP2007_FD_187696 | JGI IMG/M metagenome (GOLD analysis project Ga0209415, IMG submission 187696) | Peat soil microbial communities from Weissenstadt, Germany - SII-SIP-2007 (SPAdes) (version 2) | ecosystem: Environmental > Terrestrial > Soil > Wetlands > Peat | place: Germany...
CAGTGGCCGGGGAGCGCGGCGCGATCTTCGGCGAACAGAGCGGGACGTTCGAAGCCTGGCTGTACCCGGTGAAGGTCCTGAGCCATTTCAGCATCGCGGCCGAGCTGGCGGATTATCCCGTCCCGATCGACGTTTCCGCACAGGCTGCCGCCATCGAGGTGGCGCCGGCTATGACCACCATCACCTATTCTCATGCCGCCTTTACGGTGAAGCAGCGGATGTTCGCTGCGCGTGGAGACGGGGGCGGGGGCATCGCCATTTTTTTTGAGATCGCCGCCGTCCGGCCGCTGCGTCTCACCTTCCGGTTTAAGCCCGAAATGCAGCTCATGTGGCCGTCGCCCAACTTTGGCACGCCAAACGCCGAGTGGGTGGATAAGGGCGGCTACTACGTGCTCCACACCGACAGTCAGGAACTCTCCGCTCTGATCGCAATGCCCGGCGCCAAGCCAGGCATCCTGCCGCCTTACCAGGAGCGCCCGAAGACCTATCCGCTGGAATTGAAACTCGACTTCGATCCCAAAACCGATTCAGCGCGGTTCTTTCCGTTGCTCATCAGCTTCGTGTCTCCACAAGCCGGAAGTCCTGCCCTGCTGGCAGCACTCAATGACAGCATCCCGGCTCTCTACCGGAGAAATGAAGACTATTACGCGCATTTCTTCGATAAGCGGCTCACCGCCGAAACCCCGGACCCGGCGTTCGACCGCGCGCTCCGCTGGGCTGAGATCGCCATCGACCAGGGCAAGGTCAGGCTCGGCGACGAGACCGGGTTGATCGCGGGCTACTACGAATCGGGCGATTCGGCTCGCCCCGGGTACGCCTGGTTCTTCGGCCGTGACTCGCTGTACACCTCGTACGCCCTCAACCGCTATGGCGATTTCGATCTGACCAGGCAAGCGCTCGAGTTTCTGATTCGGCGCCAGCGCGCGGACGGCAAAATCATGCACGAATTCTCGCAGACGGCCGGTCTGGTGGATTGGAAATCCACGCCGTATTTCTACGCCGCTGCCGACTCCGCACCGTTATTCGTCATGGCCATGGAGGATTACGTCAACACCAGCGGCGACGTGAGCTTCCTCAAGCGCCATTGGGATGCGGTCAAGCGCGCCTATGCCTTCACCCGGGCGCATGATTCCGATGGCGACGGAATTTATGAGAACACCGAAGGCACCGGCTGGGTGGAGTCCTGGCCGCCCGGCATGCCGCATCAGGAGATCTATCTCGCCGCCCTCGACCAGCAGTCGGCGGATGCAATTTCGCGGCTGGCAGCCATCATGAACGATGGCGCCCTCTCGGCAAATGCCCGGCAGAAGGCGGCGGAAATTCGCGCCAAACTCGAATCCGAATATTTCGAAGCGGGCGAGCGATTTTACGCTTTCAGCCGCAATGCCGATGGCAGCCTGGATCACACCGCCACCATCTATCCCGCCGTGTCATGGTGGAGTGGGCGGCTGGCTCTCTCCCACGCCGATGCAATGCTCAGCCGCTGGGCGTCGCCCGAATTCTCGACCGATTGGGGGACCCGCGACATCAGTGAGAGAACGCCATTCTATGATCCGATCAGCTATCACCAGGGCTCCGTCTGGCCTTTGTTCACCGGCTGGGTTTCGCTGGCCGAATGTCGCGCAGGCCGGCCGCTGGCCGGTTACCAGCACTTGATGCAAAACGCCGGGCTGACCTGGTCGCAGGACCTGGGGGCGGTCACGGAACTGCTCTCCGGCGAGTTTTTCCAGCCTCTGGGCCGCAGCAGCTCGCACCAGATCTGGTCTTCGGCGATGGTGGTCACGCCGGCGCTGAGCGGCCTGTTCGGGTTGGATTGGGACGCCTTGCACCGAACGCTGCGGCTTGCCCCGAATCTGCCGGCCGAGTGGGATTCGGCGCACCTTCATAACGTGCCGCTCGGCGATTCGCGGATCGATCTCGACTTTGCCCGCCAGGGCGGGCAGCTGGTCATAAAAGCCTGGTCCGCGGCTCCCGAAGCCCTTTGCCTGGTCTCGCAGGCCGCGCAACGCGATCAGGCTTGCAGCGGACCCGCAGCGATCACGCACCAGCTGACGTTACCGCTGCCCGCGGTCGAAGTCGGCGTCCCGCACGACTTGCCGTTACCTGGCGCCCGGACCGCACAGTTGAAGGTGGTCGGCGAACATCGGGAAGCAAATCGGTATCAACTGGAACTCGAAGCGCCTGGCGGCTCGGAATGTGGCCTTCCCGTGCGCCTCAACCGGCCCGGTGTGCAGGTGAGCGGCGCGAAGCTGGCCGGTTCCAACCTGCAGGTTCGGTTTCCGGCCGGAGATGGCTATCAGCACGCGTCGGTGACGTTCACATGGTAAAAACATCCAGACTTTGGCGCGGCCTCAGACCGTCCTTGTACCTGTTCCTGGCCGCTCTGGCGTTTTCTCAGACGCCGCTGCCGCCACAGCGCCAGCCGATTCTGGCCTACATCAAGCAGACCTGGGCCGTGCTGACTCGCTCTAACCGCATGCTGGCGCAGGCGGCGGTGGACCCCAAGTTTCAGCCCGCTCCGGACGGCCGTTGGCCGGTCTACATTGCGCGCGATGAAAACCTGCCAGGAATCCAGCAGCAATTACGCCGGGAGATGGCAGCCGCGGACTTTCAGAAAATCGACCTCCGTTCGCTTCCCGAGAATCCCGCCGAACTGCGCGAGCAGGGCCTGCTGTACCTGCCGCGTCCCTATGTGGTGCCGGGCGGGCGCTTCAACGAGATGTACGGGTGGGACAGCTACTTCATTCAGGTCGGGCTGCTGCGCGACGATGAGATCGACCTGGCCAAAGACATGGCCGACAACTTCCTCTACGAAATCCGCCGGTACGGCAAGATTCTCAATGCGAACCGTACTTACTATCTGACCCGTTCGCAGCCGCCCTTCCTGACCCAGATGCTGCTCGGCGTCTACGGAAAAACGCACGACCGCAAATGGCTGGAAGCCGCCCTGCCGGCCATCGAAAAATGTTACCGGTTGTGGACCACCGAACCGCACCTCACAGCCGAGACATCGCTTTCGCGCTACTACGATCTGGGAGACGGCGCCGCACCCGAGGTCCTCTCAGCCGAAAAGGACGCGGAGGGCCACACCCATTACGACCTGGTAAAACAGTACTACCAGACGCACAAGGTTCCGGATTACGACGTTGGTGAGTACTACGATCCCCGCCGGGATATCCTCACCATGCTGTTCTACAAGGGCGATCGATCCATGCGGGAATCGGGATTCGATCCTTCCGACCGGTTCGGCAAATTCAACGTCGACATCATCCATTACAACCCGGTGTGTCTGAACTCGCTCCTCTACTTGATGGAACGGCAGACGGCCGAAATCCTGCGCATCCTCGATCGTTCCGCGAATGCGGCGCTCTGGGACAAGCGCGCCTCGGAACGCGCCGAGCGCATCAATCGCCTCATGTGGGACGACCAGGCCGGCCTGTATTTCGATTACGAATTTGTTCACCATCGCCTGCGAAAGTATCCGTTTGCGACCACGTTCTTTCCGCTGTGGGCCGGCATCGCGAGTCCCGAGCAGGCAGCCGCGGTGGTTCGCAACCTGCCGCTCTTCGAAAAGCCCGGCGGATTGCAAACCAGCACCAATATCAGCGGCAACCAGTGGGACGCGCCGTTCGCCTGGGCTCCCCTGCAAATGGTGGCGGCCGAGGGCTTGCGCCGTTACGGTTACAACGCCGAAGCTGACCGGATTTCGCGCGAATTCCTGTCCATGGTGCTCGAACAGTACCAGCAACGCGGGATCATCGTGGAGAAGTACGATGCGGTGCGCCGCAGCCTTGATGTCAGCCGTAGTATCCAGTTCGGGTACAGCTCGAATGAGGCGGGATTTGGGTGGACGAACGGGGTGTTTACAAGGTTGTACGATGAACTGCCGGCCAATCAAAGGGAGGAGCTGTTGGGGCGGTGAGACCGGTTGACAGACGAAATCGTCTGTCCCACACTGCAGTCGAGTGGGGCAGGCGCTTTCGCCTGCCAACCGATTCTTTCACTGTCGGGTGGCTACCAATCCACACCTATGGGAACGTTCGACGGGACGACGGCGCTGGTTACAGGGGGTTCACGAGGCATCGGACGAGCCATCTGCCTCCGGCTGGCCAAAGATGGCGCCGATATTGTGCTGCACTACAACCGCAACCGGGCCGCCGCCGAAGAAGTCGCCGCTGCCATTGGCCCTAGAGTAAGACTAGTCCGCGCCAACCTGGGTTCCATCGCAGAAATCGACGCGATGTTCGGTGAGTTGGGCGATCTGAGGCTCGACTTCCTGATCAACAACGCCGGAGTCTGGAGAGGCACGCCGCTTGGTTCCTCGCCGGCAGAACACGTCAACGAAGTCATCGACACCAACCTGAAAGGCCCATTTTGGGTGACCCAATGCGCGCTGCGCCTGCTCAAGGATGGCGCGCGAATCGTCAATATCTCCTCCGTAGCAGGACGGACCGGCGTCGCCGGGGGTCGGAGCCTCTACGGCGCGACCAAGGCCGCCATCGACTCGCTAACGCGAAACTGGGCCTTGGAGCTGGCCCCGCGCAAGATCCTGGTAAATGCCGTGGCCCCCGGCTATGTCGAAACGGACATGACGGCCGAGTACTTCTCCGATCGGACGACATACGAACGAGCCGTGGCGCGCCATCCGCTAGGGAGAATGGGCACACCCGAGGATGTCGCCGATGTGGTTGCCTTTCTGTGCTCCGATAGCGCAAGATTCATAACCGGCCAAAGCATCAATGTCAGCGGCGGCTTCGTCAGCTGACCGCGTCTGCCGAAGCTCCCGGTATACTGGCGGTGTGCATCACCGCCGGGATTGGCTGAAGCTGCTCGCACTGACGGGCGTTCAAGCGTGGGCGCAGGGCATATCGACCCGCTCCCTCAAGCCTTTGCCGCGGGGCAAGCCTTCCGGACTCCCGTTTCATGCGCGTTTCACCGACATCGCCGCCGCGGCGGGCCTGCGCGCGCCCACCATCTATGGCGGCATCGACACGAAACAGGCGATTATCGAGACCACCGGCTGCGGGGCCGCGTTCATCGATTACGACAATGACGGCTGGCTGGACATTCTGGTCCTCTGCGGGACGAAATTGGAGGGCGATCCGAAAGAGGCGACTAACCGCCTGTATCGCAATAACCGCGACGGGACGTTCACGGATGTTACAGAAAAAGCCGGCTTGCGCCGGACCGGCTGGGCCTCGGCAGTGTGCGTCGGCGATTACAACAACGATGGGCACGAGGATCTCTTTATCACCTACTGGGGACAGAACGTCCTGTACCGCAACAATGGCGACGGGACGTTCACCGATGTGACGAAGCAGGCCGGACTGCTCGATCCGGAGCGCCGCTGGGGATCCGGCTGCACTTTCGTCGATACCAACCGCAACGGGCACCTGGACCTTTTCGTTGGCACTTATCTGGATTTCGATCCCGAAAAGATCCCGAAGCCCGGCGAGAACGCCAATTGCAACTGGAAAGGCATTCCCGTCAACTGTGGGCCGCGCGGGCTGCCGCCCGGCCGCTGTTATCTCTACCGCAACAACGGCGATGGGACCTTCACCGACGTGAGCGAACCAGCCGGGATCGCGGCCGCCCGCGGAAACTACTGCATGACGGCGGTGGCCGCGGATTTTCGCGGCACCGGCTGGCCGGACATCTATGTGGCCTGTGATTCCACGCCGAGCCTCCTGTTTCGCAACAATCGCGACGGCACCTTTACCGAGGCCGGCCTCGCCAGCGGCGTCGCCCTGAGCGAAGACGGAATGGAGCAGGCTGGCATGGGAGTCGGCGTCGGCGACTTCGACCTGGACGGCCGCCTGGATATCTTCAAGACCAACTTCGCCGAAGACACCACCGTCCTCTATCGGAACAACGGAACCACCTTCGACGATGTGACCATCCGTTCGGGCCTTGGCGTGGAGACGCGCTTCGTAGGCTGGGGAACGGGAATTGTCGACCTCGATAATGACGGCCTGCCGGACCTCTTCTGGGTCACTGGCAGCGTCTATCCGGAAGTGGAGAAGGTGCTGCCGCAGTTTGCGTACAAGTCGCCGCGCATCGTTTTCCGCAACCTAGGAGGCAAGTTCGAGGAACTGATCGAGGAAGCCGGAAGCGGGATCGCAGCGCCGCATGCGAGCCGGGGCTGCGCTTTCGGAGACTTCGATAACGATGGCGATATCGACATGATTGTGATCAATCTGAACGAGCCGCCTTCGCTGCTCCGCAACGATGTGACGGGCGGCGGGCATTGGCTCAAGGTGAAGCTGGTGGGGGTGAAATCGAATCGCAGTGCCATCGGGGCCCGGGTCACGGCGCACTACGGAGCCAGAATGCAGGCCCAGGAAGTGCTCAGCCAGGCCAGTTTCTATTCGGCTAGTGACCTCCGCTTGCACTTCGGGCTGGGCGACGCCGAGTCGGCGGACCTCGAAATCCGCTGGCCCAACGGCGCCAAGGAGACCCTCGCCAGGGTTCCGTCCAATCAGTTGATAACCGTTCGGGAAGGATCGGGGATCGTGAAGTCCGACCGGTTCGGCCCCCGATAAGACAGGCACCGCAAGGTGAAAAAGTGGGGCAGACCCCCAGGTCTGCGCGGGACGCCCTCGTCCCGCTCTTCCTTCGCAGACCGACCGGTTCGGCTCCCGCTAAGACAGACACCAGCAGGCGAAAAAAGTGGGGCAGACCCCCTGGTCTGCGCGGGACGCCCTCGTCCCGCTCTTCCCTCGAAGTATCAAGGCCTTCGATTACTACAAAGCGGACCGACCAGGGGGTCTGCCCCACGAATTATCGCTTCTTCTCCAGCGTGGCGCGCGCTTTCGCCAGGTTCTCGCTCGCCGTCTGATTCGCCGGATCGGCTCGCAGCGCGCTTTCAAAAGCCGTAACAGCAGCCGGTAAGTCGCCTGCCATAGCCAGTGCCACGCCCAGGTTGGTTTCGAGGGCGGAGTTATTGGGCTCCAATTCCACGGCCCTTCGAAAGTGCGGAATCGACTCCGCCACGTTGCCCATCGAAACGTAGATGCGCCCGGTGAGCTCGTGCGCCTGGACATCGTCCGGGATCGCTTTCAGATATGTCAGGAACTCACCTAGCGCACCCGCGGCATCGCCCTTTCCCGAGAGCGCCCGCGCCAGGTTGAATCTCGCGTTATGGTAAGCGGGATCCAGTTGTAACGATTCGCGAAATTCCCGAATCGCTTCGTCGAATCGTTCCGCCACCAGCAGCGATACGGCAAGATTGTTGTGAGCCGTCGCATTAGAAGGCCTGATCTGCACGGCCTGGGACAGGTATGGCAGGGCCTCCTGATGCTTTCCGAGCGCTTGCAGCGCCGCGCCCAGATTGAAGTGCGCAATAAAATCGGCCGGGTACTTTTCGATTCGCCTCAGCATTAAAGCCTGTTGCAGCAGCAGCCGCGGGTCGTCTCCATCGTTCCTCTTAGGTAAAACCTGCAGCCATACGTGGCCCATCTCGTCTTCACTTCGGTTGCCGCTCCTGACGCGTTTCGGCGGGCTGTTCGGGTTCCGTGGGTTTTGAGCCGTGTTGTCGTAGGAAATTCTCATCGCCACTGTGGTTCCCGCGGGAAGCGCAACCGGCTCCCGGTAGGTATAGGTGGCCTGCCAGTTGATGTCCCAATCGTTGATTCGCAGCAGCGATCGTCGTCCGCCGCCCGGCAACTCGGCCCATGCCTCCACCTGCTTGCCGAGATAGTGGGCGTGGGGATAAATCGCCAGCAGATCGACGTCCACAGGGAGCTTCAGGTGATCCGTTACCGCAAACTGCGTCGTCCCGGGTGGGATGTCGATGGCGCCATCGTGCTCCAGTTGCAGCAGCATGGGAAACCGCGTGGGGGGATGGTCTGCGAAGAACAACCCGACGGCCACCTGAACCGTTTCGGGCTTCCCGGATGGCCGCAGATGGAGATTCACGATGAGGTCGGAGCCGGCGTCCAGTTTCCATGCCATATCGGCGGGCTCTTCCTCCGGCGGCGTTCCCGGTTTCCAGAACAGGAAATGGGAATCCGGATCGAACTCGCCGCTCACCTCGGTTTCGACATCCATGCCCGCGAAGCCCGGCTGGCCATCCTGGCCGTCGCGGCGGCGCAACAGGCGCGAGCGGTCGACGATCAGGTTGGCATGGTGCACCACGCGCTTGTCGCCCGGCCGCAGTTCCATGGCGCGGATGTATTTGGTCTCCTGGATTGAAACCGGAATGACGAAGTTACGAAAGACGTCGGCCCCATCCGCGGCCAACTGATACGGCTGACTCATATGAAGCACGAGATCGGGTTGGCCGAGTTGCCAGCCTTCCGCGAACCGCGGGAGCGGAGGAGCAGCGGCCGGATCGCCTTCTGGCATACCGCTCTCGGCCCAACGCGCCAGCAAGGCGATCTGCTCCTCGGTCAATCGTCGGGCGCCGGCGAAATCGCCGTGGCCTGGCTCCGGTGGCCACGGCGGCATGTAGCGCCGCCGGGTGAGGAGCGCAATCTGCGCCGCGCGTTTCCGCGCATCCTGGTAAGTAAGCAGCGAGAATGGCCCGATCTCGTGCGGGCGATGGCAGGGGGTGCAGTACTGAAATAGTATCGGGGCGATGTCTTTCGAAAACGTCACACTCTCGGCGCAGAGCGGCAAACAGAACAAAAGCAGCGCGAGAAAACGAACATCGGGAGTGAGGCGGAATTTCTTGGGCGAACCCAGTCTGCCGCGAGCCTGTCGCGGCGGCAGATCGACCCGGGCGTCGGCCGCCGGCCAGGGGATCCGCCGCACAGGCGCTAAGTTAAGAGCGTCAGGACCCGGATCGCCTCGTCCTTTTAAGCCCGAAGGGCGAAAGACAATAGCCCACGGCGCAAGCCGTGGGGCCGAGGCGCCCGAACGCAGCCCCGGAACGGGGCGTAAGAATTCCGCCGGCAAGAAAGCCTTTCGCCCCGTTCCGGGACTTTCCAACCATTCCTGCCAGTCCCAAGGCTCACGCCTTCGGCTACTGTCTTTCGCCCTTCGGGCTTGCCCGGTCAGTGGAACGTCAGCGCCTGCGGCGGTCCGACCCGCTGTTGGTGCAGCTTGTACGGAGAGGAGCAGAGTTTGCTTTTGAGCGCCCATATGCTTGCGCCGGGATTCTACTTTCGTTCCATTCTGACCCCGAGTTCGGCTTCTTTGGCCTGCTTTACGCGCGCGCCCTCTGCGAACAGCCGTTTGCTCTCTTCAATGTCGCCCCTCTGCCGTAAGATCTGCGCCAGTGTATTGTAGGGGCCGGGATCCGATGGATCGAGACGAATCGCGGTGCGCAACGCCTCCTCGGCAGGCGCCACCTCTCCTTTTTGTTTGAGCGCGGTGCCCAACATAAAGTAGGCCTGGGCGTAGCCCGGCCGAAGCGCCACGGCGGCACGCATCTCCTTCACCGCGCCATCGAATTCTCCGGATTGCCAGCACGCAATGCCGATCATATAGTGGGCTTCGGCAAGCTGGGGATCGATTTCGAGCGCCCGCGACAATTCGGCCTTCGCTCCGTCGATGTCGTCCTTGTTCTTTAGCGCGACCCCGAGATTATAGTGCGCCGCGGCGTTGCCAGGATCGCCCGCGAGCAACTCGCGGAACACGGGGATCGCTCGATCGAGTTCGGCCTTTTGGAGGAAAGCGTACCCCAGATTGAAGCGCGCCCTGTTATTCGCCGGCGATGCCGCCAGGACTTTCTGAAACTGAGCAATGCCTTCGTCCGCGCGGCGCGTGTTGACCAGCGCCATGCCCAGGCCATTGCGGGCATCCACGTCGGAGGGCTGCAAATCGACCGCGTGCTGGTAGGCCTCTGCGGCGCCGGCCGGATCGCCCGTTTTTTGCAGGGCCGCGCCCAGATTATTCCAGGCGATGGCATCCGCGGGCTGCAGCGTTGTGGCCGCCTGCAGGTGGGGGATCGCTTCCGGATGCCGGCCCGCCGCTTCCAGTGCCTGGCCGAGTTTGGATCGGTATGCCGCATTCTCCGGGTCGAGCGCGGCGGCCGATTGTAGCTGCGACAGGCTGTTTGCCTGGTCCTGCGCCAGCCAGAGCGCCACACCGAGATGAAAGTGCGCCGGGGCGAATTGCGGATCCAGTTCGATGGCGCGCTCGAAATGCTTCACCGCTTCGTCGCGACGGTTCAGCACCGCGAGCAGGAAACCGATCTCGTCTTGAAAACGAGGCGATCTCGGGTCCAGCGCGGCAGCTTCCTCATAGGCTGCCAGGGCGCCCGCCGCATCCCCATTGGCCTTGAGCGCCACCGCTCTGGCTTCAATCTCCTGCAATGTGACGGAAGCCAGCGCGAGCAGCGGCAGAGCGACAACGAAAGACAACAATCGCCGCATCGCAATTATTCTACTGGAATATACTGACCTCATGGTGCCGGTCCTTCTACTGCTGCTGCTGGAAATCAGCGCGCCCCACCAGGCGGCGCTCGCGGCCTACAAGCAGCACAAATTCGCCGAAGCGGTTGCCCAGTTCACCGAAGCGCTGAAAGCCGAACATCCGAATACCGCCGAATACGAGGAGTCCGTCCTGCTCCTGGGGCAGAGCCTGTATCTGCAATCGAAATACGCCGATTCGATTCCCTGGCTCGAAAAAGCGGTCGGCGGGAAGACATCTACGCCGGAAGCGGCCTACATGTTGGGCAACGCATGCATCCTGACGCGGCAGAGCGACAAGGCCGTCAAGGCGTTCGCGCAGTTGTTTCAGGTTGGAGCCGACTCCGCCGCCGCGCACCTGACTACCGCGCGCATGATGATGCACCAGGATCTGGCCGACGAGGCGGCCAAACAGGCGAGCGCGGCGCTGCAGATCGAGCCCAGGATCCCGGAGGCGCACTTCCTTCTCGGAGAGGTGGCCATCTTCCAGGCCGACCTCGATCGCGGCATCTCGGAATTGAAGAAGGAGATCGAAATCAACCCCGGTTCTGCCATGGCGTACTACCGGCTCGGCGATGCCTACAGCCGGACCGAAGACTGGGACCACGCGATGGCGCCCCTGGAGCGCTCCATCTGGCTGAATTCGAATTTCAGCGGGCCGTACATCCTGCTCGGCAAGGCCTACTTCAAGAAGAAGGAACTGGCGAATGCGGAGGGCGTTTTGCGCCATGCGCTCCGGCTGGACCCGCAGAACATATCCGCGCACTATCTTCTTGGCCAGACCCTCATGCAAGAAGGCAAGGAGGAGGAGGGGCAGAAGGAGTTTGCCCGCTGGAAGGAGTTGCAGGGAAAACCGTAGTGCGCCGCGGGGCTATACGGCGCACCGCTTCCTCCGGTCGCGGCTCCGATCAGCCGCGACCAAAGGGAGCGATTTCTCAATGCAACCAATCCGCCGGTCGAAGGCCTACACTCCACGCCGCGTGCTGCCTTCTTTCACAGTCACCACCTGGTTAGCCGTGACGCCGGAGATTCTGTCCACCATTCCGCTCGGCCAATGAACCTCCACGTCGGCCTTGTCCGCGGGACCGAGGCCGAAATGCACCCGCAAATCACTCTGGGAGATATACGAGGAGCCGCTGCGCACCTCGTCCATCTGGCGGCGGCCCGGAGTGACGCAGTAGATCCGCGCGCCGATGCCTGAGCGGTTTGACTTCACTCCCACGGTCTTTATCTTGATCCAGTTGTTCTTCAGCGTGCTATCGCAGCGGAGCAATTGTGGGACGTCGTTGGTACAATTCACGAGCACGTCGAGGTTACCGTCGTTGTTGAAATCGCCAACGGCGCAACCGCGGCCTGGAACTTCTTCCAGCACGCCTGGCCCGGCATCGAGGGAAATGTCGGCGAAGCGGCCATTGCGCAGATTCTTGTACAACACCTTTCTCTCGCGGTAACCGGATTCAACCTTGGTGTCGGCGACCTCGGCGTAGACGTGGCCATTGGTGATAAAAATGTCAGGCCAGCCGTCATTATCGAAATCCATGAAGCTCACGCCCCAGCCCAGGAACCGCGTGTTCTTGCCGAGACCTGCCTGAAACGTCTGGTCGTCAAAAAATAAGTTGCCCTGATTGTGATACAGCGTCGAAGTATCGCCGGCGAAACTGGTCTTCACAATGTCGAAGTAGCCGTCGCCGTCGAAATCGGCTGCGGACACGCCCATCCCGGCTTGCGGCTTGCCGTCGGCACTGTACGCGACGCCGCCCTCGATCGCCACATCCGTGAAGGTTCCGTCGTGATTGTTTTTATAGAGCGTGGAAGACGTGGAATCGTTGGCGACATAGATGTCGGGCCACGTGTCGTTGTCGAGATCCGAGGTCAGAACTCCCAGGCCATAGGTGCCGGGCGTCTTCAGAATGCCCGACCTCTCGCTGACGTCCGCGAATGTGCCGTCGCCATTGTTGTGAAACAGGATGTTCTTGCCGCCCTTGAGCCCCGGCGGCCCGCAGGCCACCAGGATGCCCTTATAGAGGCATGGCCCCGATTCCGGGAGCGGCGCGGTCTTCGGATCGAAGTCGATGTAGTTGGCGACGAAAAGGTCCAGGTGTCCGTCCTTGTCGTAGTCGACGAAAGCGCAGCCGGTATTCCACCTCGCTTGTCCATTGCCGGGATTGGTAGTCACCCCAGCCTTTCGAGCCACGTCGGTAAATGTCCCGTTGCCGTTGTTGTGCCACAGTGCGCAATCGCCCCAGTAGGTGACGTACAAGTCCTCGAAGCCGTCGTTATCGTAATCGCCGGCGCAAACGCCCTGGCCCCATCCGGTGCGCGCAACACCGGCCTCAAGGGTGACATCGGTGAATGTGCCGTCGCGATTGTTCTTGTAGAGGCGGCTGACGGGAGCCTTGCCCGCCGGCCAGGTGGTTTCGAAGCGTGTTCCGTTCACCAGGAAGATGTCGAGCCAGCCATCGTTGTCGTAATCGAAGAAGGCACACCCGCAACCGGTCGTCTCCAGCAGGAATTTGTTTTTGCGTTCCCCCCCAAAAATGGTGGTAGAGCGCAGGCCGGCCTCGCGAGCCACGTTGACGAATTGAATGCCCAACGATGGGACGCCCGCCACGAGCTGGTCGAAGGAAAAGACCGGCAGCAGGGCTGAAAGCGAACGGATGAAACCGCGCCGCGAAACCGGAAGACAAGAGCCGGGGCCGGAAGGCAGGGAAGGCATGGCGTTGCGAGCAGAACTTCCCTATGGTATCCCAGCCGCTTGGATTGTGGAAGGCGGCGTAAACGACGCCGCCTTCCCGGAACCTTCACCGCCTCCTAGAACTTAATCGTGCCGGAGAACTGCAACGAGCGCATGTAAGCGCCACCGGCCAGACCCGTAATCTGACCAGCGCTGGGACTCTGGATGTCGCTGTTCGGGAGGCCTAGATTCGTGTGGTTAAATGCATTCCGTGCATCGGTGCGTAGCGTGAACCCGACGCGCTCCGTCAAACGAAACGACTTGGCGAGCGTAAGGTCCTGCTGAATAAAGTGTGGCCCAAACAGCGTGTTGATCGGGTAGTTGCCGAATGTGTTGGCAGCCGGAATCAGGAATGCTGTACCGATTCCGCCCACGAACCATTGGTTCCGGTTGCCCTGGGCCCCGGCATAAGGGTTCCCGCTTCCGATGTCGGGTCGATTGGTGGGGCCTTGGTTAGGCTGGCCGCCCTGAGCGCCGTAATTCTCCAGCGTGGGTGAGAAGCCGAACCCTGTGTAATACGTGGTAATACCGCTAAGACTCCAGCCTCCTAACGCAGCATCTACCGGCCTGGTGACGTTCGCTCCATATTTTCGGCCGTGGCCGAACGGTATATCGTACGTTTGCGCCAGCGTGAGTTGGCCACGCGGCAGGAGGTTGCCATACCCTTGGCCGGCGGCCCGGTCATACAGGAAATAGTAGTTGGAGTCGTAGCCCCAGCCATCACCCCACTGCCGCTGGTAGGTGTAACTCCCCTGAAGTGTCCAGCCTTGCCACTCTTTGACCAGTACTGTGCCCTGGAACGAGTTATATTTCTCGTTGGCGCAGTCGCAATAGTAGGATAGGTCGTTGGTCCATCCAAACTTGCTATAGAACGGCCGATCCAGGTTCGTGTCGGAGACCCCTGGCACAAAAATCGCCTCGTTGGGATTGGTGGTCTGGCCGGTGCCCAGGAATCCGTGCCGGTTGACGTTTCCGACATAGGCGGCTGTAAATGTGATCTTACCCGTCAACTGCCGCTGGAAGGCAACGTTGTACTCGTACACCGTGGGCAACGTAATGATGGAAGGCCGGAACTTCGGATTGATGCCGGCAGGAAGCGGAAATGTTCCGCTGGAACTTATCGTGATGGGCGCGAGCGTGGAAGGTCCTTGCGCGAGTGTAAACACGTCCGTGAACCCGTTGGGCGGCTGTATGCTCTGGTTGGAGAGGACGGGCGGGTTTTGCGTTACGTTGTGGCCGAAGTTAGACCCAAACACACCCAGATCGTAGGACCAGCCGTAACCGGCGCGGATCACAGTCTTGGG
>Ga0209415_10012151_pt1 | contig 14393 bp, 15 predicted proteins | sample PeaSoiSIISIP2007_FD_187696 | JGI IMG/M metagenome (GOLD analysis project Ga0209415, IMG submission 187696) | Peat soil microbial communities from Weissenstadt, Germany - SII-SIP-2007 (SPAdes) (version 2) | ecosystem: Environmental > Terrestrial > Soil > Wetlands > Peat | place: Germany...
GCGATGCACTCGCCCACGCCGACGCGCCCGTCGTCGGTCGTGACCCGGACGAGCACGGCGTAGAACGTCGGAAACGTTCCGATCGAGAACTCGACCGGACGGGGCGTGCGGGCGGCGAGCGGGGTCGCGGTCACCGAGGCGATCTTCATGCCGGCGTATTCGTGCCGGCACCGCGCCAGTCCTCGCGGCCGCCCCAGGCGCCGGCGCGACGCGCGCGCGGCGGGAGCGACGGGGTGCCGCGGCGAATCGGGGGAATGGCCGGGGCGTCGCGGGCGCTACCGCGCGCCGGCCGGGCCGCGCCGTTTGCGCGGGGCGACACAGAGGCGGAGGAGGATGGCGATGGAGTGGGCAGGGGCATTCGGGAGCGCGTTTGGGTACCAGGAGTTCTTGAAGCGCCACGCAACGCCTGAACAACAGGCCCGCTGGCAGGCCGTGTACGATCGGGTGACGCTGACGCCCGGGCAGCGGGAGTTGCTGGGCGGGTTCGTCCGGGAGATGCACGTCTTCTGCGTGACCGGCGCGTGGTGCGGGGACTGCGTGAACCAGTGCCCGATCATGGCCCGCATCGGCGAGCAGAGCCCGCGCATCGTCGTGCGGTTCGCGGACCGCGACGCCGACCCCGCGTCCCAGCAGGCGCTGGCGATGAACCTGGGACACCGCGTCCCGGCCGTGGTTTTCCTCAGCGAGGACGACCAGGAGTGCGGCCGGTACGGCGACCGGACGCTGGCGAACTACCGTCAGATGGCCGCGGATCGCCTCGGCCCTTCGTGCCCCACGGGGATCGTGCCGCCGGGGCCGGAGCTCCTGTCCGCGGTGACCGCCGAGTGGGTCGGCCAGTTCGAGCGCATCCAGCTCATGCTCAGGCTGTCGAAGCGCCTCCGGGAGAAGCACGGCGACTGAGCCGACTCCGCGGCGTTGACACCGGGCCCGGGCGGCCCTAGAATGTCTGTGACAGCGGCGCTCGGTACCGCTGGAAAACGTCACATATCTGGAGCGCCATGTGTCCGCGATGCCGCCCGTACCTCCTGACGACCCGGAGATGGCTGCCCGGTTCACCCTGCGCGTGCAGGGTGGCGAGCAGATCGAGGCGGGCGAGTGGTTGCCCGCGGAGTATCGATTCGAGGCCCTCCGCCTGATCAACATGCACGCGAACTCGGAGATCATGGGCGCGCTTCCGGAGCGCGAGTGGATTCCGCGTGCCCCGAGCCTGGCCCGCAAGATGGCGCTCACGGCGAAGGTCCAGGACGAGGTCGGCCACGGCATGCTGCTCTACCGCGTGGCCGAGACGCTCGGCCGCTCGCGCGACGAGATGATCGCCGATCTCGTCGCCGGCAAGGCGCGCTTCCACAACGTGTTCCACTACCCGGCCGAGACGTGGGCCGACGTCGCGATCATCCAGGTGTTCGTGGACGGGGCGGCGATGCAGACGCAGGGCGCGCTGCGGTCCTGCTCGTACGCGCCGTACTCCAGGGTGCTGAAGCGCATCTGCTACGAGGAAGACTTCCACATTCAGCTCGGCCTCGACGTCTGGCGCTCGCTGGCGGAAGGCACGCCCCGGCAGCGGGCGATGCTCCAGGACGCGTTGCGGCGCTGGTGGACGCCGATCATCCACTTCTTCGGGATGCCCGACCGGGTCTCGCCGCATACCGAGAAGATGCTCGCGTGGCGCATCAAGGTCAAGTCCAACGAGGAGCTCCGCCAGCAGTTCCTCCGGCGGTTCGTGCCGGTCATCCTCGAGTACGGGCTGGAGGTGCCGGACCCGGGTCTCCGGTGGCTGGACGACGAGCAGCGGTACGTCTACACCGAGCCGGACTGGGAAGAGCTCAAGCGGGTCGGCCGGGGTGGCGGCCCCAAGAGCGCGGAGCGGCTGGCGCTCCGGCAGCGGTTCCACGAGCAGCACGCCTGGGTGCGCGAAGCGGTCGCCCGGTGGCTGCACGACCACGCACAGGACGCGGTCGCGTGACGCCCGGCGGCGGGGCGCACGACGGCAGCCCGCGGGGGACCGGCGACGTGACGCGGCCACAGACGCCGGCGGGAGCGGGGTCCACGGGGACGCCGGCACGGCACGACGCCGGCGGCCTCTGGGAGCACCCGCTCGGGGCCGCCAAGGACGTGTGGGCGGTGTTCGTGCAGGGACGGCGGCGCGACACCCACGTCTACGCCGGGGACGTGCACGCGCCGGATGCCGAGATGGCGCTCGTGCTCGCGAAGGAAAACTACACCCGGCGGGATCCGTGCGTCAGCCTCTGGGTCGTCCGGGCCGATCAGATCCACGCGACGGCCCAGGATGCCGCAGAGATGTTTGTCCCGGCGACCGATAAGAGCTACCGGTTCGGCGGGTCGTACCGCCAGCAGCGCAGGGTGCTGCAGAGCTCGTATCAGGCCGCGTACCGCGAGGAGGACCAGTAGTGCCGGGCGTCCTGACCGGGATCGCGGACCCCGCGCTGCGCGCGGCGTTTCGCGAGGTGCTGCTGCGCGTGGCCGACGACGAGCTGGTCATCGGCCACCGCCACTCCGAGTGGACGGGGTTCGGCCCCGACATCGAGAGCGACGTCGCGATGAGCAGCATCGCCCAGGAGGAACTCGGGCACGCGCGCGTGTTTTACGAGCAGATCGCGGACGACGAAGGCCTGGACGTCGACCGCCTGGCGTTCGGCCGGACGCCGGCCGAGTACCGGCACGCGGCGCTGCTCGAGCAGGAGAACGACGGCTGGGAGTACACCATCGTCCGGCTGGTGCTGTACGAGGCCTTCGAGACCGCCCGGCTCCACCTGCTGGCCGCGAGCGGGCAGCAGCCGGTCGCGGGGCTCGCCCAGACGCTCACGCGCGAGGAACGCTACCACATGCTCTTCGCCGAAACCTGGCTGACGCGCCTCGCCCGCGGCGCGGCCGACGGTCCCGGGCGGGTGCAGCGCGCGCTCGAGGCGGCGTGGCCGGACGCCCTCGGGCTGTTTGAAGCGACGCCGGCGGACGCGCTGCTCGTGGCTCAGGGCGTCACCGCCTCGACCCCCTCCGCGCAGCGCGCGGCGTGGGAGGAGACGGTGCGTCCGACGCTTGAGGGGTGCGGGCTCAGGCTGCCGCCGTCGACCGCGCGCGACGGGGGCCGCCGCGGCGTGCACACGCCGTCGTTCGACCGGCTGCTCGACCAGATGACCGAGGTGTGGCGGTCGGACCCGGAGGCGCGCTGGTGATCCCGGCGGGGGCGGGCACGTTGGAGGGAGCGGTGTGGGACGTGCTCGGGACCGTTGAGGATCCCGAGCTGCCGATCGCGATCACCGACCTCGGACTCGTCCGAGACGCGACGGTCGACGACGGCCGTGTCGTGGTGCGTCTCGTCCCGACGTGGATCGCGTGCCCGGCGCTCGGGGTGATCCGGACCCGCATCCGCACCGCGCTGCTGTCGGTGCCGGGCGTGCGCGAGGCGGTGGTCGAGTACACCTACGACGAGCCGTGGACGCTCGACCGGATGACGCCCCGCGGCCGGGAACAGCTCGCCGCCCACGGGCTCTCGGTGCCGCAGTGCCGCTTCGCGGAGCCGCCGGTCTGCCCGTACTGCGGGTCGCACGACGTCGCCGCCGACAGCCTGTTCGGACCGACGCTCTGCCGGGCGACGTACCTGTGCCGCCACTGTCACAATCCGTTCGAGCGGTTCAAGCCTCCGGTCGAGCCGTAGCCGATCGCCGCGGCGTCACGGCCGAGGGCCCCCGGCGTGCGGGGGCCCCGGCACGTGTCGGGCCAAGACGCAGACGAGGTACCCCTTCTTTCCAGCGGACGACACCGGGACACACGGCGTGGGGTGTCCAGCTCGGCGGACACGGCGGTGGCCGCCAGACCTACGGGACCGCGTCAGCGAGTGGGCACGCCGGGGAGCGTGTCCGCGCCGGCGTCTGGGGCGTGCGCGGCAGAGAGGATCAGCCACAGCAGACGTCCCGCCTGCCGGCGGGTCACCGCCGGGCCGGCCCGGTTGAGGCTGACCACGACGAGATCGTCGGACGGGATGACGAACGCGTACTGGCCCAAGAACCCCTCGGCCCAGAACCCGCCGGGCGGCACGTCCACGGCCGGCACCCGGCGGTCCGGGAACCCGGTCCACCAGAGATACCCGTAGCCGGACCCAATGTCCGTCAGCGAATGCGCCGTGGTGCTCGCGTCGATCCAATCGGCGGGAACGAGCTGCCGGGCGCCCCACCGCCCGCGGCGGAGGTAGAGCAGCGCGAACCGCGCGAGGTCCCGCGCGCTCATCCGGAACGGATAGGCGGGATGGATCGACTGCGGTCCCGTCACGTACCGGCCGTCGCCCGGCTCGTAGTCCTGCATGCCGATGGGTGCGGCGATCTCGCGGGCGAACGCGGCGAAGATTGACGTGCCCATCGCCCGCTCGTAGATGGTCCCGAGCACGTTGAAATCCCAGTTGTTGTAGTACCAGAAGGTTCCAGGCAGGTGGCTGCCGCGCGGCGGCCGGGTGGCCGCCATCCCCGGGGTTTCGTAGAGCGCCACGTGATAGACGCCGGACCGCGCTTCGAGCAGGTCGACGACCGTCGCTTGTTTCTCCTCGGCCGTCAACGACGGCGGCGTGTCGTCGATCCCGAGGCTCGCCAGCGTCTCGCGCACGTTGATACGACGCTGCGCGACGGCAATGCCGATCAGCGCGCTGAGGAGACTCTTGCGGACGGAGTGGAGCTCAAGCTTCTCGGCCGCGGCGCCCCACGACGCCAGAACCGCGCCGTGCTGCACGACGACGACGGCGGTGGCCCCGGTCGCGGAGGCCCACGCCCGCGCCTCCGCCATCCGATCGGCGGACCACCCGGCGCGCTCGGGAGAGACGGAATCCCACTGCGTACCGGGGTAGCGGTTCGCTCCCGACGGTTGGCCGTCGGCCGCGACGCCGCGGCCGCTCGACCACGCGAGCAGCGTCCCGAGCCCAAGGAGGATCCAGACCGCCCATCGCGTCCGCGTCAGGCCCCTCGGCGGGGCCGGGCAATCCGGCACGCCGGCCCGACTGCCGCCTCCGCGCCGGGCCCGCGTTCGATGGGGTGGTGCGGCCGTCGCTGGATCCACGTCACGATCGAAGAGGCCGGGAGGCGTCTCCCCTGCGACCTGACGTCACATCGCGTCGATCACCGCCGTGAGCGCGTGCGTGGCCGCGACCATCCCGGCCACCGTCGCGAACTCGCCCGCGTTGTGCGCCTGCCCGATCGAGCCGGGCCCGAGGTTGCAGAAGTCGTGCGTGCGCTCGGCGAAGATCGACAGGTCCTGCCGTCCCTGGGAGAACTGCAGCGACACGCTCCCCTGCACCTTGGCGACCGCGTCGCGGGCGACCGCCAGCGTGTGCCCCTGGCGATCCGCGAGCGTCGGCAGGCACAGCTTGCTGATCTCCATCTCGTGGGCGACCCCGTCGACCGCGGCGTGCAACTCGGCCTCGAACGTGCCGTAGTCGTCGCCGACCGCCAGCCGCCGGTCCACGGTGAGCTGCAGCCGATCCGGGATGACGTTCTCCGCGAGCCCGGCGTGGGCGGCCACGACGGAGAGCGACGGCACGCTCTGCACGCCCGGCGCGACCTCGACCGGCTTGAGCCGCTCGGCGGTCGCGGCGATCCGGCGGATGACGTCCACGCCGCGATAGATCGCGTTGTCGGCGCGGCGCCAGTCGGACGAGTGGCCGCTGCGGCCGAGCACGGTCAGGTAGCCGATCGCGCGCCCCTGGCATCCGATCCCGATCAGGAGCCGTCCCGCGGTGGTGTCGTACGAGGGCTCCGTGGTGACCGCGAAGTCCGGCTTGGCCCGGCCGATCAGCCGGCGCACGCCGTTCCGCGGGGTGATCGACCCGCCTTCCTCGTTGTTCGTGAACGCGAACCACGTCCGGACCCGCGGACGGACGTGCTGCGCGAGCCACATCATGCACGCGAGTCCGGCCTTCATGTCCGAGGCGCCGAGCCCGGTGACGCGCCCGTTCTCGACCCGCGGGGAGAACGGGTCCGACGTCCACCCGTCCACCGGCGGCACCGTGTCCATGTGGCCGTTGACGACGAGCAGGCGGTCGCCCTTGCCCACCTCGGCGGTGACGTTTCCCTCGGCGTCGCGCTCGACCGCGATCCCGGCGCGCGCGAGGCTGTCGTGGATGTACTGCGAGACCGCCGCTTCCTCACCGGTGACGCTGCGGATGCTGACCAAGTCGCACAACGTGCGTTCCAGGTACGCTGCCATCTCGGGCACGGACCGTCACCCCTCCCACGAGTTTTGATGCCTGAGGATCGACGAGCGCGGCAGGCGAACGCCCGGGCCGCCGCTCCCCACGCTTAGAGATTCGCCCCGGCGCCGCGCGGGGCCTCCGGGTACACGACGCGGAACCGCTCGTACGCCTCGACGAGGGAGGCGCCCGTCGTGGGGTCGGTGAACGCCTGCTCGATCCGGCTGATCCGGCTGAGCAGCACCGGCCCGCCGACGTCGGCGGCAAGCGGTTTGGGCGCGTCCTCCCCGCCGACCGCAAACGGGCTGGTGGTGAGGAAGTACTCCCGCGCCAACCGCGCGCGGAACAGGCTCGCGAGCACGCGGGGCCCGCCTTCGCTGACCACGCTGCGGATGCCGCGCGCCCCGAGTGCGCGGAGGGCCGCCGCGGGGTCGGGGCGTCCGTCCGGGGACGACGCGACGCGGATGACCTCGACGCCGCGCGCCTCGACGCGGCGGACGTCCTCCAAAGACGCGCCGCTCCCGCAGATCACCAGCCGGTCGAAGCGGGGATCGGTGAACAACCGCCGAGACAGCACCTCGGGCGCCCACGCGAGGCGCGACGCGAGCACGGCGACCAGCGCGCGCCGAGGCCTGCCGGAGGCCACCCGTCGCGCCGCCTCCGCGTCGGGCAGCACGGCCGTGACGTCCTCGGCCGCGATCGTCCCGACGCCCGTCAGCACCGCGTCGGTGGCGACCCGCAGGCGCGTCAGGACCAGGCCGTCCACGCGCGTGCCGATCGACGCGGCCTTGCCGTCGACCGCGGCCTCGCCGTTTTGCGTCATCACCATGTTCGCGACCAGGTAGGGGAGGCCGGCAGACGGCGCCGGAAAGGTCAGGTCGGCGTAGAGGTCGCCGATCGCCACGTCGCGGGGATGCGGCTCCGACTCGTGCCAGACCAGACGCACCGTATCCGGCAGGGCGAGGGTGCGCTTCCAGCCGGGACTGTTCATGGGAACCTCGCCTGGGTCGACCGCGTCCGTCCGTCCGGCACGGGGATCACGCGATCACCCCTCGTCGAGTCACCGTGGCGCTTGCGACCACACCCCGCCTCCCCACGCGGACCGACGCGGCGCGTCGGCCCGTGCTCCTTGCTACTCGCGGGCCGCCGTCATCTCCTGCTCCGCGCCCCGCGGGCGCGTCGCCGCGCCAGGCCCGCGGAGAAATTCCGCGGGGTGTCGCGGAGGAGGGGAGACGAGAACGCCGGGCCCGGCCGTCGCCACACCCGCGAGGGCGGGTGCCCGAGGTGGACACAGAGTGGGCGTCGAGGCGTTCGACTGACGTCGGGGCACTCTCGTCCCCCTGTCGACGCCGCAGGATTCGCGTCAGTTGCGCGCCCCGCCTCCCTCGCGCTGCGGGGCGCCCGCACGACGCGGAAAGGGAATCGTGCGGCCGGTGCGAATCAGTGGGTGGCCGTCCCTGCGGCCGGCAACCGAACCACCGCACCGATCCTCACCCGGAGGACACCGCCATGGCGAAGCGCCGCGTCGTCTTGACCGGAGCAAGCGGAAGAATTGCGCAACGCATGTTCTCAGAGCTGTGCGATCGGTGGGACGTGCTGCCGATCGACGTTCGAACCACGACGCACCAGGGCACGCCTGTGCCCGGCGTGGTCGTCGCCAACCTGATGGACCCGAACCGCGACGCGTACCGCCGGCACTTCCGCGGGGCCGACGCCGTGATCCACTGCGCGTGGGTGAGACCGCCGGAGCCGATCGACTGGGAGGGCAACACCGAGGCGAGGTTTTGGACCGAGCATCAAAACCTGGCCCTTGCGTACAACGTCTACCGAACGGCCCTCGAGGAGGGCGTCCGCCGGGTGGTCGTCGCCAGCTCCAACCACGCCACGGACTACTACGAGCGCCTGGTCTGGGCGGACCGACTGGACATGATCACGCCCGAGATGCCGCCGCGATCGGACAACTGGTACGGCTGGTCGAAGGCGGCGTACGAGCTGCTGGGCTTCGTCTTTGCGACGGGGCGCGTCGGAGGGCGAACGCTCGAGGTCGTGCAGTGGCGCATCGGCGGTCCCCGGGACGACGACGTGCTCCACGTGAAGCCGGGAGACCTCAAGGGCATGCACCGCGCCTTGGGAGCGTACCTGTCACGACGCGACCAGGTCCAGCAGGTGATCCGGATGGTCGAGACCGACAGCATCGCCGATGCGAACGGCATCCCGTTCCTGATCGTCTACGGCATCAGCGGCAACACCCACCGCTTCTGGAGCCTCGCCAACGCGTGCGCCGTGCTGGGGTACCGCCCCGAGGACGACAGCCAGGTTCAGTTCGCGGACGCGATCGCTGCGATCGTGCGCGGGGTCGGCGGGTAGCCGGAACGCGCTCGCATCGCGCCGCCGCGGCCAGGGCGGTTCGCCGCGGCCTGCGATGATGCCGCCGGTCTAGTGCGGTGAGCGCGCAAGTTCCGCGCAGCGACGCCCGAGCGTCGCCCGGGCGGTCCGAAGGCGGTCGCGCGCCCCGGCCGTCCAGCGCTCCGCGCCGTCGAGCGCGCGCGTGAGGGCCCCGAGTTCTTCCTCGATCATTCCGGGCGCGGGACCTCCCACGGTCGTTCTCGTCGTCACGAACCTGCGGGGATCGAGGAGCCCCTGGATCTCGGCCGTGGTGAACGACGCGGGCCGGCCAAGCTGCTCCGCCGTGACCACCGCCACCAACGCCTCCGTCCACGTCCGCGGGTCGGGCGCCCGCTGCACCAGCGCCGAGACGACGGCGTGCGCCTGACGCTGCGGCACCCCGTGGCCACGCACCAGGGCGTCCATGAGCTCCGTCGCGGTGGCGCCCGCGGCGACGATCTCGTCCGTCTCGATCCCGGGCCCGACCGTCAGCGAGGCCAGGGCAAGGCGCAGGACGCGCGCGACCGTCGCGGCGTCGTCGAGCGTGCGCCAGAGGTCCGCCTGGGGCTCCGACGTGGCCCGGTTGTCGTCCTCGAACGGCGTGGCGGCGACGCCGGAGACGACCCCGGCGAGCACCCCGGCGGCGCGCGAGGCGCGGGCGCGCAGGTGCTCGACGAACACGATGTTGCGCTTCTGCGGCATCATGCTGCTGATCTGCACGAACCCCGGGTCGACCGTCACCGTTGGGCGCGGGCCAGATCCCCACGCCTCCAGCAGCGCCAGCAGGCGACTGTCCTGGCTCAGCGCGATCGCGCACGCCGACAGCGCCTCCAGCGCGTAGTCCGCCCCCACCACGGCGTCGTACGTGTTCGCGACCAGCCCGTCGAACCCGAGCAGGCGGGCGAGCGCTGCGCGGTCGAGGGCAAAGCTCGTTCCGGCGAGGGCGCAGGCTCCGAGCGGGGACTGGTTCACCTGCGCGTACGCGAGCCGGTAGCGGTCGAGGTTGCGCACGACGGTCTCGGTGTACCCGGCGAGGACATGCCCGAGCGTGGTCGGTTGGGCCGGCTGACCGTGCGTGCGGGCCAGGACGAGCACGTCCCTGCCCTCGTGGGCCCTGGCCGCGGCGGCGCGCCCCAAGGCGACCGTCGCGGCGGCGACGTCGAGCAACTTGGCGCGGACGACCATGCGGAACGCGCCCGCGTCGAGGTCGTTCCGGCTCCGGGCGAGCTGCAGGTTGCCCGCGGCGTCCGGCCCGATGCGCTCGGCGAGGGCCCGCTCGACGAAGAAGTACACGTCCTCCACCTCGGGATCGTACGTCACCTGCGCAGGCGGGAGCGCGTCGAGTTCCGCGAGGCCCCGGATCAGCTGCGCCGCCTGGTCGCGCGTGAGCACGCCGCCGGACGCCAGCGCGACCACGTGCGCCCGACTCGCCTCCAGCAGCACGGGGTACAACTCACCCTTCCACGCATCGAACAAGGGCTTGAGCACGTCGTTGCGATAGCGGGCTTTCAGGTCGCGACTGCCGGGCACATCCTCGCCCACGACGCTGGCCTCCACGTTTCCCGCGGCCGGGCATGCGGTCGTCGGCCGCACTCACACCTTCGCCGGTGCGGGACGACCCCCTGCGCCAGGCGTTCCGTGAGACCTCCGCGGCGCTGCGCGAAGACGCCGGGCGCACGCGCGGGACGGGACATCCCGTCGAAAACGGCGCAGACGCCGACGGGTCGAGCACGTGGGCGCGTGACCGGCGCGCCCCACGAGGGGAGACGTCCTCACGGGTCCCGCCCACGCTCGGCCGCGGGGCGAGCGTTCGGGCGGGCCGTGATCGCGGATGCGCACGTGGCGCGCGCCGGCCCGTTCGACCCTGCGTTAGAGGATCTTGGACAGAAACGCGCGAGTGCGATCCTGGCGCGGCGCCGTAAAGAAGATCGAGGGCGGCGCCTCTTCGACGACCACGCCCTGGTCCATCATCACGATCCGGTGGGCCACTTCCCGGGCGAAGCCGGTCTCGTGCGTGACCACGATCATCGTCATCCCGTCGCGGGCCAGCCGCTTCATGGTGTCCAGGACCTCCCCGACCAACTCCGGGTCGAGCGCCGAGGTCGGCTCGTCGAAGAGGATCAACCTGGGATCCATGGCCAGCGCACGCGCGATCGCGACGCGCTGCTGCTGCCCCCCGGAGAGCTGACGAGGGTACGCGTTCGTCTTGTCACCGAGGCCGACGCTCTCCAGCAGTTCCACACCGCGCCGAAGGGCCTCGGCGCGCGGAATGTGACGCACTTGGATGGGCGCCTCGCAGACGTTCTGCAGCGCCGTCAGGTGGGCGAAGAGGTTGAACCGCTGGAAGACCATGCCGATCCGGGCGCGGCGGGCAGACGCCACCCGGTCCGGCTCCCGCCGCAGCCGCCCGTCCGGGAGCAGCCGGTAGCCGACCATCTCTCCGTCGACGTGGATGGTCCCGCGATCGATCGGTTCGAGGTGGTTGATGCAGCGGAGGAGCGTGGTCTTTCCGCCACCGCTCGGGCCGAGGACGCAGACGACCTCGCCAGCCGCCACGTCAAGCGTGATGCCTTTCAGGACCTCGTGCTGGTCAAACCGCTTGTGGACGTCGCGGACCTCCACGAGCGCCATCAGCGCCCACCCTTGGGCGCGCCGAAGCCGAGGAGCCTCGCCAACACGCCCTCGCGGGCGCGGCCGAGGTTCGCGCGCTCGACCCCGAGGCGCCGCTCCAGCGCACGCTGGGCTTGGGTCAGGATCGTCGTCAACCCAAGGTACCAGATGGCGACCACGGACAGCACCTCGAAGTACCGGAAGTTGACGCTGTACAGCTCCGTCCCGGTCGCGAAGATCTCGGGCACGGCGATCGTGAAGAGCAACGAGGTCGTCTTGAGCATCCCGATGAACTGGTTGCCTGTCGGAGGGAAGATCACCCGCAGCGCCTGCGGAACGACGATGCGGCGCGTGGCGAGCCCGTACGTCATGCCGAGCGACCGGGCGGCCTCGCGCTGCCCCTCGTCCACCGAGAGCAGCCCGGCGCGCACGATCTCGGTCATGTAGGCCCCTTCGTTGATGCCCAGCGCCAGGACCCCTGCGACGAGCGCGGGAAAGCTGAGCAAGTTGTTGGTCAGTTCCGCGGTCGCATCATACCAGAAGATGATTTGAACCAGCAGCGGCGTGCCGCGCACGAGCCACAGATACGCGCCGACGATTCTATGCAGGATGGGAAACCGTGACGTGGCGCTCAGGACGCCCACGAACCCCAGCATGATGCCGATGGCCATCGCGGCGAGCGTGACCCAGAACGTCGTCCACGCGGGGGCGAAAAAGGTGGTTGAGAACAGGAGCTGTCTGAAGACGGCGAAGTCAAATCTCATCGCCGCGGCCGGGACGGGAGGCGCCGAATGTGCTCGACCCCAGCACAGCCAGACCTGTCCGCCCGGCCCCGTGCCATCGTGCGCACGTCACTTGGCGGTTCGGATGTCACCGTCCTGCAGACCGTACTTGGCCAGCAGGCGCTGATACGCGCCGTTCTGGATGACCGCCGCGAGCGCCTGCTGCAGCCCGGACAACATCGCCGTGTCGCCCTTGCGCACGACGATCCCATCGCGGTGCCGGGGTTGCCCCGGGGCCTCTCCCGTCAGGACCGGGCTTGCGACTTGGAACTGGCCGGGTTCCTTCTGGATGGTCACGGCGACCAGCCCCCAGTCGAGAAAGACGACCTCGACCGATCCCTTTCGAATCTGCTCGAGGATCTCCGGGTTCGTCGGAAACACGCGGATGTCCATCGCGCGGCCCGGCGGACAGGTGGCGTTGTACTTCTTGAGGTCCGCCTCCTCCACAGATCCGGCGAGCGCCGCCACGTTGTGTCCACAGACCTGGCCCTCGTCAGTGAAGTAGAGCGGGCTCCCTCCTCGCACCATCAGCCGCAGCCCGCCGAGGAAGTAGGGGACGAAATCGAAGGCTTCCGCCCGCTGGGGGTGATCCCCACTTGCGCGATGATGATGTCGAACTTGTGGGCGTTCAGCGCCGGGAACGCGCCGGCAAAGGCGGTGGGAACGAATTGCACCCGGACGCACATCTGCTGGGCCATCGCCATCGCCAACTCCGCCTCGAACGCCGTCGTCCCGCCCATCTGGAGGGCCAGCTCCGGCGGTAGTGCCCCGCCGATCGTCAACGTCCGCGCGGTCACCAGGTCCGTCGGCGGCTGCACCGGGCACGCCGCGGCGTCCGCCGATGGGACCGGCACCCTGGCCAGGCCGCCGGAAAGCACGAGGACGACGCAGATCCCGAGCACCGCCGAGCATCGAAGCACTCCCCGCATTTCGATCACCTCACCCGTTGTCGCGTGCCCGACCCCGTTCAGTCCCTCTTGCGAGAGCGCCGTCCACGCCCGCTCGGGCCCGGGCCACGAACTCCTCGAAGACCCGGCTCACCTCAGGCGTTTCATCAGGAAACTCGGGATGAAACTGCAGCCCTACCACAAACCCGTAGGCGTCCGCCTCCAGCCCCTCGACCACACCGTCGGGCGCGACCGCGCTCAGCCGTAGACCCGGCGCCAGGTGCTCCTCTCGTAGCCCTTGATGATGACGGCTGTTGACCCGGAGGCTTCTGTGCGCCCCGCTGATTGCCGCGAGCCGCGTGCCAGAGCGCACCTCGACGGGATGAAATCGCGACACGCCCTCGCCGGCTTCGTGCGCAATGGTGGTGATGGGAAGATCCTGCATCATCCTGCCGCCACAGGCCACGTTGATGACCTGCATCCCGCGGCAGATCCCCAGCACGGGCAGGGACTGTGCGAGGCACCACTGCAGCGCCCCGAACTCGAGGGCGTCCCGCTCGGGGATGACCACGCGGCACAGCCCCGCATTTTCCTCTCCGTACCGCCGTGGATCAATGGCGTTGCCGCCCTTCAGGACAAGCCCGGCGAGCGTCTTCAGGTCTCGGTCCCACGATTCCGCCCCAACCAGCAGGGGAACGGGCTCTCCTCCCGCCGCCCGAACCGCTCGCACCAACGGATGCTCCCCCACCTCGTCGGTCTCCAGCCACGTCACGCCAATACGAGGTGCGTGCGCGCGAGTCTCAGGTGTGCGCATCAGAGGGACTGCTCCTTCAAAGTTGCCGCGGGCCGCACCCGGGGCACGTGCAAGATGTCCCACCACCCGAACACGTGTCCAATCGACGATGTCTGATGGCCGTGAGATGATCTTCCTATCACGCAAGGATTCCGCTTGGATGCCTGCAACTCCGTCCATCAAAGGGGCCCAGTCCGCGTCTTCGTCCGGACCCTCCGCGGTGTCGCCGGGCGTTGGCGGGCCCGGGACGCAGGGGGAAGCCTTCGGTCGCAGGGAGAACGTCTATGACGAATTCCATGGCAGGGCGACCGAGGGCACCACGGCCGCGGCCAGTTGCCATGATCGGGGGTGTGGGATGGTTCAGCGTCATCGATCTGGGTGGCTCGCCGCGGGTGTGATCCTGCTCGCGCTCCTGCTCGCGCTGCCGACCGGCGGCCGCGCGCAGGCGACCAACACCCTCATCATCTACACCGCGCGCGACAAGTCGATCTTCGACTACGTCGTCGCGAAGTTTGAGGAGCGGTACCCGGAGTACAAGGGGAACGTGCAGGTCCTGAACATGGGCGCGCAACAGGTGCTGGAGCGCATCCGCGCCGAGAAGGCCAACCCGCAGGCGGACATCTGGTGGGGCGGCACGCAGCAGGCGTTCGTGCTCGGGTCCCAGGAGGGCCTGCTCCAGGCGATCACCCCGTCGTTCGCGAGCCAGATCCCGGCCGCGGACAGGGCGTCGAACGGCACCTGGTTCGGGG
>Ga0209415_10012152_pt1 | contig 14392 bp, 14 predicted proteins | sample PeaSoiSIISIP2007_FD_187696 | JGI IMG/M metagenome (GOLD analysis project Ga0209415, IMG submission 187696) | Peat soil microbial communities from Weissenstadt, Germany - SII-SIP-2007 (SPAdes) (version 2) | ecosystem: Environmental > Terrestrial > Soil > Wetlands > Peat | place: Germany...
CCGTACGCGCCACGGATGATCATCGTCCAGATCAACCCCGAGAAGATCAAAGACGTCATCGGACCCGGCGGCAAGATCATCAACAAGATCATCGCCGATACGGGCGTCAAGATCGACATCGAGGACGACGGCCGCGTCTTCATCACGTCGCCCGACGGCGAAGCCGGCGAAAAAGCGAAGAAAATGGTCGAGGACCTCACCAAGGACATCGAGGTTGGCGCGACCTACATGGGGACGGTGACGCGCCTCATGAACTTCGGCGCCTTCGTCGCGATCTTGCCGGGCAAGGAAGGCCTCGTCCACATCAGCCAGCTCGCTCCGACGCGCGTCGAGAGGGTCGAAGACGTCGTCAAGATCGGCGACCACATCATGGTGAAGGTGGTCGAGATCGATTCGCAAGGGCGGATCAATCTCTCGCGCAAGGCCGTCCTCAACGGTGGAAGCGCGGACGATGAAACGGAGGCGTATCACCGCCCGCCGCGACCCGACGGCGGCGGCGGCGGCCGCGAGCGCAGCGGGGGCGGAGGCCGGCGCCGCAGAGGCTAAGTCCCGATGGACTTAGGGATTCACGGAAGAGTCGCGCTCGTCACGGGCGCGAGCGCGGGGATCGGCGAGGGAATTGCGCTCGCGCTGGCGGCGGAAGGCGCGAAGCTCGCCGTCGCGGCACGGCGCCGGGAGAGACTCGACGACGTCGCCGCCCGCGCTAAAGCAGCCGGCGCACCGGACGCGCGGGCCTTTACGTTCGATCAGAGCGATCCCGAGTCGGTCATCGCGCTTGCCGGGAACGTCGCGGCGCAGCTCGGACCGGTCGACATCCTCATCGTCAACGGCGGCGGACCGAAGCCGGGGACGTTCACCAAACTCACGCTCGCGGACTGGGACAACGCGTACAACTTGCTCTTGAAGTACGCGCTTGCGCTGGTCGATGAAGTCCTGCCGTCGATGCGCCGCCGCAAGTGGGGCCGGATCGTCGCGCTCACGTCGTCGGCGGTAAAGCAGCCGATGGGAAACCTCGCCGCGTCGACGGCGTTGCGCACGGGGCTCGTCGCCGCGATGAAGACGCTCTCCGAAGAAATCGCCGCCGAAGGGATCACGGTCAACTGCATCGCGACCGGCCGCGTCGTGACCGATCGCTTCCTCGTCGTCTACGGCGAGGAAGGCGGGATCGAAGGCGCCTCCAAACGCGCCGCTGCCGGCGTCCCGATCGGGCGGCCCGCCTACCCCGCCGAATTTGCGCCGCTGGTCGCGTTCTTGTGCAGTGCTCCAGCCAGCTACGTCACCGGCCAGACCATCGCGATCGACGGCGGGCTGGTCAAAGGCACCTACGGCTAGAAAGAGGAGGCATGAGCACCTCGATCTCGCACCTCTCGGCCGACTCGCTCGATGAGCTGTACAAGGAGCTCAGCCCGTTGCATTTCGGCGCGGGTTGGAACAAGCCGACGCCGTCGCTTTACGCCGAGCCGTATAAGACGTACGAGCCGGCGCTCTGGCGCTATCGCGACGGCCACGAAGCGCTAACGACCGCGGGGCGGCTGATCGACACGTCGCTCGCAGAGCGCCGCAATCTTATTATGATCAATCCGGCGGGCGGCAACGCATACAATACGTGCGCGACGCTCGTCGCGGCATACCAAATGCTGCTGCCGGGAGAGCATGCGCGCTCGCACCGCCACACTCCGAACGCTTTGCGGTTGATCCTCGACGGCGACGCCGGCGCTTATACCACGGTCGACGGCGCCCGCGTCACGATGGAGCCGGGCGACGTCGTCCTCACGCCGTCCTGGATGTGGCACGGTCACGGCAACGAGGGATCGGCCGCGTCGTACTGGATCGACTATCTCGATGTCCCGCTCGTCCAGATGCTCGAGCCGATGTTCTTCGAGCTCTATCCCGACGGGATTCAGCCGGCGGTCTCGCGTCCCGAGCGCTCGCCGATGCGCTTTCCCGGAGCCGAGCTACAAGCGCAGCTTGCGGCCGCAGAGCGCGATCCGACCGGCCGATTTGCGCGCCGCCTCACGCTCGACGCACCATCGCTGCGCAACATCCGGCTCCAGATGTGCGCGCTCGAAGAAAATCGCTCGACGGCGCCGCTTCGGACGACTGCAAACAGCATCTACAGCGTCGTCCGCGGGCGCGGTATCTCGAACATCGACGGGATCGAGCTCGCGTGGGAACGCGGCGACGTCTTCGTCGCGCCGTGCTGGCGAACGCAATCGCACCGTGCAGCCGACGATGCCGTCCTGTTCCGCGTCTCCGACGAACCGCTGCTCGAGCACTTGGGAATGCTGCGCGAGGCAGCGGGATGATCAGCGCCGAGCGTCGCGCGGCACCGGTCGACGTCGAGCGCTTTCGTTTCAAGAACTTCATCGACTCGCTCGGCGACGACCAGCTCGAGCGCCATCCCGAGCCTGTCGCCCTGCGCGACGTTGCGAGCTTCCTCGAGGGAAACCCGCGCGCCGTCCTGCTCGAACGCGTCGGACTGCAAAGCCTCGCGCTCGCCGGGAACGTGCTTGGCAGTAGGCAGCGGATGGCGCGTGCGTTCGGCGTCGACCGCCAGCATCTGCTCGCGGAGATTTTGCGCCGGCTGCGCACGAAGCCCGAGCTCGTCGAGCTGACGCGCGACCAGGCTCCGGTGCAGGAAGTCGTGCGGACCGGAAGCGAGGCCGACGTCACGACGTTGCCGGTTCACCTGCAGCACGGACGCGATGGCGGACTCTATATCTCGGCAGCGATGGATTTCGCGGTCGATCCGGTGACGAAGGTGACCAACGTCGGATTGCGCCGCTTGATGCTGTACGGACGGCACATGACGGGGATCGATCTCGTCGCGAACAGCGACCTGCGCACGATCTTTCGTGCGAGCCTCGAACGTGGTGAGCAGCGCTTTCCGCTCTCGATCGTCGTCGGCGGCCACCCGATCGACTATTTCGGCGCGACGATGCGCATCCCGGTCGACGAGATCACGCTGCTCGCTCAGTTGCGTGATGCCCCGCTCCCGGTCGTGAAGTCCGTGACCAACGACATTCTCGTCCCTGCCGATGCCGAGTACGTCATCGAAGGCTACCTCGGCGGGGAGGGTTACATCCGCTCCGAGGGGCCTTTCGGCGAATTTCTCGGCTACTACGGCGGCGTGAAGACGAACCCGGTTTTCCACGTCACGGCGATCACGCACCGCCGCGATCCCGTCTTCCAAACGCTCAGCATCAGCGGCAAGGCGATGAGCCGGACCGACACGGCGCAGTTGACGACATTGCGTACCGAGGTGCTCGTGTGGCGCGCGCTCGAAATCGCCGTCCGCGAGCCGGTCGCCGTCTACGCACCGCCCGCGACCGGCGGCGTCTACAACGTCCGCGTTTCGATCCGGCAGCGCAACCCCGGCGAGGGGCGCAATGCGATCGCCGCCGTCTTCGCATGCATGGCGAACGTCAAGAACGTCTTCGTCGTCGATCCGGATATCGACGTCTTCTCCGATGAAGAGATGGAGTGGGCGCTCGCGACGCGGATGCGTCCGGAAGACGACATCCACGTGGAGAGCGGCTTTCGCGTCTCGCCGCTCGATCCGACATTGCCCCAGGGTGCGCGCACCGGATCGAAGGCGGGGTTCGATCTGACCTTGCCTTTCGGGACGAACAGCAGCCTCGAACTGAGCCTGCCCGACGTGCCGGCGTTTGCAGGCCCACGCTTCGCGTCGGTCCGCGCAGCGCTCGAAGCCGGCCCGAAGTCGTTCGAGGAGCTGATGGCCGCCACCGGTACGGACGACGGCCGTGAGATCGTCGTCCTTCTCGAAGAACTCACGGACCAAGGCATCCTCGCGCGCGACGGCGACGAAGGCAAGTACTTCTTGAAAACGAGAGAGACGCAGTGATGCGGCGCGCTTCGTTCATCGGGATCGCGGCCGCGAGCGCCGCGACCGGCTTCGTGCCTGCGCACGTTTCGGCGCAAACGGCGACGCTGAAGGTCGCGACGTTACCGATCGATCAAGGCGCGCAAGCATACTTCGCGCAGGACCTCAAATTCTTCGCGCGCGCGGGGCTCACGGTCGACGTGCAGACGCTCAAGTACGGTCAGGAGATCGCCGCGGCCGTCGCCGGCGGATCGATCAACATCGGTCAGTCGAACATCACGTCGCTGGCCGTCGCATACGAGCGCGGTCTGCCGTTCAAGATGATCGCCGCAGCCGGGCTCTTCAACGTGAAAAAGTCGACATCGTACTTCCTGGTCGCTAAGAACTCGCCGATTACGGTCGCCAAAGATCTCAACGGCAAGACGGTCGCGTGCAATGGCCTCAAGAACATCACGCAACTCTCCGTCCAGCTCTGGGTCGACAAGAACGGCGGTGATTCGTCGACCATGAAGTTCGTCGAGATGACCTTCCCCGAGATGGAGCCGGCACTGGTCGCCAATCGGGTCGACGCGGCATTGATGGCCACCCCGGATGCGACGACCGCGCTCGACCTAGGACGTACGCGCGTCCTCTCGATCCCGTTCGATGCGCTCGGGCACGAATGGCTGATCGGCGCTTGGTTCGCGAGGACCGATTGGATCAGCGCCAACGCCGACGTCGTCAAGAAATTCGTGGGCGTGATGCGCGAGACTGCCGCCTGGGCGAACAACCCGAAAAACCATGCACAGTCGGCGGCGATCCTCGAAAAGTACACGCAGGTCAGGGTCGGGAGCGCCAACCGCATCGCCTTTGCCGACAAGCTCGATCCCGCGCAGATCCAGCCGCAGATCGACACGGCGGCACGCTATAAGGTGCTCAAAACGGCGTTCTCGGCAAGCGATCTCATCGCTGCCGTCCAGTAGGGCTGCCTTGCTGCACGAAAATCCGGCGTTACGGGCCGCGGTCGACGAGCTGGTCGCGGCGAATCGCATCCTCGCGAACGAAAACGTCGTCGATGCCTTCGGACACGTCAGCGTCCGCCATCCTTCCGACCCGGCGCAGTTTCTGCTTTCGCGCTCGCGCAGTCCGGAACTCGTCACGTCGGACGACATCATGCTCTACGATCTCGAAGGCCGCCCGCTGCACGACGACGGCCGCCCGTCCTACATCGAACGATTCATCCACGCGGGGATCTATACGGCGCGGCCGGACGTGTTCGGCGTCGTTCATTCCCACGCTGAAGACGTGATCCCGTTCGGTATCACGACCGAACCGCTCGTCCCCGTATTCCACGGCGCGGCGTCGATGGGCAGTCGCATTGCGACTTGGGATATTCGCGAGCGCTTCGGCGATCGCACGAACCTGCTCGTCTCCAACATGGACCACGGTCACGATCTCGCCAAGCGCCTGGGAGCCGAGCACGTCGTCCTCATGCGCGGGCACGGCTTCGCTGCGGCCGGACACTCGCTCTACGAAGCGGTGAAGATCGCCCTGTACCTACCGCGAAACGCGAAGATTCTTACCCTCGCGCGCGCCTTCCGTAAAGACGTCGTCACGCTTTCGGAAGGCGAGATCGACGCTCTCTCGTCGATTGCGGACGATGCCGCCCCATCGCGCCGCGCTTGGGAGTACTGGTGCGCAAAAGCCGGGATTACGACGAAGGGCGTCAACCGCTGACGTGCTGCTTCCCCGCGTCTTCGTCGCAATCGTCGCGGTCGTGCTCCTGTGCGCGAGCGCGAGCGCGCAACAGCTGCCGGTCGTCCGCGTCATCGCGCCGCCGATCGATGCTGCGGGCCAAGCCTTCTATGCACAAGCGATGGGCTTTTTCAAAAAGGCAGGCCTCTCGGTCGAGATTACCAAGGTGTCAAACGGCGCGGCCGTCGCCGCTGCCGTCGCCGGCGGCGCAGCCGACATCGGGCAATCGAACATCGTCTCGATCGCGAGCGCGCACGGCCGCGGTTTGCCGTTCGTCTTCATTGCCGGCGCAAACACGTTCGTCGCGCGGACGCACCAGAGCGCCCTCGTCGTCGCTCCGGCCTCACCGATCCGGACGGCCCGCGACTTCGCCGGAAAAACCCTTACGGTAAGCGGCTTGAAGAACATCACCGAAATCGCCTTCGATCAATGGATGGATCAAAACGGCGGCAACCTGAACACGGTCAAGGTCATCGAGCTGCCGTTTGCCGCGATGGCCGATGCGATCGCGAGCGGGCGCGTCGACGCCGCGATGATGGCAGTCCCCGAGCTGAGCGACTCGCTCCGCACGAAAACCGTCAAGGCGATCGCCTACCCCTTCGAATCGATCGGCAAGGAGTGGCTCGTCGGCGGCTGGTTCACCACGGCCGCGTGGGCACAAGCGCATCCTGACCTCGTTCGCGCGTTCGTGTCGGCGATGCAAACGACGGCGGATTGGGCGAACCATCATCAAGCCGACTCGGCGAAAATCTTAGAACAAGCGACTGGGATCCCGGTCGATCCGCTTGCCTCGCGCATCCTCTATACCGACCGGCTCGATCCGAAGGCGATACAGCCGGTGATCGACGCCGCGGCGAAGTACGGCGCGATCAAAGCGACGTTCCCCGCGGGCGAGATGATCTTCATGCGCCCGTGAAGATTGCATGCGTCGGCGTCGGCGGTATCGGCGGGTTCCTCGCGGTACGCCTCGCTGCCGCCGGCGAAGAGGTCGTGGCGATCGCGCGGGGTGCGCATCTCGAGGCGATCCGCCGTGACGGTTTGCGTCTGAGAAGTCCGCAAGGCGACGCAGTCGCCAAGGATATTCTGGCGACCGCTGACCCGTCGGCCGTCGGTCCCGTCGACGTCGTCGTCATCGGTGTCAAGATGTGGGATCTCGAAAGCGCGACGCGCGCCGCACTCCCGCTGGTCGGGCCCGCGACGATGATCGTCGGTTTTCAAAACGGCGTCGAAAAGGAGTCGATCATCGCACGCACTGCAGGCGAGCAGCACGTGATCGGCGGCGTGTGCTACATTTCGACGGAGATCGAGAGCCCCGGGATCATCTTGCAAAAAGGGACGCTCGAACGCTTCATCGTCGGGGAGCTCAAGGGCCCGCCGTCGCCGCGCGTCTCCGCATTTCGCGCAGCCTGTGCGAAGGCGGAGATCAAGATCGAAACGAGCGACGAGATGTCGCGCGTCATTTGGGAAAAGTTCGTCTTCATCTCATCGAGCGCGGCGATGACAACCCTCATTCGTTTACCCGTTGGACCGATTCGCGAGAATCCTCAGTCACGAGTGCTCTTGCTCGACGCGCTGCGCGAAGCCGTCGCCGTCGCACGCGCAAAGGGCATCCCCGTTTCAGCGAATTTGGCTGAGGAGACCCTCGCCTTCATCGATGCGCAGCCGCCGGCCACGCGCGCCTCGATGGCCGTCGACTTAGAACGCGGGAACCGGCTTGAGGTCGAATGGTTGAGCGGCGCGATCGTGCGAATCGGACGCGAATTCGGCGTGCCGACGCCGATCCACCGGGTTGTGGCCGACGCGCTCGCGCCGTTTGCAAACGGCCGGCCAAACGTGATCTAGGCGCTCAGCTTTCGCGCGAACGGCAAAAGCGACGCGACCGCGGCGTCGACGTCGGCAAAAATCGGGAACAGCCGGTCCATGCGGGTCGCCGCGAGGACGCCCATCGTTTCGGCGCGCGCGGTCACCAAGCAGATCGTCCCGCCCGCATCGCAAACGATGCACGACAAGCGGATGAGAAACGCGAGGGACTGAGGATCGAACGTGTCGTCGTCGAGCGCGACCGCATGGGCCAAGCATCCGCGCGCGACGTATTGCTTGAATCGCTCGGTGAGTTGCCGCTGGGTCGTCGCATCGAGGCCCGCCGGCAGCGCCGTGACCGTTACTCGATCGATCGATATACCGCCGAAGCTCATACAACTAGTATCTACCTAACGGGTCTTGGAGTTTACAGATCCCGGTAAAGAGTCTCCGTCAAGCTCGTTAAGAATTGACTCCAGTGCGCGGGCGCACACGGGCGGAGGTCGAGCGGTCCCCTTACCGAACCATGCGCATGACTGTATGAAGGCCTTGGAAGGGCGCGTCGCCATCATCAGCGGCGGAGCGCGCGGCGTCGGTGCTGCGATCTCTCGGGCGCTGCACGCGAACGGTGCGCGCGTCGTCGTCGCCGACAACGGCGCTTCGATCGACGGCCGCGTCCAGGACGCCGCCGTCGCGGTCGAGTTCGTGCGCCGGTTAGGCGACGGCGCGATTGCGTTCACCGAAGACATCGCTTCGTCGAATGCGGCGGGGCTTGCGGTCGATTTCGCCGTCAAAGAGTTCGGCCGGCTCGACATCATCGTAAACAACGCGGCGATCCTGCGCGACGCCTTCCTCTTCAAGGCCAACCCGGTCGACTTTGAAGCCGTGTGGCGCGTCAATCTCTTCGCAGCGTTCGAGCTGCTCCGTATGGCAACGCCGGTGCTGCGCGATCAAGCCAAAGGGGACCGCGGAGGGGCGCCGTATCGCTGGGGCCGCATCATCAATGTCGTTTCGAGCGCCGGGCTCTACGGTAACTACGGACAGGCGGCCTACGCGAGCGCAAAGGCCGGACTCCTCGGCCTCACGCGCGTCGCTGCGCTCGACATGGCGCGGTCCGGCGTGACCGCGAACGCCATCGCACCGTTCGCCGCCAGCCGCGTCACCGAGTCGATCATCCCCGCGAACGACGCGCAGGCGGAATACAAGAAGCACGGCTTGACGATCTCGCCGGACTACGTCGGGCGCTTCGCAGCTTTCCTCGCGACCGATGCTGCGCGGTCGATCACGGGCCAGCTCTTCGGCGTCCGCGGGCGCGAAGTGTTCCTTTTCTCGCAGCCGCGACCCGTCGTGCGGGTCACGGTCAAGGACGACTCGTTCGATGAGCTGGAGCGGATCGCCACGCGTGATTTCGCACCGCACTTTACTCCGCTCGAGACCGATCTCGAAGCGTTTTCGCATGCCCCGATCGTTTGATCAGAGGAGACGGCATGTCCACTGCTACCTTCCAAGTCAAGACGGCCGCGGAGCTTGCCGCGCAACCGCCGGAGTACCGCGAGGCGGTTGCCAAGATCATCATCAGCCATGCGATCAACGAACTCTACGGTTCGCAGGTGTTCGATGAGCCGGCGATCGCGCTGGCCCCGACGCCCTACTGGAAGTGGCTGACGTGCCGCGTCGCGATGGAGGAGTACGGCCACCACATCCGTTTCTTCAAGCTGGGACGCGAGATCGGCATTCCCGAAGCGAAAATGCTCCCGCAGAAGACTTCCAAGCGCCCGCTTTCAATCTTTGAACATCCGCTCGAAAGCTGGATCGATTTCTGCGCGATCAAACTGCTTGCAGATCTCGCCGAGATCATCCAAGTCGAAGACTTGCTGAAGTGCACGTACATTCCGCTGCGCAACGCAGCGCGAAGGACCATGCCCGAGGAGCGCTTCCACGCGAAATTCGGCGAACTTGCGGCGCGGGAATTCATTGGGACCCAGGACGGCAAGGCGCGGCTTCAGCGGTCGATCAACCGCATCTTTCCGGTGTTGCCGGCGTTTTTTGGACGTGCCGGCTCGAAGAACAACGAAGTCTTTCGCAAGTGGGGGATCAAGGAGCGGACCAACGAGGCGATGCGGGGCGACTACGTCGAGCGCTGCCGGATCCTCGTCGAAAAGAAGCTCGGCTTGAAGCTCCCCGGCTTTGCCGGATGACCGCCCGCTCGTGCAGAATCACCCTTTTCTACATCTTCTGATGTGAGGGCAACATGATCGCCAACGATACGCTCGAAGAACTGTTCAAAGACGCCGCCAAGCGCGCGGCCGATCCGCTGTGGGTCGTCATGGAGAAGGTCAATCCGGAAGAACCCAATCCGAAGGCGATCCCGCACGTCTGGCGTTATCAAGAGATGCGGCCGTTGCTGGAACGGGCCGGCCGGCTCGTCGATACCGAGCGGGCCGAGCGCCGCGTCTTCATGCTGATCAATCCGGGCATCGCGAAGCTGCCGTACACGACCGACACGCTCTATGCCGGTTTGCAGTTGATCCTCCCCGGCGAGGTCGCTCGCGCGCATCGGCACGTTGCGTTCGCCTTGCGCTTCATCATCGAAGGCGGGGACGCGTACACGGCCGTCGGCGGCGAGAAAGTTCTCATGAATCCGGGCGACCTCGTCCTCACGCCGTCCTTCGAGTATCACGACCACGGCAACGAGACCAAGACGCCGATGATTTGGCTCGATGGGCTCGACGTACCGCTCTATCAGTGGCTGCCGGTGCACTTCACCAATCAGTACAGCGACAAGCGCTATCCGTCCGAACCGGCTCCGAAGGATTCGCGCCTCCTCTATCCTTGGGCCGAGATGCAACAGCAACTCGATGCGCTGGCCGGCTCGTTTGCGGCAAAACGTTACGTGCATCGGCACGGCGGCGAGATCTCGCACACGATCGGCGCGCAGGCCGAGCGGATCGAACGCGGCGGGAGCGCCGGAAAGCGGCGCGAGACGTCGAGCAGTATCTACCACGTCTATCAGGGACGCGGGAAGACGCGGATCGGTAACGCGACCATCGAGTGGGAGAAGAACGACACGTTCGCCATCCCGGCATGGCATGCGTTCGAGCACCTCAACGAAGGGCACGAGTCCGCGTACTTGTTCCGTTTCGACGATCGGCCGCTGCTCGAGTCGATGGCCGTCTACCGTACCGAAGAGGTCTGATGCAAACGACCGGACGCACGTCCAAAACCGAACTCCGCGTCCGGTGGGGGGAGACTGACGCAGCCGGGATCGTCTTCTACCCGAACTACTACGTGTGGTTCGACGTCGCGACGCACGAGCTGCTTCGCGGCCGGTTCGAGCGCGGCTTCGGCTTTCCGATCATCGAGAGCGGCGCGAAATTTCACGCGCCGCTCTTTCCCGATGATTCGATCACGATCGAAAGCGTCGTCGCCGACGTGCGCACCAAAGCCATCCGACTCGAGCACACCGTGCGCCGTGGAGAGACGCTGATCGCGACCGGCTTCGAGACGCGCGTCTTCGTCAAACTGCTCGTCGGCGGCATCGAAGCAACCCCGCTCCCGGACGACCTGCGCAACTTCTTACGCGGCTCATAGGCTCGTGACATTCGATTCGCTAGGCGCGTTCGTCGGCGCTTTGACGAAGGCGGGCGAGCTTGCGCGCATCGAGACGCCGGTCGATCCACGTCTCGAAATCGCCGAGATCACGGATCGCTCCGTGAAGGCCGGTGGGCCGGCGCTGCTGTTCACGCAGGTCAAAGGCTCGCGCTATCCCGTCCTGACCAATCAGTTCGGCTCGGAGCGTCGCATGGCGATGGCGCTCGGCGCCGAAAGACTGCGCGACCTCGAAGAGCGGATCCGCAAGGCACTTGATCTCTCGATCCCCTCTTCACCGCTCGAGAAATTCAGCAAGCTCCTCTCCCTCGGCGCGCTCTCCGCGGCGCTGCCGCGCCGCGTTGCGCATGGGCCGGTTCACGACATCATCGAGAGCGAACCAGACTTAGGGACGCTCCCGGTGTTGACGACGTGGCCGCTCGACGGCGGACCGTTCATCACGCTCCCGCTCGTTTTCACGAAAAATCCGGCGAGCGGGACGCAGAACGTCGGGATGTACCGCATGCAGGTCTACGACGCGCGGACCACGGGGATGCACTGGCAGCGCCACAAGCAGGGTCGAGCGCACGCGGCGGAATGGGGAGCGCGCGTCCCGTGCGCGGTCGCCATCGGGGCCGATCCGGCGTTGACCTACGCGGCGACTGCGCCGCTCCCGCCCATCATCGACGAAGTGATGTTCGCGGGGTTCTTGCGCGGCAAGCCGATCCGGATGGTCCGGGCGAAAACCGTCGACCTGTTGGTCCCGGCCGAAGCTGAGTTCATCTTGGAAGGATACGTCGACAACGAGGACTTGCGCAGCGAAGGGCCGTTCGGCGATCACACCGGCGTCTACAGCCTTGCCGATCTCTACCCGGCGTTTCACGTGCAGTGCATCACGCGACGCAAGGAACCGATCTATGCAGCAACGCTGGTCGGCAAGCCGCCGATGGAGGACGCATGGCTTGGCAAGGCGACGGAACGGATTTTTCTCCCGCTGCTGCAACTCGTCGTTCCGGAGATCGTCGACTACAATCTGCCGGTCGAAGGCGGATTCCACAACCTTGCGATCGTCGCGATCAAGAAGAGCTACCCGGGCCACGCCTTCAAAGTCATGAACGCGCTCTGGGGCTTGGGTCACATGATGATGCTGACGCGCACGTTAGTCATCGTCGACGACGATGTCGACGTGCACGATGTTCGGCGCGCTGCGTGGTTCGCACTCAACAACACCGATCCGTCGCGCGACCTCCTGATCGTCCCGGGTCCCGTCGACGACCTCGATCACAGCTCGTCCTTGCCTGCCCTCGGGCATAAGATCGGGGTCGACGCGACACGCAAAGGGCCCGGTGAAGGCTATACGCGCGACTGGCCGCCCGACATCGTCATGGACCGGCAAACGCGCGAACTGGTAACAAAGCGCTGGCGCTCGTACGGCCTGGACGGCTGGCTCGATCGAGCGAGCGCCGATGACTGGTCCGGTCAGGGTTCGCAGGCACTGGAGCGCCTGTTGCGCGAACCGCCGCTCGAATGACGAAGCACGTCGCCCTCTTCTTACGCGACATTCGCATCGAGCACACGCTCTTTGCGCTGCCTTTCGCGTACGTCGGCGGGGTCATGGCAGCGCGCGGGATTCCGTCCGCGTGGGAATTGTTTTGGATCACGCTTGCCGTCGTCGGCGCAAGGACCGCCGCCATGGCGGCGAATCGGTACTTCGACCGGTTGATCGATGCGCGCAATCCGCGGACGGCGGATCGGCCGACGGCGAGCGGACGGCTCTCGCCGCGCGTCATGCTGGTCGCGATGGTCGCGGGCCTCGCGCTGCTGACGGTCTCAGCCGCGATGCTCAACCCGCTTTGTCTAAAACTCTTGCCTATCGCTGCGTTCGCGGTTCTGTTCTACCCGCTGTGCAAGCGCTTCACGTGGGGGACGCATTTCTTTCTCGGCGCCGTCGACGGGCTCGCACCGCTGGGTGCGTTCGTCGGCGTCTCCGGGACCGTGACGTTCCCCGCGCTGCTGCTGTTCGTCGCGGTCACGCTCTGGGTCGCCGGTTTCGACATCATCTACGCGCTGATGGACTATCCGATCGACGTCGCGCAAGGGATCCGTTCGATTCCGGCGCGCTTCGGCGCCCGGACCGGCCGCTGGCTGCCGATCATCTTGCACGTCGCGATGACGATCCTGCTGTTCTTGGCGGGCGGGCTCTCGCATGCCGGTACGCTGTACTACGCCGGCGTCGCGCTCGCGGCGATCCTCGTCCTCTATGAAGACCGGATGTTTTCGATCGCCAGAAATCTCTTCGTCCTCAACGACCGCGTCTTCGTAACGAACATGGTCTTCTCGGTCGTCTTCCTCGTCACGACAATCGCCGGCTTCGTATTACGGTGACGACGCGCAGGATGCGCTAGTGTCGACGAAGCCCAGGATGGGCGTGAGTCGACCGACGCGCAGGCGGTTCATCGCAGGTGCTGCAGGAGCGCTTGCGTTGGGCGCGCCTCATTCTGCGGAAGCTCAAATCCTCCAGTTTCCGACGCCGCTGGGCCAACAGCCGACGGTCCCGTCGCTGAGCTTCGGCGTCGCCGCCCCGCTCAGCGGCCCGCAACGAACGTTCGGCGAGCAGCTTCTCAACGGTGCGCGGGCGGCCGCCTACGATGCCAACCAATCGAAAGCGCCGACGGACCCGCTCTTCAACGTCCGCTTTTACGACGATCAAGGTTCGCTCGGCGTCGCGTCGTCGCAAGCACAGTTCATCATCAACGATACGACGGTCGCGGCAGTCATCGGGCATTTGGGCGGACGCATCACGGACCTCGTCGTCCCGCGTTACGGCAGCTCGCTCGTCCCGCAGATCGTCCCCGCCTCGACCTACGATCCGATCACGTCGCACGGCTACCGCACGGTTTTTCGGCTGCCGACGAAAGACTCGCTGGAGGGACTGATGCACGCGCAGTATCTCGACTTGCACAACCGGCCGAACAAGATCGTCGTCTTTGCATCGGACGGCGACTATGGACCGGAAGTCGCACAATCGTTCGTCCAGCAAGCGACCGTCGACAAAGTCGCGGTCACGCGCATCACGGTCTCCGCATCAAAGCCCGACTATCGCAGTGCGGCGACGCGTGGACTGGGAGAACAGGCCGATTTTGTCTTCTTCGCAGGGGCGCTGAAAGATCTGGGAGGGGTGCTCGACCTGATGCGCTCCGGCGGCTACGCCGGCGCAATCGGCGCTTCCCAAGGCTTTTTCGACGCTGATACGATCGCCCGTTACGGTGCGGAGGTCGAGGGCCTCGTCGTCTCGAGCTCGATGCCGCCGCTCAATTTCGCACCGACGGCCTTCGTGGCCAAGAACACCTTCGAACAACAGTACGGCCCGATGACGCCCTTGTCGGCCTTCGGGTACGCGGCCGCCCAGATCATCATCACGCTGGT